>Ga0187774_10000483_pt1 | contig 13584 bp, 12 predicted proteins | sample 0216_BV02_MP05_2_FD_133152 | JGI IMG/M metagenome (GOLD analysis project Ga0187774, IMG submission 133152) | Tropical peat soil microbial communities from peatlands in Department of Meta, Colombia - 0216_BV02_MP05_20_MG | ecosystem: Environmental > Terrestrial > Soil > Wetlands > Peat | place... | reverse complement strand
TGATCGCCGACTTCGGCGCGCGGCGCGCCGAGATCGAGCGCCAGCTGCGCGCCGCGGCGCAGGCGCGCAGCGCGAGCCTGGGCGAATTCGAGGACCTGCTGGATGAAGTCACGGCCCTGGTCGAGCACCCGAGCGTCTACCGCGGCGCGTTCGACGCCGCCTATCTCGAGGTGCCGCAGGAGTGCCTCATCCTGACGATGCGCAAGAACCAGAAGTACTTCCCGCTGTTCGATGCGGGCGGGCGGCTGCTGTCCGAGTTCCTAATCGTGTCCAACATGGAGGTCGCCGACCCGCGCAACATCGTCGCCGGCAACCAGAGGGTCGTGCGCCCGCGGCTGGAAGACGCCCGCTTCTTCATGACCCAGGACGCCAAGCTCAGGCTCGAAGCGCGGGTTCCCCAGCTCGCGAGCGTCGTGTACCACCGCAAGCTCGGCAGCGAGCTCGAGCGCACCGAACGGCTGCAGCTGCTCGCCGGCGCCATCGCACGCTCGCTCGGGGCCGACGTCGCGACCGCCGAACGTGCGGCCTGGCTATCCAAGGCGGACCTCCTTACGGAAATGGTGGGCGAATTCCCGGAGCTGCAAGGCGTGATGGGCCGACACTATGCGCGCCGCGACGGCGAGCCGGAGCGCGTGTGCGACGCGATCGGCTCGCACTACCAGCCGCGCTTTGCCGGCGACGCGCTCCCCACCGAGCCTGCGGCCTGCGCGGTCGCGCTCGCCGACAAGCTGCACACGCTCGCGGCATTGTTCGGCATCGGCGATGTGCCGACTGGCGAAAAGGATCCCTTTGGGCTGCGGCGGGCAGCGTTGGGCGTCGTCAGGATCGTCGTCGAGAATCGCCTGCCCCTTGCGCTGCATGCGCTGGTACGCGAAGCATTCGCGGTGTTTCAAGGAAAAGTCGGCGATGCCCACGCCGACCTCGAGACTTTCATCTTCGATCGGTTCTCCGGATATCTGAAAGATCTGGGCTTCTCCACGCTTCAGGTGGACGCCGTCCTGAGTCAGCGCCCTGTGCAGATCGCCCTGGTGCCCAGGCAACTAGAGGCGGTCAAGGCGTTCCAAAGACTTCCGGAAGCCGACAGCCTCGCCGCGGCCAACAAGCGCGTGGCGAATATCCTGCGGCAGGCCGCGACCAAGGGCGAGTCGTATTCCAAGGCCGATCGTGGCGCATTGCGCGATGCCGCCGAGATCGCTCTGTTTGATGTCCTAGCGGATACCTCCAAGACCGCGAATGATCTTTTTGAGCGGGGCGACTACACGGGATATCTGAAGAGCTTCGCCGTGCTCAAGGCGCCGGTCGATGAGTTTTTCGACAAAGTCATGGTGATGGTCGAGGACGCTGCGCTGCGCCGCAACCGCCTCGCCCTGCTAGCGGATCTGCGCGCGGCCATGAACCGCGTCGCCGAGATCTCCAGGCTCGCCGCATGAAGCTCGTCATCCTGGATCGCGACGGCACGATCAATCACGACAGCGACCAGTACATCAAGTCGCCCGCGGAGTGGAAGCCGTTCAAGGGCAGCATCGAGGCGATCGCGCGCCTGACGCAGGCGGGCTACCGCGTGGTCGTGGCGACCAACCAGTCCGGCATCGCGCGCGGACTGTTCGACATGGCGACGCTGAACGCCATTCACGACGCGATGCATCGCGCGGTGGCGCAGGCCGGCGGGCGCATCGACGCCATCTTCTTCTGCCCGCACGCTGCCGACTCCGACTGCGAGTGCCGCAAGCCGCGGCCCGGCATGCTGCTCGAGATCGGCAGGCGCTTCAACGTGCCGCTCGCCGAGGCGTACATGGTGGGCGATGCGCCGCGCGACGTGCAGGCGGCGGTGGCCGCAGGGGCGCGGCCGGTGCTGGTGCTCACCGGCAAGGGCAAGAAGACGCGCGAGGCGGGCGGCCTGCCGGCCGGCACCCAGGTGTTCGCGGACCTGGCGGCCTTCGCCGAGCACCTCGCCCCATGATCGTGCTGCGCTCGGGCCTGCTCGCGCTCGCGCTCGTCGTCGTCACGCCGCCCTACGCCCTGCTCGCGCTGCTCACGGCTCCGCTGCCGCGCCTCGCGCGCTATCGCGTCATTTCGGGCTGGTCGAGGCTCATCATGTGGCTCACGCGCGTGCTGTGCGGCATCCGCTGGCGCGTGGAAGGCGGCGAGCGGCTGCCCGCCAGGCCAGCGGTGATCCTCGCCAAGCACCAGTCGGCCTGGGAAACGATGGCCTTCCAGCTGATCTTCCCGCCGCAGTCGTACCTGCTCAAGCGCGAGCTGCTGTGGCTGCCCTTCTTCGGCTGGGGTCTCGCGCTCATGAGCCCGATCGCGATCGACCGCACGCGCGGCACCGCAGCGCTGCGCCAGCTGGTGCGCCGCGGCAAGGAGCGCCTCGCGCAGGGCTTCTGGGTGGTGGTGTTCCCCGAGGGCACGCGCGTCGCGCCGGGGGAGCGGCGCAAGTACCAGCTCGGCGGCGCGCTGCTCGCCGAGCACAGCGGCGCGCCGGTGGTGCCGGTCGCGCACAACGCGGGGCTCCTGTGGCCGCGCAACGCCTTCGTCAAGCGCCCGGGCGTCGTCACGGTGCGCATCGGACCGGTCATCGACAGCGCCGGCCGCGACGCCTCTTCCATCAACGCGCTCGCCGAGAAATGGATCGAAGAGCAGCAGGAAACGCTCTGTCCGCGCAGCTGAACCTTTTCGAGGACATCGTTCCCGAAGCCGGCCGGCTGCTGCGCCTGGGCGAGCGCGTGGTCAGCTTTCGCTTCGCGCGCACCGGGCGGCGCACGATCGGCATCGCGGTCGACGCCACGGGCCTTTCGGTCAGCGCGCCGCGCAATGCGCCGTGGCGCGAGATCGAGGAGTTCGTGCGCGAGAAGCAGCGCTGGATCCTCGCCCGCCTGGAAGAGTGGGCCGGCGTTCCGCGCCCGAGCGTGATTCGCGGCGCGAGCGGCGAGACGCTCCCGCTGTTCGGCGCATCGCACACGCTCGAAGTGCTCGAAGGCCGCGGCGGCGTCGCGCGCGACGGTGAGCGCATCGTCGTCTCCGCCAAGTATCGGCGGCGCGCGCTCCCACTGCTCGTCGCATGGCTCAAGCGGCAGGCGCTCGACGCGCTCGCGCCGCGCACGGCGCTCTACGCGGCGCGCCTCGGTCTCGCCGCGCCGCCGGTCGGGCTGTCGCGCGCGCGCACGCAGTGGGGCGCGCGCACGGAGCGCGGCGCGATCCGCCTGAACTGGAGACTCGTGCACCTCGAGCCTGCGCTCGCCGACTACGTCGTGGCGCACGAGGTAGCGCATCTAATAGAGCTGAACCATTCGAAACGCTTCTGGATCCTGCTCGAGAAGCTGTATCCTGATTGGCGCGGCGCGCGCGAGCAGCTCGAGCTCGCCGGTGCCGCGCTTCCGCATTTCTGGGGACTACGATGAGAATGCTTCACACCATGCTGCGGGTCGGCGACCTCGAGCGCTCGGTCCGTTTCTACACCGACGTGCTCGGCATGAAGTTGCTGCGCACCACCGACCGCCCCGAGCAGAAATACTCGCTCGCCTTCGTCGGCTACGACAACGAGGACCGTAGTGCGGTGCTCGAGCTGACCTACAACTACGGCGTCGGGCGCTACGATCTCGGCACCGCCTACGGCCACGTCGCGATCGAGGTCGACGACATCGTCAGGACCTGCGACGCGGTGCGCAACAAAGGCGGCAAGGTGACGCGCGAGCCGGGCCCGGTAAAGGGCGGCACCACCGTGATCGCCTTCGTCGAAGACCCGGACGGCTACAAGATCGAGTTCATCGAGAGAAGGAAAGCCGCTTAGCCTGCTATGCGCTGCGCAATGCGCACGTAGTCCGCCGGCGCGAGATTCTCCGGGCGCAGCCCCGGGTCGATCGCCAGCGCCGCGAAGTCGGCGGCCGTGAGCGGGAGCGCGTTGCGCAGCGTCTTCCTGCGCGCCGAGAACGCCGCGGCGACCACGCTGGCAAATGTTGTTTGGTCCACGTCCGGACGGTCGGCTAATGGCACGAGCCGAACAAGCGCCGACTCCACCTTGGGTGGCGGGCGAAATGCGCCCGCCGGCACGCGGAACAGCTTTTGCATGCGAAAGCGCGTCTGCAGCGTCACCGACAGGCGCCCGTAGGAGCGCGTCGACGGCTCGGCCACCATACGGTCGACGACCTCGAGCTGCAGCATGAAGTGCATGTCGCGCACGCGCTCTGCATAGCCGGCAACACGGAACAGCAGCGGCGTGGAGATGTTGTACGGCAGATTGCCCACCAGCCGCGCCCCCGCGGGGCAGGCCGAGAAATCGAAGCGCAGCGCGTCCGCGCAGTGCACCGTGAGGCGCTCGGGCGGGAACTCTTCTCGCAGCCGCGCCGCCAGGTCGCGGTCGATCTCGATCGCCTCGAGCCGTGCAACTTTGTCGAGCAGCAGCCGGGTGAGCACCCCCTCGCCCGGCCCGATCTCGACGATCGCGTCCGCTCGCCGCGGCTCGATCGCCTCGACGATGCGCTCGAGAATGCGCCGGTCGTGCAGGAAATGCTGCCCGAAGCGCTTACGCGGTCTGTGCGAGCCGGATGGCAAGCTGAACCGCCTCGATGAGGCTCCCCGGATCGGCGCGGCCGGTGCCGGCCAGTTCGAGCGCGGTGCCGTGGTCGACCGAGGTGCGCACGTAGGGCAGGCCGAGCGTCACGTTTACGCCTCTGCCGAAGCTTGCGTACTTGAGCACCGGCAGGCCCTGGTCGTGGTACATGGCGAGCGCGCAATCGGCTGCACGCAGCCGCTCCGGAACGAATAGCGTGTCGGCGGGGATCGGTCCGTCGGCGGCGATGCCCTCGGCGCGCGCCGCCGCGATTGCGGGGGCAATCGATTCGATCTCCTCCCGGCCCAGATGGCCGCTTTCGCCCGCGTGCGGATTGAGGCCCGCGACGAGGATGCGCGGCCGCGCGATGCCGAAGCGCACGCGCAGGTCGCGATCGATGATACGCAGCGTGGCGACGAGGCTCTCGCGCGTGATGGCGCGCGGGACCTGGGCGAGCGGCAGGTGCGTGGTGGCGAGCGCCACGCGCAGGCCGCCGCCGACCAGCATCATCACCGGGTGCACGCCGCCTGCGCGCTCGGCCAGGTACTCGGTGTGCCCCGTGAAGGCGATGCCCGCGTCGTTGATGACGCCCTTGTGAACCGGGGCAGTCACCATGGCGCCGAATTCGCCCTTCATGCAACCGTCGACCGCGCGATCGAGCAGCGCGAGCACGTAGCGGGCATTCACGGGATCGAGCATGCCCGGCCTAGCGGGCGCGGCGAGCGGGACGTGCTCTACCGCCGCAGCGCCGGAACGCAGCCCGCGCTCGGCAAGCAGCGCCTCGTCGCCGATCAGCACCACGCGCGCAGCGAGGCTCTCGCCTGCGAGCCGGGCGCAGAGCTCCGGCCCGATGCCGGCGGGCTCCCCGGTGGTAAGCGCGATGACTGGCGGCTGCGAGCCCACGACGCGCGCCTAGCGGTCGTCGAGATGCAGCTCGACGTAGGTCTGGTCGCGCAGCTGGCGCAGCCACTCCTGGTAGGCCTCGTCGGACTTGCGCTCGCGCAGCGCCTGCCGTGCCATCAAGCGGCGGCGGTCCGCGCTCATGCCCGCGGTGCGGCGCTCGAGCACTTGGACGAGGTGCCAGCCGAACGGGGACTTGACCGGCTCGCTGATCTCGCCGGGCTTGAGCGCGTTCATCGCGCGCTCGAAATCGGGCACCGTGTCCCCCGGGTACACCCAACCGAGGTCGCCGCCATGCGCCGCGCTGCCGTCCTGCGAGTAAAGGCGCGCCATCTCGGCGAAGCTCGCGCCGCCGTGCACGATCCGCTCGCGCAGGTCCTCCAGCCGCCGCCGCGCGTCGTCCTCGGAGACCGCTTCGTTGGTCTTGATCAGGATCTGGCGCACGTGTGTCTGCTCGACCGGCGGTCCGTCGGCTCCACCGGCCTCGCGCGTGCCGAGCAGCTTGAGCAGGTGAAAGCCCGCCGGGCTGCGCAGCACCGCGCTCACGTCGCCGGGCTTCATGGTCTTGAGCGCGTCGGCGAACAGCTCCGGCAGCCGGTCCGCGCCGCGCCAGCCGAGCGCGCCGCCCTGCAGCGCGTCCGGTCCGTCGGAATAGGTGGCCGCGAGCTTCGCGAAGTCGCCACCAGCGAGCGCCTCGGCGCGCGCCTTCTCCGCTCGCGCCTGCGCCGCCGCGATCTGCTCCGGGCTTGCCTGGTCTGGAATCCGGATCAGAATGTGGGCCACGTTGTATTCCTCTTTCGCCGTCGCAGCGTTCTCTTTCTGCTGCTCGAGGAACAGGTCGATCTCGCTGTCGCTCACCTGGATCTTGTCATCGACTTCGCGCTCGCGCAGCCGGGCCAGGATGATCTGGTCGCGCACGTCGCGGCGGAATTTGTCGAAATCCACGCCGTCGCGCTCGAGCGTGCGGCGAAACTCGCCGACGGTCATGTGGTTGCTCTCGGCGATGCGCTCGATCGCCTTGTCGAGCTGCGTGTCGTCGACCCTGATGCCGGACTCGCGCGCCAGCTGCAGCTGCGCCTTGACGAGGATCAGTCGGTCCAGGACCTGGCGCTCGAGGGCTGCGTGATCCGGCAGCGGCGTGCCCTGCCTGCGCAGCTGCCGCTCGGCCGCGTCTACCTGGTCGGCGAGCTCCGAGGCGGTGATCACCTCCTTGTTCACCACGGCCACGATGCGGTCGACCGCCAGCGGGGCCTGCGCGAGCGCGACGTGCGGCAGAAGGGTGGCGAATGAGAAAGCGGCGATCAGCTTGCGCGTCAGCATGTTCTAGTAGACCTGTTGGAAGGGCAGTTGCGGGCTTGGGGCGGGCGACGTCAGCGTCCTGTCCGCGGGATTGGTCACGACGTAGCCGGGAACGCTGCGCTTGAGCACATTGGTCGTTTCGTCGCTGCCGATGCTGCTCAAGCCGTTCAGCTCGAGCTGGAAGAAGATTCCGGTCGATGTGATCTGGGAAGCCGCCTGCAGCCGCTGCACGACGGCGCGCGCCGCCCAGCAGCCCGCGTTGTATTCGATTCCCGCCAAGCCTTCCAGCAGCCTGGAATCGAGGTAGGAGTAGTTGTACCGCCCCACGACATACCAACCCGCTTTGACCGGCCATTGCCCGGAAAGATCCAGCTGCCTGATCGGGTTGGCCGGATCCCGGTTGAATCGGTAGCTTACGTTGACCAGCTTCGCGAGCGCCGGCGAGTAACGCAGCGCCAGGCCGTAGCGCTGAATTTCACTGATCTGGGTGCTGTATTGCGCGCTCGCATCGAAGGTCCAGTCGTGCGCCACGCGGCCGCCGAGCGAAGCGAGCAGATCGGACTTGCCTGCGCCGATGGGCGGCGTGCTCGGCGTGAGCCCGACGCGCTCGTCGCTGAAGTACAGACGCTGGCCTAGGGTCGCGCGCAGCGCCTCGTCGCCGCTTTGCGTCAGCATGCGCGAAGTCAGCGCCAGCGTCAGCTCGTTCGCGTCCCCGAACCGGTCGCCGCCGACGAAGCGGTTCTCGCTGAAGATCTGCGCGTAGTTGAAATCCGCGAGCGCGGTGTCGAAGATGGGAATCTGGTCCTGGTTGCGGTAGGGCACCCATACGTAGTACAGGCGCGGCTCGAGCGTCTGCGTGAGCGCCTGGCCGAACCAGTTCAGCGGGCGGTCGAAGACTAGCCCGCTGTCGACGCTCAGCCAGGGGATCGATACGGTCTGTCGGCTCGGCTCGGGCGGCGCGTTATGCGTCAGGTCGTAGCCTACGTAGCGCAGGCCGAGCTTGGGCGTCAGGAACCAGCCGGGCGCAAGGAACGGCACCGCCATCAACGGAGCCAGCGTGGCGCGCGATCCTTCGACCAGCGTCGGATGGGAGAAGTCGACGTACTCCGCCGGCACGCTTAGATCCGCGAGTCCCCACAAATCGTTCCGGCCGGTCGAAAAATTGATTGCCGGAATCCTGTCGTACGGCGGCACCAGGGGGGCAAGCGGGTCCTGCAGCGTCTGGAAGCGCTGCACGCGTGCCTGCAGAGAGTATCCGGTGCCCGCCACGGATCCGTTGTACAGGAGGTAGCCGTCGCGCGGCAGCGTGCGAGCGGAGGTCTGCTGGATCTTGGACGACAGGTCGACGAAATAGCGGTCGTCCGACACCTTCGTCATGTCGAGCCAGGCGAAGAGACTGGGCGTGATGTGCTGCTCGTGGTGCAACGAGTAGCCCTCGCGGGTAATTCCGAGCACCTGGTCGTTCGGCAGCACCTCGTAGCGCAGCTCGCCCGCATAGCTGCGGCCTAGGTAGCGGTAGTCGGTCTTCACCTGCACCCCGCGGCGCGTCATCAGCACGGGCGTGATTGTCGCGTCCTGCTCGGGCGCGAGGTTCAGGTAGAACGGCGCCTCGAACTGAAAGCCGCGCTGCGAGTTCTGGCCGTAGGACGGAGTCAGGAAGCCGCTCTTGCGGCTGTTTTCCAGCGGAAACGACGCGTACGGCAGATACCCGATGGTCGTATCGAGGAAGTGCAGCTTCACATTCTTGCCACGGCCCTCGCTCTTGTCGTAGTCGAGATCGAGCTCGCCGACGTCGAGCCGCCAGTCCTCCTTGCCGGGCGAGCAGGTCGTGTAGGTGGCGTTGCGCATGTGCAAGTGATCCGCTCCGGAGAAGTCCACCCGCGAGGCGGTCCCGTGCGCGCTCTGCGTCAGGTTGATTTCGTAGGTCGGCTGCTCGAAGGTGCCCGACTGGTTCAGCACGTCATACACCATGCGCGGGCCGAAGAATCGGTCCGCACCCATCTCCAATCTCACGCCGCCTTCCGCGTCCACGCGCCCGAATTCCTGGTTGTACTTGAGGTAGTCGCCAAATATGCTGGTGTCACCGGTGCGCATCTCGACCTTGCCGCGCGCCGTGATCTCCAGGTCGGTGACGCCCTCGATGCGTTCGGCGTCGATCGTGGTCGCCCCCTTGCCGCCTGGATCGGCCGCGGCGCCCAGGCAGTTGCAGAACATGGCGACCAGCGTCGCGAAGCGGGCGGCACGAACGGCCTGCTTCCGCGCGTGGCGGAGCTGCATAGGCGGAAGGCAAAGGGATGATTCTTTGAGTGCTAAAATCTCATAATTCCGTCGAATGCGCAACGCGCCAACAGGTCGCATGGATTCACGCCTCGAGGCGCTCAGACGCTGGCTCGCAGCGCAGCTCGGGCATCCTGACTTCAGCCTAGCGCCCGCGTCCGAAGACGCGAGCTTCCGGCGCTACTTCCGCGCCCGCCTGCCCGACGGGCGCAGCTACGTGGCGATGGACGCCCCGCCGGAGCAGGAGGATTGCCGGCCGTTCGTGCACGTCGCACGCCTGCTGCGCGCGGCAGGCATCAACGCTCCCGAAGTGCACGCGCAGGACGAGGCGCAGGGCTTCCTGCTGCTCACCGATCTCGGCACGCGCAGCTATCTGCAGGCGCTCGACGAGCACAGCGCCGCGCCGCTCATGCACGACGCGACGGCAGCCCTGGTGCGCTGGCAGCTCGCGACGCGCGCCGGCGCGCTGCCGCCGTACGACGAGGCGCTGCTCAGGCGCGAGATGGAGCTGTTCCCCGAGTGGTACCTCGGCCGCCATCTCGGGCTGCGCCTTTCGCAGGCCCAGCGCACAGAACTGGATGCCGTGTTCGGTCGGCTCGCGGCGAGCGCCCTGGCGCAGCCGGCGGTATTCGTGCACCGCGACTTCATGCCGCGCAACCTGATGGTATGCGAGCCCAACCCGGGCGTGCTCGATTTCCAGGACGCGGTGCTCGGGCCGATCAGCTACGACATCGTCTCGCTGCTGCGCGACGCGTTCATCAGCTGGGACGAGGAGCGCGTGCTCGACTGGTGCGTGCGCTATTGGGAAGCCGCGCGGCGCGCAGCGCTCCCGGTCGATGCCGATTTCGCCGCCTTCTGGCGCAGCTTCGAATGGATGGGACTGCAGCGTCACCTCAAGGTGCTCGGCATCTTCGCGCGGCTGAACTATCGGGACGCAAAGGCGAGGTACCTCGAGGACACGCCGCGCTTCGTGGGCTACGCGCGTGCGGTGGTGCGCCGCTACGCCGAGCTCGCGCCGCTCGCGCGGCTGTTCGAGCGCATCGAGGCGCAGGCCGCGTGAAGGCGATGCTCCTCGCGGCCGGGCGCGGCGAGCGGCTGCGCCCCCTCACCGACACGCTGCCCAAGGCGCTCGTCGAAGTCCGCGGCAAGCCGCTCGCGTTGTGGCACCTGGAGCGCTTGGCGGCAGCCGGGTACCGCGAGGTGGTGATCAATGTTTCGCATCTGGCCGATGGAATCATGGCGCGCCTCGGCGACGGTTCGGCCTGCGGGCTCGTGATCCGCTACTCGCGCGAGGACGTTCCGCTCGAGACTGCGGGCGGCCTGGCGCAGGCGCGCGCGCTGCTCGGCGAGGCGCCGTTCCTGCTCGTGAACGCGGACGTATTCTGCGACTACGATTTTGCGCGGCTGCGCAGCCGCGCGCTCGGGGCAGCCCTCGCGCACCTGGTGCTGGTGCCGAATCCCCCGCACCACGCTGCCGGCGATTTTTCGCTCTGCGAGGGTCGCGTCGGCAACGGCGGCGCGCCGCGCTACACTTATGCGGGCATCGCGGTCGTTTCGCCGGCGCTCGTCGCCGGCGTCGCAGCCGGCGCGCGAGCCCCGCTTGCGCCGCTGCTGCGTGCGGCAGCCGACCGCGGGCGGCTGAGCGGCGAGCTCTACGAAGGGCTGTGGACGGACGTAGGCACCGCCGAGCGGCTCGCCGAGCTCGAGGCGAAGGTGATGGCGGACGATGCGGCTCGAGGCTGAAGCGGTTGAGCGCGCGCTGGCCTGCGATGCGGGCTGGCTGCGTGCGCTGCGCCGCGAGTGGCTGTCGGTGGTGGAAGCGGCGGTGTGGGGCGAGGTGCAGTCGGGCAGGCTCGGCGCGCTGCCGCGCCTGCGCAAGCGCATCCTGGAGCTCGGCGAGAGGCTCGCAGCGCTCGCCGCGCCACCCGCGTGGATCGCGCATCCGCGCGAGCGCCTGAAGAGCGCGCTCGCCGCGGCGCTCGCCGTGCGCGAGCTGCTCGCGCAGTGCGCGCAGGGCGTCGCGGAGCTCGAGGCAGGCGAGCCGCGCGACGGATTGCAGGCAGCGCTCGCAGCGCTCTCCGCGCGCATCGACGAACGGCTGGACGAATACGCGACGCGCTGGGCGGGTATGCTCGACGCCCAGTTCGCGCCGCAAGCAGAGGAGTGAACCGGATATGCAGCTGAGCGATCTCTCCCTCGAGCGCGGCATCTACGCCGAGCGGCGGCGGCGCCTCGCCCAGGCGATGGGCAGCGGCGTTGCGGTGCTGCCGACCGCGCCCGAGCGAATCCGCAACCGGGACACGCACTTCCCGTATCGCTTCGACAGCTACTTCTATCATCTCACCGGCTTCACCGAGCCCGAGGCCGCGCTGGTGCTGGTCGCCGGGCAAGAGCCGCGCGCGCTGCTCTTCTGCCGCGAGCGCAACGCCGAGCGCGAGACCTGGGACGGCTTTCGCTACGGCCCGCAGGCCGCGCGCGAGCATTTCGGCTTCGACGAAGCGCATCCGATCGGCGAGCTGGACGAGAAGCTCGCTCAGCTGCTCGAGAACCAGTCCGCGCTGCACTATCCGCTCGGCGCCGACGCGGACTGGGACGCGCGCGCCGTACGCTGGCTGAACGCGGTGCGCGCCAAGTCGCGCGCAGGGGTGAGCGCACCCGAGCGCGTGCACGACGTGCGCACGCTGCTCGACGAGATGCGCCTGGTGAAGGACGCGCGCGAGCTCTCGCTCATGCGCCGCGCGGCGTCGATCGCTGCCGCCGCGCACCGCCGGGCGATGCGCAGCGCGCGCGCCGGACGGTTCGAGTACCAGGTCGAGGCTGAGCTTTTGCATGAGTTCCGCTACGGCGGGGCACAGTTTCCGGCCTACTGGCCGATCGTCGCCTCCGGGGCGAACGCCTGCGTGCTGCACTACGTGTCGAACGACGCGCAGCTGCGCGACGGCGACCTGCTGCTCATCGACGCGGGCTGCGAGCTCGCAGGCTACGCCTCGGACATCACGCGCACCATTCCGGTCAGCGGGCGCTTCAGCGGCGCGCAACGCGACATCTATCAGCTGGTGCTCGCCGCGCAGAGCGCCGCGTTGCATGAGATTCGCCCGGGCAAGGCCTGGAACGAACCGCACGACGCGGCGGTCAGGGTGCTCGCGCAGGGCATGCTCGATCTGAAGCTCCTCGCGGGCAACCTGGAAGAAGTGCTGCAGAAGGAGACCTACAAGCGCTACTACATGCACCGCACCGGCCACTGGCTGGGGCTCGATGTGCACGACGCGGGCGAGTACAAGCGCGAGGGACGCTGGCGACCGCTCGAGCCGGGCATGACGCTCACCGTCGAGCCCGGCCTGTACGTGCGCGCCGCGGACGACGTGCCCGCGCCGCTGCGCGACATCGGCGTGCGCATCGAGGACGACGTGGTCGTCACCGCGACCGGCCACGAAGTCCTGACGCACGAGGCGCCCAAGCAGATCGACGACATCGAGGCGCTGATGCGCGATGCCCGTCGCGCCGCTTGACATCCTCGTTTCGGGCGGCGGCCCGGTCGGCTGCACGCTCGCGCTCGCCCTGCGCGCCTCGCCGCACCGCGTGACGCTCGTCGAGCGCGCGCCGGAGGAGGAACGCGCGCGCGCCGTGTCGCGGCGCCCGATCGCGCTGTCCTACGCGAGCCGCCTCATCCTCGAGCGCATCGGCGCCTGGGCGCTGCTCGCGCCCACGCCGATCGAGACGATTCATGTCTCGCAGGCCGGCGGCTTCGGCCGCGTGCGCATGGACGCGGCCGAAGCGGGCGTGCCGGCGCTCGGCTACGTGGTCGAGTACGGGACGCTCGCCGAGGCGCTGCGCAACCTGCTAGAGACGAGCGCGATCGAGGTGCTGAGGAGCGCAGAACATCCTGCCGCGCGCTGCATCGCGCACGCGGAGGGGCACGCCGAGGAGGTGAGCGAGAAGCGCTACGATCAGGATGCCGTCGTCGGCCTGCTCGAGACCTCGCCCGCCGCCGGCACCGTCGCGTTCGAGCGCTTCACCCCCGAAGGACCGCTCGCGCTGCTGCCGCTCGCCGGCCGCTACGCGTTCGTCTGGGCCGCGCGTCCCGCGCGCGCCCGCGCCCTCGCGCAGGCACCGGAGGGCGAATTCCTGAGCGAGCTCGCGGGCACGATCGGCGCGCGTGCCGGACGCCCCATGGCGGTGCAAGGGCGCGCGGTGCATCCGCTCGCGCTGCGCGTACGCCCCTCGCGCATCGGGCCGCGCGAGGTGTTCGTGGGCAACGCGGCCCAGACCCTGCATCCGGTCGCAGGCCAGGGCCTGAATCTCGGCCTGCGCGACGCGTGGCAGCTCGCCGCCATCTGGCGCGAGGCGGAAGATCCGGGCGCGCCCGCGACGCTCGAGCGCTTTGCCGCGAGGCGCAGGCTGGACGCCGGCGCGACGATCCGCCTCACCGATCTGCTCGCGAGCGCATTTGTCGGCGCGAACCCGTTCGTCGGCGCGGCGCGCGGCCTCGCGCTCAGTGCGCTCGACGTGCTGCCACCGGTGCGCCGCTTCTTTGCGCGCCGCATGATCTACGGATCTTC
>Ga0187774_10000481_pt1 | contig 13604 bp, 11 predicted proteins | sample 0216_BV02_MP05_2_FD_133152 | JGI IMG/M metagenome (GOLD analysis project Ga0187774, IMG submission 133152) | Tropical peat soil microbial communities from peatlands in Department of Meta, Colombia - 0216_BV02_MP05_20_MG | ecosystem: Environmental > Terrestrial > Soil > Wetlands > Peat | place... | reverse complement strand
GCTCGCGCACGAGAAGGGCAGCCCGATCTACGGCATGCCGATCCTCGAGGTCGCCAAGGCGCGCACCGTGCTGGTGAACAAGCGCAGCATGGCCGCGGGCTACGCGGGGTTGGACAACCCGCTGTTCTACATGGACAAGACGATGATGGTGTTCGGCGACGCGAAGAAGGTGGTCGAGGACATCGTCAAGGCGCTCGACTAGCGTGAGCTCGCGCGAAGACATCCTCGCCGAGATCCGCAGGCGGCAGCGTGGGGGTGGCGCGGCGCCTTCGCGCGCCGAGCTGGAGGAGCAGCGCACCTACCTGCGCGCGCACCCGCGCGGCCCGTTGCCAGAGGTGAGCGGCGATCTGGGCGCACGGCTCCTCGCGCGCGCCGCGGCCGCGGCGAGCACCGGCGAGCGCGTCGCCACGCTTGCCGAGGCGCCTGCGGCGGTGGCGCGCTTCCTCGATGCGCACCGTCTGCCCAAGTCGGGCTGCGTGTGGCCACGGCTCGCCCATCTCGACTGGAAGAGCGCCGGGCTCGCGCTCGAGGCGCGCGCCGCCCGGGGTGAGGATCGTCTCGGCGTCACGGGCGCGTTCTGCGCGCTCGCCGAGACCGGCACCCTGATGATGGTATCCGGCGCGGACACGCCGGCAGCGACCAGCCTGCTGCCCGAGACGCACATCGCGCTCGTGCCCGTGGAGCGCGTCGTGCCGTGCATGGAGGACGGCTGGGACCTGCTGCGCGCCGAGCACGGCCAGCTGCCGCGCGCGGTGAATTTCATCTCCGGACCTTCGCGTACCGCGGATATCGAGCAGACGCTGGTGCTCGGCGCGCACGGACCGTACCGCGTGCATATCGTCCTGGTCGGCTGAGCCGTGCGCCCGCCCCGATTGGCGGACATGTCGGCGAGCGGACTGTTGCAGCTGCGGCGCGGCATCGTGGGCGGTACGCGCGCGCTGCGCGGCTTCCTCGCGCGCAAGCTTCCGCCCGCGACCCTAAGGATCGGCATGTCCGCGCGCCTGCTGCATCCCAAGCCGGGCGCCTCGGGCCTGTACGCCAAGCACATGCAGTACCTCGAGCCCGCGGTCGCGCACTGGGTGATGTCGCGCGACGTGCTGGTGTTCATGGTGCCGACGGTCGACAAGGACGGGCTGCTTCACCGCAGCAACATCCGCGTGGCGGACTACGCGCGGGTGCTGGATGGTCTGGTGTTGCAGGGCGGGTCTGACGTCAGCCCGCTCACCTATGGCGAGGAGCCGCTGGACGCCGCCTGGGCGGGCGACCGGCTGCGCGATGTCTACGAGATCGAGCTGCTGCACGAGTTCGTCGAGGCCGGCAAGCCGGTGCTCGGGATCTGCCGCGGCGCACAGCTGATAAACGTCGCGTTCGGCGGCACGCTGTACCAGGACATCGCCACGCAAGTCTCCGGATCGCAGGCGCATGTGACGGATGCTTACGACAAAAACCTGCACGCGCTGCACATCGAGCCGGGAACGGGGCTTGGCCGCATGTTCCCCGGCGTCGAGCGGGCACGAGTCAACTCGATTCACCACCAGTCGATCAAGGTCCTCGGGCGCAACCTCGTGGTGGAGGCATACTCGGAGCCCGATAGAATAGTCGAGGCGATCCGCGGCACCGGCAAGAGCTATATCTTCGCGGTGCAGTGGCACCCGGAATTCCATGCGCCGGGCGACAACGCGCTGCTCGACAGCGCGCCGATTCTCGACGAGTTCCTGCGCGCCGCCCGCGGCGCGTGATACCGGGGCCGCGGCGGCCCCCTGCCACGGAGAAGGAATGGAGCTGAGCTTTCTGCCGCATCTGCCGTTCGCGCTGTCGCAGCCGGTGCTGTTCGGCGCGCTGCTCGCCGCGGGGTTGCTTGCCGGCGAAGCGCTGAACCGCTACGCGCACCTGCCGCGCATCACCGGTTTCGCGCTCGCCGGGGTGCTGCTCGGGCCGCAGGTCTCGGGCTTGCTCGACCGCGAGGCGCTGCATACGCTGCGCGTGCTGATCGACCTGTCGCTCGGGCTTATCGTGTTCGAGCTCGGCTTTCGGCTCGATTTCGCGTGGCTCAGGCTGAACCGCTGGCTGCTTGTGACCGCGCTGGCGGAGAGCGCGTTTTCCTTTATCGCCGTTTACGCCGCGCTCGAATACTTCGGCTTTCGGCCCCTGCTCGCGGCGTGCGGCGCCGCGATCGGGACCGCGACTTCGCCCGCGGTGGCGCTGCTCGTCGCGCACGACATGCGGGCCGAGGGGCAGATCACCGAGCGCATGCTCCTGTTTACCGCCGTCAACTGCGTGCTCGCCTATCTGGCGCTCACCCTGCTGCTGCCCTTCCTGCACCTCGAGCATCGGGCGACGTGGCCGGAAGCGCTGCTCCATCCGCTCTACCTGCTCGGTGGGTCAGCGCTGCTCGGATTCGCTGCCTGCGTGCTGCTGCTGTGGCTGTCGCGCTGGCTGGGCAAGCGCGAGGACCGGCAGTTCGTGCTGCTCGTCGCCCTGGTGGTGCTGACCATAGGAACGGCGCGCATCCTGAACCTGTCGGTCGTGATGACGCTGGTCACGCTCGGCATGCTTTCGCGCAACCTCGATTATCGCCACGCCCTGATGCCGTTGCGCTTCGGCTACGGCGGGCAGCTGTTCTTCGTCATTTTGTTCGTGCTGACGGGTGCGAGCCTGCAGTTCGGCGCGCTGTGGACCTCCGGCCTGGTGGTGGGCGCGTTCGTCCTGGCGCGCTTTCTCGGCAAGGCGCTCGCCATCCTGCTGTTCGGCCGTCCCTCCGGGGTACGCCCCGGGGGTGCCGGCCTGCTCGCGATCGCGCTCTTGCCGATGTCCGGGCTCGCGGTGGTGATGGTGCACGATACGAGCGTGCTCTATCCCGCCTTCGGCAGGGAGCTGTCGACCGTGCTGCTGTCGGCCATTGCCGTGCTCGAGCTGCTCGGGCCGCTCGGCACGCAATACGCGCTGCGACGCGCGGGTGAAGCGCACCCCGGGAGGGGCGGTGCCTGAAACGCAAGTTGCCGACGAGATGAATTTTCGTCCGTCCGCGCACGTCAGCATCGGCGTCGAGCTGGAGCTGCAGCTGGTGCGCGCGCACGATCTCGACCTGGCGCGCGATGCTGATGACCTGCTCGCCAGGCTCGCCAAGCGCAGCCTTCCCGGAGCGGCCAAGCCGGAAATCACGGAGAGCATGATCGAGCTGAACAGCGGCGTGCACCGGCGCTACGCGACGTTGGCCGACGAGCTGCGGGTCATGCGCGACATCGTCGTGAAGGAGGCGGGCCTGCTCAATCTGCGCGTCTCGGGCGGCGGCTCGCACCCCTTCCACGACTGGGCCGACCGGCGCATCTATCCGACCGAGCGTTTTCGCGCGATCCTCGAGCGCTACGGCTTCCTCGCCAAGCAGTTCACCGTTTTCGGGCAGCACGTGCACGTCGGCTGCCCCGACGGAGACGCAGCCGTGTATCTCGTGCACATGATGACGCGCTACGTGCCGCACTTCATCGCGCTTTCGGCTGCCTCGCCCTTCTATCAGGGCGAGGACACGTCTTTCCAGAGCTCGCGGCTTACCGCGGTGAGCGCATTCCCGCTCGCCGGGCACATGCCGTTCGTGCGCGACTGGGCGGAATTCCTGGAGTACTACGAGACGATGCGCGGCTTCGGCGTCGTTGCGAGCATGAAGGACTTCTACTGGGACATCCGGCCCAAGCCCGAGTACGGGACGATCGAGATCCGGGTGTGCGATACGCCGCTCACGGTCGAGCGCGCGGCGCTGCTTGCTGCCTACGCGCAGGCGCTCGTCGCCTACCACCTGGCCGAGCGGCCGCGCGAGCCGGCGCGCGCCGCGTACCAGGTGAACAGCTTCAACCGCTTCGAGGCGAGCCGCTTCGGCCTGGCGGGCGAGCTGATCGAGCCTTACGAGCGCCGCAGGGTGAAGATCGGCGAGGACATCCTCGCCACCGTCTCCGCGGTGATGCCGCATGCTCGGCGCATGGAGGCGGGCGACGCGCTCGCCGAGCTCGCGGCGGGCGTGCGCAGCGGCTATTCCGATGCCGGGTGGCTGCGCGCGCGCTATGCGGAAGCCGGCTCGCTGCTGGACGTCGTGCGCGAGGCGAGCGCGGCATGGGCAGGAGGGCGGGATCGCACATAGGGCGGCGGCGGTCCCGGAGTCACTATAATCGGCGTCATCTTCGAGGGGGGGTCTTGCTCAAGCAAGTGGCGTTGCGGCTTTTCGCGCGCGAGCGTGGTCTGTTCACCGGCGCGCTGGTGATCGGCGTGTCGCTTGCAATGTTCGGCGTGCCGGTCGATTTCGTGCTCTTCGGCCTGACGCTTGCCGGCGTCGCCCTGTTCCATCACCACACGCTGCAGGTCGCGCTCACCGGCCTCGCGGCGATCATCCTGTACAAGCTCGGATTCACCGGATTCCGGGAAGGTCCCGGATTCGGCGGCCTCGCGCTGCACATGCGGCACGAGTGGGTGATCCTGACCAATCTACTCGGCCTGCTCCTCGGATTTGCGCTCCTGTCGCGGCATTTCGAGGACAGCAAGGTGCCGGCGGTGCTGCCCCATTTCCTTCCTGACGACTGGCGGGGCGGGTTCGTGCTGCTGGTGATCGTGTTCGTGCTGTCGTCGTTCCTCGACAACATCGCCGCCGCATTGATCGGCGGCGCGATGGCGCGCGTCGTATTCCGCCACAAGGTGCACGTCGGCTTTCTCGCCGCGATCGTCGCGGCGTCCAACGCCGGAGGCTCGGGGAGCGTGGTCGGCGACACGACCACCACGATGATGTGGATCGACGGGGTGAATCCGCTCGACGTGCTGCACGCCTATGCCGCGGCGATCGTCGCGCTCGTCGTCTGCGGCATCCCGGCCGCCAAGCAGCAGCATCGCTACGCTCCGATCATCAAGGACGCACGGGTGGAGGGGCGCGTGGACTGGGCGCGGGTCGGCATCGTCGCCTTCATCCTCGTTGCCGCCATCGTGGCGAACGTGGCGATGAACGTGTACACGGAAGGGCTGGGAGACCGCTTTCCGGTGCTCGGCGCCACGGTTTGGGCGGCGATCCTCGCGACCGCAGCGCTGCGGCGTCCGACCTGGAGCCTGCTGCCCGACGCGCTCAAGGGCAGTATCTTCCTGCTGTCGCTGGTGACCTGCGCGTCGCTCATGCCGGTGGAGAAACTGCCGCTCGCCTCGTGGCACGTCGCGATGGGCCTGGGCTTCGTGTCGGCGGTATTCGACAACATCCCGCTTACCGCGCTGGCGCTCAAGCAGGGCGGCTACGACTGGGGCATGCTCGCCTACACCGTGGGATTCGGCGGCTCGATGATCTGGTTCGGCTCGAGCGCGGGCGTGGCGCTGTCGAACATGTACCCCGAAGCGAAATCGGTCGGCCGCTGGCTGCGCGAGGGCTGGCACGTGACCGTTGCGTACGTCATCGGCTTCTTTGTGATGCTCGCGCTGGTGGGCTGGCAGCCGCATCCGCCGCACAAGGCGGGTCCGGCGGCCGTGGCGACCTCCAGCCGCGCGGTTTAACCGCGCCCTTCGTTCACGGCGAAGCGCGCTGCGAGGCTTTTCGCTCCGACGGCACGAGGCGGTCGTCAGGAAGCGGCATCACCTTGCGCGCTTGCAAGATCGGGGGCTAGAATCGGCGCCGAAGCTTAGTATTCAGAAAGCTTCCCTACATAAATATCAATAGAACGTAAGCTTCCGGCAGTCCCGTTCGCTCCGGCGACTCGCCTATGTCGTCACGCTAGAGGAGGATCCACATGAGCAAGCAACGCAAGTCATCAGAGCCCTCGCGCCGCAAGTTTCTCGCAGGCGCCGCGGCTGCCGCGACGGGCGCGGCGACGATCGGTTTCCCCATGATCGCCAAGGGCCAGGCGGGCCCGATCACGTTCCGCTGGCAGAGCACTTGGCCGACCAAGGACATCTTCCACGAGTACGCGCTTGACTACGCCAAGAAGGTAAACGACATGACCGGCGGCGACCTCAAGATCGAGGTCCTGCCGGCGGGCGCAGTAGTCAAGGCGTTCGACCTGCTCGATGCCGTCACCAAGGGGACGCTGGACGGCGGTCACGGCGTGCTCGTCTACTGGTATGGCAAGCAGCCGGCGCTCGCGCTTTGGGGCTCGGGACCGGCCTACGGCATGGATTCCAACATGCTGCTCGCCTGGCACTACTACGGCGGTGGCAAGGAAATACTCGCCGACATCTACAAGAGCATCGGCATGAACGTCGTCTCGTTCCCCTACGGCCCGATGGCGACCGAGCCCCTCGGCTGGTACAAGAAGCCGATCACGAAGGCATCAGACTTCAAGGGGTTGAAGTTCCGCACCGTCGGGCTCGGCATCGAGCTGTTCTCCACGATGGGCGCGGCAGTCAATGCGCTTGCCGGCCCCGACATCGTGCCGGCAATGGACCGCGGCCTGATCGACGCTGCGGAGTTCAACAACCCGTCGTCCGACAGGGCGCTCGGCTTCCCCGATGTGTCCAAGGTCTACATGATGCAGAGCTTCCACCAGTCGGCGGAGACACTGGAGATCCTGTTCAACAAGACCAAGTACGACGCCCTGCCCGACAAGCTGAAGGCAATCATCTGGCACGCGGTGGAGGGGGCATCCGCAGACATGTCCTGGAAGGCGATCGACCGCTATTCGAAGGACTACATCGACATCCAGGCGAAGGACAAGGTCAGGGTCTACAAGACGCCCAACTCCGTGCTCCAGGACCAGCTCAAGATCTGGGATCAGGTCATCGCGAAGAAGGCCGCGGACAACCCCATGTTCAAGAAGGTGCTCGAGTCGCAGAAGGCCTTCGCGCAACGCGCGGCGAAATGGCAGAACGACCAGCAGGTCGATTTTAAGATGGCGTTCAACCACTATTTCGGCAGAAAGGCCTAAGCAAGTCGCGGCATCGATCCGGCCATCCCGCGGCTTATCGCGGGATGGCTTTTCGTTTGTTGTCGGTCCGGAAACGGACGGTGCCGGGAGCAGAGCAGCATGCGCATTCAGCGTTTCCTCCTGCTAATCGACCACATCAGCACCTGGGCGGGCAAGGCGTTCTCGTGGCTCATCCTGGTGCTGACGGGGGCGGTGTGCGTCGAGGTATTCAAGCGCTACCTGCTCAATGCGCCGACCTCCTGGGCCTTTGACGCGGACTACATGCTTTATGGCGTGCTGTTCATGATGTGCGGCGCCTACACCCTTGCGCAGGACGGGCACGTGCGCGGCGATTTTTTGTACAGCTCGATGAGGCCGCGCCTGCAAGCGTCGCTCGACCTGGCGCTGTACCTGATCTTTTTTGTGCCCGGCATCGCGGCGCTGGCCTACGCGGGCTGGGACTTCGCGCACGCCTCCTGGTCGATCCGCGAGCATGTCAACGACACAGCAGAAGGACCGCCGGTGTACCACTTCAAGGCGGTCATCCCGATCGCCGGGGCGCTGGTGCTGTTGCAGGGTATCGCGGAGATCATCCGTTGCATCATCTGCCTCAAGACTGGGAAGTGGCCAGAGCGGCTGAAGGACGCGGAGGAGATTGACGTAGTCGAGGAGCAACTCGCGCATAGCGAATACGTCGACGAGGAGTCGCGCAGGCGCGCGATCGAGAGCGTGCACGAAATCGACGAGGCGGCGAAGCAGCGCTCGACCGTCCTGGGCGCCGAGAGGAGCGAGCAATGAGCGATCCCGCGCTCGGCCTCACCATGTTGGCGCTCATCGTGATCGTGATCATGATGGGCTTCCCCACGGCGTTCACGCTGATGGGGCTGGGGATGTTCTTCGGCTTCTTCGCGCTGCACGACCCGTCCACACCCTGGACGCAGAACCATATCTTCGATCTCGTGGTCCAGCGCACCTACGGCGCGATGACCAACGACACGCTGATCTCGATCCCGCTGTTCGTGCTGATGGGCTACGTGATGGAGCGGGGCGCCTTGGTGGACAAGATGTTCTACAGCGTGCAGCTCGCGTTCCGCAGGGTTCCGGCCTCGCTCGCGGTCGCCACGCTGATCATTTGCACCTTCTGGGGCATCGCGAGCGGACTGGTCGGTGCAGTGGTAGTGCTGATGGGGGTGATCGCATTCAATCCAATGCTGCGGGCTGGCTACGACACGCGCCTTGCGTCGGGTGTCATCACGGCGGGCGGAACGCTGGGCATCCTGATTCCGCCGTCGGTCATGATCATCGTGTATGCCGCGGTCGCCGGCCAATCGGTGGTCAAGCTCTACGCCTCGGCGATGTTCCCCGGGTTCTTCCTGGCGTTCCTCTATCTCGTCTACATCATCGGCTGGGCGCTGATCAATCCCAAGGTCGCGCCCAAGCTGCCCGAGAGCCAGACGAAGGTGCCGGTGCCGGAGTGGGTGCCGAGGTTCCAGCAGGCGTACTCGCGCAACATGCTGGTCAGCCTTGTCTCGGCCCTGCTATCGCCGAAGAGAGCGCTGGCGATCGAAGCAGGCGGTGCGCGGCTCGGATACCGGATGCTGGTGAAGAATTTCCTCGCCGCGCTGGTTCCGCTGGCCATGATGGCCGTGACCTTCTGGGGCGCCTGGTGGTACGTCGTCATCCACCCGCAAACGGAATTGCGCGAGGAAAGGGCGATCGCGGCCGAAGTGCAGAGAGTGGAGACCCCGGCGAGACCCGCGGCTCCGCAAGCCAAGTCGGAAGACCAGCCCCAGGAACTCGGGGCCGGCGAGTCCGGATCGGTCGATACGGGAGCTGGCGAGGGCGGAATCGAGCAACTCGGCACGCCGGAACTCCTGCAGGAAGGCCCGGCCGCTCCCGCAGAAGCCGGGCCGCCGGCGCAGTTTTTCACCTGGTTCTGGGTCTGCGTTGCGCTCGGCGGTGCGGTTCTGGCGTACTACTACTGGACGCTCGGCGCGGAGCAGTTCGAGATTCTCAAGCTGCTCGCGTCCTCCACGCTGCCGCTCGGCATCCTCACGGTCGTGGTGCTCGCGGTGATTCTCTTCGGCATCACGACCGCCACCGAGTCGGCGGCGGTCGGCGCCGCAGGCGCGTTCCTGATGGCGATCCAGGCGAAAACACTCACCTGGCAGCGGGTCAAGGAATCGGTGTTCCTGACCGCCAAGACCACCGCCATGGTGTGCTGGCTGTTCGTCGGCTCAGCGCTGTTCTCGGCGGTGTTCGCGCTGCTGGGCGGGCAGCAGCTGGTCGAGAAGTGGGTGCTGTCGTTCAACCTGTCGCCGGTGCAGTTCATGCTTCTGTCGCAGGCGATCATCTTCGTCCTGGGCTGGCCGCTCGAGTGGACCGAGATCATCGTCATCTTCGTGCCGATCTTCCTGCCGCTGCTCAAGCACTTCAACATCGATCCGATTCTCTGGGGAACCCTGGTGTTCGTGAACCTGCAGGCTGCGTTCCTGTCGCCTCCCGTTGCGATGTCGGCCTTCTACCTGAAGGGGGTATCACCGCCGCACGTCACGCTCAACCAGATCTTCGCCGGCATGATGCCGTACATGCTGGTGGTGATCCTGTGCATGGTCTTCATGTACCTGTGGCCCGGAATGACGCTGTGGCTGCCGAACTACCTCTACGGGGGCGGCTAGGTCGCGCCGGCGTGGACGCCAAATCTGCCAATTGGCGCACTGCGACGGATGCCGCGCGGGCGATCCGCGAAGGCGCACTCAGTTCGGAAGAGCTGGTGCAGGCTTGCCTGGAGCACATCCGCGCGACGGAGCCGACGGTGCAGGCATGGACGTTCCTCGACGAGGCGCATGCGCTTGCCCAGGCTCGCGCTGCGGACCAGGGGCGGCGCTCGGGTCAGCCGGTCGGAGCGCTGTGCGGCGTGCCGGTCGGCGTGAAGGACATCTTCGACACCGCGGACATGCCGACGGAGAACGGGACGGTGCTCCACCGGGGACGCGCGCCGCACAAGGATGCTGCGGCCGTGGCCAGGCTGCGCGCTGCTGGCGCAGTGATCCTCGGCAAGACGGTGACCACCGAATGCGCGTATTTCTCCCCCGGCAAGACCCGCAACCCGCACAATCCCGAGCACACGCCCGGGGGTTCCTCGAGCGGTTCCGCGGCCGCCGTCGCCGCAGGCATGGTGCCGCTCGCGTTGGGTAGTCAGACCAACGGGTCGGTCATCCGCCCGGCGGCGTTCTGCGGCACTTTCGGCTTCAAACCGACTCACGGGCTGGTTCCCCGTTCCGGGGTCCTCAAGCTCTCGCGCACGCTCGATCACGTCGGAGTCTTCGCGCGCACGCTGGAAGACGTCGCATTGCTCGCTGAAGAACTCGTCGGCTACGACGAGGACGATCCCGACACTCGAATGCAGGCACGCATCCCGTTCACCGCTCTGGCCGCGGAGGAGCCGCCGGTCGAGCCCCTGCTCGCCTTCATCAGGACGCCGCAGTGGGAGCGCGCCGAGCCGGAGACGCGCGAGGCCTTCGACGAGCTCGTCGCAGCCCTGGGGAGCCGTATCGAGGAGGTCGAATTGTTTCCTTCCGCGTCGGAGGCCTGGGATTGGCATCGGACCATCATGGAGGCCGAGATGGCCGCCAACCTGGAGCGCGAATGGCGGCACGGCCGGGACAAGCTCTCGGAGAGGCTGCGCGCCCTGATCGAACGGGGACGCGACATCCGTGCCGTCGACTATCAGCGCGCCGTGGCGAGCGGCGCGCAGCTGCAGGAGAGCTTCGAAGATCTTTTCATTCAGCGCTACGACGCCATTCTCACGCCGTCGGCGCCCGGCGCGGCTCCGAGGGGGCTCGCCTCGACCGGCGATCCCGCGTTCTGCAGCCTGTGGACGCTATCCGGACTCCCGTCCATCAATCTGCCGATCATGCGGAGTGCCAACGGCTTGCCGCTGGGTGTCCAGCTAGTCGGAAGACGGCACTTCGACGGGCGCTTGCTGCGCACCGCGCGCTGGCTCGTGGCGCGCTTGAGCGCCGAAAGCTAGCGCGCCGCGACGGGGGATTTGAGGGACGCGAGCTCCTCGCGCACGCGCTCGATCTCGCTGCGGTCGGTGAAGGCCAGAATCCAGTGGGTCACGCCGCCGTCGGCGCCGCGCACCGCGCTTACTGCCGCCTCGACCGGAAGCGAGCCGCCGTCCTTGCCCCAGGCGGAAAGCTTCCGCCGCGAGGCAGGTTCGCTGAACAGATGTTGCGCGAGCTCCGTGTTGCCCCGGAACAGCAGGTCGATCACGCCGCGACTGCGAGCTTCGGCTTCGCGATAGCCGAACAACCGCTCGAACGCCACATTCACATACGTGATCGGTTGCCCGGGTGCACCGGCGTCCGCCAGCGCGACCGCAAAACCGCAGGCGGAGAGCGCCGCGCGTGCAAGCGCGCTGTCGGACAGCAGCCGAAACAACGCCGGCGCGGTCTCGATCCTAGGCTGATTGACCGGTGCTCCGACCGCGGCGCGCGGCCGGGGCGGCATCCTCAACCGCCCGCTCGTGTCAGCGACTGACATGACTCGTTTTTGCCACGATCATGCGGTCCAGGCAAGCCGCTCGGGCTGCAAAAACCGGATATTTTTCAATGAAATGTGACTTAGACCACACTCCGTGAGCGGTGCCGCAGAGGCCTCAGGCGGCCGCCTGATTGCAGGTGCGTAATGCGACCAGCGCCATCGCTTGATGGAGCCCGTCGCAGAGGCCCGAGCCGTACAGGCACGACGCCAGCAGACGCGACATCGGGGACGGCAGCGGGGTCTTCCCGTCCAGCGCGCTTTGGATCCAGAGCGCGGTGCTCTTGGCATCTGGCGCAGGGCCCGCGGGACCGGAGCCATGCGGCGCCTCGGCGTGGAACAGCAGCGACGGCTCGCCCGAGCGGAAGTGGACGATCGCGGGACGTTGCAGCGGATCGACGTACGCCTCGCCCTCAGAGCCGACGAAGAGCAAGGCGTGCTCCTCGTGCACTCCGAGCACGGCGGTCAGGACCGCCTTCTCGTTCTCGTCGTCTGCCGGCACGAGCTGCAGTCCACGTCCGTCGAAGGGATCGGCAAGCCGCGCGATCTGGCGCGCGCACGCGGCGGTACCGAGCCGCGCGCGCAGGGCGAGCAACTGCGCGAGCGCGGGCGAAAGCAGGCCCGTAGGGACGAAAGCGAGTCGTGTCGACTCCAGGACGCTTTGCGCTTCCGCGAGCGACTTGCAGGGTAGAACGCCGAGCTCGCGCAGCACGGCGGCGCTCGCTACGCGACCCTGCGCTTCGAGTGCGCCGTGTATCAGAACCGGGACACCGAAGCGCGCCAGCATCAAGGCGAGGAGCGGCATCAGGTTGGCATGCGCGCGCGCGCCGCCGTAGCTCGGGATCACGACGGCGCGCAGGCGCTCGGGAGAGTCGAGCCGGTTCAGGCGTGGCTGCAGGGCGCGCCGAAAGCCGGAGATTTCGCTTGGCGCCAGCCGCTTCATGTCCAGGGCAGCGAGTGCGGCGCCCAGCTCGAGTTCGGCGATTCCGCCATCGAGCACGGCGGAACACAGGTCGAAGGCGTCCTGCTCGGCGAGGTCGCGCGCATTTTCGCCTCCGTGGGCGAGGACCTGCATAGCGCGTGCGACGATCATCCGATCCTCCAGCAATCCGGGCGAGCCAATCCCGCAACCTGGAGGATTGCAATCGGCGTGCCAGTGCGAGCCGCGCCCCCGCGGCAGGGCGTCAGGCAGGGATCAGATCGAATTGCGGTGCACGCGGAAGAGCACGTGCATCGCTTTGGTGCACAACCTCAGACAGGCACGCGGCGGGCGCGCGTAGACAGGGAGTAGCAGAACCGGCGCAGGCGGCTCAGATCGTCCGTCTCGATCGCCTCGTGCAGGAACTTCATGTTGCGGTCGATCTCGCCCTGGTACAGGTTCGGGCCGTCGAAATGTGCGCCGGCGTACCGCTCGACGCCGCCCAGCTTGTTGCCCAGCCGGTCGCGCGCCACGAATTCGTAGAATCCGGGCGTCTTGTACATCAGGTCGTCGCGCGAGCTGTAGCGCACGATCTCGCGCCCATCCGGGGTGCGGTCGCGTGCGATGTTGCCCCACACGAATTCCTCGTACAGGAACTCGCGGCACTTCTCGAGGTACATTCGGTCGGACATCTGGCCGATGAGGTCGGCGGTGCCGACCATGTGACCGAGGAGACGGTCCGCCGGATCGTCGATCTTGATGTCCTCCAGGTCCTTCTCGTAGCCGGTGAAATGCACCAGCTGCGCCGCGAGCGGCGCCTCGGCGACGAAACCGAGCCGCGGCAGGTAATCCCGCAGGAACTCCGCGCTGCGGCTGACGTGGATCTTGGTGAACACCGCGCCGTTCTCGATATGCGCCTCGGAATCCCGCCGGATGTAGCCCGAGTCGTGCAGCAGCGAGATGATCACGCCGAGCACGGCGCGGCGCGGCCCGAGCTGGTCCGCCAGCGCCTGCACGCGGTCGTGGCCGTCGATCAGCCGCGCGGTGGCGAGCGAGATATCGAGCGTGTGGCGCAGATCGTGATACAGCGTGTCGCAGGCGAGGTAGCCGGGAAAAGTCCCCTCGAACAGCGACTTGACGTCCTCGAAGGCGCGTGTGAGCGGCTGCAGGTCGGCGCCCGGGTAGCGCGCTGCGAACGTCGAGCGCACGAAATCGCGCACCCGGTCGGCGTCCTCGACGTCGACCCGGTTCGCTACGTCGTACTGGTTCAGGCGGTCCCGCAT
>Ga0187774_10000480_pt1 | contig 13613 bp, 13 predicted proteins | sample 0216_BV02_MP05_2_FD_133152 | JGI IMG/M metagenome (GOLD analysis project Ga0187774, IMG submission 133152) | Tropical peat soil microbial communities from peatlands in Department of Meta, Colombia - 0216_BV02_MP05_20_MG | ecosystem: Environmental > Terrestrial > Soil > Wetlands > Peat | place... | reverse complement strand
GCGTGCCGGGGCTGCGGCCTCTGCGTGGCCCTCTGCCCCTACGGGGCCCTGGAGATCGTTCGCACCGAGAAGGGGCGCAAGGTCAAGGTGATCCCCGTCGCCTGCAAGGGCTGCGGCGTCTGTGTCGCGACGTGCTACCAGCATGCTCTCAGCATCAACTCTTTCACTGATGAGCAGTTGGAAGACCAGATTAAGGCCTTTCTGGTGGGGTGATGTACGAGGTATGACTATCACGTGGCTTCATCGTCGGATAGGGTGACAGCCGGTTTTCGGGGAGGGCGGGTGAAACCCAGATGTCAAAATCCATATGTCAAGTCAAATCCAAATGCCCAAATGTCAAAAAGAGGATGTGCTCTTGTCTCCGTACTCTTTCATTTGAAATTTGAGCGTTGTCATCTGACATTTTTTTGCGCTCCTCAATTAGGCATCTGACATTCCTCTCCTGCAAGGAGGTGATACCCGTGGCCGATTTCGCGCCCAGGATTCTGGTCTTCTGCTGCACCTGGTGAGGGTACTCCGCGGCTGACTTCGCTGGAGTGTCCAGGATGCAATACACCACCGATATTCGCATCGTCCGCCTCATGTGCACCGGCAGAGTGGATCCCACCATCCTCGCCGAGGCCTTCGTGAATGGGGCGGATGGGGTCATGGTCGTCGGGTGCCATTTCGGCGACTGTCATTACATCACCGGCAACGTCCAGGGCAAGATCAAGGTCGGTCTCGCCGCAAGGGTTCTGGACTATGTCGGCCTCAACCCCAAGCGGGTCTCCTTCGACCAGTGCTCGTCCGCGGAAGGCGAGCGCTTCGTGAGACTCATCACTGAGTTCGATAACGGCATCCGCGAGCTGGGGCCGCTCGGCAGCCACGACCGTCTGCCAATGCCCGAATTAAGGGAGAAGCTCCTGGTCGCCAAGACCGCCCTCGGCAAGGAGAAGCTCCGCTGGGTGGTCGGGAAGTTTACGGAATTCGCCACGAAAGGCAACAAGTACGGCGAGCGTTTTACCGAGCACGAGATGTGGCGAACCCTCGACACCATCGTCATGGACGAGGTCGCCACCTACCAGATCATGCACGAGCTGGAGGGATCTCCCGGTGCGGCGCGGGATATTGCCGCCCGGTTGAATCTCCCCCCCCCGCACGTGTTGAGATATGTCCTTGCCCTACAGCGCCGGGGGCTGGTTGAACTAGACGGGGTTGAGGGGAATTCCCCCCGCTATCGCCTGGCTGAAGTGAAAGCGGCGTAAGGGAATTCCGATTTCGTAGCCGTTGGAGGGGCATGCGGTGTCAGGAAAACGAGTGGTCATCTTCGGTGGTGATCCAGCGGGTGTGGCCGCGGCGTTGGCCCAGGCCAAGGCCGGCATGGAGGTGATCCTGGTGGAGAGCTCGCCGAGTCTGGGTGCTGAACGCCTCCCGCAAACCCGGATTGTCACCAACGGCGGCTCGCCGTACCTGGAATCTGATTGGGACGCGGTGAAGCGCCATCCCAACATCCGGGTGATCACGAACGCCGATGTGATCAAAACCACATCCGTGGACGGTACGTATCGCTTCCACATCAGGCGTCGCACACCCCGGGTAGATCCGGAAAAGTGCAACGCCTGCAACGCCTGCATCCGCGTCTGTCCCATTCACATGTACGACGATTTCAATGAGGGGATCGGCTTCCGCACCGCCATCGATTTCTTCAATCCCAAGACCGGCGTGTACAACATCTTCAAGGAAGACATGCCTATCTGCCAGGCCACCTGTCCAGCCAACCTGGACATTCGCTCCTACGTAGGACTCATTGCCGACGGCAATTACGCGGCCTCTCTCGCGAAAATCAGGGAGCGACTCCCCTTCGCCCTCTCCATCGGCCGAGTATGCCCCCACCCCTGTGAGACCGCTTGCAACCGGGGCTACGTGGACGAACCGATCTCCATCTGCACGCTAAAGCGCTTCGTGGCCGACTGGGAGATGCACCACGCCGTGGACCCGCCGGTAGATGTGCCCGAAAAGTTCAGCGACGAAAAGGTCGCCGTCATCGGCGCCGGCCCGGCGGGGCTCACCTGTGCTTACTTCCTCGCCAAGGCGGGTTACCAGTCCGTGGTTTACGAGGCCATGCCCGAGCCCGGCGGCATGTTCCGCTTCGGCATCCCTGAATACCGCTTGCCCACCCCAACCCTCATGCGGGAGATTAACTGGATCCTCGCCCACGGCGCAGAGCTCCGGTGTAACGTCCGCGTGGGCAAGGATGTCTCCTTCGAAGATCTCCGGAAGGAGTACGCGGCCATCTTCGTCGGTGTCGGCGCCTGGACTGGCATGAAGCTCGGGATCGCCGGCGAGGACCTGCAAGGGGTCATCGACGGGGTCGTATTCCTCCGGGATGCCAACCTGGGAAAAAAGATCGATGCTAGAGGCAGGGTTATCGTCGTCGGCGGCGGCAACGTCGCCATGGATGCAGCCAGGGTGAGCTGGCGGGCTGGGTTCGAAGAGGTCCATGTCTTCTACCGGCGTACCAAGAAAGAGATGCCCGCGAGTCCTTGGGAGATCGAGGCTGCCGAGCACGAAAGGATCAAGTTCCAGTACCTGGTGGCACCCGTGGAGGTGATCGGCGAAAGCGGTCGCATGAAAGCCCTCAAGTGCCTCCGCATGCAGCTCGGAGAGCCCGACGCCAGCGGTCGTCGTCGACCCGTGCCCATCGAGGGCTCGGAATTCGTCGTGGAGGCCGAGACCCTCATTGCCGCAATCGGCCAGTCGCCGGATCTCAAGTTCGTGCCCGAGGAAAGTGGAGTCAAGATCACCCGGTGGAGCACCTTCGATGTGCACACGGAAACCTATATGACCAATGTGCCGGGCATCTTCTCTGCCGGCGACTGCCAGACCGGACCTGATATCGCCATCCGGGCGTGCGCCGGCGGCCGCAAGGCAGCGGCGGCGATTGTGCGGTACATCGAAGGGAACCGAAGAGGGAGCCAGGTAAAGGGACCCGAATAGGCTTGCCGTAAAGCGGCGAGCGAAGAATTAGGAATTCTGATGTCTTACCACCCTAGCCCGTCGCGGGAGAGGGGATCTTTCAGGACGACGGAAGCTACCCCTCCCCTGGGGGGACGGGGAACGGAACGAGATGGAGACAGGGTAGCCCAATGTACGAGAAAAAAGGTCGCTACATCGTCGAATTCCCCGACATCCCATCTACGAGGCAGCACCAGATTGAAATCTCAGTGGAGGAACGGCGGGGTAGCAACAAGGAAGTCGAGCTTGGTTTCGACGAGGAGAGGGCGCGCCGTGAGGCCAAACGCTGTCTGAGCTGTCGTCGCTGCCTGGGATGCGCCCTTTGTTGGGCCGAGTGTAAGCCCGAAGCCATCATCTTCGAGCTGGAGGACGAGGAGTTCCAGCTGGACGCCGACTCGGTCATCGTCTCGGCGGGCGTTGAGAGGGCCCATGATCGCGTGGATCGCCGCTTCGGTCTCGGCCAGCACCTGAACGTTATCACCGATGTGCACCTGGAGCAGATGCTCCGCGACACGGGCCCGAGCAAGGGTCTCGTGATCCGCCCGTACGATGGTGAGATTCCCGGCCGGATCGCCTTCGTCCAGGGCTACGACAGTGCCGCTCCTGCCATGCACAGTGCCGCTCTCTGTTTTGGGATCAATGAGGCCATCTTGGTGCGGCGCAAGCTTCCCGCCGCGGAGATCCTCGTGTTCGCCCGCAACCTCGCCGTCTTCAGGGCCGAGCACGAGAACGCCCTGAAAACCCTGGATGGCATAAACCTAGACGAGGCCTCAGTCACTGCCACGGAGCCTGAGGCAAACCAGAGCCTCACGCTGACCATCGTCCGTGACGGCACGGAGGAGTCCCGCACCTTCGATCTCGTCGTCCTCCTCACCCAGCCCCAGCTTTCGCGCGAGTTGCGGCAACTGGCGCGGGCACTGGGGGTGAGCGTGAGTGCGGCCAGTTTTCTCCCCGCCGGCGAGGGCTCGGTCCTGGTGAGCACGGACAAGACGAACCTTCGCTTGGCCTCTCAGGTGTGAGCAGGACGGACTGCCAGGTGTGCTGCGCCCAGTGAGACAGTGAGATAGGGGGCTATCGCCGGAGAAACCGAGCGCCTTTCACTTTGGTTCCACCATCACCCGGTCCTCACCGCCTGCCTCCCTCACGTAGACGTTTACCACCTCGTCCAGGGTGGTTGTCACCTTGATGCCCGCGTAATCGGCACAGATGGGGAGCTCCCTGTGGCCCCGATCCACCATAACGGCCAACACGATCCGTTTGGGGCGACCGAAGTCGATGAGAGCGTCCATGGCGGAGCGGACCGTGCGTCCGGTAAATAGTACGTCATCTACCAGGACCACAACCCGGTCATCAATGGGAAAAGAGATCTCGGTGGTCCGGACATTGGGCTGGGGACTGATCCTGGTCCAGTCGTCGCGGTAGAGACCGATATCCAGGATGCCCACGGGAACTTGGCGTCCCATAATCTTGTCGATCTTGTCTCTGAGCCGATTGGCAAGATAAACCCCGCCGGTGCGTATTCCCACCAGCACGAGACTATCCTTGTCGGGAATTTGCTCATAGATCTGCGCAGCCATCTCCTCGAGGATTCTATCCATCTCCTCACCGGTGAGGATCTGCCGTCGAGCCCTGTGTGCCATACGGGAAGCGCCTCCTCGTGGGTCAGCCCAAAAAGCGAAACTGCCAGTTTCCTGGCAGTCACGGAGTGGAAAACAAATATAATATAGCCTAAGGAGCCCCCCTTGTCAATTCTACTCGCTCCTTCCTTGACTTCGCCGGGTCGATTCCCCAGAATGAAAGGTCAGTGAGAAGAATAGTGAGGAAAGCAATTGGAGGGATAGCGGCGAACCGTGAACACAACACCTTCCCATCTGGATGCCCTCTTAGAGGGTCTCGAAGAGCGACTACAATATCGTTTTCGCGACCGGCAGCTCCTTGTCAACGCGCTGCTGCACCGCTCTTACGTCCATGAGAACCCTCAGCTCCAGTTGAGCGACAACGAACGCCTAGAGTTCCTTGGCGATGCCGCCCTAGATCTTGCCGTGAGCCACCTGCTCATTCACCGTTTTCCCCATTACCAGGAGGGTGAACTCTCCCGGCTCCGAGCAGAGCTGGTGAATGAAAGACAACTCGCCTTGCTGGCTGAGGAGTTCTGGTTGGGCGAGGCGTTGCACCTAGGACGGGGTGAGGAGCGGAGCGGCGGCCGCCAGAAGACCTCGCTCCTTGCAGACGCCTATGAAGCACTCCTCGCGGCCGTCTATCTGGACGGGGGTCTTGAGCCTCTGCTGCATGTGGTGGAAAGACACTTTGCTCGGCTTCTTTCGGAGGATGAGGAGGTGCCCTACGACAAGGATGCGAAGACCCGCCTCCAGGAACTCGTCCAGGCAAGACAGAAGGTCACGCCTCACTACCGACTGGAAAAGGAAGAGGGGCCAGACCACAGCAAGGTCTTTCAGGTCAGCGTCTGGGTGACGGAAAGGCTTCTTGCCTACGGTTCCGGTCCCACCAAGAAAGCCGCCCAGCAGCAAGCAGCGGAGAGAGCGCTCCACCTCCTTGAGGCGGAGTGGGACAAGGTGGAGGCGTGAAGCAAGGCCCCCTTGTCATTCCGGTATTCATTCCCCAGGAGGGCTGCCCCCACCGCTGCGTGTACTGTGACCAGGGGAGCATCACGGGGGTTACCCGGCCGGACTGGAGTCCGGCCGCCCTACGCCGATATGTGGAGGGATTCCTGGCCAGAAACCGTCACCCCTCCGTAGAGGTTGCCTTCTACGGCGGCTCGTTTACCCTGCTGCCGGAGGCGCGGCAAGCCCTCTACCTGGAGGCGGTCCAGGCCCTGCTCCACGAGGGCCGCGTCCACTCCTTGCGCCTTTCCACGAGGCCGGATGCCATTAGCGAGGTGAACCTCCGGTTTCTCCGTCCGATGGGGGTAAAGACCGTCGAGCTCGGGGCGCAGAGCCTGAGCGACCGGGTGCTTGCCGCCTCGGGACGGGGACACTCAAGCGAGGACATCCGCGGGGCAGGCGCGCGTCTCCGTGATCACGGGTTCCGGATCGGTCTGCAGCTCATGCCGGGCCTTCCCGCTGATGACCGCTCCGCCTTCCTGAAGACTGTGGAAGGGAGCATCGCCCTCCGGCCTGATTTCGTTCGGCTTTACCCCACCGTGGTCCTGGCCGGCACGTCCCTTGAGCGCCTCTATCGCCGGGGCGCCTACCGCCCACTCCCGTTGACGGACGCGGTGGACTGGTGCAAGGAGGCCGCCCTAAGGTTCACCCGCGCCGGCATCCCCCTCGTCCGCATGGGACTTCAGACAAGCCCGAGCCTGGAGCGGCCGGGAGTGATCGTCGCCGGCCCCCATCATCCCGCTTTCGGGCAACTGGTAAAGTCCGCCCTCTGGTACGATCGCATCTCTCCCGAGTTGGCCAAGGTGAGTTCCATCTCCTCACCACCGGTTATCTACCTTCATCCCTACAGCTTGGCGGATGCCCGCGGTCATCGGAACGGCAATATCGAGCGCTGGCTCGAGGAGTTCAGGTTCGCATCCTTAAGAACCGTTGCCGATCCAGAAGTGCCGCTAGGCGAGTTCAGGTTGGCGCCGGGGTAGGGCGGCTGGTGGTAAGACTCTGTGCTCACCCCATCAAGATCAGGCCGGCCTCATGAGGCGCTTCCTGGGGACGGGGCTGAGATCTAGACCAACCGTGGTTCCTGTCCTCATTTCTCACTCGTGGTCTTGCTGTTTCTTCGCCTTCGCCTTCGCCTCATCGAGTTTCTGGCCGAGAAGACGCAAGTGGTCCCCCATCTGCTTGGCTTGCTGATAGCGCTTTTCCAGCTTCTTGTCGAGGGCTCGATCGAGGATGGCCACGGCCGCCTTGTAGACTTTGGGGTTATGCTTGGTGGGCGGATCATGGGGCACCGAGGTGATCTGGTACATAATGGCGGCCAGGTTCTCGCCGCCGAACGGGAGCTCACCGGTGAGGAGTTGGTAAAAGACAACGCCAAGGGAGAATATGTCGGAACGACCGTCCACCTTCATGCCCGAGATCTGCTCAGGCGACATGTAATAGGGCGTGCCCTTGATGACTCCCGTCCGGGTCTTGGAGGTGGCTGTTGCTCGGGCAATGCCGAAATCAGTTACCTTCACGATCCCATTCTTCAGGATCATAATATTAGCCGGTTTGATGTCCCGATGAACGATGCCCCGACTGTGGGCATAATATAAGGCATCGCAGACTTGGCCCACGACATCGATGCACTTCCTGATGGTAAGGAGGCTGCCGTGCTCCGCATACTTCTCTAGGCTCTCACCCTCAAGGTACTCCATGGCGAGATAAGAAAGATCCAGGTCTTCACCCACGTCGTAAATGGTGACGATGTTGGGATGAGAAAGCTTGGCGACCACCTCGGCCTCTCGGTAGAATTGTTCCTTGATTTTCTCCACCTGGTCCTCGTCGAAATCATCGGTGAAGCGGATGGTCTTGATGGCGGTGAGTCGGCCCAGTTTGGGATCAAGACCCTTATATACGATGCCCATGGCGCCCCGCCCCAGCTCTTCCAGAATCTCGTACCTACCGAGCTTAGGCTTTACTTGAGGGAGCTCCTGCACGACGAGGGTCGCATCGCCGCGCATATCGGCAAGAGGCGGGATAGCTGAAACCGCCGGAGCTGGGGGCGGAGACACACCAGCTTGTACGTCCGCCTTTATGAGAGAGTCGAAGTCCTCAACGCCGGTGTCGCCTATTGCCGCGGGCGCGGCTGTAGGTAACCCCTGGGTGAGGGTATCTGTCGTTGGCTTGCTCACGAAGAAGCGCAACCCCCCGAAGGCGAGGACGCTGATGGCAATCATTCGGAAAAGGATCTTGAAGCTAAATCTTGTGTCGTCGCCGATTGGCAGCAGCGTGCTGAGAAAGTAGTCCACGTAGTCGGCTAGAAAGAGAAAGGCCACAAAGACCATAATAAGGTTGATGGCGGCCCCGATTTTCCCGCCTACGTACTCCTTCTTCGCCCGGTTGTACACCATCAGGGTACTCACGTAGAGAACGAGGATGAATGCCTGTGCGATCCAATAATGCTTGCTGGTGTCCATAAGATCTTTTCTCCTGTCGTCGCCCTGAGCCAAACGCGTCAACGACGGTTCTGAGATGACCCGGACTATGCACCCCCCTCGACGTTTGCGGAGAGTGCCGACTTCAACTTGGACCAACCCGTTTTGTCGCGAGCAAGCCCGACAGGTGATCGGTTAAGGGTTTGTGTTTCAGGTCGCTTCTTGTTATCGCCTCCCTCAGGCGGGCGGTTGTCTGCTGAGCGGCTCTAAAGCCCAACAGCCTTTCTTGCTCCCGCAGGAGCATGACGAGCACTTCTTGAAAGGCCTGAACCAGCTCCTGTTTGCTCAGCTTGAGTTCTCGCGTCTTCAGGTATTCCCGGATGCGAACCACATTGGCGCTGCCGTTGCTCTGGACACTGAATTGAGACAGGAAGTTGCTGTAGTATTTCGAGCTTCTCAAGATCCCGTGGAAGAGATCCCGGGCTTTCGCTCCGAGGACCTTCTCCAGGTCGGATATGATTACCTGAATCATTTCGTTAAAGAAGGTGACAATGGCAGATCCCCCCACGGTCTCCAGGTTGATTTCCAGGGTGCTCTTCAGCGCCCCCGCCGTTTCCGTACCCCCGACTTCCGTCAGGGACGTGGGCGCAGGTCCGACCGAGAGCTTACTCTCGTACTGGGCGAGAGACCGTCTCATCGCCTTGGCGAGAACCTCCTCATGCTTCGGGGCATCTTGCAGGGATTGCGTGAGGAACCTTAGCGTGCTCATGGTGGCCTTGGGGCCGAGGAGTCGATTCTCTTCGCCGAGGAGAGCAAGCATGGCCTGATTCAGACCCTTTAGGAGGTCCCTGCCGGAGACGCCTTCCCTCTGGAGCGCCGCTTGGATTCTGCGAAGACCCTCCGTCGAATCCTGGTCCGCCCCGAGCGCCAGAAGGGTCTCTTCGCGCGCCTTCAGATGCCGCAAGCTAGCCTCAAGGGACGCCGTTGCTCTCCTCGCTCCCACCTCGCCACCAAGGTCAGCCGTGATCGCTCGGAGGAGCTTGAGGTAGAAGCCAAGAATGTTGGCAGTCGGCAACGGGTCGGGCTCGGTCTTCTGGTGCTCCTCCATCGGTCTGGTGATGGCGTCGGCCGCGGCCAGACTGGCAAGGGCACGATAGACGGCCAGGCGCGAGTAACCCGTCTCCGCAATGATCTGAGACACCGTCCGTTTCCCGTCGATGAGGAGCAAGACTCGCAACGCTGCTCCCGAATAGACGGACTTCGATCTCAGGGCGCCTGGCCTGATCTGGAAGACCACGTCATCATTGGGAATAATTCTCCGATACTTGCCCCAATGCTCTGCCTCATTCACCAGCCGAATGGGGTCAACCTCGAACTGGATGTCCTCAACGTACCCGTCCAAACCCTCCGCGTACACAAACTCAGCGTCGTCCCAGGTCAACAGTTCGCTGACCGATTCTTTCACTTGATATGAGAGAATGCGGACCAGGTTCTCCTTCGACACATACCCCCGCTCCAGGAGAATCCTACCCAGACGCTTCTCCACCACCTTCGCGATCTTGAGCATCTCCTGGAGCTTCTCCTCGCTGATGAGGTTGTTCGCCTTGAGGAGCGCCCCCAGCCGCACATCCTGGGCCCGATGCCCGCTCGTGGAAATGATCTTCCCAGACTTGAAGTAGATGAGACTCTGCCTGCCGTCCCCGCTGACCTTCAACACACCCGTCTTGGTCTCGGCGTGGATCATCCGGACGATTGCAGGCAGCGAAAACGTTCTTACGTCGCCATGGAGGGGCATCTACAAATCCGCGCTCAGTCCTTGAAGTAGAATTGAAACACGACCGCGCCTACCTCGACGGTATCGAAGTCCCGCAGCCGGTGTCCGCCTTCAACCGGCTCACCGTTCACCCTCACCTTCACCCGCCCGGTCATGGGGGTCAAATAATACCCGCTGGGGCGCTTGCTGATGGTGGCCGCAACTTTGGGGGTAAGAAACCCGCCCACCTGGATATCGGCGTCCTCCCCCTTGCCCAACTTCACCAGCTTTTTAGTCAGTTCGTAGTCACCCTTCCCTCCGGAAAGATAGGTCAGGACACCCAGAGGCTCGGCTGGGGCCGGCCCGGTGACTACGCCAGCCGTAGGTTGAGCCTGCCCTCCAGGTGAAGCCGGTGCCACAGGAGCAGCCGGCACGAACATGGTCGCTTCGACCGCGGCCTCGCCGAGGGTGTCTCCCTGGGAAGCATCCACCTCAAACACCAAGGTGTGCTTGCCGATGAGAATTTGATCACCGTGCTTGAGCTTCACGCTGGTGACTCGGGTCCCGTTGACATAGGTACCGTTCTTACTCTGGAGATCGGTGAGCACGTAATCTTGTCCGGCCTGATCGATTCGGGCATGGTGTGCCGACACCAGCAGGTTCTCGAGAACGATGTCATTGGCGGCCGCCCGTCCGACCGTCTTGCCACCGTCTTGGAGGGAATAATCTTTCAGTACGAGTTCTCTGAACTTAAGGATGACACGTGCCATATCCAATTCACCCCTGGCACTGGTTCAACACTCTTGCCGCGGTCATGACTTAGACTTGAACAGTTTCTGAAAAAAGGTCTTTTCCTCCCTTTGGAGCAGAATCAAGACTACGGTGATATTGTCTACACCTCCGTGTTCATTGGCCTGGGATACCAGGCGGTGACAGATCTCTTCCGGAGTTCCTCCGTGAACCACGGCCTGGAGCACCTCGTCATCAGAGAGCATATCGGTCAGGCCGTCGCTGCACATGAGCACCCTGTCATCATAGAGAGGCTGCGTTTCGTACGTGTCCATCTGGACGCTTTCTTGGATCCCTACAGCCCGCATAAGGATGTGCTTCATGGGCATAGAGGATACGTGAGGATCAAAATCGGGGTTCTTCCGCATCTGTTCGGCTAGGAGCGTATGATCCCGGGTCAACTGCTCGATCTCCCCTTGGCGGATGAGGTAAATGCGGCTGTCACCAACATTGGCGGTCACCAGCGTATCGCCGTGGAGAAACGCTACCGCCGCGGTGGAGCCCATGCCCTTGTAGGACCCCTGATCCTTGGAGAGCTGATACACGACCCGGTTGGCAAGCTCGATGCTGTGACACACGGAGGCCGCCGCCGGAGAGAGCTCACCAGTTCCCATGTGTTGGGCCTCTTCCGAGCCATAGAAGGCGTCCATGTAGTCCCTGATGCTGCTTACCACCGTCCTACTGGCCACTTCTCCAGCCCGGTGACCCCCCATGCCGTCGGCGACGATGTAGAGGCCGACCTTATCGTTCACGTAGAACGTATCCTCGTTGTTATCACGTTTTCTGCCGATGTGGGTGAGTCCAGCCGAAACAGCCTTCATACAAAACTCGTACCCCGCCTGTTTACCGGCGACACCTTGCCGGCCCGTGGCAAGCTCGCGGAAAACCTTGTTCTCGCATCACCAGGACCATGGGAGCACTACGGGGTCCTTCCTCTCTTTAACCTGCTGCATCGTGGTAGCCGAGTGGGCACCCTACTCAGGCTGGTTGTGCGTCTCGACCGCCTGGAAATTCAGATAGAGTCCGTAGGCATCGTCTACGACCTTCTCCATCTTGTCCGGGGTGAACGGGAGACAAGCGCTCAGAGCCTCTCTGACACACTCCATCATCAGGTCAAACTCTGCGGTGTTCGGCATAAGGCGCCGCGTGTCTAGATAGATGCGCTGCACCTGTTCCCGCACCTTGTTGACCAGCTCTCTCGTAATGAGCCGCTGTACCTGTTGTTCGTTCATAACACGAAACAGCGACGCCCTCCAGGGAGAGCACCGACCCCTGAGTGGGAGCTCGAAGCTACCCGGCCGAGCTCGGAGACGAAGAAGGGCTGCACACTCTCCGAGGGTCTCAATCCCCGGGAGCATACTCTCGAGAGATCCTCTCCACGACCCACGGTCTCAAATCTCCTACTTCATCATAGAACTCATGAAAACGAGCGAGTACTCTCCTGGCGCGTTCCACCGCCTGTGGTCGCAACCCCATATTGAGGCCAATGCGCAAGAATTCTCGGGGCGTGATAAAAGGGGCAAGGACATTGTAGCCGTGCCGGTCACAGCCCATATGGACGCACTTGGCATGGAGCGCATGGTTGCTGCTGTACTCGGTCCCGGTGAGGCTGGTGTAGGACTTGAATACCCGGCAGTTGTTGCAGCCATCGAGTCGTATGAAGTATGGGATTTGATTATGCCTCGTCGTCTCACTCATCATGGCGCTAGCCCTTCGGCGTCGTCCCTCCAAACCTCGTGCTTCCGGTCCCTTGATACCGGTCCGACGCCCCGTGTGCTCCATTGCCGTCCATCACACCTGATCCACAAAAATGTCCGCCCCAATGCGCACATCGGCCTTTGGTCGCCCCCATTGAAATTTCTCCCCCAATGACGCCTTCTACTTAGACCAAAGCGGCGATATTTTCAAGCCCGTGCTGCACATTACGTGCCAGAGGCCGAGAGGGGTCGGAACCGCCTCATGGCTTCGGGGACGCCTGCTTGCCGAGGTCCCCGGAGGAAGGCCCCGTCTTCCGTTTGCCCGGTAAGCGCGGCGCTGCTAGAATGGGACCTGACTCAGTCTGTCCGCCATCCAGGGGACAACAACCAGGCATTGCCCCACCAGCGCATGGTAAGGAACCGTGAGCGAGGTCTCGTTCAAATCAGGCTTTGTCTCGATCATCGGCGCTCCCAATGTGGGAAAGTCCACACTACTCAACCACCTCGTCGGCCAGAAGATCGCCATCGTCTCCCCGAGGCCTCAGACCACCAGAAACCGCATCCTCGGCATCAAGACCGCGGTTGATCACCAGATCATCTTCCTCGATACCCCAGGAATTCACCAGGCGCAGGGCGACCTCAACCTGGCCATGGTGCGCACCGCCCTTGCAACCCTCGATACTGTAGATCTCATTCTCTTCCTGATGGAGGCTCGGGAGCCTGAGAACGTGAATAACGACTGCGTCCTGAAGGCGCTCCGCCAGGTGGCGACAAATGTCCTCCTCGTGATCAACAAGACCGATCGCGTGCGGCCGGAAGCGCTCAGTCGAGTCATGGCCTCTTATGAAGGCCGGCACCCGTTCAAGGGCTCCGTTCCCATCTCGGCCCTCTATGGTTCGGGCGTAGATGATCTCCTCGCCCGAATCGTTGACCTCCTTCCCCCAGGGCCGGCCTACTACCCCCACGACGTCGTCACCGACCTTTCCGAGCGTTTCATCTGTGCGGAGATCGTCAGAGAAAAGATCCTGCACCTCACCTCGGAGGAGGTCCCCTATGCGGTGGCAGTGACCGTCGCTTCCTTCAAGGAGGATCCCGAGCGAAACCTCATCCACATCCAAGCCGACATCCACGTGGAGCGCCAGTCACAGAAGGCCATCCTCATCGGCAAGGGAGGGGCGATGCTCCGCCAGATCGGGCAGCAGGCACGTCTGGACATGGAGAACCTCTTGGGCACCCGGGTCTTTCTGGAACTCTGGGTCCGCGTCCAAGAGAAGTGGCGAAAGGATCCGCGCGCTCTCCGGGAATTCGGCTACCAGTAACGCGAGGGAAGGTGTGGCGTGTT
>Ga0187774_10000478_pt1 | contig 13686 bp, 11 predicted proteins | sample 0216_BV02_MP05_2_FD_133152 | JGI IMG/M metagenome (GOLD analysis project Ga0187774, IMG submission 133152) | Tropical peat soil microbial communities from peatlands in Department of Meta, Colombia - 0216_BV02_MP05_20_MG | ecosystem: Environmental > Terrestrial > Soil > Wetlands > Peat | place... | reverse complement strand
GAGCGGCGCGCGCGAGCTGGAGGAAAGCCGCGCCAGCCCGGCGGTGCAGGCGGGAGCGCGCATCGCCGAAGAGGCGCCGCGGCGCCTGCCGGCGCTCGGCGCGGTCGCCAACCGCCTCTACGGGCGGTGGCTGCGCGACGCGGTGCCCTTAGCCCGGATCCCTCGCACTTAGACAGGGTGTAACGCGCAGCCGGATGCCCATGACGCCCTGAAGGCGGCGATCACCAAGGTGTCCAAAGCGAGGCGCCAGCGCTGCCGCGGAACCCCCCTCGAAGATCGGCGCCTGTAGGCAAGTATCACCAGCAATGCTCGACTATTTGCTGGGACGCAGTAGCGATGACCCGGTGACAGATCCGGTCGGTTCGATGCGAGCTTGAGATCCGGCCGGCTCGATGAGAGCTTCAGATCCGGCCGGTTCGACGAGACCTTCATAACGCTTGACCTTGGATTCCGTCGGAGATTCGCCGATCAACCTGGCTTCTTCCGTGCCGGATGTGACCGTCAGCGTGTAGGGCAACGTCCACTTGAATGGTATCTCACCTCTTCCGGCTTCCGTTGCCCCGATCTGGTAGATCCAGATGGTCATTTCCTTGTGCCCCTTGAGCTGGCTCATCGTCGGACCCATGACCTGCACGGCCGAAGAATGCTCCGGCAATAGGGCCCCCGTCTTGAGCGGTACCGTCACCACGGCTTGACCGTCCAGGTCGAACTCGCACACGGCACGTGATGTATCCAGTACTCGGGGAGAACTGTTCGTCAGGGTGACGCTAACGACCGATGCATCGGAATCGGCTTTGTAGAAGGGGATGCGATATACCGAATATATCTTTGGGGCACCCGGCATGAACAGAAGATACTTTCCGTTGACCCGGGAAGTCACATCGTAGCGGTAATAGAGTTTCGGAGAATTCGAAGAGAGATCCAGCTTGACTTCGATTCCGTCACGCGACTGTGCTTCCGGACTGCCGAGGAAACTGACCGACGTCTTCTCTACGTCGACAGGGTAGCTCGCAGGACTGGCCGAGCCGGTACCGCTACCGATAGGTGGAGGTTCGTTGCCGGTTGCGCACGCAACCAGCACAAGACTCATCATGCTGGCGCAAGCGATATGCCCGAGTGGACACCCGATGATCTGCTTCATGGAAGTACCGTGCAATGCTGTTCACCTCTTCTGCAATCCGTTCTTCAGATACTCGACCAGCTGCTTGAGCTGCTGATCGTCGAGATTGGGATGCGGCGGCATCGGTTGGCTCAAATCCTTGTAAAGCTTCTCGGAACCGGCCCGACCCTGCTTGATCACATGTGCGATGTCGGCTTCACTGGCCGACATCACAAACTTGTCGCCCTTGAGTGAGGGCGCCAAACCCGGGATGCCCTCCCCGTTCGGTCCGTGGCAACCGGTGCAGTCCTGAGTATGAAACAACTTCGAGCCGGCCGCATCGCTGTCGCTGTCCGCCGCGAGCGCCTCGCCGCAACTGAACAGCATGCCGGCACCTGTCGCCAAGGCACAGGCCAGACAAAGACGCAATCTGAGGATATTCATGGGAAGCGGTCCTCGCAGCACAAGGTTAGGCGGATATGCACCGCGCTGAGAAAAGAAAGGGTCGGGAATGCCCCGACCCTTTCCATGCCTGTGTTCCCGTCGCTCTACATCGGGAAGTCGAGAGTTACGGAGAAGCTGTATCCCCCCGTTTTCGCCGGAGCGGTAAGCGAGAGAGTGGACGCGTTCGATATGCTACCCACAACCGCAAAGTTCATGGCCGGCTGATAGATCAGATACATGGTCCACGAGTCGGGGGTGTCGATGTTGTACGACTTGCCCGTATGGTCCGTGAATTTCTGCTTCAGGGAGTGCGTATAGATCGGCTGGGCGCAATACGTATGCATCCAGCAGTACAGGAACGAGGCACCGAGTGAACTCGTCTCGAACGAAGCGCTGTCCTTGTACGTGTCCTTGCCATAGCCATATCCAGCCGCGAGCAGCCAGCTGGTCCCGCCATCGGCTCCGACGTCGGACTTCTGCCAACGAATTTGCGGAGTGTAGGCGACGTTCCTGTCGAGGTCGGTGTTCAGGTAAGGGCCAAGACCGGCGCCGCGCGTCGCCGAAATACCGGGAATGGCGTCCCTGTACGTGTAGACGAGCGGATTCTGGTTGGCTCCACTCTGCGTATTCGTGCTGGTCGCATACGGGATCTCGTCATCGCCCCATTGACCCATGAGCCGCAGCGCAATCGTATCGTCGCTTGCGTTCCTGAAGAAATAGGCCGCCGAGTATTCGTACATCTTCTGGGCCCAACCGCTGTTGTTGTCGCCGGTGCGTATTCCGAATTGCCACACCCACCGGTCGTGCATCCAGCCGGTCGCTCGGAAGCCACCCTCCGGGGGATGGTCATAGCCACCAATCCCGCCGCGCGGACCGATGAAGCTCGGCACGCCGCCCGGGCCGGGACCGAAACCGTCGGTCTCCGAGATGCCCTGGTTGGTGAAGCGGATGCTATAGACGTCACCGTTTTCCTGGATCGCATCCGGATTGACGGTCCAGACCAGATCGTATTCATCCCACGCCGTGAGCCCCGGGGCCCAGGCGCTGCCTCCATCGCCACTGCCCCCTATGGCGTTATTGGCGCCATTGCCGGTGAAGTAAAACTCGTTCCAGAAGCCGATATGGTCGGTCACCGGCCCGGTCGCAAAGAACGCAAATCGGGTCGTAGGGTTGCTGGCGGTTTCGGTGGTTTCACCGCCCGGCGCCTTGGACTTGCTCACAAGATCGCTTTCGAAACGGAAGGAAAGGTAGTCCCACATGGGCAGGTCGAGCGTCTCACCCTGCGTAGCGCCCGGCGAACCCGCGCGCAATTTGGTGGCGCGCTCCGGAATGCGATAACCCATGGACCGGAACTTCATGCCCTGGATCGTGAAATTCGGCACCGGGTCGTGCGTGAAGTGGCATTGGTTGCAGCTCATGCCGGTTTGACGGACGAACGATGGCATTGCCTGCGCCGAATTCATGGTGAGCACATTCAATGCGAGCGCGCTTGCGGCCGCCAGACACAAGCGAACCATTGACCGTTGTAGGTATCTCATTGTGTTGGTACTCCCCCTCAAAGAAGTTGTAATTACCTGTCAATCTCGCATCCGGTGGGTCCTCACAACTCGCTCATGACGGTGAATGGGGCGGGTAGGTATTCGGAGGGGCCGTTTGAAGGCCGTTCTTCAAGTAGTCGACGATCGCATCGACTTCACCTACGTCGAGATAATTGAACTCCGGCATACCGGAATAGGCCTTGAAATGCTTGTACGGACCTTGCCTGCCATCGATGACCGTTTGGGCGACGATATTCGCCGGCGCACTGGTCACGAAGGGATCTCCCTTGAGGGGGGGGCCGAAAATGCCGATTCCCTGCCCCCAATTGCCGTGGCATGAGGAGCAGTGAACCTGATACTGCTTCTCGCCATTCCAGAATTGGTTTGCAGGGCTGTCGGCGAGAGCCTGGGTTTGCGCCGACATGCAGCCGAAGCCGATTGCAATTGAACCTAATAGCGTAGTAGTTGTTGGTCTCACGTTCTCCCTCCTCCTCGAAAGGGTTAAGTAGACGAAGAGCCAGAAATCACCAGATTAGGCGGGTCAATTTTCACGGCGAAACGTGAGGCGGCATGACTTGATTCATTATCTATTCTTATGATCACAGTCATTTATTCTCATGATCGATGGGGCGTCATGTCCAACAACCGCAACGGCAAATCCACGGACCCTACGGCTGATCTGGCAGGTCCCTGCCATCGCAGGTCCGCTTCGATCTCTGTCGTAGATGTCTGTTTGAGCCGAGGATATATCTCAGTTTGACAATACGTGTCAACTCTTATTACAAATCAAGATATCGCAAGATTTAACTTCGTCCGCTGGCGCTGTAGGCTTTTCCGCCTGCAAGGTGGGCGAGCAGGATGCCGAAGGCCTATGGACACCTCGCGTTGGGTGGATCGAGCGCGCGGCGAGCGGGCAAGAGCTTTGAAGGTGAGGGATCTGGCGGCGGAACCGCCGTCAGAACCGGCGCATCCGCGAACGCCTCGGAAACGGGACAGCCGAACCCGCCGGGCGAGGCCCGCCGGCAAAAACTCCCGACTGGCTGGCTAGTCGCGGAAGTTCTGGTAGGAAAGCGGCACGTCGGTGACGCCCGCGCGCACTAGCGCGATCGCCTCCTGCAGCGCGTCCTTCTTGGCTCCGGCGACGCGCACGACGTCGCCCTGGATCGAGGCGCTCACCTTGAGCTTCGAGTCCTTCACCATCTTCACGATGCGCCTCGCGAGGTCGGCGTCGACGCCGTTCTTCACCGCCATCTTCTGCTTCACCTTGTCCCCGCCGATCTTCTCGGGGTTCCCGGGCTCGAGGAAGCGCGCGTCCACGCCGCGCTTGGCGAGCTTCGCCATCAGCACGTCGCGCACCTGCCCGAGCTTGAACTCGTCGTCGGCGAACGCGGTGATCTCGCGCTCCTTCTCCTTGAGCTCGACGCGCGAGTCGGAGCCCTTGAAGTCGTAGCGGTTGGCGATCTCCTTGTTCGCCTGGTCGACGGCGTTCTTCACCTCGACGGCGTTGGCTTCGCACACGATGTCGAACGACGGCATCCGGCTTCCTCCGGCTTGGGGCTCCCGATGGCGGAATTCTATCGCGCCGCCCGGTCCGCCGCCCCGACGCGCGGATCGGGGCGGGTTCCTGACGTAGAATCGCCCTTTTCTCCCCGCGCAGCCCGGGCTCCGTGGCCACGATCCTGCAGTCCCTCCCCGCCGGCGAGAAGGTCGGCATCGCGTTCTCCGGCGGGCTCGATACCAGCGCGGCCCTGGCGTGGATGCGCGAGAAGGGCGCGATTCCCTACGCGTACACCGCGAACCTGGGGCAGCCCGACGAGCCGGACCACGAGGAGATCCCGCGCAAGGCGAGGCTGTACGGCGCCGAGAAGGCGGTGCTGGTGGAATGCCGCCCGCAGCTCGTGGCCGAGGGGATCGCGGCGATCCAGTGCGGCGCGTTCCACATCTCCACCGCCGGCGCCACTTACTTCAACACCACGCCGCTCGGGCGCGCGGTGACGGGCACGATGCTCGTGGTGGCGATGAAGGACGACGGCGTCCACGTCTGGGGCGACGGCAGCACCTTCAAGGGCAACGACATCGAGCGCTTCTATCGCTACGGCCTGCTCGCGAACCCGAACCTGCGCATCTACAAGCCGTGGCTCGACCAGCGCTTCATCGACGAGCTGGGCGGCCGCAGGGAGATGAGCGAGTACCTCATCCGGCGCGGCTTCGACTACAGGATGAGCGTGGAGAAGGCCTACTCCACCGACTCCAACATCCTCGGCGCCACGCACGAGGCGAAGGACCTCGAGTTCCTCGACAAGGGCATCCGCATCGTGAACCCGATCATGGGCGTCGCGTTCTGGCGCGAGGACGTGGCGGTGAAGCCCGAGACGGTGACGGTCGCCTTCGAGGAAGGCGTGCCGGTCTCCCTCGACGGGCAGACGTTCAAGGACGCGGTGGCGCTCTTCGCGGAGGCGAACGCCATCGGCGGGCGCCACGGCCTGGGCATGTCCGACCAGATCGAGAACCGCATCATCGAGGCGAAGAGCCGCGGCATCTACGAGGCGCCCGGCATGGCGCTGCTGCACCTCGCCTACGAGCGGCTGGTGACCGGGATCCACAACGAGGACACCCTCGAGCAGTACCGCGGGAACGGCCGGCGCCTGGGGCGGCTGCTCTACCAGGGCCGCTGGTTCGACCCGCAGGCGATGATGCTGCGCGAAACCGCGCAGCGCTGGGTCGCGCGCGCCGTGACGGGCGAGGTGACGGTGGAGCTGCGCCGGGGCAACGACTACTCGATCCTCGACACCCGCAGCCCCAACCTCACCTACAAGCCCGAGCGGCTCACGATGGAGAAGGGCGAGGCGTTCTTCACCCCCGCCGACCGAATCGGGCAGCTCACCCTGCGCAACCTCGACATCGCCGACACGCGCGACAAGCTGCGCCTCTATTCGGAGACCGGCCTCCTCGGCCCGGCGAGCGGCGGCGTGCCCCTGCTGGGCGAAAAGGGCGAGTAGGGATTCCCTACGTCTCGACCTTGCCGAGGAGCAGGTATTCCATGAGGGCCTTCTGGACGTGGAGGCGGTTCTCGGCCTCGTCCCAGACCACGCTCCGCGGGCCGTCGATCACCTCGGCGGAGACTTCCTCCCCGCGGTGCGCGGGCAGGCAATGCATGAAGAGGGCCTTCGGGTCCGCGGCGGCCATCATCTCCGCGTCGACGGCGAACGGGGCGAACGCCTTCCGGCGCTTCTCCTCCTCGCCCTCCCAGCCCATGCTGGTCCACACGTCGGTGGTCACGAGATCCGCGCCCCGCGCGGCCTCCATGGGGTCGGCGAACACCTCGACGCGCCTCCGATCCGCCGGCGACACCATGCCGGTGGCCACGCCGTAGCCCGGCGGAGTCGAGATGCGCAGCCGGAAGTCGAAGAGGCGCGTGGCCTGGATCCACGTGTTGCACATGTTGTTGCCGTCGCCGATCCAGGCCACGCTCCGTCCCGCGACCGGCCCGCGATGCTCGAGGAAGGTGTAGAGGTCGGCGAGCACCTGGCACGGGTGGTAGTCGTTGGTGAGCCCGTTGATGACCGGCACGCGCGACTGCGAGGCGAAGCGCTCGATGATCGAGTGCTCGAAGGTGCGGATCATCACGATGTCCACCATGCGCGAGACCACGCGCGCGACGTCCTCGATGGGCTCGCCGCGTCCGAGCTGGGTCTCGCCGGTGTTGAGCACGATCGAGGAGCCGCCCAGCTGGTGGATGCCCGCCTCGAAGGACACCCGCGTGCGCGTCGAGCTCTTCTCGAACACCATCGCGAGCATGCGGTCGGCGAGCGGCTGGTAGGCGACGTAGTTCTTGAAGCGCTCCTTGATGAGCCGCGTGCGGCGGAAGAGGTGCTCGAGCTCCCCGCGATCGAGATCGGTGAGCTGCAGGAAGTGCTTCACGCGGCCGGGGAGAGCGACTCGGCGAGGAACGCCTTCACCAGGGAGGCGAGGATCGAGACGAGCCGGTGCGCCTCCGGCTCCCGGATCACGAGCGGCGGCAGCAGCCGCACCACGCGCTCGGCGGTCACGTTGATCACCAACCCCTCGGCGAGCGCCCGGCGCACGAGATCGCCGCACGGGCGGTCGAGCTCGACGCCGATCATGAGCCCCATGCCCCGCACCTCCTTCACGCCGGCCACCCCGGCGAGCTCGCGCCGGAGGCCCCCCTGCACGATCTCGCCCATGTGGTAGGCGTGGGCGAGGAGGCCTTCCTTCTCGATCACCTCGAGCGTCGTGTACGCGGCCACGCTCGCGAGCGGGCCGCCGCCGAAGGTCGACCCGTGGTTGCCCGGCTTGAAGACTTCCGCCGCGGCCCCGCGCGCGAGGCACGCGCCGATGGGCACGCCCGAGCCCAGTCCCTTGGCGAGCGGCATCACGTCGGGCACGATGCCGGACCACTGGTGGGCGAACCACTTGCCCGTGCGCCCGATGCCGCTCTGCACCTCGTCGATCATGAGCAGCCACTCCCGCCGGTCGCACAGCTCGCGCAGGCCGCGCAGGTACCCGGCGTCGGCGACGTGGATCCCGCCCTCGCCCTGGAGCACCTCGAGGAGCACCGCGACGATGGAGGCGTTGTCGGCGAGGCGCTCGACGGCCGCGAGGTCGTTGTAGGGCACGCGCAGGAACCCGCCCATGAGCGGCTCGAAGCCGGCCTGCGCCTTGCGCGAGCCCGTGGCCGAGAGCGTGGCGAGCGTGCGCCCGTGCCACGCTTTCTCCATCACGACGATCGCCGGGCTTTCCACGCCGCGCCGGTGCCCGTAGAGGCGCGCGAGCTTGATCGCCGCCTCGTTCGCCTCGGCGCCGGAATTGCAGAAGAAGGCGTTGTCCATGCCGGCGAGCGCGCAGACGCGCTCGCCGGCGCGCTCCTGCTCGGGGACCCGGAAGAGGTTGGAGGTGTGGATGAGCTTCGCGACCTGGTCCTGCAGCGCCCGGACGAGCACCGGATGGGCGTGGCCGAGGCCGTTCACCGCGATGCCCGAGAGCGCGTCGAGGTAGCGGCGGCCCTCGGTGTCCCAGAGCCAGGCCCCCTCGCCGCGCGCGAAGGCCACCGGCTGGGGAGCGTAGGTGTGCATCAGGTGCTCTGCGGTCATGGTCGCCTCTCGGTGGAATGGCGGGGGACGGCTGAAAACGAGAACGGCGGCCTCGAGCCGCCGTCGCTCGGGGCCGCCGACGGGATCAGGCGCGCGGTGCGGCGAGCGCCTTGATGCGCGCCGCGAGGCGGCTCTTGTGCCGCGCGGCCTTGTTCCTGTGGATGATGCCCTTGCGCGCGACGGCGTCGATGGTCGACTGCTCGGCCTGGAGCGCGGCGAGCGCTCCGGCCGCGTCCCCCGCGTCGAGCGCCTTGCGGACCTTCTTGATGGCGCTGCGCAGCTCGGTGCGCAGGCTCACGTTGGCCGCGCGCTGGCGGATCGACTTCTTGGCGCGCTTGGTGGCCTGCTTGGTGTTTGCCATGAGTAGCGGGTTCCCCGGTGGTTGAAGTCCTCGCGGACCCTCCCGGGACCGCGAAGCGAAGCCTGATATGATACACCGCTTGTCCATACGAAACAAAGCCCTAGATTAGCGCGCCGCCATGAGCCTGCTGCGCGCCGCCGCCTCGGTGAGCGGCATGACGCTGCTGTCGCGGATCCTGGGCTTCGTGCGCGACGCGCTGCTCGCGATCCTGTTCGGGGCGGGATCGTCGATGGACGCCTTCGTGGTCGCCTTCCGCATCCCGAACCTGCTGCGGCGGCTCTTCGCCGAGGGCGCGTTCTCGCAGGCGTTCGTTCCGGTGATCGGGGAGTATCGCGCGCGCCGCGGCGAGGAGGCCACGCGCGAGCTCGCCGGCAAGGTCCTCGCCCTCCTCGCCGCGGTGCTCTTCGCCGCCACCGTCGCGGGCGTCATCGCCGCCCCCGCCGTGGTGTGGGCGAGCGCCTCCGGGTTCGCCGCCGACCGCGACAAGTTCGACCTCACCGTCGCGATGCTGCGCATCTGCTTCCCCTACATCCTCTTCATCTCCCTCGTCTCCTTCTGCGCGGCGCTCCTCAACACCTACGGCGCGTTCAAGGCCCCCGCGTTCACGCCGGTGCTGCTGAACCTCTCGTTCATCGGCTTCGCGGCGCTCGTGGCGCCGCACCTCGCCGAGCCCATCGTGGCGCTCGCCTGGGCGGTGTTCTTCGGCGGCCTCGCGCAGCTCGCCTTCCAGCTGCCCTTCCTGCGGCGCATCGGCCTGTGGCCGGTGCCGCGCTGGGCCCCGCGCGACGAGGGCGTGCGGCGCATCCTGCGGCTCATGGGGCCGGCCGCATTCGGCGTGTCGGTGGCGCAGGTGAGCCTGCTCATCAACACGCAGATCGCCTCGCACCTCGGCGACGGGCCGATGTCGTGGCTCTACTTCGCCGACCGGCTGATGGAGTTCCCGTCGGCGATGCTCGGCGTCGCGCTCGGCACCGTGCTGCTGCCGTCGCTCGTGCGCCACCACAGCGTCGGGGACCCGGCCGCGTACTCGCGGCTGCTCGACTGGGGGCTGCGCGTGACGCTGCTGCTCGCGCTGCCCGCGGCGGTGGCGCTCGCGCTGCTCGCCATGCCGCTCGTCTCCACGCTCTTCTGGCACGGGGCGTTCACGCGCCACGACGTGATCATGACGCGGCACTCGCTGATCGCCTACGCGGTCGGTCTCACCGGCATCATCCTCGTGAAGATCCTCGCCCCGGGCTTCTACGCGCGGCAGGACATCCGCACGCCCGTCAAGGTGGCGCTCGCCACGCTCGTCGTGACCCAGGCCTTCAACGCCGCCTTCGTGCCGTGGCTGGGCCACGCCGGCCTCGCGCTCGCGATCTCGCTGGGCGCCTGCTTCAACGCCGGCTGGCTGTGGTGGCTCATGCGCCGGGCAGGGATCTACCGCCCGGAGCCGGGGTGGGCGGCGTTCCTGATCAAGCTCGGCGTGGCGCTCTACGTGATGGGCGGGGCCCTGTGGTACTCGATGGGCACCGAGGCGTCGTGGTTCGAGATCGGCACCGCCGACCGCGCCGTGAAGCTCGCGCTCGTGATCTCCGCGGGCGTGATCGCCTATTTCGGGTCGCTCGCCGTCATGGGTTTCCGGCTGCGCGATTTCGCGCGCGAGGCCTGAGGGGCGCCGCGCCGTGCGCATCGTGAGGCACGCATCGGCGGGCGGGGAGCGCACCGTCATCGCGATCGGCAGCTTCGACGGCGTGCACCGCGGGCACGCCGCAGTCGTCGAGCGCGTGCGCGACGAGGCCCGCGCGCTGGGCGCCGCGGCCGCGGTGCTCACCTTCGAGCCGCTGCCGAGGGAGCTCCTCGCGCCCGCGAGGGCGCCGGCGCGCCTCACCTCGCTCGCCGAGCGCCTCGTCGAGCTCGCCCGCCTCGGCGTCGACATCGCCTTCGTCGAGCGGTTCGACGCCCGCTTCGCCGCGCTCGACCCGCAAGCCTTCGCGCGGCGCCTGCGCAGCCGCTACGGCGCCCGCCGCGTGCTGGTCGGCGAGGACTTCCGCTACGGCGCGGGGCGCGCGGGCGACGCGGCCTCGCTCGCGCTCGCCGGCCGCGATCTCGGGTTCGAGGTGGAGACGCTCGCCGCGGTGCGCGACGGAACCGAGCGCATCTCGAGCACGCGGGTGCGCGCGGCGCTCGCGGCGGGCGACTTCGAGACGGCGGCGCGGCTCCTCGGCCGCCCCTACGCCATCTGCGGGCGCGTCGTGCACGGGGCGAAGCGCGGCCGCGGGCTGGGCTTTCCCACGGCGAACGTGCGGCTCGGGCGCGAGCGCGCGCCGCTCGGCGGCATCTTTGCGGTAAAATGCCACGGCGTTGCAACTCGCGGACTCGAGGGAGTGGCGAGCCTCGGAATCAACCCGGCCGTGCAAGTCGGCGGCCCGGCGACTCTCGAAGCGTTCCTCTTCGATTTCTCGGGCGACCTCTACGGCCGCCGCATCTCGGTCGAGTTCGTGAAGAAGCTGCGCGACGAGGCGCATTTCGCCTCGCCGGAAGAGCTCGCCGCGCAGATCCGCCGCGACTGCGACGAGGCGCGGGCGCTCTTCCGCGCGCAGGCCCCGCGATGAGAGCCCGATGCCGAACGACGCGAAGACCGACTACAAGCGAACGCTGAACCTCCCGGAGACGGCCTTCCCCATGCGGGGCGACCTCGCCAAGCGCGAGCCCGCGTGGATCGAGCGCTGGCGGGAGACGAAGCTCTACGAGCGCCTGCGCGCGCGCTGCAAGGGGCGGCCCAAGTTCGTCCTGCACGACGGCCCGCCCTACGCGAACGGCGACCTGCACATGGGACACGCGGCGAACAAGGTCCTCAAGGACCTCGTGGTGAAGTCGAAGACGATGGCGGGGTTCGATGCGCCCTACACGCCCGGCTGGGACTGCCACGGGCTGCCCATCGAGCACCAGATCGAGAAGAAGTACGGCCGCGACCTCGAGCCGAACCGGGCGCGCGCCCTGTGCCGCGCGTACGCCGCCGAGCAGATCGAGCGCCAGAAGAAGGACTTCATGCGCCTGGGCGTGCTGGGCGACTGGGACCACCCGTACCGCACCATGGGGCTCGAAACCGAGGCGGCGGAGATCCTCGCCCTCGGCCGCATCTGGAAGAACGGCCTGCTCTACCGGGGCCTCAAGCCCGTGAACTGGTGCATCGAGTGCGGCTCCGCTCTCGCCGAGGCCGAGGTCGAGTACGAGGACAAAACCTCGGTGGCGATCGACGTCGCCTTCGAGGCGGTCGACCCGGACGCGGTGGCGAGGGCCTTCGAGGCCGAGCGCTCGAACACCCGCGTCTTCGCGGTGATCTGGACCACCACGCCCTGGACGCTGCCCGGCAACCGCGCGATCGCGGCGCACCCCGACCTCGTCTACGAGCTGGTGGCCACCGAGCGCGGCGCGCTGATCCTCGCCGCGGAGCTGCGCGAGGCGTGCCTCGAGCGCTACGGCCTGCAGGCGAAGCGGGTGCTCGGGCGCGCCGCGGGGGCCGCGCTCGAGGGGCTCTTCTTCCGCCATCCGCTGGAAGCGCGCGAGGTCCCCGTCGTGATCGGCACCCACGTGACGCTCGAGGCCGGCACGGGCCTCGTGCACACCGCACCCGCCCACGGCGCCGAAGACTTCGACATGGGCGTGAAGTACCGGCTCGCCCTCGACCAGCCGGTGGACGACGCCGGGCGCTTCAAGGCCGGGGTCCCGCACTTCGCGGGCCTCGGCGTGCGCGAGGCGGAGAAGCCCATCCTCGCGAAGCTCGCCGAGAGCGGGGCGCTCCTGCATTCGGTGCAGGTGCGCCACAGCTATCCCCACTGCTGGCGGCACAAGACGCCCATCATCTTCCGTGCCACGACCCAGTGGTTCATCGGCATGGACCGGCCCTCGGCCGCGAGCGCGCCGGCGACCGGGGGACGGACGCTGCGCGAGCTCGCCACGCGCGCGATCGAAGCGACGGCGTTCTACCCGTCGTGGGGCCGCTCGCGCCTCGCGGCGATGATCGCCAACCGGCCCGACTGGACGCTCTCGCGCCAGCGCTACTGGGGCGTGCCGCTGCCCTTCTTCCTCGACCGCGCCACCGAGGAGCTGCACCCCGACACCGAGGCCCTCGTCGAGAAGGCCGCGGCGAAGGTGCGCGAGGGCGGCATCGAGGCGTGGTTCGCCGCGACCTGCGAGGATTTCGGCGTGGATCCCGCGCGCTACCGCAAGCTCTCCGACACGGTGGACGTCTGGTTCGACTCGGGCACGACCCACTTCACGGTGCTGCGCGGGCTCGCCGGGCAGCGCTGGCCCGCGGACATGTACCTCGAGGGCAGCGACCAGCACCGCGGGTGGTTCCAATCGAGCCTGCTCACGGGCTGCGCCATGGACGGGCGCGCGCCCTACGACTCGCTCCTCACCCACGGCTTCACGGTCGACGGCCAGGGCCGCAAGATGTCGAAGTCCCTCGGCAACGTGATCGCGCCGCAGAAGGTCACCGACACGCTGGGCGCCGAGATCATCCGCCTGTGGGTCGCTTCCACCGACTACTCCGGCGAGCTCTTCATCTCCGACGAGATCCTGAAGCGCGTCGTGGAGAGCTACCGGCGGATGCGCAACACGCTGCGCTTCCTGCTCGCCAACACCGCGGACTTCGATCCCGCCAGCGACCTGCTCGCGCCCGGCCGCTGGCTCGAGATCGACCGCTACGCGCTCGCCATGACGCGCGCCATGGCCTCGGCCTGCATCGAGGACTACGGCCGCTTCGAGTTCCACCTCGTGGCGCAGCGCCTGCAGAACTTCTGCTCCGAGGACCTCGGCGGCTTCTGGCTCGACATCCTCAAGGACCGCCTCTACACCGCGCCCGCCGCCTCGCGCGCCCGCAGGAGCGCCCAGTCGGCGCTGCACCACGTCACGCAGGCGCTGCTGCGCCTCATGGCCCCTATCCTGTCCTTCACCGCGGAGGAGGCCTGGGCGGTGCTGCATCCGGCCGGCGGCGACAGCGTCTTCTTCCACACCTGGAACGACGTCCTTCCGCCCCAGGACGGCGAGGAGGCGCTGCTCGCGCGCTGGTCGCGGCTGCGGGAGATCCGGGCGGCGGTCGCCAAGCGCCTCGAGGACAGCCGCGCCGCCGGCGCCATCGGCTCCTCG
>Ga0187774_10000477_pt1 | contig 13704 bp, 9 predicted proteins | sample 0216_BV02_MP05_2_FD_133152 | JGI IMG/M metagenome (GOLD analysis project Ga0187774, IMG submission 133152) | Tropical peat soil microbial communities from peatlands in Department of Meta, Colombia - 0216_BV02_MP05_20_MG | ecosystem: Environmental > Terrestrial > Soil > Wetlands > Peat | place... | reverse complement strand
TCCCAGTCGTGCTGCAGCAACTCGCCAGCGGCGATGACTTCCCGCAGTATTGTTCCCGAACCCACGAGCTGGACGCGGCGCTTCTTCTCCGGCGCGCCCCTGAAGAGGTACATACCCTTCAGTATCGCCTCCTCCGCGCCCGCCGGCATCGCCGGATGCTCGTAATTCTCGTTCATGACGGTGATGTAGTAGAAAACGTCCTCCTGATCGGTGACCATGCGACGCAGCCCATCGTGAACGATCACCGCGAGCTCATAGGCAAAGGCGGGATCGTAGGAGACGCAGTTGGGGATGACCGATGCGAGCACCTGGCTGTGCCCGTCTTCGTGCTGCAGACCCTCTCCGTTCAGCGTCGTTCGCCCGGCCGTGCCCCCGAGCAGGAATCCGCGCGCCCGCTGGTCTCCAGCCGCCCAGGCAAGATCGCCCACGCGCTGCAGTCCGAACATCGAGTAAAAGATGTAGAAGGGCACAGTCACGACATTGGTCGTGCTATAGGAAGTCGCCGCAGCGATCCACGAGGAAAATGCCCCTGCTTCGTTGATCCCTTCTTCCAGGATCTGTCCCGCTTTGTCCTCGCGGTAGTACATCACCTGATCGCGATCGACGGGCTCGTATTTCTGGCCCTCCGAGGAGTAGATGCCTAGCTGCCTGAACATGCCCTCCATGCCGAAGGTCCGCGCTTCGTCCGGAACGATCGGCACGACGTGCTTGCCGAGGTTCTTGTCGCGAATAAGCGCCGTGAGAATCCGCACGAATGCCATGGTGGTCGAGATTTCCCGCCCTTCCGAGCCTTTCAGCTGCGACTCGAACGCCGACAGCGGCGGCACGGCGGGCACCTGATCGGCCTTGCGGCGGCGCTGCGGGAGGTAGCCGCCGAGCGCCTTTCTGCGCTCTTGCAGGTACACCATCACCGGATCGTCGTCCTTGGGTTTGTAGAACGGCAGCTCTTCGAGCTTGTCGTCCGGGATCGGCACATTGAAGTGATCGCGCATCTCCTTGATGGTCTGCAAGTCGACTTTCTTCAGCTGGTGCGTGGGATTCTTCGCCTGGCCCTGCTTGCCCAGCCCGTACCCCTTGATCGTCTTGGCGAGGATCACGGTTGGCTGGTTCTTGTGCTTTACCGCCGACGCGTAGGCCGCATAAATCTTGTGCGGATCGTGGCCGCCACGGTTGAGCCGCCAGATGTCTTCGTCGGTCATGCGAGAGACCATTTCCAGCGTCTTGGGGTCCTTGCCGAAGAAGTACTTGCGCACGAACGCCCCGTCGTTGGCCTTGTAGTTCTGGTACTCGCCGTCAACGGTTTCCTCCATGACGCGAAGGAGCCGTCCCTCCGTGTCGCGGGCAAAGAGCGGATCCCAGTACGAGCCCCATATCACCTTGATCACGTTCCAGCCCGCGCCGCGGAAATCGGCCTCGAGCTCCTGAATGATCTTGCCGTTGCCGCGTACCGGACCGTCGAGGCGCTGAAGATTGCAGTTGACGATGAATATAAGGTTGTCGAGCTTCTCGCGCGCGGCCATGCCGATCGCACCGAGAGATTCGGGCTCATCCATTTCACCGTCGCCGCAGAAGACCCAGACCTTGCGATTCTCTGTATTGGCGAGACCGCGCGCATGCAGGTACTTCAGGAACTTCGCCATGTAAATTCCCTGGATCGGCCCGAGGCCCATCGAAACAGTGGGAAATTGCCAGAAGTCGGGCATGAGCCAAGGGTGCGGATACGACGACACACCCTTTCCGTCGACCTCGCGGCGAAAATTCAGCAGGCAGCCTTCCGTGAGTCTGCCCTCGAGAAACGCTCGCGCGTAGATACCCGGCGAAGAGTGCCCCTGGAAATAGATCAGGTCTCCCCCGTGCCCCTCGTGCGGCGCATGCCAGAAATGATTGAAGCCGATCCCGAACAGCGTGCCCACCGAAGCGAAGCTGGCGATGTGCCCGCCGAGCTCATCGTCGGACTTGTTCGCCTTCGCCACCATGACCATCGCGTTCCAGCGGCAGAATGCGCGTATGCGCGCCTCCAGCGCGTGGTCGCCAGGGGAGTGCTCCTCCAAGTGCGGAGGGATGGTGTTCAGGTAGGCCGTATTGAGCGAAAAGGGAATATACGAACCCGAACGACGCGCCTTGTCGACGAGCTTTTCGAGGAGGTAGTGTGCCCGGTCCGGACCTTCGCGGTCCAGCACGGCTTCCAGCGCATCGAGCCATTCCTGCGTTTCGAGCGCGTCGGGATCGCTGGCAGCGGGGAATTCAGGCAGCGCAGACATTGCAGTTACCTCTCGATTACGAACGCGTCAACCGAAAGTTCGAGGACCTGCGGAAAGTGCCTCGGTCAACCCGATCAATCGGGGTTTGGCGCTTCCAATTGTTCGGCGCAGGTGTCGTATTATACCGAACGTCGCATCCCCAAAAGAAGACTCTCTGGGCCGCTCGGCCTGGTTCTGATACCTGACGAGCGGAGTGCGCCCTACTTTCCTGTCCGGGCTTGGCTGCAATGCAGACTCGTATCATTGATGGCGCATCGATCGCCCGCGGAATCCGCGAGGGCCTTGCTCGGCGTGTCGCTGCTCTCGCCAGGACTGGCGTACGCCCCGGGGTGGCCGTTGTTCGTGTGGGGGAGGACCCCGCATCAAAGATCTACGTGCGTAACAAGATCAGGGCATGCGGAGAAGCTGGGATCCACTCGGAGGACATCGAGCTCCCAGCCACGGTGGCCGAATCGGTTCTGCTCGAGCGCATACGCGTCCTCAACAGCGATTCACGCATTCACGGAATCCTGGTGCAGCTCCCGCTGCCGCGCGAGATCTCTGCCGAGCGCGTGCTCGATGCGTTGGTCCCAGCCAAGGACGTCGATGGATTTCACCCGAGCAACCTGGGACTGCTCGCGGCAGGCCGGCCCCGTTTTGTCCCCTGCACCCCGCTCGGCGTGATGAAGATGCTCGAGCACGAAGGCATAGACGTCGATGGACAGCATGCCGTAGTCGTCGGGCGCAGCAACATCGTCGGCAAGCCGATGGCTTTGCTGCTCGTGCAGAGAAGCGCCACGGTCACCATATGCAATTCCCGGACACGGGATCTGGCCGCGATGACCCGCCAAGCCGACATCCTCGTGGTTGCAGCGGGCAAGCCCCGGCTCGTCGCCGGCGGCATGATCAAGCCGGGTGCCATCGTCATCGACGTCGGCATAAACAGGCTTCCCGATGGAAAACTCGCGGGGGACGTGGATTTTCAGGCCATGATGGGAACCGCATCGCGGATCACTCCGGTGCCGGGCGGAGTCGGTCCCATGACGATCGCCATGCTTCTGGAGAACACGGTCGCGGCTGCCGAGGCCGCAGCAGGTCGCAAGGCTTGAGACCAGCCCGGCCGAGCCCCTTCCGCGTCTTCTTCAAGAAAAGCGTGAATCCGTTACTCGAATTCTCCGGCCTTCCCGATTACGCGTCCATACGCCCCGGGCACGTCACCCCGGCTATCGACCAGTTGCTGTCGGAGAACCGCGACCTGATCGAGCGTCTCTCGAACGCGGGCTCTCCCGTTTCCTGGGATAGCTTCGCCGAGCCGCTGGCAAGCGCCAACGAACGCCTATCCCGTGCCTGGGGTGCGGTCGCCCACCTTCACTCTGTTGCCGACAGCCCGGCGATCCGGGAGGCCTACAACGCCAACCTCCCGAAGGTCACGAAATACAGGACCGAACTCGCCCAGAACCTGGATCTCTATGGGAAATACAGGACGCTTCGGGCTTCCGCCGAATTCGAATCCCTCTCCCCGGCTCAGCGCAGGGCCATCGAAAACGATCTGCGCGACTACCGCCTCGGCGGCGCAGAGCTCGTCGACGAAAAGAAGCGACGCTTTGGACAAATCGAGGAGGAGCTCGCTGCGCTGGAGGCGAAATTTTCCGAGAACCTGCTCGATGCGACCAACGCATTTTCGATGCTGGTGTCGGATCGGACCGAGCTCGCCGGCATTCCGGAAGACGTCATGCGCGCGGCCGAGGAGAGCGCATATAAGGATGGGCACTCAGGATGGAAACTGACCCTCCAAGCGCCCTCCTATGTGCCGGCGATGCAGTACGCCGAGAATCGCAGTTTGCGGGAAGGTCTCTACCGTGCATATGTCACTCGGGGAAGCGAGTTCGGCAGGCCGAATCTCGACAACACCGCGATCATCGAGAAGGAACTTCGGCTCCGGGGCGAAAAGGCGAGACTTCTCGGCTATGGAAGTTTCGCCGAGCTGTCGCTCGTGCCCAAGATGGCGGATTCACCGGACGCAGTGCTCGCTTTCCTGGAGGAACTCGCCGAACGCGCTCTGCCCTACGCGCGCAGGGACTACGCGGAACTGAAGGAATTCGCGCGCCTGGAACTGGGGATCGACGCGCTGGGTGCCTGGGACATTGCATTTGCCTCTGAAAAATTGCGTGCCAAACGCTACGCGTTTTCAGATCAGGACGTCAAAAAGTACTTCCCCGAAAGCAAAGTGCTGGAGGGTCTGTTCAAGCTGGTGGGGACAATCTACGGAATCCGCATCGTCCCGGATGTGGCTGAAACTTGGCATCCGGACGTGCGCTTTTTCCGCATTTGCGATCTCGCGGGCATGCTCGTCGGACAGTTCTACCTGGATTTGCACTCGCGGGAAACGAAGCGAGGCGGCGCCTGGATGGACGAGGCCATTACGCGCCAGCGTATCGCGGGCAGGCTGCAGACGCCGGTCGCCCACCTCGTATGCAACTTTCCGGCGCCCACCGGGAACCGACCGGTCCTCCTGACACACGACGAAGTGCTGACTCTGTTCCACGAATTCGGCCACGGGCTACACCACCTGCTCTCGCAGATCGAGTACCCGGAAGTATCGGGAATTCGGGGGGTAGAATGGGACGCGATCGAGCTTCCGTCGCAGTTCATGGAGAACTTCTGCTGGGAGTGGAATGTGCTGCGCCACATGACCGCGCACATCGACTCCGCGCAAGCGCTGCCGCGCGAGCTGTTCGACAAGATGGTGGCTGCGAAGAACTTTCAATCCGGAATGCAGATGGTGCGCCAGATCGAATTCGCGCTGGTCGACTTGCACCTCCACCACGATTTCGACCCCGACGGTCCGGTGACGTCCCGGGAGCTGCTCGATGCAATCAGGGAGCGAGTCGCCGTGGTGATCCCGCCAGAATACAACCGCTTTTTGAACAATTTTTCGCACATCTTCGCCGGGGGGTACGCCGCCGGGTATTACAGCTACAAGTGGGCCGAAGTTCTCTCCGCCGACGCATACAGCCTTTTCGAGGAGAACGGCGTGCTCGACTCGGGAACGGGAGCGCGATTTCGCGATGAGATTCTCGCTGTCGGCGGCAGCCGCCCCGCGCTGGAATCCTTCAAGGCCTTCAGGGGTCGCGAGCCGCGCATCGACGCGCTGCTGCGCCACAATGGTATGATCGGCGCCTCAAGCAGCGCTCCAAACGTATGCGCGCCCTATTCGCCGCAGCGGCAATCCTGCTGATTGCATGCCATGCATCGGCGCAGGTCTACCGCTGGGTGGACGAGCAGGGCGGGATTCACTACTCGCAAATGCCGCCTCCGCCTGGTGCAAGGAACGTACAAAAGAAGGCGCTGGGAGCAGGCTGGGGCGAGGCCACGGAAACTGTGAACCTGCCCTACGCGACGCAGATGGCGGCCAAGAATTTTCCGGTGACTCTGCGCACCTCGCCCGAATGCGGCACGCCGTGTGACGAAGCGAGGGCGGCGCTGGTAAAGCGCGGAGTCCCTTTCACGGAGATCAGCGTCGTCACCCAGGGCGATCTCGATGAACTCAAGCGAGTTTCGGGAAAGGACCAGTTGCCGCATTTGATCGTCGGCAGCCAGATGCAGTCCGGCTTTCGCGACGACTTGTATGACGGCTTGCTCGACACGGCAGGGTACCCGCCTTCTGGGCCGCAGTTGCCCCTCGATTCGCTGCGCAGGATGGCGGCGCCCTCGGAAGCGCAAAAGCCACCGATACGGCAGGTGCCAGAAACGGGTGCGCCTCAGGAAACCGCCACCGGCAGGTAGCCAATAATTCGCAAGAGTGGGGCAGGTCCGCAGCCCGCTCGTTCTGCGGCGGACATCCTCGATGAAACTCGCCTCGTGGAATGTAAATTCACTTAAGGTGCGCCTGCCGCACCTGCTCGATTGGCTGGCGAAGCAGTCCCCGCACGCGGTCGGCATTCAGGAAACAAAACTCGAAGACGCGACATTTCCGTTCGAGCCAATCCAGACAGCAGGCTTCCGCTGCGTCTGGTCAGGCCAGAAGACCTATAACGGCGTCGCCATCCTGTCTAGGTCACCGCTCAAAGACGTTGCCACAGGAATACCCGGATTTCCCGATGTACAGAAACGCATCATCGCCGCTACGGCAGGCGATGCGGCTGACGCCTTGCGCATCGTCTGCGCCTACGCTCCAAATGGAGAGGCAGTCGGTTCGGAGAAATTTGAGTACAAGCTTCGCTGGTTTGCGGCTTTCCGCGACTGGATCGAGGAGGAGCTCAAGCGGTATCCGCGGCTGGTCGTACTCGGCGACTACAACATCGCCCCCGCGGACGTGGATGTCTACGATCCAGTGGCCCTGAAAGGCCAGGTCTTGTGCAGCCCGCGCGAACGGCAGGCCTTCCGCGATCTTCTCGCCCTGGGATTACGAGACAGTTTCCGCATGTTTACACAGCCGGAGAAGTCGTTTACGTGGTGGGACTATCGAATGAACGCATTCAAGCGCAATCTCGGCTTGCGCATCGACCACATTCTGCTGGCGCCCGAGCTCGTGCCCCTTTGTCGCAGCAGCAGCATCGATGTGTCACCGCGCCGGCTCGAGCGCCCCTCCGATCACGCCCCTGTGGTCGTCGAGCTGGGCCCCTCGCCGCTATAATCCGCAAAGACGCAAACCCAAACTCACCGCTAGGAGGAAGAGACCGTGAATACACTGAAGTTGCTTTGTCGGGCGCTCGCAACGGCGACGATTGCCTGTCTTGCAGGCAACGCACTGGCGCAATCCGCCTATCCCGCCAAGCCCGTCAAGATCATCGTGCCGTATTCCGCGGGCGGCCCGGCGGACATCTACGCACGCTTCCTCGGCGACCGGATGGAGAAGTCCCTGGGCCAGCCGTTCGTGATAGAGAACCGGCCGGGGGCGGGCGCGATCATCGGCACCGACGCTGTTGCCAAATCCGCGCCGGACGGGTACACGCTGCTCGCGATGTCGAACACGCACACGGTGAATGAATCGTTGATCTCGAACAAGCCCTACAGCCTTATGCGCGACCTCGCGCCGGTCTCGCCGATCAACTACTCCGACCTCCTGCTCGTGGTGAATCCGTCCGTGCCTGCGAAGAATCTGAAGGAGCTGATCGCGCTCGCCAAGGCAAAACCCGGCGTGCTCAACTACGCTTCCTCCGGCCCGGGAACGCCCTATCACATGGCGGGAGAGCTCTTCAAGGCCATGGCCGGAATCGATGTCGTCCACGTGCCGCACAAGGGCAGCGCGGAGGCGCGCACGAGTGTCCTGGCAGGGAATGTGCAGATGATGTTCGACGCGATCACAACGATGGCGCAGCTTTCACGCGCGGGAAAGGTGCGCGCCATCGCCACCTCCGGCAAGGTACGCTCGTCGATCATGCCCGAGGTGCCTACTGTCAGTGAAGCCGGCGTTCCTGGATACGAGTCGGTCATCTGGATCGGACTGATGGCGCCTGCGGCCACGCCCAAGCCGATCATCGAAAAGCTGAATGCGGAAGTCCAGAGGATCACCAAGCTTCCCGATGTCAACGCAGCCTGGGCCAAGCAGGGCGCGGTGCCAATGCACATGACTTCGTCGGAATTCCGGAAGTTCATGGAGCAAGACATCCAGAAATGGGCCAAGGTCGTGAAAGTTTCAGGAGCCAAAGTCGATTAGGCTCGACTCCGGCGCGGCGCGCTCCCGTATTGCGCTTCCGCCATGACTGAGTCGCTCCGGCTGACCATCAACGGGGCTGTCGCCGAGGTAGAGGCGGACCCCGACGCGCCGCTGCTCTATGCGCTGCGTAACGACCTGCGGTTGAAAGGCACTCGCTTTGGCTGCGGGAGCGGCCAATGCGGGGCCTGTTTCGTCCTGGTCGACGGTCATCCGGCGCCTTCGTGCGACACCCCGCTCTGGTCGGCTGCCGGCAAGGCCATTACGACCGTCGAGGGCTTGGGCGCGGGCGGGGAACTGCACCCGCTGCAAGAGGCGTTTCTCGAGGAGCAGGCTGCACAGTGCGGCTATTGCACGAGCGGCGTTCTGATCAGCGCTGCCGCCCTCCTCAGAAAGAATCCCCGGCCTACGGAGAAGGAGGTCCGCGCCGCACTGGACCGCAACCTTTGCCGCTGCGGCTCGCACAACCGGATGGTGCGCGCGGTGCTGCGCGCCGCGACGGCTATCGCGACATGAATACCATTGCCGACCACAGGCTAAAGCGTCCGGGAAGCCTCGAGAAGAACCCGCGCCTTTCGCAGTGGCTGCGGGTTCACGCCGAGGGCACGGTTTCGGTTTTCAGCGGCAAAGTCGAGATCGGCCAAGGCATTCTCACCGCTTTGGCGCAGATTGCGGCGGAAGAGCTCGGGATTCGGTCGGAGCGGATCCGCATGGTCTCCGCCAATACGGCGGACAGCCCTGATGAAGGCGTCACCTCGGGCAGCCTGTCCATCCAGGACTCCGGCTCGGCTTTGCGCAGCGCCTGTGCCCATGCGCGCGCGCTGCTTCTTGGGCGCGCCGGCCAGCGCCTCGGCGTGTCGGTAGAGGATCTGCGCGTCGAGGACGGCACAATTCATGCAGGAAGTCGATGCACGAGCTTCTGGGAATGCGCCGAGGATGGCCTGTTTGACTGCGATGTCGATGCGAGCATCGATCCTAAGTCGCCACACGAATATCGCGCGGTGGGCCGGCGAGCGCCGCGTCTCGACCTGCCGGACAAGATTGCGGGGCGGCCGCGCTTCCTTCAGGACATGGTTCTGCCCGAGATGCTTTTCGGCCGCACGGTTCGCCCTCCGCACAGCTTCGCGAAACTGTCTGCGCTCGATGAGGGCAAGGCCCGTGCAATGCCCGGGGTGACCATCGTGCGCGACGGCAGCTTTGTTGGGGTGCTCGCCGAGCGGGAAGAAGCCGCGATTGCCGCGCAGAGGACGCTGCGGCAAGCGGCCGTGTGGGAGAAGCTCTCCTCCCTTCCGCAGGACATCCACGCCTGGCTCAAGGATCACGCGGTGGAGCACCGCGTGATCAGCGAAAAAGTGGACGCCGGAACAAAGACTCGCGCAGCGCATTCGCTCGAGGCCTCCTACACCAAGCCCTACCTTTCGCACGCCTCGATCGGGCCGTCCTGCGCGATCGCCCAGTTCGAGGGAGACAAGCTGGTGGTATGGAGCCACAGCCAGGGCATATTCAACTTGCGTCGCGATCTCGCCATGGCCCTCGGCATGCGCGAGGACGCGATCGTGGTGCGGCACGCGGAAGGCTCGGGCTGCTACGGGCACAACGGCGCGGACGACGTCGCTCTCGACGCGTGCCTACTCGCCCGCTCAGCAGGCGGACGCCCGGTGCAAGTGCAGTGGATGCGCGACGATGAGTTCGCATGGGCGCCCTGCGGACCAGCCATGTCGTTCACGCTGCGTGCCGTGCTTGACGCAGCGGGGAACATCCTGGATTGGCAGCATGAGCTGTGGAGCAACGGCCATAGCAGCCGGCCCGGCCGCTCGGATAGTCCCTCGCTCACCGCGGCGTGGCACTTGGCAAAACCCTTCGGGCGCCCGGCAGCGATCAACATGCCTCTCCCGGCGGGCGCCGCGGACCGCAACGCTATTCCGCTCTACGACTTCCCCAACCAGCGCGTCGTGAACCACTATGTGCGCGACATGCCGGTACGCACTTCTGCCCTGCGGTCCCTCGGCGCCTATGCGAACGTGTTTGCGATCGAGTCCTTCATGGACGAGCTTGCCGCCGCGGCCGGAGTTGATCCGATTGCCTTCAGGCTGCGGCATCTGAAAGACCCGCGTGGCCGCGCCGTGCTCGAGCGCGCCGCGCAGCGCGCCGGCTGGGCGGCGTGGAAACCGGCCGAAGGACGCGGCCACGGGATTGGATTTGCCAAATACAAGAACCTGGGCGCCTATTGCGCCGTTGTGGCCGAGGTGGAGGTCGATCAGGAAGTGCGAGTGAGGCGGCTCGTGGTCGCGGTCGATGTGGGCCTTGTGGTCAATCCCGACGGCGTAGTCAATCAAATCGAAGGTGGCGCGATTCAGTCAACCAGCTGGACCACCAAGGAACAGGTTCGGCTGGATTCACACGGCATTGCCAGCCTCGGCTGGGAAGACTACCCGATCCTGAAATTCAGCGAAGTCCCCTCGATAGAAGTCGAGCTGATCGACCGGCCCGAACTCCCGGCGGTCGGAGCGGGAGAAGCCGCCCAGGGGCCGACCGGGGCGGCGATCACCAATGCGGTGACGCATGCGCTCGGAGTGCGCGTTCGCGATCTCCCGCTCAGGCCTGAACGCGTCATCGCGGCGATCGAGCGACAATAACGAGGAGCGGGACTTGCAGCCGGCCCTGGGCATTCGAAAGCTCGGCTTCAAGCGCTGGTTTGAGCGGCAGCTGATCGAGAGTCATCTATTTCTGGTCACGTGCTTTCTCTGCCTGGTGCTCGTGCTGGCGTTACTTGAAGAGCTGGGGTCCCATGCCTCGGTACTCGAACGGACCTTGATGTTCGCGACGATACTCGGCGGCACAGCACTCGGGATTCTCTCGTGGAACCGCTACCGGGTCATCCTGTTTCGCGCATTGCAGCTCTCGGAGCGCTCCACTTGCGAAGGCTGCGGCGCTCACGCGCGGTTCAACGTGATCGATTCCGGGCGGGCGGAGGTCGGGGACATCGTGGAGAATCGTGAAGGAGCCTAGTTGAAGGTGAGGTGCGCGAAATGCGGTCATCAGTGGACCATGGGCTGAACGGTGTTTGCCCCAGAAACGCCGCCGCGCCACGGGTGCTTCAAAGGTCCGATCAGTCGATAAGACCGTACGCCGGCAGCGTGAGGAACTCGACGTAGCTGTCGTTCGTCGTTATTTCCTCGAAGAGCCTGGCCCCTTCCTGGTACTTGCCCGCTTGCCAGGCTTCGTCGCCCAGGTAGTTCCTGACCTTGGGCAATTCCTCGGCGAGAAGTCTCCGGAAGAGCTCCTTGGTGACCTTTCGCCCGTCATCGAGCACGCCCTTGGGCGAGCGTATCCATTGCCAGATCTGCGAGCGGGAGATCTCGGCCGTTGCCGCGTCCTCCATTAAATTGAACACCGGCACGCAGCCGTTACCCGCGAGCCAGGCACCCAGATACTGGATGCCCACCGAGATGTTGTTGCGCAGCCCGTTTTCGGTGATGGGCGCCTCGGGCTGGAAACTGAGCAGGTCCCGGGCACCGAAGTTCACGTCGGGACGCTGCTTGCCGTACTGGTTGGGTTGAGGCATATGCTGGTCGAATACTTCCCGCGCGACCGGCACGAGACCCGGATGCGCAACCCAGGTTCCGTCACAGCCATCGGTCACCTCGCGCAGCTTGTCTTCGCGTACCCTCTCGAGCGCCGCCTCGTTCGCCACCGGGTCGTTCTTGATGGGTATTTGCGCCGCCATCCCGCCCATTGCGGGCGCGCCCCGCCGGTGACAGGTCTTCACAAGTAGCAGCGCATAAGCGCGCATGAACGGCGAGGTCATCGTTACGCGGGAACGGTCTGCGAGGCAAAACTCCCGGTTTGCTCGGAACTTCTTGATGCAGGAGAAGATGTAGTCCCAGCGTCCGATATTGAGTCCGGCGGAGTGCTCGCGCAGCTCCCACAGAATCTCATCCATCTCGAATGCGGCAACAACTGTCTCGATCAGCGCGGTCGCCTTGATCGTTCCTGGAGGCACTCCCAATTCATTCTGTGCTTGCTTGAATATGTCGTTCCAAAGGCGTGCCTCAAGATGCGACTCCATCTTCGGCAAATAGAAGTATGGGCCCGTACCGCGCGCTACCAATTCCCTGGCATTGTGAAAGAAATAGAGGGCAAAATCGAAAATCGCTCCAGAAACCGGCCTGCCGTCAATCCACAGGTGCTTTTCATCGAGATGCCAGCCGCGCGGGCGCGGTATCAGGACCGCGGTCCTGTCATTCAGCCGGTAGACCTTGCCGGCCTGCTCGAAGCCAATCGTTCGGCGCACGGCGTCACGTAAATTGATCTGTCCTTCGATCATGTTGGCCCACGTCGGACAGTTGGCGTCCTCGAAATCCGCCATGAAGGTGGAGGCCCCGGAGTTCAGCGCGTTGATCACCATTTTTCGATCGGTGGGTCCGGTTATCTCAACGCGTCGATCGAGCAGGTCCGCTGGCTGCGCCGCGATCCTCCATTGGGATGCACGGATCTCGACGGTCTCCGACAGGAATTCGGGCATTCTTCCAGCGTCAAACTCCCTTTGTCGCCGTGCGCGCCGCATCAGCAAGTCCTGTCGTCGGGAATCGAACACGCGCTGCAACTTCGCGATGAAATCCAGAGCGGCAGTTGTGAGAACCTGCTCCTGCCCCGGCAGGGGCTTCGCGCGGATTTCTACGCCCGCGGGTAGCGCCGCTTCCGCTCGGGCGGCCGGGGGGATGGTGCTCACTGCATTCTCCTTGCGCTGAGACAGAAAACTCATTCTAGGCCGTGTCCGATGCCTGCGCGTCAGCAGGATCGCGGCCCTCGATTCCCAATTCAGCTATCTTACGCGTGATCGTGTTGCGGCCTATGCCGAGCAGGCCTGCCGCTTCGATGCGTCGGCCGCCGGTACGCTCAAGTGCCTTGGTAATCAGCGCTTTCTCGAAGCTCCTGGACAGGTCGTCCATGATGCCCGTGTCGCCGTTCGCTAGCCGCCGGTCGGCCTCGCGCGCCAGCGCCGTGACCCAATCGACGATGGAAGAAGTCCGCTGCTCGCGAAGCTCCGGGGGAAAGTCGCCGATTTCGACCACTTGGCTGGGAGCCATGACAGTAAGCCAGTGGCACACGTTTTCGAGCTGTCGCACGTTTCCCGGCAGATCCTGCCCCGACAGATACGCCATCGCCGCGTCCGACAGGCGCTTCGGCTCCGCGCCGAGTTCGCGCGCCGACCTTGCCAGAAAGTGGCGGGCAAGCATGGGGATGTCCTCGCGACGCTCGCGCAACGAAGGCAGCCGCAGCCGAATAACGTTGAGACGGTGATACAGGTCCTGGCGGAAGAGCCCTGCCTTGACGCGTGCCTCTAGGTCCTGATTGGTGGCCGCGATGACCCGGACGTCGGCGTGGATCGGTTGATGACCACCCACGCGGTAGAAGGTCTCATCGGAAAGAACACGGAGCAGACGCGTCTGCAGCTCAGCCGGCATATCGCCTATTTCGTCCAGAAAGAGCGTGCCGCCCTCGGCCTGCTCGAAACGGCCGCGGCGCGTCGATTGCGCTCCAGTGAATGCGCCTCGCTCGTGCCCGAAGAGTTCGGACTCGAGCAAGTCCTTGGGCATGGCCGCTGTGTTGATGGCGATGAAGGGCTTGTTGGACCGGGGACTATGCCGGTGCAGAGCGCGAGCCACGAGCTCCTTGCCGGTTCCCGACTCGCCAGTGATCAGAACCGTGGCGCTCGATTGCGACAAACGGCCAATCGCGCGAAACACTTCCTGCATCGATTGCGCCTGACCGAGAATCTCGGGCGAGTCGACGACGGCCTCTTCC
>Ga0187774_10000475_pt1 | contig 13754 bp, 10 predicted proteins | sample 0216_BV02_MP05_2_FD_133152 | JGI IMG/M metagenome (GOLD analysis project Ga0187774, IMG submission 133152) | Tropical peat soil microbial communities from peatlands in Department of Meta, Colombia - 0216_BV02_MP05_20_MG | ecosystem: Environmental > Terrestrial > Soil > Wetlands > Peat | place... | reverse complement strand
TTCTTGAACTTTTCCGGGTCGTCGTCGGCGACGACGTTCCCGTCCTTGTCGAGGAGCGCCCCGCGGCGGTCGCGCTTGAAGACCCAGCGGAAGTTCCACCCGTGCCCGTGGTAGTCCGCGAACTGCGTGTCCTTGAGCGTGGGGTTGAGCTTCGCGACGTTCTCGAGGAACCCGGGGTCGCCCCACTTGCCGCGTATGGCGGCCTCCTCGGGGTTGCGGTCGAGGATGCGCCGCGCCTCCTCCGCGGTCGGGTGCCTCTGCTTCTTCGGCCACATCGCGGGCGCGTCGCTCTCGTAGTCCCACATGATCGTGCCGTAGTAGCTGTTCAGGAAGATGTTGGGCTGGTGCATGTGGCACACCATGCACTGCGACGACGGGATCGCCCGCGTGAACTCGTGGCGGATCGGATGCCCCCGCTCGGCGCGCGGGATCGTGGGATCCGCGGTCGCCGTGCGCCCCGAGTGGCCGTAGCCCGCGTAGACGGCGGAGTGCGCGGGGTCCCGGTCGTTCGCGTAGATCACGTGGCACGCGCTGCAGCCGGAGGAGCGGTAGTCGCCGGGCTGGTCGTCGGTCCCGAGGAACCACAGGTTCGGGTCGTTCAGCCGCGTCTTGGTCATGTTGAGCACCGGCACGGCGATGCGGCTGCCCGTGCCCGGCCCGCGGTTCGACTGGCGGATGTCGGGACGCCCCGGCTCGTCGAGCTTCTCCAGCGCGCCCGTGGAGTTGGGCAGGCCGACTTCGGGAAACTGGCTTCCGATCACGCGCCCGCCGCGCTCGAACACGCGGAAGATGTCGGCCGGCGGGATCGTCTCCCACGCCGGCAGCGGCGCGACGGAGGGCAGGATTCCCTTCGAGCGCAGGAACGCGTCGGGCTTCACCGGGTTCACCACCGAGGCGGGCTCGCCGTCGCGCGTGTACGCCTCGCCGAGGATCGTGTGCTTGTACGGGAGGATCCCGTTGTTGTACGCGGCCGCGCCCCAGAACATCGCCGTGGTGGCCATGAGGCTGCGCTCCGACGACTGCACGATCGCGAGGTGGCAGGCGCCGCACGCCTCGCGCGCCACGCGCAGGTCGCCGGGGTTCATGAAGCGGACGAACTCCGGGCTCTCGCGGTTGAGCAGCGTGTAGGTGCGCGGCGGCGCGGCACTCGAGGGCCAGTTCCACGCGCGCTCGTCGCGCGGCAGCACGTGGGCGCGGCGCATCGCCGCGAGGTACGCCGGGTCGCCCCGCTCGAGGCCCTTCACCTCGACCGTCGCGTCCCCGCCGTGGCAATCGGTGCAGCCGAGGACCACGGCGGGATTCTGGTGCATCGTGGGAAGATCGCTCGCGGTGTGGCAGCTCTTGCAGCCCGCGGACTTGGCCTCAGCCTGGGCGAGCGTCTGGGAGGCCGGCGCCGGGGGAGCGGCCGCACCCGCGGCGAGCGCGGCGGCGAGCAGGACGGCGGCGAGGATCGCGACGGGGGCTCTCATGGTCAGAACGCCGCCACCAGGCTCACGAGGATGGAGTACTGCGGCCCGCGCTGCCCCTCGTCGTAGAGCTCCTTGAGGCCCTTGCCGGGAAGGAGCGCGGCGGCCGAGGCGTCGAGCACCAGGTTCTGGCTCATGAAGGGGCGCCATTGCACCGAGGCGGAGACGTCCCAGCCGATGTCGCGCGCCGGGGGCGCCTGGTTGCGCAGCACGCCGAGCACGGCGGTATCGCCGAAGCGCAGCCACGACACGTTCGCGCTCACGCGAACCTCGGGCAGCAGGTCCGCGTCGCCGCCCGCGCCGAGCAGCACGAGGCCGGGGTTCACGAAGTTCGACTGGCCCTGGTCCTTGGAGGAGCGGAGGCTCGCGAGCACGCCGTTGCGCCCCGAGAGCGCCACGCCCCCGCCGCCGACGAGCGGCACGGCCTGGCGGATCCAGAAGCTCGTCTCCGCGCCGGCGAACTGCGGGTTCTCGAGGATCGCGTCGAACCCCGTGGCCTTGCCGTCGAAGGGATCCTTGTCCGCGCTCTGGAAGAGCGCGTTGAGCCGCAGGCGCATCCAGTCGAAGTCGCGCGAGAGCTCCGCCGCCGCGAAGCCCGCGCGGATCGACTGCGGGCGCTGCGCCACGGGATTGTGGTCGTCGTGTCCGAACGCGCCGTAGAGCGAGGCCGTGAGGTTCCACCGCCCGAAGTGCCCGTCGCCGTTGTAGCCGACGTAGGCCACGCGGTAGTCGTGGGGCCGCTCGTCGCCCACGGCGGCCGGGCGCACCAGGAAGCCGTTGGCGTCGTAGAACACGCTCGAGGCCTCGCGGTCGTCGTCGAGCGCGAGCAGCCCCTGGGAAGTGAAGCCCGGCACGGGGAAATCCTGGCGGTAGAGGTTCGCGAAGAGGACGTCGTCGTGCCGAAGCGGCCGCCCGAGGTCGTTCAGCCCCGAGTTCGTGTCCTTCTCCAGGCGCCGGAACCAGGCGAGGTTGTACTGCCAGCGGTTGTCGTCGCGGGTGCCGAAGAGGCGGATGCCGACCGGCACGTCCTGGAAGAGGAAGCCGCGGAAGTCGGCCTGGAACGGCTGGATGCCCACGCGCACCGAGTCGAAGTCGTAGCGCGCGGAAACGTTGCGCAGGTGGACGTCGGCGAAGGCCTCCTGGAGCGACGCGTGCCGGTCGTCGCGCACGAGCCCCTGGCGCGGATCGACGTCGAGCACGCGGTCTTCCTCCGCGCGCGAGCGGTTGAGGTCGAAGGCGGGCGTCAGCCGGAACTCGTAGTCGGGGGGCCGGAAGGTGGTGTCGCCCTTGATGAGCGAGAACGAGGCGACGAGGGTCTCCGAGAAGGTCGACTGCTTGCCGCGGCCGAACACGTCGTTGGTGCCGGGGCGCGTGGGCGCCTGCGGCGGCACCGGCGTGGGAAGCCGGCGGAACTCCGCAACGGTATCGGAGACGAGGCCCACGTTCGCGAACCAGTCGGGCCCGAGGTGCCGCGCGAGCGACGGGAAGTGCTCGCGCACCCACGGCTCGTCCGCGATCGGCAGGTCCCCCTTGAGCACGTTCTGGTCGTAGGGGTCGAACCATGGCGCGCGAAAGCCGAGCGACTGCATGATGCGCCACCGATCCGGCACCGGCACCGTCTCGCGCGGCAGGACGGGCGAAGGCGCGGGGACCTGCGAAGGACTCACCGGCGGCGGGAAGTACCGCTCGGGCTCGCTCGGGCCGGGGCGGCGCCGCACGATCTCCTGGTCGGGGCGGGGATCGGGCGGGAACTTCTCCTCGGCGAGGACCGGCGCAGTGCAGAGCATCGTCATTCCCATGAGTGCGAGTCGCCAGCGGGGAGCGTCCCGCCGGCCCGGGCGCGGCCGCTCACTGTCCCGCGCAGACATCCTGGTCCGTCGAGTCGTTGAAGGGCGATTGCGGGCACTGCACGTAGCGCAGCCGCACGCCCTGCGGCGTGAGCTGGTCGGCCCGCATCGCGGCCGGCGCGTTTCCGAGCGTCCCGCCCAGGTCGCGGCTCGCGTTCGCCAGCCCCAGGAACGACACCAGGTCGTCCTGGTCCACGCCGTCGCCCGACACGCCGATCGCGCCCACCAGGCGCGCGCCGCGGTAGATGGGCACACCGCCGGGGAAGATCTGGATCCCGTCGGCGAGCGGCGCGTAGCCGCCGTCGGGGCCCGACGCGCCCGCGGGCAGCCGGCTCGCGCACCCCGTCGACGTGTCGCCGAGGATCCCCTTCACGAGCTGGTTGTAGACGAGGTCGAGCTGCAGTCCCACGTTGAACGGGCTCCAGCGCTCGATAGGGGTGGAGAACGGGCCGGGGGGCGTGCCGTCGATGCCGTCGGGGAAGAACGGGCGATGGATGTTGCCGATGGCGCGCGCGCTCCAGGCGGTGGCGCCCGTGAAGGCGGCGGGGTCGTCGAAGAACGTGCGCGCCGCGTCGAGGTAGCGCGCGACGGACACGTCGGTGCCGCTCACGATGTCGCGGGCCGGCAGGAATCCCGCGAGCGCGGCCGCCGCACCCGGGCTCGAGAAGAACGCGACCGTGCGCGCCTTCTGGACCGCGACGTCGATGCCGAAGAGCGGCCCGTCGGGCGTGCGCACGAGGCCGAGCACGCTCCCGTCCAGGCCCACGACCGCGATCGTCACCTGGGCCGTGGAGCCCAGCGGCCGGCGGATCTGGCCGCGCGCGCGCTGCGCGATCGCGAGCCCCTCCTGCATCAGCGTCTGCACTTCCACAGCCGTGAGGTCGCCCGCCGAGCCGGTCGCGGCGCGCGGCGGATAGCGGTTCGAGTTCGCCCCGTCGACCAGGATCCATCCGTCGGACGCCGCGAACGCGCCGTCGTCGGGGCGCAGTCCCGAGGCGGCCGTCCCGTAGGGCACGCCCGCGCTCAGGCGCGCCGCCGTATACCCGTCCACCTCGACCAGAGCGCCGGGAAGCGAGGCGAGCGGCGGCGCTGCCGCCGGGTCGCTCATCGTGGCGGTCGAATCCACGTAGCGGAAGCTGCGCCCGTTGGCCGTGATGCGATCGGCGCGGATGTCGTCGGGCGCGGCGAAGCCCGCGCCGCCCGCCACCGCGATCGCCTCCTCGTCGTCCGAGTCGACGTCGGTGATCACGCGATCGAGCGAATACACGCCGTCCGCCTCCACGCCGACGCCGCCCACCAGCACGCCGTCCTTGTACAGCGGCAGCCCGCCCGGGTCGGCGGCGAGACCGAGGGGCGAGCGCTTCGGGCCGAGGGTCGCGGCGGGGTCGTGCAGGTTCACGTCCGAGCAGGTGAGCTGCGAAAACTGCACGCCGTAGAGCGGGCCGGCCGGCTGGCCGAGCTCTCCGGGGTCGAAGTGCTCCTGGATGATCTGTCCCGCGGTGCGCGTGGTGAACGCGTTGCCGCCCGAGGAGAGGTAGGCGCCCGTGATCGCCTTCGCGATCGCCGCGAGCGTGGCGGGCACGATGCCGGGGGGAATCCCGTCGAGGCCGCCCCTCACGCCCAGGCCGCTCGCGATCGCGACGGTGGCCGGCGCGCCGGGCATCGAGAAGACGCCCAGCACGTTGCCCATCCGGTCCACGACCGCCACGTGCGCATGCAGCCCGCGCGCCTGCGCCTCGAACACCGCCTGCGCGAGGATGCGGCTCACGTCGGCCTCGGTGAGCGCCTGGCTCGCCGCCACGGCGCAATCGCCGGAGCACGCGGACGCACCCGCGCTTCCCGACGAGCCCGAGCAGGCCGCGAGCGCTCCCGCGATCGCGCCGGCGGCGAGAGCGCGCGCGGCCCTAGCGAGCAAGGGCGGTCCTTTCCGGCGCCGCGCCGTTCCAGGGATGGGCCGCGTCGTGGAATCCGTGGCAGAGCAGGCAATTGGAGGTGATCTTGCGCGCGACCGGCACGGAGCCCCCGTGGCAGCGGCGGCACGTGTCGATCGTGGGCATCGCGACCTCGTCCGCGCTCTTCGAGCCCCGGACGTCGTGGCACTCGGCGCACCGCGACGAGGCGTGCGCGCGGTGATCGAACTTCGCCTGCGGCATCCAGCGCTGGGTCGTGCGCACCCGCTCGATGTCCCACGCGGGCGGCGTCCCCGCGCCGACGCGGCGCACCGCGTGGCACGTCTTGCAGACGCGCACCTCGAAGAGATCGCGCGCGACGCGATCGGCCTTGCGCCGCGCGAGCTCCAGGGCGCCTTGGCGCTGCGCGTCGTCGGGCGCGCCCACGCGCCGCAGCAGGCCCTCGCCCGGGACGCCGAAGGCTTTCTCGAAGCTGTCCCGCGTGCCGTTCAGCGCGAGGTTCGCGTAGAACTCCTCGACGACCGTGACGGCGTCGGCGGGCTTGCCGTGCGGAACCTCGCGCGTGGTGACCGCGGGCTCGAACTGCAGGCGATGGCAATCCTGGCAGTCGCGCGCCATGGAGATCGGCTCGAAGCCGCGCTTGGAGGCGTCGGGATGGTGGCATGCGCCGCAGTCGAGGCGCACGCGTCCCTTGCCCGGCGAGCGCACCCCGCGCGGGTCGAGGTGCTTGTCGTGGCGGAAGATCAGCGCCGAGCGCTGCATGATCGGCCCCTCCCCCTGGCGCACGCGCTTCGTCGCGCTCCCCTCGACGATCGTGATGCGGAACGCCGCATGGGCCGAGGCGAAGTCGGCGACGTTCTCGACGGTCGCCCCGGGGACGCGCGCGCGAAGGTCGCGGTGGCAGTCCACGCAGAAGCGGTCGTCGTCGCGCCAGGCGCCGGCCACGCCCTTGTGGTCGCGGTGGCAGCTCGCGCAGCGCGCGCCCTTGAAGAGCGCAGCCGGATGCAGCGCCGGACCGACGTGCTGGCCGATCGTGCGGTGGCAATGCAGGCACGCCGCGTCGCGCACGTGCCGGAACGCGATCTCGTGGCACGCGGCGCAGTTCGGCTCGATCACCTGGTGCGCGAGGATGAGCGGGCCCGGATTCCACATGCGGTCGCCCACGGGGCTCGTGGCGACCAGGCTCCACGGCAGGTGCAGGACGCGCCCCGCGGGAACGGCGAAGCCGAGGACCAGGATCGTCACGGCAAGCGCCCAGGCGGCCCCGCGCTTCGGCAGCCCGAGCGAGGCGAGCGTGAGGTGCGAGGTGCGCGACCGCAGGTCGGGGGCGACCTCGGGAGGCCGCAGCCGCTCGACGCAGATCGCCGCGTCGTAGCCCTCGGGCGGCTCGAGCGCCACGATGCGGTACGGACCGACCTCGATCGGCTGGCCGGGCTTGAGGCGCGTGGAGCGCACGGCCTTGCGCGTGATGTTCTGGCTTCCCGACTCGCCCTCGATGTACACGAGGCCGTCGCGGTCGGCGATCATGCCCTGCTCGAGGGCGATGCGCGGGTCGGGAAGGTGCAGCTCGCAGCTCGCGTTGCGCCCGACGCGGACCCAGTGGGCGGTCACCGTCTTGCGCGCGATCGCCGCGCGTCCGCCCGAGGGCGACGGCGTGCGCGTCTCGATGAGGATCTTCACGCCGCGCTACCAGTAGATGAACACGGACACGATGTGCGCGGCGAGCGCCGCGAGCAGCGCAAACGCGAGCGGCACGTGCACGTACAGCCACAGGTCGAGCACCGCCTTGTAGTGCAGGTCGCGACGCGCGCGCCCGAGCAGCTCGTTCTTGCGCAGCAGGAGCGCGAAGACCTCCTTGTCGAGCTTGGCCACGTCGCCCTTGAGCTTGCGGGCGAACCCGGGCCACTCGCGCACCGCCGCGGCCGTGGCGCAGCCGGGATCGCGCCCGGACACGAGCCGCCGGAAGCTCCCGCCGAGGCGCGTGTCGCCGACCGAGCGCTCCACCAGGGCGAAGAGCTCGTCGGGCAGCGACAGCGCCCTTTCCGCCATCTCGCGATCGAGGTCGCCGATGCGCAGCACGATCGACTCGAGCGTCTCGTCGCCGAGGTTCTCGGTCATCGCCCCCGGAACGCGCAAATACACGAACACGCCGTAGAAGCCGCTCGCGACGACCAGGACCATCAGCACGTAGGCGAGCGTGTGGATGTTCCACCCGAGCTGGAACCCGGTGTGGAGCGTCGCCACGACGAGCAGCGCCGTTCCGAGGTAGACGTGCGCCGAAAGCCAGCCTTGCACGCTGCCCGAACCGGACCCGTAGCGGCGCTTGCGCACGCCGTACCAGAGGAGCCAGACGATGAGCAGCGCCCCGATCGTGCCGAGCGTGTAGCCGAGCCAGGTCCCGCCGTACGGCTTGATGGGGGGCCGGTACCAGAGATAGGCGACGGAAGCGAGCACCGCCAGGCCGACCGCCAGCTTGAACCAGCGGAACCCCGCATACTCGATGATCGAGTAATGCCTCACCTGGCGCTCCGTCTCCCTACGGAGTGACGCGACATTCTAGCGGAGAAAGCCGCGCCCGCGCGGGCGACCGATGCGGCGCCGGCCCTTCCCGCGAGGCGACTACCCGATCCCCGAGCCCCTCGGTGGCCAGCCGCGAGCGCTCGCGAGGTCGGCGTCGTGCTCGCCGAGCCGCGGCGCGGCATGGCGGATCGCCCCGGGAGTGGCGCTCAGCTTCGGCACGATGCCCGGAACCCTGAGCGGGGTGCCGTCCGCGCAGGTCGCCTGCACGATCATCTCGCGCGCGAGGTACTGCGGGTCGCGCGCGATGTCGGCCACCGAATAGATCCGGCCGGCGGGAACATTCGCCGCCTCGAGCGCGGCGATCACCTCGTCGGGACCGCGCTGCGCGGTCCACGCTCCGATCGCGCCGTCGATGCGCTCGGTCTGCGCCACGCGCCCGTCGTTGTGGGCGAGCGCGGGGTCGCTGCCGAGCTCCGGGCGGCCGATCGCGGCCATGAGGCGCCGGAAGATGCTGTCGCCGTTGCCCGCCACGAGCACGTAGCTTCCGTCGCGGCAGCGGTATGCGTTCGACGGAACGATGCCCGGCAGCGCGCTGCCCGCCCGCTCGCGCACCGCGCCGAACGCGTCGTACTCGGGCAGCAGGCTCTCCATCACGTTGAAGACCGACTCGTACAGCGCCACGTCGACGTACTGGCCCTCGCCGCCGCGCGCATCGCGATGGTAGAGCGCCATGAGCACGCCGATCACGCCGTGCAGCGCCGCGAGCGTGTCGCCGATGGACACGCCCACCCGCACCGGCACGCGCCCGGGCTCGCCCGTGAGGTGGCGCAGCCCCCCCATCGATTCGCCGATCACCCCGAAGCCCGGCCGGTCCCGGTACGGGCCGGTCTGCCCGTAGCCCGAGATGCGCAGCATGACGAGCCGCGGATTCCCGGCGCGCAGCCGCTCCCAGCCGAGGCCCCAGCCCTCGAGGGTCCCGGGCTTGAAGTTCTCGATCACGACGTCGGCCTCAAGGGCGAGCGCGCGGGCGATCTCCTGGTCGCGCGGCTCGCGCAGGTCGAGGCACACGGAGCGCTTGTTGCGCGACTGCACCTCCCACCACACCGAGGTGCCCTCGCGCAGCATCCGCCACTTGCGCAGCGGATCTCCCGTGCCGGGCGGCTCGACCTTGATGACGTCGGCCCCAAAATCCGCGAGTGTCTTGCCCGCGAACGGCCCCGCGATGAGCTGGCCCAGCTCGAGCACCCGGACGCCCTGGAGCGCTTGCATGGGCCGATTCTACTCCGCGCATAATGGGCGCCCCGCAACCGCCCCCGTCCCATGTTCCTCTCCGAGCGCACGGTCTGGCCCTACCGCTACCGGCGCGGCGCGAGCGCGCTCGTCGTGTCGATCCCGCACGCGGGCACCTTCGTGCCGTGGAGCGCGGGCGCCTCGCTCGCCGAGGCGGCCGCGGCGCGCCCCGATACCGACTGGCACCTGCCGCGGCTCTACGACTTCCTCGAGGCGCTCGACGCCACGGTGATCGAGGCGAACCTCTCGCGCTACGTGATCGACCTCAACCGCCCGCCCGACGGGTCGAACCTCTACCCGGGCGAGGACACGCCGCGCCTGTGCCCCGTCGAGACCTTCGCGGGAGCCGCGCTGTACCGCTCGGCCACCCCCGACGGCGCGGAGATCGCCCGCCGGCTGGAGGCCGTGTGGCAGCCGTACCATCGCCGCCTGCAGCGCGAGATCGAGCGGGTGCGCTCCGCGCACGGGGTGGCCGTGCTCTGGGACGCCCATTCCATCGCCTCGCGCATGCCGCGCCTGTTCGAGGGCCGCCTCGCCGACTTCAACCTGGGCACGGCGAAGGGCGCCTCGTGCCATCCCGCTCTCGAGAAGGCCCTCGCCGCCGCCCTCGGCCGTCGCGCCGGCTACACCTGCGCGGTGAACGGCCGCTTCATCGGCGGGTACATCACCCGCCGCTACGGGCGCCCGGCGGCGGGCGTGCACGCGGCCCAGCTCGAGATCGCCGAGGCGACCTACATGGACGAGCGAGCGCCCTGGTCCTTCCGCGAGGAGCGGGCGGCGCGCATCCGGCCGATCCTGCGCGAGCAGCTCGAGATCGCGCTCGAATGGGCGCGCGGGGCGGGAAGACCGTGAGGGCGTCCGCGCGCCGCACGATTGTTGATGTCAATCAAACGAATCGGAACAATCAATTGGACGGCCGCCGCCGCGGGCGGCACCATGGATTGCACCGAACGGATCGTCCGGCATTCCGAACATTGTCCACCAGGAGGCCCCCATGAAACCCCTCAAGGGAACCAAGACCCACGACAACCTCAAGTACGCGTTCGCGGGCGAGTCCCAGGCGAACCGCCGCTACCTCTATTTCGCCACCAAGGCCGACGTCGAGGGCCAGAACGACGTGGCGGCGCTCTTCCGGTCCACCGCCGAGGGCGAGACCGGCCACGCGCACGGCCACCTCGACTACCTCGCGCAGGTGGGCGACCCGGCGACGGACCTGCCGATCGGCTCCTCGCGCCAGAACCTGAAGGCCGCGGTCGCGGGCGAGACGCACGAGTACACCGACATGTACCCGGGCATGGCCAAGGCCGCGCGCGCCGAGGGCTTCGAGGAGATCGCCGACTGGTTCGAGACGCTCGCGAAGGCCGAGCGTTCCCACGCCAACCGGTTCCAGAAGGCGCTCGACGCGCTCGCGGACTGAGCGGCGCGCCCGCGCGAGAATAAAGGGGGCCGCGCGCCCCCTTTGGTTCTTGGAGCCTTGACCATGACGACGAGAGAAGGCAGCCTCGAGGCGCCCACGCGCCACCCGATCGACTGGAAGAGCCCCGACTACCTCGACGAGGCGAAGATCGTCGCGGAGATGGAGCGCGTCTTCGACATCTGCCACGGGTGCCGGCGCTGCGTGAGCCTGTGCAACGCCTTTCCGACCCTCTTCGACCTGATCGACGAGGGGCCCACGGGCGAGCTCGACGGCGTGCCTCGCGAGAAGTTCCAGGCGGTGGTCGACCACTGCTACATGTGCGACCTGTGCTACATGGTCAGGTGCCCATACGTTACGCCGCACCCGTGGAACGTGGACTTCCCGCACCTCATGCTGCGTGCGAAGGCGCACGAGTTCCGCTCCGGCAAGCTCAGGCACCCGGTGCGCGACCGGATGCTCTCCTCGACGGACCGCAACGGGAAGCTCGCCACCATCCCGGTCGTGGTGCAAGCGGTGAACGGCGCGGCGCGCTCGAAGCCCCTGCGCGCGCTCGGCGAGAAGGCGATGGCGATCGACAAGGACGCCTGGCTCCCCTCCTTCGCGGCGAAGCCCTTCCGCTCCCACGCCGCGGCGAGCCCGTCGCTGCCCGTGAGGGACGGCGAGCGCACCCCCGGCAAGGCGGCGATCTTCTCCACCTGCTACGTGAACTACAACGAGCCGGCGATCGGGCACGACCTCGCGAAGATCCTCGCCCACAACGCGATCCCCTACGTGCTGGTCGCCGGCGAGGCGTGCTGCGGCATGCCCAAGCTCGAGCAGGGCGACCTCGAGTCGGTGGCGAAGCTCAAGGAGCGCAACATCCCGCCGATGGCCGCCCTCGCGCGCGAGGGCTACGCGATCCTCGCCCCGGTGCCCTCCTGCGCCCTCATGTTCAAGCAGGAGCTGCCGCTCATGTTCCCCGACGACGAGGACGTGCGCGCCGTGCGCGACGCGATGTTCGACCCGTTCGAGTACCTCATGGCGCGCAAGCGCGACGGCCTGCTGCGCGAGGATTTCCCGCGCCCGCTCGGCAAGGTCGCCTACCACGTGCCCTGCCATACCCGGGTGCAGAAGATGGGGCCGCGCACGAAGGAGGCGCTCGAGGCGATCCCGGGCACCGAGGTGCGGGTGATCGAGCGCTGCTCGGGGCACGCGGGCACCTACGGCGTGAAGGCCGAGTTCCACGCCACGGCGATGAAGATCGGCCGGCCCGTCTTCGGTCAGGTCGCTGACTTCGCGCCCGACTTCTTCGCCTCCGACTGCGCGCTCGCCGGCCACCACATCGAGGAGGGGCTCGCCGCGGGGAAGGGCAAGGCCGAGCTCAAGCACCCCCTCACCCTGCTCAGGATGGCCTACGGGCTCCCGGATTGAGCGCCCGTCCCCCGGCGCTCATCGGCCTTCATCGGCGGACTCGAAGCTCTCCAAAGGAAACGAAGCGATGGAAAAGATCTCCCCCAAATCCCTCATGACCCTCGAGGCGTACGCGAAGGCCCGCAAGGACTTCCGCGCGAAGGTCCTCGCCCACAAGAGGAACCGCATCGTGCACCTGGGCGGGCACGTGACGCTCATCTTCGAGGACGAGCTCACCATCCGCTACCAGGTGCAGGAGATGCTGCGCATCGAGCGCATCTTCGAGGAGGAAGGCATCCGAGGCGAGCTCGACGCCTACAACCCCCTCATCCCCGACGGGCGCAACTTCAAGGCGACGATGATGATCGAGTACGAGGACGCGGACGAGCGGCGCGCGGCGCTCGCGCGCCTGAAGGGCGTCGAGAGCCGCACCTGGGTCCGCGTCGAGGGCTGCGCGCCGGTGTACGCCATCGCCGACGAGGACCTGGAGCGCGAGACCGAGGAGAAGACCTCTTCGGTGCACTTCCTGCGCTTCGAGCTCACCGCCGAGATGGTCTCGGCGCTCAAGTACGGCGTGGGCCTCGCCGTGGGCATCGACCACCCGCACTACGAGGCGAAGGTCGATCCCCTCCCGCCGGAAGCCCGCGCCGCGCTGGTGCGCGACCTCGCCTGAGCGCTAGGCCGCGCGGGCCATCCGCAGGCAAGGCATCCTCACCGAGGCGATCGCCTCGGCGAGCGTCTCGACGGCGAGCGGCCGGTCGAAGCTCGAGCGCCACGCGAGCGCCACCTTGCGCGAGGGCGCGGGGCTCGCGAACGGCACGGCGTGCAGCAGCCGCGAGGCGTAGCGGGCGGTGAGCGCGCTCGCCGGCATCACGCTCACCCCCAGACCCGAGGCGACCATGTTGCGGATCGTCTCGAGGGAGCTGCCGGCCCGCCCGTCGGGCAGCGCCGTGTTCGACTGCCCGGGGCAGGCCTCCAGCACCTGGTCGCGGAAGCAGTGGCCCGCGTTCAGCACGAGCAGGTTCTCCCCCGAGAGCTCCGCGGGCCTGACCGTCTTGCGCGACTCCCACGGGTGCCCCTCGGGCACCACCACGCTGAACGGCTCCTCGTAGACCACGCGGGTCTTCACCCCGGGCAGCGCGAACGGCAGCGCGACGATGAGCACGTCGAGCTCGCCCTCGCGCAGCATGGGGGCGAGGTTCCCGGTGAGGTTCTCCTCGATCGCGAGCGGCATCGCCGGGGCGCGCTTGCGCAGGATCGGCACCAGGTCGGGCAGCAGGTACGGCCCGATCGTGGGGATCACCCCGAGGCGCAGCGCCCCCTCGAGCTCGTCGCGCGCCCCGCGCGCGATGTGGGGGATCTTCGCCACCTCGTCGAGCACGCGCCCGGCCTGCTCGACGATGGCCTGGCCGCGCGGGGTGACCAGCACCTCGTTCTTGTTGCGCTCGAAGAGCTTCACGCCGAGCTCGTCCTCGAGCTTGGCGAGCGCGAGCGAGAGGGTGGGCTGGGTCACGAAGCACTTCGCGGCCGCGCGCCCGAAATGGCGCTCGCGGGCGAGGGCGACGACGTAGCGCAGCTCGGTGAGGGTCACGGGGCGTCATCCCATTGGAGGGGGCAATCGCCATTATAACGGCAATCAATTGGATTAATCAATCAATACCCCGCACAATCCCTGCTCGGATCAATCACAGAGGGAAAGGACCGCCATGTTTCCGAATTCCGAGGGCCTCCGGGCCCCCCAGGTCGCGCTGCGCACGCGGCGCGACGGCGCCTGGAAGGACGTCGCGACCGGGGAGCTTTTCCGCGGGCGCACCGTCGTCGTCTTCGCCTTGCCCGGCGCCTACACGCCCACCTGCTCGAGCACGCACCTGCCGCGCTACAACGAGCTGCGCCCGCGCTCCGGCGCGCCGGCGTG
>Ga0187774_10000474_pt1 | contig 13756 bp, 16 predicted proteins | sample 0216_BV02_MP05_2_FD_133152 | JGI IMG/M metagenome (GOLD analysis project Ga0187774, IMG submission 133152) | Tropical peat soil microbial communities from peatlands in Department of Meta, Colombia - 0216_BV02_MP05_20_MG | ecosystem: Environmental > Terrestrial > Soil > Wetlands > Peat | place... | reverse complement strand
CTCCGTGGCCGGCTTGCGCTTCAGTTCGGAAAGATTCATCAGGGTTGAATTCATGTGGTCACCACTGTCCGGACGCATTGGGGGCGCACCGACCCGCCGCAAGAGCCCGGGGATTGAGTCAACAGGAAGTTAGTATTAAAGAAAGCAGGAACGTCTTGAGAATTTTTTTGCTTCCGCTTTTAAACCTTAGCACCAGTTGCGGCCCCCGTCCAGTTCCGGAAGGTCGGCCGATTTTACAGATTGCCGTCGATAAAGGCGGCGAGCTGGGATTTGGACACCGCGCCGACCTTGGTGGCCTCGACACTTCCGTTCTTGAACAGCATCAGGGTCGGGATACCGCGGATGCCGTACTTCGGAGGCGTCTGCGGATTTTCATCGATGTTCAGTTTGGCAATTTTCAGTTTGCCGGCGTATTCCTGGGCGATCTCTTGCAACACCGGGGCGATCATTTTGCACGGCCCGCACCATTCGGCCCAATAGTCGACCAGCACCGGCCCGTCTGCCTTGAGTACTTCGTCCTCAAAGCTGTCGTCGGTGATGTTGACAATGCCCTGTCTCATGAATTGCTGGCCTCCGTTTGTTGGTGGGGTTCGGCCGGACTGGTTGGCCGTAGACAGAATGATGGTTTGCGACCCATAGTTTGTGCTGAAAAACCCTTGGAATGCAAGCTATGCGCCCATTCCGGGCTGTGGCTCGTGCCCTCGCCGGATCAAAATGTTATGCTTGGCGCCTCCGTTTTATGAGTGATCACCACCTTACTGAGAAATCCTTTACCTCTCTGGGTCTGCCCGAGTCGCTGCTGCAGGGCGTCCACGAGGCCGGTTTCGAGTTCTGTACGCCGATCCAGGCCGAGGCTCTGCCGTTGGCGCTTGCCGGGCAGGATGTCGCCGGGCAGGCGCAAACCGGCACTGGCAAGACCGCGGCATTTCTGCTCGCGGCTTTCAACCACCTGCTCGCGCACCCCGCGGAGAACCGCAAGTCGACCCAGCCGCGCGCAATCATGCTGGCGCCGACGCGCGAGCTCGCGGTGCAGATCCACAAAGACGCCGAGGCGCTCGGCAGGCACGCCGATTTTCGCCTCGGCCTGGTGTTCGGCGGCACCGGGTACGACTCCCAGCGCAAGATGCTGGAAGAGGGCGTGGACGTGCTGATTGGCACACCCGGTCGCATCATCGATTATTTCAAGCAGCATGTATTCGACCTCAACGCGGTGCAGGTAATGGTGCTGGATGAGGCCGATCGCATGTTCGACCTCGGCTTCATCAAGGACATTCGCTTTCTGCTACGGCGCATGCCGCCGCCGGTTAAGCGCCTGAGCATGTTGTTCTCGGCCACGCTCTCTTACCGCGTTACCGAGCTTGCTTACGAGCACATGAACAACCCCCAGTTTGTGCGCATCGAACCGGACAGGCGCACCGCCGACAAGGTCACGCAGGTTTTGTATCACACTGCGGTCGAAGAGAAGATTCCGTTGCTGGTGTACCTGCTGCGGCACATGGACCCCACGCGCAGCCTGGTGTTCACGAATACCAAGGACATGGCCGAACGCATCGCCGCCTGGCTCAAGGGTAATGGCCTGAACGCCGAAGTGCTGTCGGGCGACGTGCCGCAGACCCAGCGCCTGCGCATCCTTCACGATTTCACTGAAGGCCGGCTGCCAGTCCTGGTGGCGACCGATGTGGCGGCGCGCGGGCTGCACATTCCCGACGTTTCGCACGTGTTCAATTTCGACCTGCCGCAGAACGCCGAGGACTATGTGCACCGCATCGGGCGCACCGCGCGCGCCGGGGCCTCGGGCGACGCGGTGAGCTTCGCCTGCGAGCATTACGTTTTCGGCTTGCCGGAGATCGAGGACTTCCTTGGCCACAAGATCCCGACCGCCCCGGTAACGCCAGAGATGCTGGCCAAGCTTGAGCCGCCGGCCCGGCGTGAGTACCATGGCCGCCACGGCGAGCGTGAGCGCGGTCGGGATCGCGGCAGTCGGCGCGATCGGCGACCGACTGAGCGCGGGCCGCGCCGCGAAGAGCGGGAACACCACCCGGAGCGCGAAGCGAGACGTCCGGAACCTGAAGCGCGCCCGGCCGCACCGCCCGAGGCCCCCGCCCCTGCGCGCCCAGCGGTCAAGACCGTCCCTAAACCGCTGGCGCGGCGCGGCGGTGAAAAGCCTGTTGTTGGCTGACAGCCAGGAGGAAATTGATCATGGCCCGCATCATCTTATCCGAAGGTAAAGAGCTGAAAGACCTGTCCGCGGTTCAAAGCCGCCTCGACGGTCTCGGCATCACCCTGCGTAACTGGCCTGCGCCCACGGACAGCCGAGCGCAGGAATTGCTCGCCAAGAAAAGTCTGAACGACGCCGAGAAAGATGAGCTTCTCGGTTTCGTGCAGAACCGCTTCGAAGAGCTGAAGCGCGAGAAGGGTTACCAGACGCGCGACATGGTGGTGATCCATGAGGACATCCCGGGGCTCTCCGAAATGCTCGGCAAGTTCGAAAAGATCCACACTCACTCCGACGACGAGGTACGCTACATCCTCGCCGGCCAGGGCTATTTCGGTTTCGTCGAGCCGGACGGCACGCAGTTTCTGCTCGAAGTCAGCGCTGGCGACTACATCAATGTGCCGGCCAACGCCGAGCACTGGTTCGAGATGCGCGGCTGTACCCGCTGCAAAGCCGTACGCTATTTCATCGACACTTCCGGCTGGACCCCGCTCTACACCGGGCGCATCCGCGAGTTCGCCGAGGCCGCGGCGACGGCGTAATCTGGCCTTAGGAAATTTTTCTGACGTTTCATTTCACCGCGCTGATAGGCATTTCACGCCCGCGCGGCGAATAAAGAGTTCGGTCTGGCATAGTCAAACGTACTCATAAGGCTGCACCATCAAAGCGTCTGGCTCTCAACCAATGCTCTCGGAATGGCGGCAGACCCCGTAAACCGACCAAGCGACACCTGACGGGCAAGCGCTGTCCCAGCGGCGTTCTTCGAACGTCTTGACAGATTGGCGCGCCTCGCTGCCGGCGAAACCTCAGTCACGGAGCTTGCCGCGCCGTTTGATATGAGTCTTCCCGCCGTGACCAAGCACCTCAAGGTGCTGGAGCGCGCCGGCCTTATCCGACGCGGCCGCGAAGCGCAGTGGCGACCCTGCCGGCTTGAAGCCAAGCCACTGCGGGATGTTGCCGCCTGGGTCGAGCACTACCGGCGCTTCTGGGAACAGAGCCTCGATCGCCTGGAGGACTATCTGAAAGAACTGCAAGCCAAGGAGAAGAGACATGGACGCAAGAAGAAATAGGCTAACTACGGAGACAGCGGATCGCGAAATCGTCCTCACCCGCGTCTTCGATGCACCGCGCGAACTGGTGTGGAAAGCCTGGACCGATCCCAAGCACGTCGTGCACTGGTGGGGGCCGAACGGCTTCACCACCACCATTGATAAAGATGGACGTGCGGCCGGGCGGCGTGTGGAAACACGTTATGCACGGCCCCGACGGCACCGACTATCCCAACAGCAGCGTGTTCAAAGAAGTCGTGAAACCGGAACGCATCCCGATCGCCGTAACCAGGAGAAGCAACATGGAGCAAAAAATCAGTTCTGTTAAGGAGGCCCACGCGAAGGAATTCGTCATCTCGCGCAGCTTTGATGTGCCGCGCGAGCTCATGTTCCAGCTGTGGACCGACCCGGAGCACATGCAGCACTGGTGGGGGCCGAAAGGCGTCGCGGTGGTTTACAGCAAGATGGATCTGCGCCCGGGTGGCTTCTATCACTACTGCATGCGATCACCCGACGGTCACGATATGTGGGGCAAGTTCTTTTATCGCGAAGTCGTGAACCCCGAGCGGCTCGTCTTCGTCAATTCCTTTTCCGACAAAAACGGCAATGTCACCCGCCACCCGATGCATCTCGCCTGGCCGCTGGAAATGCTGAGCACAATCATCTTCACCGAGCAAGCCGGCAAGACGACCGTTACCGTACGCTGGTTGCCGCTGAACGCGACGGCAGAGGAGATCAAGACCTTCGAGGCCGGGTTCGAGTCGATGCAAAAAGGCTGGACCGGAACCCTGGACCAGCTCGCGGAACACCTCGCAAAAGTCTGAGAAGGAGAAACGATATGGCCGCGAGATCGGATTGACCCGGCTATGAGAGCCACCTAGTATTTCGCGGTTGAATTGTCCAGCCGATTTGAAATAACGAAACCCGATGGCCCGCAGTCTTGATGATCTGAAACCCCGCACCGCCCTGGTCGAGATCGCACGCGACTTCCACGCGCGCGGTTGGATGGCGGGGACTGCGGGCAATCTTTCGGCGCGCGTGGATGACGGACATTTCTGGATCACCGCGAGCGGCAAACCGAAGGCGCGGCTGGAGGAAAACGACTTTCTGCTGGTGCGCGTACAGGACGGCGAGATCATCGAGCGCGGCCGCGCCGACGACAAGCCCTCGGCCGAAACCTCGATCCATCGCGCGATCTACGAATTATTTCCCGCCGCGCGCGCCTGTCTGCATGGACATATCGTGGAGGCCATGCTTGCCGCCGACCGCGCCAAAAAGGGCGTGAAGGGTCTGCGATTGGCGCCGATCGAGATGATCAAGGGCTTCGACGTCTGGCAGCAAAACCCGCAGGCGGAGTTGCCGCTGTTTGAGAACGTCCTCGACGTCGCGCGCATTGCCGACGACGTCCGCAAACGCTTCCGCAGGACCGCGCCTGACGTTACCGCGCTCATGATCCGCGCGCACGGCCCGACGGTGTGGGGCGCGAGTCTGCAGCAGGCGTACAACCGCTTCGAGGTCCTCGAGTTCATCCTGCGTTATCAGGTACAGGCCCGGCGCTGAAGCCCTGGATCGGGGCCGGTTTCTCCCCCCGCCCCATTGTCTGGTATGGTGGAGCGTATGAAACGCTTGCGCCCGCTGGTATTTCTGCTCTTGGTCTGGCCCTTGCTGCTGCTCGGCAAGGACACCGCAACGCCGGGACACGCGGTGCTGCTCGACGTGAGCGGCGCTATCGGACCGGCAACCAGTGACTATATACATCGGGGCCTCGAAAAGGCCAAGGATTCGGGCGCGATGCTGGTGATCCTGCGCATGGACACGCCGGGCGGGCTCGATACCTCCATGCGCCACATTATTCAGGACATCCTCGCTTCGCCGGTGCCGGTGGTCACCTTCGTCGCGCCTTCGGGCGCGCGCGCCGCGAGCGCCGGCGCCTACATCCTGCTGGCTTCGGACGTCGCCGCGATGGCGCCGGGGACCAATGTCGGCGCGGCCACGCCGGTGCAGATCGGCGGCGTGCCCAATCCGGCCGGCAGCGAGCCGGCCGCACCGGAAGAGAAAAAGGGCGCCAAGAAGGAAAAGAAAAGCGAGCCCGCCAGGATCGCCAAGCCCGGCATGGAGGAAAAGGCGATGAACGACGCCATCGCCTACATTCGCAGCCTGGCGCAGATGCGCGGACGCAACGTCGATTGGGCGGAAAAGGCGGTGCGCGAAGCGGCGTCGACGCCCGCCGAGGAGGCGGTCAAGCAGCACGTGGCCGATCTGATCGCCACCGATAACGCCGACCTGCTCAAGAAGCTCAACGGTCGCAAGCTCACGGTGCAGGGGCGCGAAATCACGCTCAAGACCGAGGGCCTCGAAATCCGGCCGTACGAACCGGACTGGCGCAGCCGCCTGCTCGCGGCCATCACCGACCCGAATGTCGCGTATATTCTGATGTTGCTCGGTATTTATGGAATCTTTTTTGAACTTTGGAATCCCGGTTACGTATTGCCCGGTGTCATCGGCGGAATTTCGCTGCTGCTCGCGCTTTACGCGTTTCAGGTCTTGCCGATCAGCTATGCCGGTCTCGGGCTCATTTTGCTCGGCATCAGTTTCATGGTGGCCGAGGCATTTCTGCCCAGTTTCGGTGTGCTCGGCATTGGCGGCGTGGTCGCCTTTGTCGTAGGCTCGATCATTCTCATGGACACTGACGTCGAAGGTTACACGATTGCCTGGCCGCTGATCGCGGCCGTTGCGTTGATGAGCGCGGTGTTTTTCTTTGCCGTGGTTGGGCTTGCCCTCAAGGCGCGCCGCCGGAAGGTGGTAAGCGGCCGCGAGGAGATGGTCGGCGCGATCGGCGAGGCGCTGGAGAATATCAAGGCCGAGGGACGGATACGCGTGCACAGCGAGGAGTGGCAGGCGCGATCGGCGGTGCCGCTCAAGCGCGGGCAGAAAGTGAAGGTCGTGGCCATCGAGGGGCTGATGCTGACGGTGGAGCCGTACAACCCGGAGGGTAACTGATATGGGATTCATCTCGTCGAGTTTTATTCTTGTCGTCGTCGTGCTGCTGGTGTTCTCGGCGTTCCGCATATTGCGCGAGTACGAGCGCGGCGTGGTGTTCCTGCTGGGACGCTTCTGGCGGGTCAAAGGACCGGGCCTGATCATCATCATTCCCGGCATCCAGCAGATAGTGAAGGTGGACCTTCGCATCGTGGTGCTGGAGGTTCCGCCGCAGGACGTGATCTCGCACGACAACGTCTCGGTCAAGGTCAGCGCGGTGCTGTATTTCCGCGTGATCGACCCGCAGCGCGCCATCATCCAGGTCGAGGACTACTACGCCGCCACCAGCCAGCTGGCTCAGACCACGCTACGGTCGGTGCTCGGCAAGCACGATCTCGATGAGATGCTGGCCGAACGCGACAAGCTCAATGCCGACATCCAGAAGATTCTCGACGCCGCGACCGACGCCTGGGGCATCAAGGTGACGAGCGTTGAGATCAAGCACGTGGACATCGATCCGACCATGGTGCGCGCGATCGCGCGCCAGGCCGAGGCCGAACGCGAACGGCGCGCCAAGGTGATTCACGCAGAGGGTGAACAGCAGGCCGCGGAGAAGCTGTATCAAGCGGCGCAGGTGCTGGCGCAGCAACCACAGGCGATTCAGCTGCGTTATCTCGAGACGCTGACTGTGATCGCGGCCGACAAGAACTCCACCATTGTGTTTCCCCTGCCGATAGACCTGATCACGCCGTTTCTGGATATGGCGAAGAAGAAGTAGGAAGTGATTATTGCACCGACCAGGCATCGATCGACATCGGACCGGCGCTGAACCTGAAGTCGAGGGACGAGTAGAAACCGTCGGCATTGGGGAGGGTATTGCTGGTTATCACAATCAGGCTCGGCACCCCTTGCACGGTCGTCAGTGGCTGCCAACGACCATTCACCTGCGTCACCAGCGGTTCCTCGTCGAGCTGGTACTGTGGTACCCAGGCGCCCTGTACGTTGCGGAAATAGCGCACTTTGATGATGAAGAGCAGCATGCCTTCTCCGCTCGTGCCCCGGTAGAACTTTACCGCGCGGTCGGTGGGTTGGGTGTCGGATTTGATCGCATCGCCGGATCGGATGACCCATTGTTCCTGCGGCTTGCCCTGCCCAGGAGCGACGCCAGCGCCGCTCTTGGCCTCGATTTTGGTTTCAACTTGTTTGCCGGTTTCGGCGTGCGCCAGGATCATGAGCGCCGGCGTGCTGGCGCTGAAAGGGTTGAGACTGAAGCCCGTCAGAAAAACCGACCACGCCATCGCGGCCACGGCAAGAAAGGAGCGCTGTCCCTGCGCCAAGCGGCGCCAATCCGTGTTTCGGTTCATGAGAATGAGCCTAGCGGCTCCACCCCGGGCTGTCCACCCGCCTGGAGAACATCATTCCCTTGGCACGGGGCGTTTTTTCCGGTTCTCATCGACCGCGACGTACGTCAGCACTGCCTCGGTGACTTTGACCACTTCGCCCGGCGCGGGCGAGCGCAAGCCGCGCTCGGCATAGACCTCGACGTCCACTGTGATCGAGGTGGTGCCAACTTTCACGACCCGGGCGTAGAAGCTAACCAGATCGTTCACCGACACCGGCGCCACAAAGTGAAAGGCATTGACCGCCACGGTGACCACGCGGCCCTTGGCGCGGCGCACGGCCGCGATTGAACCGGCGATGTCCACCTGCGACATCACCCAGCCGCCGAACACGTCGCCGGCGGCGTTGGTGTCTTTCACCATAGGTACCACCCGCAACGTGGCGTGGCGATTGGGCAATTGCGTCGCTTCGTCCATTTGACCTCCTTCAGATCCAGTCGCGCGGTTTGAGAAAGACATCGTAGAGCCGGGCCTCCGGCGTGCCGGGTTGGGGTTTCCAGTCGTAGCGCCACTTCACCAGCGGCGGCAGCGACATCAGGATGGATTCGGTGCGACCGCCGGATTGCAGTCCGAAGAGCGTTCCGCGGTCATACACCAGGTTGAACTCGACGTAGCGCCCGCGCCGGTACAGCTGGAAATCGCGTTCGCGCTCGCCGTAGGGCGAGCGCTTCCGTTTCTGCACGATCGGCAGATACGCCGGCAGATAGTGATCGCCCACGCTTTGCATGAAGCCGAAGCTGTGGTCGAAGCCGTTTTCGTTCAGATCGTCGAAGAACAGCCCGCCGATGCCGCGCGGCTCGCCGCGATGCTTGATGAAAAAATATTCATCGCACCATTTCTTGAAGCGCGAGTAGTAATTCGTGCCGAACGGATCGCATGCCGCCTTGGCGGTCCGGTGCCAGTGCACGCAGTCCTCTTCAAAGCCGTAGTACGGCGTGAGATCGAAACCGCCGCCGAACCACCACACCGGCTCGGTGCCCGCCTTCTCGGCGATGAAAAAACGCACGTTGCAGTGCGAGGTCGGCGCATACGGATTGCGTGGGTGAATCACGAGCGAAACGCCCAGGGCCTGGAACGAGCGCCCGGCCAATTCCGGCCGGTGCGCCGTGGCGGACGGCGGCAGGTTTTTGCCCCGCACGTGGGAGAAATTGACGCCGGCCTGTTCGAACACACCGCCTTCGGCCAGCACCCGCGAGCGTCCGCCGCCGCCCTCGGGACGGTCCCAGGCGTCCTCGCGGAATTTTTCCCGGCCGTCTTCGTTTTCCAGTGCGGTGCAGATTCGACCCTGCAGACCGAGCAGATAGTTTTTGACGGCGATGATGTCCGGGCGCGACATGTCTACCCCGGGCGTATCAGTTCACGGGTGACGGCGTCGCGGATCGGTGTCGGCGCGGGCGCGTCGCCGACCATCCCAGGCAGCACGTAATCCACTTCGCCCTTGAACCGGCGCAGGGCGTCGCGGAAGCGGCGCACCGGCGCGCTGCCCGCGCGGTTGGCGCTGGTCGAAACGAGCGCCATGCCCGCGGCCCGGCACAACGCCGCCGCTTGCGGATGCGCGGTGACGCGTACGGCGATCCTGGGGTGATCGCCCGTGATCCACGCGGGCACGTCCGCGCGCGCTTCGAGCAACCACGTGTGCGGGCCGGGCCAGGTGGCGAGGACCGGCGCTGGAATATCCTGCACGTACGGCGCGAGCTGGGCAGTATCCGCCGCGATGATGATGAGTCCCTTGGCGAGCGGGCGGCGCTTGAGGCGCAACAACCGCAACACCGCCACGCGGTTCTTGGGATCGCAGCCGAAGCCGAAGCAGTATTCGGTGGCATAGGCGACGACACCGCCGTTTTTGAGGATGCGCGCCGCCTGGATCAGTTGGCCGGTGATCACCGGTGGTTACTTGGCGAATTTCTCGCGCACCGCCTTGTCCTTGGCGAGGATCTCGGCTGCGTTGGCCTGGCGCTCGTCGGCCAGGCGCTGCGCCAGCTCCATGTCGGACAGGGCGAGCATCTGCGCCGCCAGGTAGGCGGCATTCTTGGCCCCAGCCTTGCCGATGGCGACGCAGGCAACCGGGACGCCACCGGGCATCTGCACTGTCGACAGCAGCGCGTCCTGCCCCTGCAACGGGCCCGCGGCCATGGGCACGCCAATGACAGGCTTGTTGGTGAGCGCGGCCACGGTACCGGCCAGGTGCGCGGCCATGCCGGCGGCGGCGATGAAACAGGCGCAGCCGCGTCCGTCCGCGTCCTTGACAAAGGCGTGCGTGGCGTCGGGGGTGCGGTGCGCCGACAGCACCCGCACCTCACGCGCGATGTGAAATTTGTCGAGCGTCTCGACCGCGGTCTGCATGGTTTCGAGATCGGAGTCCGACCCCATCAGAATGGCAACGAACGGCTTGGTCATGTGCGGACGGTCCTCAGCAGGATGTCTTTTCGCGCGCGATCGCACGGTAGGCGATGTCGCTGCGGTACTGCGCGTGGCGCCAATGGATTTTTCTTACGGTTTCGTAAGCGCGGCTCTGCGCCGCGCCCACTGTAGCGCCCAGGGCGGTGACGCACAACACCCGACCGCCGCTGGTGACCACCGCGCCGTCCTTGAGCGTCGTGCCGGCGTGGAACACCTTGCAATCGGTCGCGGTTTTTTCCGGCAGGCCGCTAATGACATCGCCCTTGTCGTACGAACCGGGGTATCCGCCTGCCGCCATAACCACGCCCAGCGCCGCGCGGCTGTCCCATTGCGCCTGAACCCGGTTCAGTTTTCCGTCGATAGCGACCTCGATGAGTTCGATGAAATCGGACCGCAGCCGCATCATGACCGGCTGGGTTTCGGGGTCACCGAGACGACAGTTGAATTCGAGCACCCTGGGCGTGCCGTCGGGCGCAATCATGACGCCGGCGTACAGAAAGCCGGTATAACGGTGTCCCTCGGCCTTCATGCCGCGCACGGTGGGCTCGATCACCGTGCGCATGATGCGCGCGTGGATCTCGGGCGTGACCACCGGTGCCGGCGAGTACGCGCCCATGCCGCCGGTGTTAGGGCCCGTGTCGCCATCGCCGACGCGCTTGTGGTCCTGCGAGGTCGCGAGCGGCAGGATGTGCTCGCCGTCGACCATGACGATGAAGCTCACCTCCTCGCCGGTGAGAAATTCCTCCACCACCACGCAACGGCCGGCCTCGCCGAAGACATTGCCCGCGAGCATGTCGCGCACGGCGGCGATGGCTTCAGCCCCGGTCTGCGCGATGATCACGCCCTTGCCGGCTGCCAAACCGTCGGCCTTGACGACGATGGGGGCGCCGGTTTTTTGGATGTAGTTCTCGGCCGCCTTGATGTCGGTGAAATTACCGTAGGTGGCTGTGGGGATCTTATGACGCGCAAGAAAATCCTTGGCGTAAGCCTTGGAGCCTTCGAGCTGCGCGGCGCCCTTCGTCGGGCCGAAGATGCGCAGTCCCGCGGCACGGAATTTATCGACCACGCCGCGCACCAGCGGCGCCTCAGGACCAACGACGGTGAGGTCGATTTTGTTTTGTTGTGCGAAGCCCAGCAGGCCATCCACGTCCTCGGCGGCGATGGTGACGTTCTCGCACTTGGCTTCGTGCGCGGTGCCCGCGTTGCCGGGCGCGACGTAGATTTTTTCGGCCTTGAGCGACTGCGCGATTTTCCACGCGAGCGCATGCTCGCGACCGCCGCCGCCGATGACGAGAATTTTCATATGATCAATTGCTGCAAAGGCGCGAAGAACACAACGAAAAGCGTGAAAAATTTACGACAGGAAATAATTGCGCTTTTTGTGCTTTTGCGGCAACAACTCATGGTCAGTGCCGGAAGTGGCGCATGCCGGTGAACACCATGGCGATGCCGTGCTGGTCGGCGGCGTCGATCACTTCCTGGTCGCGCATCGAACCGCCCGGCTGGATGACCGCGGTGACGCCGACCTCGGCCGCTTGGTCGAGGCCGTCGCGGAACGGGAAGAACGCGTCCGAGGCCATGACGCTGCCGCGCACCTCGAGGCCGGCGTCGGTGGCCTTGATCGAGGCGATGCGCGCGCTGTAGACCCGGCTCATCTGGCCGGCGCCGACGCCGATGGTGCGCCCATCCTTGCAGTAGACAATGGCGTTCGACTTGACGAACTTCACCACCTGCCACGCGAACAGCAAATCGCGCAGCTCCTGCGGGCTCGGGGCGCGTTTCGTGACTACCTTTAGATCTTTTTCCGTCACCATGCCGTAATCAGCGTCCTGCACCAGAAGGCCACCGGTGACGCGCCGCAGGTCCAGGGCCGCCGGGCGCCGGGCGCCCCAGGCGCCGGATTGGAGCACGCGCACGTTGGGCTTGGCGGCCAGGACCGGTTTGGCATCGTCGTTGATCGCGGGCGCGATGATCACTTCGACGAACTGACGCTCGAGGATGGCCTTGGCCGTGATGGCGTCGAGCGGACGGTTGAAGGCGATGATGCCGCCGAAGGCCGAAGTCGGATCGGTGATGTAGGCGTGCTTGTAGGCCTCGAGTGTGTTGTCGGCGATCGCCACGCCGCAGGGGTTGGCGTGCTTGACTATGACGCACGCGGCCTCGTCGAACGACTTGACGCATTCGAGCGCAGCGTCGGCGTCGGCGATGTTGTTGAACGACAGCTCCTTGCCCTGCAGCAGGCGCGCGGTCGCGACGCAGGCCTCGGCCGGACGGCGCTCGACGTAAAACGCGGCTTTCTGATGCGGGTTCTCGCCGTAGCGCAGCCCCATGGCGTGGCGGAACTGCATATTATAGGTTTGCGGGAAATCGTCGCGCTTGCCATCGGCGTGCAGCCGTCCGAGATAATTGGCGATGGCGCCGTCGTAGGCCGCGCTGTGCTCGAAGGCTTTGGTCGCCAGCCGAAAGCGCAGTTCGTCACTCACCGATCCCTGATGCTGCTTCAACTCGTCCAACACCCGCGCGTAATCCCTGGCATCCACCAGCACCGTGACCGCCTGGTAATTTTTCGCCGCCGCGCGCAGCAGCGTCGGGCCGCCGATGTCGATATTTTCGATCGCCTCGGCGAGGGTACAATCCTGGCGCGCCACGGTTTCCTCGAACGGGTAAAGATTGACCACGACCAGATCGATCGGCGGAATGTCGCGCTGTTTCATTGCCTGTACGTGGCTGTCGAGATCGCGCCGCCCGAGGATGCCGCCGTGGATTTTCGGATGCAGCGTTTTGACGCGCCCGTCGAGCATCTCCGGAAAGCTCGTATAGTCCGAGACCTCGGTCACGGCGACGTCGTGGTCGGCGAGCAGTTTCGCGGTGCCACCGGTGGACAGGATTTCGACGTTGAAAGATCTGAGCGCGCGCGCGAATTCCAGCACGCCGGTTTTGTCGGAAACGCTGATCAGCGCACGGCGGATGGTCGTCATGGAGCGCGCAATTCGAAATGGGAGGTTCGGGAAGGGAATTTTAAATTCCGCGTCCCGCTTCCGCAATCAGAATCCGTCAGAGGAGTTTGTGCTGCTTGAGCTTCTTGCGCAGGGTGTTGCGGTTGATGCCGAGAAGCTCGGCGGCCTTGCACTGATTGCTCTTGACGTGGCGCATGACAATCTCGAGCAGCGGCTTTTCCACCTCACTGATCACCATGTCATACACGCCCGCGGTCTTCTCGCCGTTGAGGTCATTGAAATAACGCTCGATCGACTGCTTCACGCATGCCGCGAGCGGCACTTTGCGATCCTTGGTCATGCCGCGAGCTCCATGTTTTGCACCTGCGTGTCAAAGAACTCGCGCACCATGGCGACCTGGGGCTCGCACGATTCCACCTGGTTTACCCGATGCCGGAACGCTGCGCCGTCACGCAGGTCCTTGCTGTACCAGGAGATGTGCTTGCGCGCCATGCGCACACCGCTGTATTCGCCATAGAACGAATACAGGGTTTCCAGGTGCGCCAGCAGCGTGTCGCGCACTTCGGTGACCGGTGGCGACGCGAGCTTCTCGCCGGTGGCGAGAAAGTGCGTGATTTCCCGGAAAATCCAGGGATTGCCCTGGGCCGCGCGGCCGATCATGAGGCCGTCGGCGGCGGTCGCGCGCAACACTTGCGCGGCCTTTTCCGGGGTCGTGATGTCGCCGTTGGCGATGACCGGGATCGTGACTGCGGCCTT
>Ga0187774_10000473_pt1 | contig 13766 bp, 12 predicted proteins | sample 0216_BV02_MP05_2_FD_133152 | JGI IMG/M metagenome (GOLD analysis project Ga0187774, IMG submission 133152) | Tropical peat soil microbial communities from peatlands in Department of Meta, Colombia - 0216_BV02_MP05_20_MG | ecosystem: Environmental > Terrestrial > Soil > Wetlands > Peat | place... | reverse complement strand
GGTGGCGCAGGCGGCAATGGCGGCGCGGTTACCGTCGAGAACCAGGGGCATATCAAAGTTGCAGGGCCCAATAGCGACGGGGTCTTCGCACAGAGCATTGGCGGGAGCGGCGGCGCGGGCGGCAGCGCCACGACCGGCACCCTCGTGTTTCCGGTCAAGATCGAAGACGTCGAGATTCCCGCGATCTCGGCCAACGTTTCGGTCGGCGGTCGCGGTGCCGGCGGCGGCGTGGCGAACACCGTCACGGTCACCAACGATGGCGAGATCGAGACCAGCGCCTTCCTGTCGAACGGCGTCTTCGCGCAAAGCGTGGGAGGAAGCGGCGGGAAGGGCGGTCATGCGACGAACATCTCCATCGCGTACGACGCCACCTTCACCGGCAAGGTGGCTGTCGGCGGATCGGGCGGCCAAGGCGGTATCGGCAATACGGTCACTGTCGGCAACGGCGGCGTGATTCACACGACGGGCGATTTCTCCAACGGTGTGCTCGCACAAAGCGTTGGCGGCGGCGGCGGCACTGGCGGCAATGCCACGAACGTGTCCCTGTCGCTCACGCCTCCGCCAACCGCACCCGAGGATTTCATCCCATCGCCAAGCGCCAACTTCGATCTCGCCATCGGCGGCAACGGCGGCAGCGGCGCAACCGGCGGCTATGTCGAAGTCAACAATTACGGCACGATCCAGACCAAAGGAAACTTCGCTGCGGGTGTCATGGCGCAGAGTGTCGGTGGTTCCGGCGGCATCGGGGGCGATGCCCGGAGCATACAGGTCGAACTCACCGCTGACCCGATGGACTTTCTGCCACTGACCTCGCTCGCGAGTCTCGACATGACGATGGTCTTCGGCGGTACCGGTGGCACCGGCAGCAACGGAGGCAACGTCAAGGTGACCAACGAAAGCAACGTCACCACGACCGGTGCCTTTTCGCACGGCATCGTTGCGCAAAGCGTGGGCGGCGGCGGCGGCTCGGGCGGCAGCGCCATGACGTTCCAGTTCTCGAATGCAGACATCGTGCCCAAGATCCCGGTGCTCGACGACATCTCCGGCCTGACCAACCTGGAGATGACCCTGCAGGGCAGCGGTGGCGCGGGCGGCAACGGCGGTAACGTGACGCTCAACAGCACCGGCGACATCAAAACGACCGGCGCCTTTGCCATGGGCGTGGTCGCGCAAAGCGTCGCGGGCGGTGGCGGCTTGGCCGGCCTATACAACCCGCAGGGCGTTACCAATAACGAAATCGTCAATTCGATCTTCAATACCTTCGTCGACACCGAAGCCGGTCTAAGTTTCGCTGGCAGCGTCGGCGGTGCCGGAACGGCGGGTCACGTCATCGTCAACCAGACCGGTACGATCGAGACAACCGGGGATGGCGCCCACGGCCTGTTTGCGCAGAGCGTAGCTGGCCAGGGGACCGCGGGAAACGTCGACATCACGCTCAACGGTTCCATCACCGCCTTGGGCAAGAACGCAGACGGCATCTATGCGCAGAGCGGCGGCCGCAGCGGCAATGGCAACATTACCATCACTGTCGATGACGGCATTGTCACAGGCGGCAGCGGAACCGGCGCGGGTGTCGCCATTTCCGGCGGCGCGGCCAACAGCCTAGTCAACCACGGCACCATCACCTCGGTACCCGGTGTTCAGGGTCGCGCGATCATCGCCAATACAGGCAGCGAGACCATCGACAACTACGGCGTAGTCACAGGCTCGGTGGACCTCGGCGCGGGGCTCAACACGTTGCACAATGAACCGGCTGCGACGCTCAATTCTGGGGCGACGCTAAGTCTCGGCGCCGGCAATCTGCTGGCCAATGACGGTACGGTATCGCCTGGTGGCCGAGGAAACGTGATGACCACCTCGATCACCGGCAACGTGACGCAGGCGGCCTCGGGGACTTACGCCGTGGACGTGGATCATCGGAACGCTACCGCAGACAGACTCGACATTTCGGGTGCTGCCGGACTTGCCGGCAAAGTGCGGCAGAACAACGTGAATGCTGGCAACGTCGTACCTGGCGCTCATCAGCTCACCATCTTGTCCGCCGCTGGCGGCGTCACTGATTCCGGCCTCGTACTTGACACTCAGCCGTCGGCGGTTGTTCGCTACGGGTTGCTGTTCCCTGACTCGACGAATGTGGTATTGAGCTACGGCGTCGATTTCTCGCCCGCAGCGCTTAACTCGAATCAGGCAGCGGTCGGTCAATACATCAACACCATTCAGTCCGCGGGCGGCTCCGCAAGTCTTGCGCCTGTGATAACGGCGCTGGTCGGACTGCCAAACGCCAGCAGCCTTGGCGACGCCTACGATCGCCTGAGCCCCGAGCCTTACCTTGGTACGGGCACGGGAACGTTGTTCTCGAATATCGGATTCAGTGACTCCCTGCATAGCTGCGGCGTGCCCGACGGTCCCAATCGATTCGTGCGCGAAGGCGAGTGCGACTGGTTCCGGCTGAGGGGAGGTGAGGCCAACCAAGGGCGAACGGCTGAGAACATGGGCTTCGACCGTCGGTCGGTCAACCTGTCCACCGGAGCGCAGCGGGCTTTCGGCGACGGCAGTTGGCACGGAGGATTCGGCTTATCCTACGAGTACAGCGATCTGGACGTGGAGCAAAACGCTAGTACATCTGGAGATCAGGTTCAAGTAGGCGCGATCGTAAAGAAGGAATATGGTGCGACTTCTCTCGCCGCCGATCTAAGTGTTGGGTACGGGAACTACGACACCAATCGCTATGTGAATCTGCCGGGCCCGAGCGTGACGGCCAAGAGCAGTCAGGATGTCGAGTTCGTTTCGGGCCACTTGCGGCTAGCCCATGCCTACGAGCAAGGCGCCGACTGGTATCTCAAACCGCTGATCGATCTTGGCGTCATGCATGCGTGGTTCCCCGGATTCCAGGAGAGCGGGGCGGGTGGCGCAAACCTCAGTGTCGCGAGGAGAGATGAGACCTACGTCAACTTGACGCCGGCGATTGAAATTGGTGGCGAGACGAATCTCAAGAACGGGCTGCTGTTGCGGCCGTACGCCAAGCTGGGCATCACCCAATTCCTCTCGGGAACCTCACCCGAGATCACTGCCTCCTTCCAGGGGGCGCCGGTGGGTGTCGCGCCATTCACCGTCAAAAGCGAAATGGACAAGACCTACGCAGATGTCCACTTGGGACTGACTGTGCTTAACAACAAAGGGCAGATTCTGCAGGTAGGTTACTTGGGGAGTTTCTCTGACCACCTGAAAGCCAACAGCGGTGTGATCAAGCTGTCTATTCCCTTCTAAGATTTGAACGGTCGCAATCTGCGACCGGTTCATCACTCTTGGCAGTATTTGAGGCGCCGGTTGACAGGCCCAGCGATGTTCCTGCGGTCCATCGCTGACTGAAACGTCGCCCGATATTTACCCAAACTAATCGTGCACCGTTGTGCGGTGTCGTGCAAAAGGGCAACGGACGCTCGCCCCTAAGTTGTTGAAATTGCGTCTGTCGATTTCTGGTTCGCAGCCTACGAACCAGGGGGTCGTGGGTTCAAATCCTGCCGGGCGCGCCAGACAATTCAAGCAGTTCCGAAGAAGGGGCCACGTGCCCCTTTTTCTTTTGTCCCCGAATTGCGCACGCCAAAAAATCAGCGCGCCTTGCAGCCCCCAATCCTGCTACGCCGCGACCCGTAGTGGGGTGAGGGGAGGGCTCTCTGGGTTTCTCCCGCCATTTCGGACACTTTCGATAGGTGCGGAGATGAGATTGGGCGGCGGACTTCACCTATCTCTGGACGGCAGAAGGCGGGCGGTACGTCGCGGTGGTGATCGATCTATTTAGCCGCAAAGTGGTCGATTGGTCGCTGAGCGCGCAGATGACGGCGCAGTTCGTGATCGGCGCGCTAATCATGGCGCTTTGGCGGCGGGGTAAACCGGTCGAGCTCCTGCATCACTCCGACCAGGGCAGCCAGTACACGAGCGAGGACTTCCAACGGCTTCTTGCCGCGCAGGGAATCGTCTGTAGCATGAGTCGCAAGGGCGACTGCTGGGACAACGCCGCGACCGAGAGCTTCTTCTTGACGTAGAAGACTGAACAAACGAGCCGAGGGCGCTACACAACCCGAGATGAGGCCCGAGCCGACGTGTTCGACTACATTGAGCGGTTCTACAATCCGCGGCGTCGGCTTTCGACGCTCGGTCAGGTCAGCCCAGACGAGTTCGAAAGAGCCTGGAAGGGCTTAGGGCTTAGGCTAGTGTCCGAGAAAACGGAGCAAGCCCAATCGGCGCGCATTCCTCGAGCCCCACTTCGTCATCCCGCACGAGATACGGGACTCGACCCGACGGATTCATGCGGTAGTAAGGGCTGTCCGCGACCCGCGTTTGCGCGGCAATGATTTCAACTCGAGCCCCTAATCCCTTCTCGAGAACCACGATTCGGGCCATCCGTGCGTATGGAAACCCCGGGGTAATGTACAGCTTCATAAGGTAGACAGTTCCATATTCTCGATCCGTTTGATTGTCCCTTTGGGTGCTACTCACCGTGAATATCCGCTTGGGGTCGGAAGCAGACTTTGGGTCGTTTTGAATCAAATCGATTTCGACTAGCCCGAACGGCCTATTGCGACTCTTCGCGCAAGAGGATAATTGAGCGGTCAATATCCCGTGGGGTTGATGCATGTCCCTCAGCGAGTTGCGTGCCCAAGCCGGAGCGGATCGGCCAGGGGAGACAACAGCCGCCCGCCGATCTAATGTTCGGACGGCAAGTGCCCCTGCCGCGCCATCGCTGCGCGTCGACCCGCCTCTTGATGCGCCGCAATTGCCAGTTCGGAGACGTGCGCGTGCGTCATGGATGGCTCGCATTTCGCGTTGGGCGATTTTCGCTGCGCTCCTTCTAGTGACAGCGGGAGTTATATACCTCTATTTATTTATTCAGCGAAACCTAGGTCTATTCGATAGCATTGCATCTGATGTCCTCATCAAGAGCCGTGCCATCACGAGCGCCGCTGACGAAGCGAAATCCGGCGAAATCGCCGGGTCGATTACATACGGTCCCAAGACCGACCGTTCGCAGCCATCGTCGACCTCCAGCAGCCCAGTTGCCACATCGCCAATTGCTCCGACCTCTGACGCCAAACAGAGGGCTGCTATCGCCAACGGTGTAGCTGGCGCAACTAGCGCTCCGTCCACCACATCCGCGACGACGCTCCGTACTTTGCCGCCGCGTGTCACCCACACCAAGCCTGGCGGTGCGCAGTCAATTCCTCCAGCCCCTCCCGCCAGGCAAGAGACGGCTGCGAGACTGCAGTCAACGACAGCTACGTCGGCCGCGAACGAGCCTCCAGTGGCCGGGCCTCGCGCGATCGTCCGCCAGGCTCACCCGAGTTCGGACGCTTGCACGGAAGCGGTGGCAGCGCTAGGACTCTGTACACCGCAGGCAAAGATACAGGGCAAGTAGACTACCATTCACCAAACATCATAGCTCGGCAGCTTCGTCATAGTTCATCAGGTTTAAGCAGACTGAAAGCCAAAATCGATCCGATCGCCATGATTCAGCACCGCAAGAAGCCAGCGCGTGGGCACGCGTCGATCTCGCCAAGCATTCTTCGTCCGAAGGCAAAGGGCTTCAACCATGCCCGAAGGGGATACTAAGATGCTCAAGATCCTGTTGGTCGTTGGCATGGCAGCCGCGTTGATTCTTCAAGCGTCGGTGGCGCAAGCCGCCGCACAGTTCAAGATCGTGACGGCAGACAAGACGGGCACCTATTATGCGGTCGGAACGGATCTGGCCAAATTTATTGCGCCCGGCGCAGATATCGATCTTGAAGTCTTGCCGACCGCCGGATCGGCGGCGAACATCAAACTTCTCCGTTACGAGCCCGGAGTGAAATTCGCAATCGTCCAGGCGGACGTATACCAGGCATTCGTCGACCGCGGTGCTGCCGCTAATTCGGAGGCCGCCAGGATCATCCGCCCGCTTCGGGTCATCCTGCCACTGTATAACACCGAAATCTATTACATCGTTAGAGCGGATTCTAGTCTCAATTACTTGCAAGACATAAAGAATGCGAAGATCAACGGCGGCCTCGTCGGAAGTGGCGCCGCATTCATCACGCATACGCTTTACCGGATGATGTTCGGGGGGCCCATCCCGGAGGCCAATGCGAGCTATCTTTCGAACGCCGAGGCGTTGCGCAAGTTAGTCACTGACAAATCGGTCGATGTGGTTGTTGTAGCCGCAGGGCAACCCGCCCCGATCATTGCCAACATGAAGCCCGAGGCGCAGAAATTAATCAAGTTCTTGAAATTCGACCCGTCTCATCCTACGAGCAAGCGTCCGTTGACCATTTACGCACCCGCGACTGTGCGCGCGAGCAGCTATCCGAACCTCTTGCAGGAGGACTTCACCACGATCTCGGTGGGCGCGTTTCTGGTCACTTACGACTACAACATGCATCTCACCGTCGACCACATGGTCCGGTTCGCGCGGTCGCTGTGCGAGAACTTTTCCGCGCTGCGGGAAAAGGGTCATCCGAAATGGCAAGAAGTCCAACTCGCGTTGCCAGCGCTCAATCCAGGCTGGACCTACTATTCGCCCACAGAAAGGGAAATTCGAAGTTGCCTTGCTGGCAAGCCACCAGCAACGCGATCGCAAAGAGCATGTGCGCCGGAGGAACGAATACTGGGTCTTTGCAACTGAGCATCCGGTTCTGGCTAAGATTATTTTCTTGGTCCGAGTTGAATGAGTTCGAGTGAGGGGAGCCTCGGGTCCGAATTTCTCTTGGCACTCGACAGTGGTTAAGGCGAGCGTCGTTTGCGGTCCGCGTCGCGCTCCCAGCGCGCAACAGAGCGGCTGCGCTGGCAGATGCGACAAAGGACGAGCCTAGAGACGAGATGATGGAAATCGTGAAAGGCGCAGCCAAATGCGGAGTCGAGGGTGCGAAGGAAGGCGGCGCCTCAGGCGCCGCTTCCGGCGCGATCGGGGTGCGCAAGAGGCGACGAAGAAGTAAAACTGGCTGACGCCGTGCGAGAAGGGCGGTCTCCGCTGTCGCGCTAAGAGGTGTTGCGTCGATCGATTGGACCCGCCGCCAAAAGCGGCCATTCAGGGATGAGCGACGGCTGCGGCCATACTTTACTGTAGCTACTCGAAAAACTGAGGTGCCTTCGGTAGAGTCGCGCTCTGCTCTGGGTCGTGATTTATCCAGAGCTTCGCGCCAGTGGCTTGCATGAACGCATCCATCTGCCTCATAGAGCGGAGCGTTTCCTCGGCGGTGTAGTTAATTGCCGGAGCACGCCGTGCATCCCAGTTCGATTTCAGGTGCACCATATCGCCCGACAGGAGCAGCGGGCCCGTCTTCGGAAGACGGACGAATAGTGACTGGTGGCCGGGCGTGTGGCCCGGGGTCGATTTGATCACCACAGAGCCGTCACCGAAGACATCGTGGTCGCCGTGGAGCTTCCTCACCTTCGCATAGCGCAGCTTCGCGAGGTAGGCGGGGTTGAATCCGTACCTCTGTGGCTGCGAACCGAATACTGCATCGTACTCCGCAGTCTGCATGTACACCGTCGAGGCGACAAAGAGGTTGGCATTACCCGCGTGGTCGGGATGCGAGTGCGACATCGCGAACACCGTTATATCAGCGGGAGTAAGGCCAATTTCCCGAAGCGAGTCAACAAGGGGTTTCTTCCGATAGGCGGTGATAAGACCGTTTGGCGAGGTCTGGCCATGGGGCAAAAGAGCAAGCGCATCCGGATAGCCACTGTCCCATAGCATCCAGTCCTTTCCATGCTTAATGAGGTAGCAGTTGTCGCTGAAGACGAAGGGTTTGCCGGCGTCTGCGGGTGAGGTCCACCGCGACAGATCATTTACGTGGTTCTCACCGCAATCGATGACGTAAAGCCGCTGAACGGTGGCGTTGGGGTGGGCCGCTGTCGCACAAGCAGACAGCAAGACCAGAACGATCGAGACAAGTGCCAGGCGCATATCTATCTCCAGGTGCGAGCAGCGAAGAAGCTGCCTTGAGATCTGCAACATGCTCGATGGCGAGCGCTACATCGCGGCTCGCATCATCACGCCACCCAGTGCGAATAGCGTGAGGTAGGTACCAAGCGCGCCATAAAAGCGAAGCGGATGCCTTCGATTAGGGCCTGTCGCGAGCAGCATTCCCGCGGCGTGCGCGTAACGGCTGAGCGTCGCGAGCGCTGCGAGTGTGATTACCCAGGTGCTGGGTGGCAGAGAGCTGAGATAGAGAAACAGAACGACGTACAGCGGGATGTACTCGGAGGCGTTACCATGGGCTCGAATCGCCTTGGCGAGATGCACCTCAGTTACCTCTGGGTCCTTCTGCGCGCGTATCCGCAATCGCGAAACGTTTGCGCTCAATGCGGCGTAGAGCAGGATTAGGGCGGCGCTGCACAGGACTAACGCGTTCATAGGAATCCCCCTCTTCTCTGATGGAGCAATCAGTCAATGACGTAGAGGCACTCAACCGACGACGCACGACTTGCCGTTGCAAAAGCTCAAGCACAATGAGCGATGACTAGGACAATGATTCTGTTCATGACATCCTCCTCAGCACAGTTAATAGGCGGTCCTACCTACCGATGAAGACTGGGATGCGCTTCTCCCGAAGGGCGCGGATGTACTCGTTACGGTCTAGGCTTCGAAACAGCCGAGCAAATTCAGGCTGCAACTCCGACATTGCCGCCTGTTCGCCTTCTCTGAGCGCACGATGCGCGGACGCAAGCGATGCGCGCACGCCGAGCGGAGCAGCGGCGGCGATCCGCTTCGCAAAATCGATCGCGCGGTCGAGCTGCTGGCCGGTTGCGGTCACTTCCTGCACCAGTCCCATGCGATAGGCATCGTCGGCGTGCCAGTCCTCGCCGGTAAGCATGTAGCGCATCGCATTGCCCCACCCAGCCTCTCGGACAAAGCGAACAGTGGCACCCCCGCCCGGAAACGACGCCGCCGTGACTTCACCCTGATTGAAGACCGCACTCTGTGCGGCGATACGCACATCGGCGGCAAGGAACAGCTCATGTGCGATGCGCGTCACGCGCCCTTGAACGGCTACGACAAGGGGCTTTGAGCGCTGAGGCCCGTTCGTGCTAAGCGGATCAAGGAAGTTCTGCGGAGCTTTATAGGGTCCGGCGCTCAGGCTCGCGCCCCAGGACGGAAGATCCAGCCCAAGAGAAAAGTCCGGCCCTCTAGCGTAGAGTACCGCGACCCGAAGACTGTCGTCGTGCTCGAACTCGTAATAGGCTTGGCCGAGTGCACTGAACGTAGGAATGTCGATGCGGTTTTGCGCTTGGACACGATCAATCGCAATCAGCAGCACACCGCCGGCCATGCGGTCGATCTGGACGGTCGATGCGATCAGCGGCTGACCCGGCACCGCGGCACCAGGCGCCTGGCCGTATGCGGATCGTGGAGCAGCAAGTCCGCCGGCTGCCGCAGTTCCAAGAAGCATGAGGAGATCCCGGCGCGTGAAGTAGATTTCTGGGGCATCCGACTCAATCGTCATGGGCTGCCTCGTGTTTCGCAGGCGAATCTTGCGGTACCATACGGTACCATCAAATCGCAGTATACGGTACTCACGGGTACCGTTACAAGTGGAATCTAGCTCGCTTATGAAGAAATTCGCGCCGCCCAATGCATCGCGTAGTGTGGGTAAGCCAACTCATGGGCGCATCCTCACGGCCGCGCTTAAGGCATTTATGCACAAGGGATATTCAGCGACAAGTACGCTCGAGATTGCCACGCGCGCGAAAGTCTCGAAGCGCGATCTCTACGCGAACTTTGGCAACAAGCAGGCGATGCTCCTGGCCTGCATCCAGAGCCGCGCCACGCGCATGAGATTGCCGCACGAAGTCCAGGCACCGCGCAGCCGCGCGACGCTCGCGGCTACATTGACTGCGCTTGGGATCACCGTTCTGCGTGAAGTCAGTCACCCCCAGGTCATTGCGATGTATCGCCTGGCCATTGCCGAGGCCAAGCGCTCGCCGGAGATCGCCGAAACACTCAACGCGAGCCGCTCCGCAAACCGCACTGCACTCGCAGACTTGCTCGCTGAGGCGCAGAAGGCCCGAATCCTGCGATCCGGCGGCCCGCAGAAAATGATGGAGCAATTCTTCGCACTGCTATGGGGCGATCTGCTGCTGAGCTTGCTTTTTGACGTCACGAGGGTGCTCTCTGCCGAGGAATTGGGCAGGAGAGCGCGAGGCGCTACGGAAGCCTTCATGGCTCTCTATGCCAACCCGAATGGCGCCGCTGAATGATGGAATATGTAGCTCGCGAGCAATGCCTTCATTGTCCACGTGGTAGCGCACCCAATCCTGCCGAAGTGTATGCGTCCAGCGGTTCTGCAGCGCGATGGAGAAGCTTTGCTGGAAATTGAGCTGGCGTCGCGCTGCCCCTGTCAAGGCGCTCGAGGCGGCCAGGGTACTGAAATGTCCACAATCGGCCACAAGCGGACGTGAGGTTAGCGCGGCTGGCTACAAAATTCCGACTCAGGTCACCCCCAGGTGTTGAAATTCCGGTTGTCGATTTCTGGTTCGCAATCTACGAACCAGCCGGTCGTGGATTCAAATCCTGCCGAGCGCGCCAGCCAATAGAAGGGGTTGCATTCATGCAACCCCTTCGTCTATTCCGAGGTACAGTCTGACGGCATGCGCCGCCGCCGTTTCCGCCGCTTGCGCCGTGCCTGGCGGGTGCAAAAGGCTGCGCCGCGGGGAATTCAGGCCGGCGTGATCGCGCTTGCGCTCGTCGCGCTCGCGCTCGCGGTCAATTGGGCCTATCAGGCAGCGCGCAAGCCGGCGGAGCTGTTTTTCCCGGTGAGCGGCGCGTTGTCCAAGACGCCGCACGAAACCTGGAGCGCGTATGCGCCGCTTTTCCGCGAGAACGCCACGCCAGTGATCACGCCCGAGTTGCTGGCGGCGCTCGCGCAGGTCGAGGCGGCCGGCAATCCCGTCGCGCGTACATACTGGCGCTGGCGGCTGCCCGCCGAACCCTTCGATGTTTACCGCCCGGCGTCGAGCGCGGTCGGGATGTACCAGATCACGGACGCGACGTTCCGCGACGCGAGGCGCTACTGCATCCACGATCACGCCGTGGCCGAGGACGGTCCGTGGAACGACTGGCACTCGTGCTGGTTCAACAGCCTTTACCTGCGCGTCGTGCCGAGCGACGCTATCGAGATGACTTCGGCCTTGCTCGATCATCGTGTCGCCGATGCGCTCGCCCGCCGGCCGGGCGTCCGCGCCACGCTGCAGCAGATACAGCAACTGGCCGCAGTGATTCACCTGTGCGGCGCGGCGGCGGGCGACGCCTACGCGAGGCGCGGCTTCCGCCTGCTGCCAGGACAGCGCTGCGGAGACCACGACGCCGCCCGCTACCTGGCGCGGGTAGATTCGATGAAGCGCATATTCGCGCGTCTGGCAGGCGCGAGGTGAGCCGGACCGGTTACCATGCGACCAATGAAACCGCTCGTCGCACTCGCGCTGGCGATTCAGCTCGCGGCGTGCGCTGCGGAGTCAGGTTCGGACGCAGCGTCCGGCGCGACCTTCCGCGATTGCGAACATTGCCCCGAGATGGTAGTCGTCCCGGCAGGCAGCTTCGTGATGGGCTCACCGCCGACCGAGCCGGACCGATATGCGGATGAGAGCCCGCAGCACCGCGTGACGTTCGCGCATGCCTTTGCGGTCGGTAAGTACCCGGTAACGCGCGCGGAATTCGCGCGCTTCGTGCAGGAGTCCGGCTATCGCGCCGGCCCGGGATGCCTGATTCGGAACCCCGGCGGCTGGATCGACGATCGCAAGGCCGACTGGCGCAGCCCGGGGTTCGCCCAGACCGAGCGCGACCCGGTCGTGTGCATGAACGTGGACGACGCCGCGGCTTACGCCGCCTGGCTCAGCCGAAAAACCGGCCGCGCGTACAGGCTGCTTGCCGAAGCCGAATGGGAATACGCGGCGCGCGCCGGAACGCTCGGCGCATATCCGTGGGGCGCCGCGGCGAGCCACGATCGCGCGAATTTCGGCGAGGAGCCGTGCTGCCAGCCGGCAGCGGAGGGCAATGACCGCTGGCTCGCTACGTCGCCCGTGGGCAGCTTTCCGCCGAATTCTTTCGGCCTGTACGACATGCATGGCAATGCCTGGCAATGGACGCAGGACTGCTGGCACCGGAGCTACGAGGGCGCGCCGACCGATGGGAGCGCCTGGACTTCGGGCAGCTGCGTGGACCGTGTCTTGCGCGGTGGCTCGTGGAACTGCAGCGCAGCCACCGTGCGCAGCGCCGAGCGCGAGGTTCATGACGGCTCGGGGCGTTATGCAGTCGTCGGCTTTCGCGTGGCCAGGCCGTACTGACGCTTAGAGCGGGTACCAGGAAGTGTCGTCGCACACCCGCGTGCGTGTGATGACCGCCAACGGTTCACGACATTCATGCAGGCAGGCACTGGCTTCGCCCTCGTCCGAGCAGCGGTCGACGCAACGCGCGGCCTCTTGCGTCGCGCGCTCCGCATCCTGGTCTCCGGCATCTAGCGCGAGCGCGAGGCTCGCGGGCTCCAGGTGCGGGACGCGCGGTGCGAGGAAGCGCTGCAGACGGTGCAGATTCGACGACACGCGCTCCTTTTCCTCGAGGATCCCGCTCTGGATTTCCGCCGGGGTGTCCGGCGGCATGCTGTTGAACAGGGCCAGTTGATATTGCAGGACCGCTACGCAATAGGTGGCGCGAAGCTCAATCGCGGTCGGCAGTTGCTGTGCCTGGGCGGTGGCGCAGACCGCGAACAAAGCAAACACCACTGTCCTCGCTCTAAACCCTCCGAATGATGTTCCCCAGTGCATATGGCGGCGCAATGTGATTTTGCATAATACCGGCCGGCGTCCGGCAGCTTTTGGGGTCGGCGTGGAAAACTTCCGCCGCTCGCGGTTTGCGAGATCGGGCGGTTCGAGGACCGAACGAGAATCTGCACGAGCCGTGAAATATAACCTGGCGCGCGGTAAGCGAATTGCCGATCATGGGGCCGTTCTAATATGATTAGGGGGACCGCCATGCATTTGCGTCGCATCTTCTCCGCGCGAGCCGCCGCCACAGTCCTGTTGGGGACCCTGGCCGCCGCGTGCACCACCGTTAATACGCCGCCGCCCCAGCCGGTCGCCATCGCGCCCGCGCCGCGAATTGTCGAGCGGGCGCCCGGGCCGCAATACGCTTCGATGCAACAGTACGAGGCTGCGGTCGCGAGGCGCATTTTCGACGCGAATTCGGACAGGACGATCAAGGGAGATCTGCAGCCGCTGCTGCGTGCGATCGTTATCTTGCGCTTCGACGTGGATGGTTCCGGCAGGGTGCATAACGTTCGTACCTGGCGTTCGCCGGAGGCCGCTGCCGATAACATCGCACGTACGACCCTGCATCGTGCCGGCAAGCTGCCGGTGCCTCCCGAGTCGTGGCTGCAGGGTGGCATGGTCGAAGTCACCGAGACTTGGCTGATCGACAAGCAAGGGCACTTCCACTTGCGCGCGCTCAAGCCGCGCCAGCTCTAGCAATACACCCGGCCTGCGTTGCCCAGTCCACGAGGCGGCGTAGGCCGTTTTATTTTTGCAAGGCGTCATGTACGGGAGGAGCACGATGAAAATTAGAACGTTGCTTGTCGCAACGTCGATTCTGCTGCTCGGCGCCTGCGCGGGCCAGCAGGGCAAGGAAGAGGCGCAGCCGGGGGCGCAGCCCGCCGCCGGGGCGGGGCAGCAGCCGCAGGCCGGAGGGGTGAGCGCGGGCGGGGTGGCGGGCAATCCGCTGCACGATCCGAACAGCATCCTCG
>Ga0187774_10000471_pt1 | contig 13769 bp, 8 predicted proteins | sample 0216_BV02_MP05_2_FD_133152 | JGI IMG/M metagenome (GOLD analysis project Ga0187774, IMG submission 133152) | Tropical peat soil microbial communities from peatlands in Department of Meta, Colombia - 0216_BV02_MP05_20_MG | ecosystem: Environmental > Terrestrial > Soil > Wetlands > Peat | place... | reverse complement strand
TTCACCCTACGCCCGACAGTTCCTCGACCGAATGGACAAGCCGCAGGCCGATCGAATCGAGGGGATTCCGCCGGCCATTGCGATCGACCAGACCAATCCGGTCCGGACCTCGCGATCCACCGTCGGCACCATGACCGAGCTGAACGACCATTTGAAGCTGTTGTTCGCACGGGCGGCAGAGCTCTTTTGCCGAGGCTGCGGCCGTCCGGTCCGGCGGGATACGCCGGACGGCATCGCCGAAGCATTAATCCGGAAGGTCTCCACGAGCCCGATGTCCGATGTCCTGATCACCTTTCCCGTCCTCGTTCCGGATAACTTTTCAGTACAAGAGGTCAAATCACTGCTGGCCGGCCAAGGGTACACCCGGATTCATCGCGAGGAAGGTCCGCGTCTTGAGGTGATTGCCGACCGGACGCGGATCGCGGCGAATCGACGGGGAAGGATCGTCGAAGGGATCGAAGCCGCGCTCAAACACGGGAATGGCCGCGTGGATGTTTATCCCCTAGACGCCGACGGCCTTGCCGGCACCCCGTGGCGGTTTTCCTCGGAGCTTCACTGCCCCGATTGCGACATTCACTACCGCGACCCCGTCCCGAACTTTTTCTCGTTCAATTCGCCCATCGGCGCCTGCGGAACCTGCCGCGGCTTCGGCCGGATCATCGGGGTCGATTATGCCCTCGTCATTCCGGACGAAAGCCGGACGCTGGCCGACGGCGCCGTCAAGCCCTGGCAGACCGAAAGCTACTCGGAATGCCAGGATGATCTGATGCGGTTTGCGCGACGGCGCGGAATCCCCACGGACCTCCCCTGGCGGAAGCTCAATCAAGAACAGAAACGGTGGGTGATCGAGGGCGAAGGATCCTGGCAAGACCGGAAATGGTACGGCGTGAAGCGATTTTTCGATTGGCTTGAAATGAAAAGCTACAAAATGCATATCCGCGTGTTGCTGTCCAAATACCGCGCCTACAATATTTGCCCCGATTGCCACGGGGCGCGGCTTTCTCCCGAGCCGCTCCTCTGGCGATTGGGACCCAACGGGAAGGGCCTGACGATTCATGAGGTGATGCTCCTGCCGATCGAGCGGTGCTTTGAGTTCTTCAAGCATTTAAATCTTCCCGCACCGCTGGATGAAGCGACCGATCTGCTCTTGGACGAAATTCGCTCCCGGCTTCGCTATCTTGTCGAAGTCGGCCTCGGATACCTTACATTGGACCGACAGTCCCGGACGCTCTCCGGCGGCGAGGTCCAGCGGATCAATCTCACGACGGCGCTCGGCACCTCGCTCGTCAACACCCTGTTCGTTCTGGATGAGCCCAGCATCGGGCTCCACGCGCGCGATATGGGCCGGGTGATCGGCGTGCTCCAGCGGCTTCGGGATGCCGGCAATTCGCTTATGGTCGTCGAGCACGATCCGCAGGTGATGCTCTCGGCCGACCGCATCTTAGACCTCGGGCCCGGGCCGGGCGAGCGCGGAGGCCGGGTCGTCTATTTCGGACGGCCGGAGGGGCTGTTGAAATCCTCCCGTTCGCTCACGGCGCAATATCTCTCCGGAAAAAAGACCGTCGCGGCCGAGGCCGAGCCGCGGCCGACGTCGGCGGCGCATCTCGAGATTCTCGGGGCGTCCGAGAACAATCTGAAAAATATCGATGTCCGAATCCCGCTGAACCGCCTGGTCTGCCTCACCGGAGTGAGCGGGTCGGGAAAGTCCACCCTGATGCAGGATGTCCTCTACCATGGGCTTCGCAAGCTCAAGGGGCGGCCGGTCGAGCCGCCGGGCCGCCACCGCACGATCCGCGGGCACCCACAGATCGAGGACGTCGTTCTGGTGGACCAGTCTCCGATCGGGAAGACAACCCGTTCGAACCCCGCAAGCTACGTCGGGGCTCTCCCCGCCATTCGCGAGCTCTTTGCGGCCGAACCCCTCGCCCGAGAACGAAGCTATACCGCCGCGACCTTCAGTTTCAATTCCGGCACCGGCCGCTGCCCCACCTGCGGAGGAAACGGCTTCGAGCATGTCGAGATGCAGTTCCTGAGCGACGTCTATCTCCGATGTCCGGACTGCGACGGGAAGCGGTTCAGGCCGGAGGTACTGGATGTCAAACTCTGGCCGGCCGACGGGAAAGGCCGGCCCCGGTCGATCGCCGACGTGCTCCAGATGACCGTCTCGGAGGCGATCGCGTTTTTCGCCGCATCGCCCCGGGTGCGCAAGGGGCTCGAGCCGCTCACGGCCGTGGGCCTCGATTACCTGCGGCTCGGTCAGCCCGTCCCCACGCTGTCGGGGGGCGAGGCCCAGAGGCTGAAACTGGCGGGGCATCTCGCCGTAGCCCGCGGCGGATCCGAGAAAGGTTCCAGCCTGTTCCTTTTCGACGAGCCGACGACGGGGCTTCATTTCGATGATATCCGAAAACTGCTCTCGGCCCTTCGAACGCTGATCGCGGAGGGACACTCCGTCGTCGTGATCGAGCACAATCTCGACGTGATCCGGACGGCCGACTGGATCATCGACCTCGGACCCGAGGGCGGCGAGGCCGGCGGACGGATCATCGGCGAGGGAACCCCGCGCGAGATGGCGAAACTCGAGACGAGCCACACCGGCGCGGCGCTGCGGGCGTACGAGAAGGCGCTCGGCCGGATCGCGCCGCTCCCGGTGCCGGTCGAACGAAAGCGCCGGGAGGGCCTCGGCTCGAACGGCGCGATCCGGATCCACAACGCCCGCGAGCACAACCTCAAGGGCGTCGAGATCGCGATCCCGCGCAACCGGTTCACGGTGATCACCGGCGTGAGCGGCAGCGGAAAGAGCACCGTGGCCTTCGACATCCTCTTCGCCGAGGGCCAGCGTCGGTATCTCGAGTCGCTGAACGCCTACGCCCGGCAGTTCGTGCAGCCGGCCGCCCGGCCGGACGTGGACGCGATCTTTGGAATTCCCCCGACCGTCGCGATCGAGCAGCGCACGAGCCGTGGCGGGCGGAAGAGCACCGTCGCGACGCTGACCGAGATCTACCATTTCTTGAGGCTCCTGTTCGTTAAGCTGGGAACGCCCCACTGCCCGGAATGCGATCTACCGATCCGACCGCAGACGGCCGAGGCGATCCTGGCCCGGATTCTGCGACAGCACCGCGGTAAAACCGTCCGGCTGCTCGCCCCCCTCGTGACGGCGCGAAAGGGCTATTACACCGACCTCGCCCAATGGGCCGCGGGGAAAGGGTTTAAGCATCTGCGCGTGGATGGGAAAATGACCCCGACCGATCCCTGGCCTCGGCTGGACCGGTTCAAGGAGCACACGATCGAACTGCCGGTGGGAGAGCTTTTCGCGACGCCTCGGACGGAAAGCGACCTTCGCCGACTTCTCGAGCGGGCGCTGGAATTCGGAAAAGGTGCCGTCCGGATCACCCCGGGGGAGGCCCTTTACTCCACCCGCCGAGCCTGCCCGCGCTGCGGCCAAAGCTTCGCCGAGCTGGATCCGAGGCTTTTCTCCTTCAACTCGAAGCACGGCTGGTGCGAACGCTGCTACGGCACCGGCGTGACCCTGCAGGGTTTCGACGAGCAGCAGACGGGCGAGGAGATCTGGTGGAACGACTGGTGGGAAGGCGGCGAGGCGGAGTGCGCCGACTGCCACGGCCGGCGGCTCAACCCCGAGGCGCTCGCGGTCCGTTTTCGCGGGAAAAACATCGCCGAGATCACGGCCCTGCCGGTCGAGGCGGCCGAGAGGTTTTTCCGAGGCCTAAAGCTGCACGGCCGCGAGGCTGCGATCGCGCGGGACATCCTCGGCGATCTGAGATCACGGTTCGTGTTTCTCAAGGAAGTCGGTCTGGCCTATCTTTCGCTCGACCGCTCGGCCCCGACGCTGTCCGGCGGAGAGGCCCAGCGCATCCGGTTGGCCTCCCAACTCGGCTCGAATCTCCGGGGCGTCTGCTACATCCTGGACGAGCCGACCATCGGACTTCATCCTCGGGACAACCGGAGGCTGCTGCAAACGCTGCACAAGCTGGAAGCAAAGGGAAACACCATCGTGGTGGTCGAGCATGACGAGGAAACGATCCGGAGCGCGGAGCATCTCGTCGATCTCGGACCCGGCGCCGGCGTCCATGGCGGGGAGGTGGTGGTCGAAGGTCCGGTCCGCACCGTGATGCGGCATCCCGAGTCCGTGACGGGCCGGTTTCTGGCCCATCCGCTCCGGCATCCGCTGACCGAGCGGCGGGCGGTACGCACGGGCGATCCCGCACTGGAGGTCGTCGAGGCGCGGCTTCATAACCTGAAGAATCCGCGGTTCCGCGTTCCATTGGGAAGGCTCGTCTGTGTAACGGGGGTGAGCGGCAGCGGCAAGAGCACGCTGGTCCGGGATATTCTTCATGACAATCTTAGACGGCTTCTTTCTTCAGGGCGGGATGCGGAAGTTGGTTCGGTTCGCGAACAGCCCTTACATGGATGCCGTGCAATCCGCGGAGGGGAGAGGGTCCGGCGGGTTCTGGAAGTGGACCAGACGCCGATCGGGAAAACTCCCCGTTCCTGTCCCGCGACCTATGTCGGATTCTGGGACGAGATCCGCCGGCTGTTCGCCGCAATGCCCGAGGCTCGGATGCGCGGCTGGGGCCCTTCCCGCTTTTCCTTCAACGTGCCGGGAGGACGGTGCGAGACGTGCGAAGGGCAGGGTGTCCGGACCATCGAGATGAGTTTTCTTCCGGATGTTAAAGTGGGCTGCGAGGCTTGCGGGGGGGCGCGGTTCAATCCGGAAACGCTGACCGTTCACACCAAGGACAAAACGATCGCCGATCTGCTCGCAATGAGCGTGGACGAGGCCGTCGGGTTTTTTACGGCACACCGCAAGATCCATCACGCCCTGCGGCTGTTGCAGGACGTGGGTCTGGGCTATCTCACACTCGGGCAGCAAAGCCCGACACTCTCGGGCGGAGAGGCCCAACGGATCAAGGTGGTGACCGAACTGGCAAAGGCCGGGCCGGAAGAAGCGCTAGCAGGGCCGAACGCCAGTAAATCGCGTACGCCTTCCGGCACCCAGACTCTGTATCTTTTGGACGAGCCCACGATCGGACTGCATATGGCCGACGTTGAAAAACTGATCCGGGTGCTGCATCGATTGGTCGAGGCCGGCAATTCGGTCGTGATCATCGAGCACAACCTGGACGTCATCGCCGAGGCGGATTGGGTCATCGACCTGGGGCCGGAGGGGGGCTCGAGGGGCGGCCAAATCGTCGCCCAGGGCTCCCCGGAAGCCGTCGCGCGGGTGCGGAAGGGGTCCCACACCGCAAAGATCCTTGGCCGATTTCTCAAAGGCCGCCGACGACCAAGGGATTGACAGAAGGCATCAATAGGGTTACCATAATGGGCGTTGTTCGCTCAGCCACAACCACGGCCATGGCCAAAAAAGTCCCCCAACAGGAATTCGTGAACATCGGCGATCGGCGGATCCTCGCCGACGAGTTAAAGAAATCCGTCCAGATCTGCCACAAGGACGGCCGCTACGTCGCCGTCCTGTGCATCATCGTCTGCGGCATCGACGCCTTCGCGAGCGGCCAAAAAAGCTTCACCGCGCACAAACGGGATTACCTGAAAATCCTTGAAAAACACTTTCCCGTCCTGTCGAAACAACTCGGGGCGCAAAAATTCTACAACACGTACCGGCATGGAATGGTCCACCACTTTCATCCGATGAAGGGGTATATCCTGAGCCAGGATCACGACCTCGAAGGGCAGTACGTGGCGGAACTGCAAATCGAAGGGCGATCGGAGCCCTCCATTTCGATCAACATGGACCGACTCATCCACGATTTCATCCAGCTCTGCGATTATGTCATTTCCGGCCACTCCCTTCCCTAGCACGCCCCGCACACCCTCCCCGGTCCTTTACCGAACCGGCTAACGCGTCATCCAAGAACGGGATCGGATCGTCAGCAAGGCATAGGGGAAGATCCAAAACAAGGTAAGGATGGCGTAGAAGGTGTAAAGCACGCCGAAGAAGCAGTTCCACGATCGCTCGCTCTGCAAATAGAAAAGCATGTACACAGTGGACATCCAGCCGATCGCAAACAAGACCCGCGGGATCGTCGACGGATCGCTCACGGACAGCATGACCACGAGCGCCAAGGTCAAATAGCTCACCGGGTAACGCAGATTGGTAATGAACCGGTCCAGGATCGCGATCGCGCGGGACACCCAGGGACGTCTCCAGACGATAAGGACAAAGCGCAGATCTTCCCGGATGTAACTCCGGTCCCAACGGATATACATCTTGCACAGCATCGCATACCGGTCGGGGACGACGGTACGGACCACCGCGGTCCGCTGGTAAACGGTGTCATACCCGCGCGAGAGGATGAAGTTCGTGAGCGCGCGGTCCTCGCCGTAGGTGCAACGGGCACCCAGGAAGGTCTGTCGCTCCCACGCATCCAGCACCGGGCGCACCGCTTCGAAGCGATACGCCGTCAAGGCGCCGGGGCAACAATAGACGGTGCGGTAGGTGGACTGGGCCGCCCGCAAAAAGTCGAAGGCCAGGATGTAACGCACCTGCAGCATCCGCGGGATCAATCCCTGGCGCCGATTGTAAACATCCACCTTTCCCGCCACCGCTCCCACCTTCGGATGTCGAAAGGGTCCGGCCAGGGCCAAAAGTGCGCCGCGGTCGATGACGCTGTCGGAATCGACGGTCACAACGATTTCCCCTTGGGCCCGTCGGAACCCTTCGGCCAGGGCGGCGCGCTTGCCTTGATTTTGAGAGAACCGGATCGGCGTGACCAACGCCGGGTGCCGTTGAGTCGCCCGCCCGATGTACTCCCAAGTGTCGTCCCGGCTCCCATCGTCCACCACAATAACCTCCAGACGATCACGTGGATAGAGCGCGGCGGCCACGGAATCGATGGTTTTCTCGACCATCGCCCCCTCGTTATAGGCCGGAATGATGACGGTCAGACGCGGCGCCTCGGCCGGGTCCGTGGGCGAATCGGGCCGGTAACGGGACCACAGTAAAACACGAAAAATCAACATCAGGCTCCCCATGACGATCCATAAGTGGCTTGGGCGCTCGACAAACCGGGCCAAGTGCCGCGACACGGCTTTATGGAATAACGGATGAAAGAAGTGGCGCGAGAGAATGGTGTATACGAAACCCGTAAGACTTATAACGATGGCCGTTCTGAGGACCCAATCCCAGAGGTCTGCCCGAGTCTGGGGGGCCCGTTTCTCACCGATTAAAAATGACTCTGAAGCCATCTTGATCTGCCTTCATCAACCGAATTTTTGAGGGAGTTTTATGGATTCGACAAGAGGGGGGATGATCTCAAGTCGTCAAGCATCAAGGAAGGTAAACGACCTCCGGTTCCTAATAACCCGCCTTTTCATTTCCCAAACAGCCCTCTGATATTCTTGATCGCTCCCGAGGCCGCTCTTTCGGCCTCGCCGCCGATCTCTTTCCCCTTTTCCTGTGCCGTGCCGAGCTCCGGTCTCAGGTTCGTTCCGGCTGATGCGACGGACGTTGGAACTTCAATTGGATGGATAAGTAATTATATCGACTGCGCCGTCCAGGAAACAATCAAAAAAATTTGTTCCTCTCCATTGATAAATCCTTGCCTTTTCCGAAGCGGTTGGGTATAGTCCATCGCACCCGGGAGGCAAGAACGAACTTATGGCCGAGATTGAATTACCCAAAATGGAAGAACTGGAGAAGATAAAAATCCGATCATTCGAGCGACGCGTGGCGCTTACGACCTCGATCTTCGCCGTGACCTTGGCCATCGCCAGTCTCGGGGGAAATAACTCCACCAAGGAAATGCTTCTGGCCCAGCAACAGTCCTCGGATCAGTGGGCCTTTTACCAGGCGAAGTCGATCAAGGAACACCAGGCACGCACGCAACGGCAGGGATTGGAACTGGAGCTGGCCGAGCGCGGGGAAAAAATGCCGCCCGAGGCACGGAATAAAACCGCGGCGCTCCTGGGACAGGTCACGGAGGAAGAGAAGCGGTATCAGTCCGAAAAACAGGAGATCGAGAAGGAGGCAAAGGCCCTCGAGCACGAACGCGACCTGCATCGCGCCAAGAACCCGTATTTCGAGTTCGCCGAGGTGCTGCTCCAAATCTCGATCGTCATGGCCTCGATCTCGATCCTGGCCGACACACCGGTGATCTTCCACTTCAGCCTGATCCTGGCCTCGCTCGGCGGATTCCTGACGATCAACGGCTATCTCTTCCTGGTGCGAATCCCGTTCCTGCACGTCGGCCCTTAAAACTCGGAGGCGGGTATTGGAATATCTTCCGGCCCCTGATATCGACGAGGAAATCTCACGGATCATCCGATCACTTGAGATGGATCACATCCAGCCCGGGCGCGTCCGTGTGATCCGGAGCCGAGGGACCAAAAGCCGGCGGATCCTGGCCCGCTGCCACGGTCTACCGAAGGCGATCCAGACCGGACTGGGTCTCCCCGCCCATTACGTGATCGAGCTCGTCTCCGAAAATTACGACCGCCTTTCCGAAGCCGAACAGACCAAAACCCTGATCCACGAGTTGCTTCATATCCCCCGCATCTTCGGCGGAGGCTTCCGAAATCACGACTATGTCCGAGACCGCCGGGTGAATCAGCTCTATGAGCAGTATATGAGAAAGACGCTGAATCCGGATTGACCATCCCTTTTCTTGATAATCTCCTTCATGTTCCTGCTTTAGCCTTTGAAACCCATGCCGCGGAAGAAACGGAAGCGTTGCACCTCGATTCCGTTTCGGAAAACCAGGAAGTCCTCTAAAGGTTCCACCTTGCCAAAGCGATGAATCATTTCGTCAATTTCCCAATCTTGTCCGACAACTAATATCGCGTCCTGTCCAATATGTTCTTCCGGGCGATTCCAAAAGCGATACTGGTGGTTGATGATTCGGTCTTGAAGGATAAGCACCTGGGGATGGTCGGGAAGATAAAATCCAAGTTCCGCGGCAATCTGGTAGGTTCTGCAACCCACAAAACTTTTGCCTGGAAAATTCCGACGCAAAGTTTCCACGTGTTGGGCCAGATCACTCCAGCCATCCACCCTTGCCGTGCTGTCGAGTCTGGCAACGGACGGGGAGGGCGGTAAAAAAGGCCTTGCAACCTGCCAATGCAGCAAGGCGGTCATGGCGAACGCCAGAATCAGCCCCCATCGGGCCAAAGGGGAATGAAGGCGTTGCTGCCGGTGGAGGCTTGCAGCCAGCAAAAGGATACCACCAAAATAAGCCGGGGCGGGCCAGTTTGCCGCCACCTTGGACCGGATGGATAGACACAAGAAAAACAAAAATAGCGGAAATGAACAGCACCACAATATCCATTCCCGGGGTGACAATTTTTCCTGCCGGCGCCGCCGCCAGCCTTCCCACCAAACTTGCAAAATCAGTATAAATAAAATCGGAGTGACTACACCCAGTTGGGAGCCCAAAAATTCTGGAAAGCTCGCAAGGGAATGGCGTGAAGGATTGGCTCCTCCGATATAAAGTACATGTTGTGCGGAGGCCCACCCGTTTTGAGCGTTCCAGATCAGTATGGGAATTCCGGATAACACACCCAAGAGCAAGGCCAACCAGGGCCCTGCGGACTTTAGCTTGGGCCTTAACTCCGGATGGCTCAAGAAAGCCAATCCCGCCAAGGGAAAAAGGAACACGCCGGTATATTTGCTCAATATTCCCAGGCCGCCAAGAAAACCAAATCCCAACCACCAGCCCAGACCCGGGCCTTCGATCGCCAACTCCAGACACGCTAAGGCCAATGCCCAGAAACCCACTTGCAGTGAGTCGTGGACCATCAAAACTCCGCCGACGGCATACAAGAGCATTCCGTTCAGCCCCAGCACGGCCCATAACGCAGCTTGTGGCTGGTTTAAGATGCGACGGCAGAACCAAATGGCTAACGCGGACAGTACCAAGCCTGAGAGCGCCGATGGAAAACGCACTCCCAGTTCGTTATTCCCAAACAACCAGGTGCCAAACCGTATCGCCACGGCCAGCATGGGCCCTTGGTCGTAGTAGCTTAATGCCGGATGCCTGGACCATTCCCAGTAATAGGCCTCGTCAGGGGCGAGATTGATAAGAGGGATAAAAGTCAGCCTCGCCCCAAAAAAAATCAGCGCCCAGAACCAGGCCCAGATCAAGATTCGGCTTTCATGCGGGTATTCACGAAGGCGTGCTGCGAACATAAATCGGGTTGGAATAGATCCAGGCATAGGTTTTGTCGATCCCCAAAGGCGATCTCCTGTGGAGTTCGACTTCTATCCGGTAAACCCCTTTCTCCTTTGCCTCGTAGACCAGCGGGGTTGTTGAGGACTCGGCCATCAGATTGCCGTCCTTAAATAACTTGATCTGGAAGGATTCTGGATGGAAACGCGTGCCGAGCGAGGCCTTCATCGTTACCGGAACGGATTCGGTCAGCTCGTCTCCCATGAGAACTTGCTTCCCGCTCCCCGTCGTTCCTTGAAAAAGAAATCCCGTCGGATCACCCAGGAGATCCATGGCAAAATAAAGATGGCCCTCTCTCAATGCATCATAGAGCATATTTTTATCATGGGCCAGATCCCCCTTGAAAGGCTCCGGCAGGAGAACATGGTTGCTGGCAAGACGCATGACCCTTTCCGGAGGGGGAAACTTGACGGAATAATGTTTTCGAATGCGGAACTGGCCGTGAATATCCGCGGAGTAGATCCCCACCATCTTCTCCGTCTGGGATTGTTCATCCCACTTTTCCAATACCTCCTGGGGTCTCTGATAAAGATTGAGAAGGGCATAGGAGGGATTCAGTGGATAGGTCATCAGACTCCAGAGGAGAGTGAAACCGTTGGCCTTCTGCCAAAAGAGAGCCCCGTCGACAATCTCCATCCCCGTCATCCCTGTTGTTCCCCAATTAACCCATCCCGATCTGGGGTGCAGTGGATGGGAAATAAATGCGATCCCTCCTTGTTGCCGGACCTCGTCCACAACGGTTTGGACATCTCGATTGTTTCGCTTGACCGTATTGGAGATTCCCATGGCCAAGACGTACTCCCCACCCATGCCGATCTCCTCACCATTTAAAAAAAGGAGATGATCATACCATCCCTCCTTATGATCGATCAAGGGCTGAAGGGTGTTATGGTCGGTGGAGATCAAAAAATCTATCCCGAGGCGGTTGCCGGTTGCGGCGATCTCCTCCACGGTATCCGCTCCGTCCGAATAGGTCGTGTGGACATGGATCAGGCCCTTGTAATCGTAGAGGGAATTTGCAGGATCGCCGGCCTTAGACACGGTCACCGGAAAGGAATAGGTGGCAATCCGGAAACCGACGATCAATACAAAAACTGCCAAAAAGAGATAAAGATTTCTAAGTCTCATATTGCTCCTTGAGCTGAAAAACGGACCCTGCTTGCCCGTCTACCAATCGATCCTCAGAATCACCACCGCCTTGCCGGGTTGAATGGACACGGCCATTTCTGTCCCCTGATCGAGTCCCATAAAAGCATCATGAACAAAGGCGGAAATAAAACTACCCAGGGCGGCGCCAGCCATGACATCCGATGGAAAATGCTTCTTTGCTTCAACCCGTGCCCATGCAGTCCCTACGGCCAGTGAATAGAAGGCCGTATCGAGCATCCACTTTCCGGGCGAGGAGATGGGCAGCGATTCGACATTTCGCTGGTCCAGCATCGCCGAGGCAAATGCGTGGGAGCTGTGACCGGAGGGAAAGCTGCTATTGTCGGATTCATCGGGCCGCTCGCGGCCTACCCAGCCTTTGATTGTTCTGGTAGCGGCCCCGGTCGCTCCCAGCGCAGCGTACTCCACCGCAAACCCTTTTGCCTTGGACATGACCCACCCGCCCGGATCGGAACCACTTGGGGCGGCCACCGCGGTCAGAAATACGCCAACCCCTTCCGCGGTATCCAACGTATCGCTAGCCTTTCCAGCCCGGTCCACGGATCCGAAAATCGGCGTCTTTTCGGATGCCCAGTCCGAAACCCGATGATCCAACTTCCCGATACTAAAAACCACCGCTCCAATGGCTGGAATCCACGTTGCCGGCTCACGAACCGCGCCCGATGCCGCGCTCTCAATCCGGTCGGACCCGGGTAAAAGCGTTACGTCCTCTCCCCAGCGATGGCCGTTCTGGAGGGTGCTGCAACCTGCCGTAAGAAGGATCATCAAAGAAGCCTGGGAAAGACGGCGGCAAAAGAAGCCAGATCTTTCACGCAGGCTCTGCCTGTTCATCCTTCTTCTCGCGCCTCTTCCTCAAACGGGCTGTATCCGTCGGTCGGTTTGGCTGCACAAGAAATTTCAAAGCGCGTTAATTCGTTCCGCATAATCCCGGCATTGTTGCCAGTCTTCGGCATACTGGTTACGGATTTTTTCCAATCGGTCTTTTGGAATCAAATCTCCTTTCGGCAGCCATGCTTCGGGCAGCAACAAAGACGGGTAGAGAATCGAATAAACAACAAGCGACCGTGAGAGTTTCTGAAGACGGCGCCAAACCCTCGGCCCGGAAAATTCCTGCACCGGAGAAAACAGATGCCGGCTGACGCTTCTGAGGACCTTGAGTTGTTTGTCGGCATACGACGTGTGAAAGGGATTCAATGAGATTTGGTTCTTATCAAATTCCACACCGCAGTATCGGGCAATCCTATGCACGAATGCGATGGGTTCGGCTTTCAGGTCTTCATAAAACAGAACCAACGGTTTTTGGGAAAAATATTTTTCCAGCACGCGCAGTTTCGGGAGGAAATACAGATCGCTTTGCTTCCAGTAGCCCTGATCCTGTTCAAGGTCGAAGAACGATTCGAAGGGCAAGCCGAAACCGTTTTTCACGCGGCGGCGGTACTGAGAAGCGATCCATGAGTCGTGCCGGCGCAGCACGATGATCGGATGGGCTTGTGGGTAAAGGGCCGCAAAACGGCTCACCTCCCTTTCCAGTTGCCGGTCGAACTCGCGTGACACGAGGTACTTCAATTGCTGCGATTGGTTGATGATTGAAGCATAACGATGATAGCGCGTATTCTTCACGTAATAAATGCCGCGGAATTTGGGAAATACCCTATGCTGCAGCCACGTGGTTGCGGTTTTGGCCAGCCCGACATGAAAGAAGATCTGCTTTTCTTTGGATGGTATCGTCATGATGTCGACATTGTAACAGGGAATCACACCGCGGGTCCAACCCCAGACCACGTGCAGGTGCTGCGGTTCGTCCGAGTCGAAGCGATACCGGAAGGCATAAACGAGATGCAAGAGCGCGGTCATCGTAAAAGACGCCGCGATCAAGACCCGTTCGCTTCTTGAGATCGCGGTGCACTGATCCGCATTCGTGGTCGGTTGAGAGGCCAAGGAACGATCCACACTGATCGATAATAGGTCGGTTACCATTGAAGCGCCGTCCCGACCAGAACCTCCGACGCCCCCGAAGGGGAAAGACCCCAGGCCCCCTGGAGGTTCAGGGGCAGTTTATGAAAAAGGGAATAGGTCACCCCGGCCGAGACCGCACCGTACGCGTGCGAGCTCCAACCGCCCGCGATTTCATATCCCAAATGAAAACTCCAATCGGCCGTCGGCCGGAAACCCAGTCCAGCTTCCCCGCCGACAAAGCTCTTGACGTCAAACTGTTGATAAAGATACCCCGGCAGGGGAATGTTGAAATCGTCTTCCTGAAGGGATCCGAGCGTCGTGGTCCAGAACCGGACCGAACGGGATTCCGTCCCTTCGCGCGCCACCAACCCGACGGTGGTCGAAGGAGACAACGGGCGATACCACTCTTCGACGCCCTGGACCGTGGCGACCGTTTTCTCCGGCTCC
>Ga0187774_10000469_pt1 | contig 13793 bp, 10 predicted proteins | sample 0216_BV02_MP05_2_FD_133152 | JGI IMG/M metagenome (GOLD analysis project Ga0187774, IMG submission 133152) | Tropical peat soil microbial communities from peatlands in Department of Meta, Colombia - 0216_BV02_MP05_20_MG | ecosystem: Environmental > Terrestrial > Soil > Wetlands > Peat | place... | reverse complement strand
GCGGCGGCGGCGGAATACCGCCGGCATCTGGCGCAGCTTCACGCGCGCTACGCCGCGCGCCCGAAGGTGACGGTGTTCTACCAGATCCTTGACGCCGCGCCGCTCACCGTCAGCGGCCGGCACCTGATCAGCGACGTGATCCGCCTGTGCGGCGGGGAGAACGTGTTTGCCGATCTGCCGGGAATCACGCCGCGCGTGGATATCGAGTCGGTGCTGCAGCGCAACCCGGAAGCGATTCTGGCGAGCGGCGATGAGCGGCTGTGGTCCGGATGGCGCGAGCGCTGGCAGGCCTGGTCCGGACTGGCCGCCGTCCGGGACCATGATCTTTTTTTTATTCCGCCCGATTTCATCGAGCGCAGCAGTCCGCGGATCCTGGATGGCGCCGAGAACGTGTGCCGCGCCCTCGAGCAGGTGCGCGCCAGACAGAAGTCTTCAGGCGGACGTTAGCGGTTTTTCCCCGGTTGCCACAGGACGTCGCCGCGACCGGCGCGCGCGTTCAGCGCGCGCGCCATGACGAACAGCAGGTCGGAGAGGCGATTCAGGTATTTCGACGTCGCCGGATTGATCGTTTCGGTTTCGCCGAGGCGGCACACGCGCCGTTCGGCGCGCCGGCATACCGCGCGCGCCAGATGACACGCAGCCGCGGCCGGCGTTCCGCCCGGCAGGATGAACTCCTTGAGCGGCGACAGATCGGCGTTGAGCCCGTCCAGCGTCGTTTCCAGGCGGGCGACCTGTTGTTCCGGGATCGCAGCGCGATTCGGAATGCTGAGCTCGCCGCCGAGGTCGAAGAGATCGTGCTGGACGTCCGTCAGCGCTGCGCGGATATCTTCGGGCATACCGTGCGTCAGCAACACGCCGATCACGCTGTTGAGCTCGTCGACCGCTCCGATGGCTTCCACCCGCGCGCTGGTTTTTTTCACGCGCGCGCCGTCACCGAGGCCGGTGGTGCCGTCGTCGCCGGTGCGGGTGTAGATTTTCGAGAGGCGGTATCCCATGTCAGTTTTCCACCAGCCGGTAGATCACGGGCAGCTGCATATCGACGCTGCGGCCGTTGAGCCAGGCGACGGCTTCAGTGAGATAGCCCAGCCGGTTGAGAGAGTTTAACGCCGATCGGTCCAGAACGGCATAGCCGGAGCTGCGTTCCAGACGGACGTTTCCGAGGCGCCCGTTGGACTCGACGTGCAATCCGAGTAATACCGTTCCCTGCCAGCCGCGCTCGCGCGCCAGCGGCGGATAAGTCAGGTAGCGCGCAAGCCGCGTCTGTAATTCGCCCAGCAACTGGTTGCGCAGGGTGTCGCCGGACACCGCGGCGGTTTGCGGTTGCATCCCCGGCGCCGTGTCAACGACCGGGGCGACCGCCGGCGCTTCGGCGGGATCGGTTTCCCGCGCGCTCGCCGCGATCGGGGCAGTCGGCGAGCGTGGCGCGGAGTAGGAGGTGATGACGGACGTTTTTCCCGGCACGCGCAAAGCCCGCGTCGCGTTTTCGAGTTCGACGCTGATCACCGGTTGCCCGAGACGGCGCAGGTCGGTGGTTTCGACGGTTCGACCGTGGCCGACAAGCAACAGCAAATGCAGGCCGCACGACAGCAGTAGGAACCGGGTCAGCGTGACGCGGTGGGCGTGCCGGATCATGATCAGAAATCTCTTCCCAACGAGAACGAGACACCTCGCTCCGGCAACGGATAGGCGTTGTAGATGTCCGGCGAGGTGGTGCTGCGGATGCCGTAATCGAACATCTTCTTATTGAAGACATTGCTGACGGCCGCGGTCCATTTCCAGCGCGCGTATTCGCCGAGGACCTTGAGGTCCACCAGGGTGTAAGCGGGGATTTTCTGGAAGGTGTTCGTCTGGTCATTGTCGAAGCGTTTCGCGCCGGCGTAGCGCGCGGCGGCCGACAGGCTCAGCTTTGCCTGCGGCGTCCAGAACAGGGACAGACTGCCGGTATCGCGCGCGACCAGCGGCACGTCGTTGCCGGCGAAAACCCCTTCCAGGAAAACCGCGCGTGTATAGGCGTAATCGGCCGCGATGCGCCATTTTTCCGCCAACCTCTGCGCGACGGACAAGGTCAGGCCGTGACGACGCGTGGGGTCGAGATTTTCGTTGGCGAAAATGACGGGATTGAAGTGGATTTCATTGCGCAAATCCATGCGGTAAACGCCGACGCTGAGTCGCGTGTCGCCATCGGTGTAATCCGAACCCAGGTCGACGCTTTCAGCCGTTTGCGGCTTGAGGGGCGAGAAGGTCTGAAGAAAATTGTTCGGATCGGTCTGGAAAAATTCATCCACGGTGGCGAAGCGCACGCTGCGCCCGAGCTTGCCGTAAACCGACCAGTTCCCGCCGAGCCGGTGGCGCATCCCCAGGTCGAGCATGTGCTGGGTGTCGGTGCTGTTCCGGTCCGGCGCGCCGCTGCCGAAAGCCCCGCCCGGCGCAGCGGGGTTGAAGTCATCGCGCGCTTCCATCCGGACGCGCTGCAGACGGGCGCCGGCCGTCAGCGTGGAATCGTCGCCGATTTCGTTCATGTTCTCGCCATAAACCGCCATGCTCGACTGGTTGACGTTCAGCCGGTGTATCGGCGTGCCCGCCGTGGACGGGTTCAATGAACGGCCGGAATCATATTGTGTGCGGTAATAGTCGACGCCCGCGGTGAAACTGCCCGGCTGGCCGAACAGGGAATGCCGCATTTTCACCCGTGGCGTGAAGGAACCGGTGGCAAGGTCGGTATCCACGTAGCTGGCGAAGGCGCCGCCGAAGGTGTAATCGTCGAAAAACGCCTTCTGATTCTTCATCCGATAGCCGCCATCGAGGATCAGTTCCCGATCGGCTGACAGAAAACGGCTGTAGCCCAGGGTGAGCGAGCTCCCGGTTTGCTTGGCATAGTCGTTAGGCGTATCCGTGCCGCGCCGGTCGCTGACGAGTTGATCGATGCCGGCGCCGGGATCGACATGACGCACGCCGGGCAGTCGCAGGCTCTGATCATCCGCGCCGAGCTTGAGGAACCATTCGCCCCGGTCCTCGCTCCAGCGCATGTCGGTTTGCAGGTTGTCCTGGCGCAGCTCGTTGTTGCGGCGATAGCCTCCGGAATCGATCCCGTTGGCAAAGATATTGAATGCGAGCGGCCCACCGCCGTGCGAAACCGAAGCATCCAGCTGTTTCGTTTTGTAGGACTCGCCGCTGACGGTGACGTTGCCCGTCGTTCCCGCGCGTCCCGGTTTCTTGGTGACGATGTTGATCGCGCCGCCGACCGCGCCGTCGCCGTACAGCACGCTGCCGCCGCCGCGGATGATCTCGATGCGTTCGATGTTTTCGAGCGGAATCGCCGCGTAGTTCACGTCGGAAAGGTCGAGGTCGTTCAAGCGTCGACCGTCGAGCAGAATCAGCGTGTTTTGGGTGGAGGTCGCGCCGAATCCGCGCAGATCCACCGAGCTTTGCGTGGCGTGATTGCCATAGAGGCTGCGGGTGGAAACGCCGGCTTGCAGAGCGAGCAGCTCCGGCAGCGTTTTCGCCGGGCTGCGGCGTATGTCTTCCGCCGTGATGACGGTTACCGATGACGGCAGGCGCGTCGTGTCGTCCTCCAGGCGCGTCGAGGTGACGATGACGGCGTTCGGGGCAATCGTTTCGGCGAGGCTGGTCAATGGGATGGCGCAGACCATGCACAAGATGGCCGGCCGGACGGCTGATGGCTTCATTCTTTTTCCTCCGCAAACTGCGCGCACCCGCGCAGCGGTTGTCAGGGATGCGGCGGAGGAAGGAAGGAGGGAAGCAGAAGGCAGAGGGGCCATTGCCGCCCGCGCCGCCCTCCGCGACACCGTTTGGGTTGCCTCAGGCCGGTCTCCGGGCTCACGAGTGGATCGTTCCGGCGAATCGCCTTCCCGTCAGACGCGCTGACAGTGGCAGATGATTCGCTTCGACTCGCTTACCGTTGCGGGGGCAGCGCCGGAGTTGTCGATCCTGATACCGCGGACAAACGCACCGGCTTCCCGTTTCATTCCCGTGGATGACAATCCTTGGGAACACCTGAAGCTGTTGAGCTATGTGCTCGCGGGCAATATATGTGTGCGAGGTTGTTGTGTCAACGGCGTTTACGAAATGTGAGGTGTTAAGCGTGCGGACTGAGTTCACGTAGGGCGGAATAGGCCGCGGGCCGTATTCCGCCGAATGTGTATCGTCTGGGCGCCGGAAAAAAACATCCGGCGCAATACGCTGCGCTATTGCGCCCTGCGCGTTGGATTTATGCTCTTGGCGACGTCCACTCTCCTTACCCCTCGCCAAATAAAAAAGCCGGCCCGAAGGCCGGCTTTGTAAGGACTGACAGGCAGCTTGGAAAAAAGTTAAGCGTTACTTCTTTTCCGGAGCAGCCGGGGCCGCGGGGGCGGCCGGCGCCGCTTCGCCGGGCTTGGCGGCTTCGCCAGCCGGGGCGGCCGGGGCCGGTGCCGGGGCGGCGGCTGGAGCCGCAGGTGCGGCCGGGGCGGCCTGTTCTTTCTTTTCGCAAGCAGTCATCGCCGTCACGGCCAGCAGGGCGGCAAGCAAAATCGAGTACTTTTTCATGGTCGTCAAGCTTCCTTTTATGAGATGGGGTGGGTAATTTTCGTTGAAAACGGCAGATCTAGAAAACATCCAGTAGCCGGGCGCCTATTGTTCTCATATTGCAAAAATTTTCCATCGTTTTTATTGAATATTAGGATTTAATTTTTTTATTGATCATAAGCGGGGTGGATCGGGAGCAGGTCCGGCACAAGGATGAAATCAGGACGCCAGCCGCGGTGCGCCGTAGAACAGGCCCTGGGCGTTGCAGATGCCGATCTCCTGCAAGGCGCGCTCGGTGTCGGCGTTTTCCACGCTCTCGGCGATGGTTTTCATGCCGAACGAAGTCGCGAGTTCGTGGATATGGGTGACGATCTTGCGGTCGGATTCGTTGTGCAGCATGCCGCGCACGAATGAGCCTTCGATCTTGAGGTAATCCGGGCGGAACTGGTTCAGGAAATTGTAAGTGGAATAGCCGCTGCCGAAATCGTCGAGCGCCAGCTGGCAGCCGAGCGCGCGCAGGCTCTGGATGTCCTGGTGCAGGGTGTCGCTGATCGGGATCGTCTCGCGCTCGGTGATTTCGATCGTGATCGAGCGGCCGATGTCGCACGCCGGCTTGAGCAGCTGGCTCAGTTCCTTGACGAAGTCGCGGTCGTTGAAGGAGGACAGGTCCACGTTCAGGAACAGCGCGAATTCCGGCGGTGTGTGCAGCAGCGCCTGGCTGATGATGTGCAGATCGACGTCGCGCGTGAGTCCCAGTTCCTCCGCCACCGTGATGAAGTCCTTGGCCTGGATCACCACGCCGTTGATGCGCATGCGCGCCAGCACCTCGTAAGCGACGGGCTCGCCGCTCGTCAGGCTGCAGATCGGCTGGAACGCGGGATGGATATGGCCCTGCTCCAGCGCGTTGCGCAGCTGGAACCCCTGGCTGAAGATGGACATGACCGCCTTGCTGATGTCCGGCGACAGCACCTCGATGCGATTGCGGCCGCGGCGCTTGCTGTGATACAGCGCCACGTCGGCGGCGCTGACCAGGTCCTGGGCGTTCAAGCCGTGGGTCGGCGCCTCGGCCACGCCCATGGAGGATTGCAGCTGCATATGCCCGACCGGCAGCGGGATGCGCGTGTCGCTGATGCTGTCGTGCAGCTTCTGCGCGATGCGCGTGGCGTTGTCGAGGTCGGTGTTCTTGAGCACCATCGCGAACTCGTCGCCCGCCAGGCGCGCGATGTAGTCGTTGCGCCGCACCTGCTGCTTGAGCAGCTGCGCCGTGGTGCGCAGCACTTCGTCGCCGAACGGATGGCCGTAGGTGTCGTTGATGAACTTGAAGCCATCGAGGTCGATCAGCAGCAGGCACACCGGCATGCTCTTCGGCAGGTGATCGGACAGGATCACCTCCAGCTGGCTGTCGAAGTGGCGGCGGTTGTACAGGCCGGTGAGCGGATCGGTGACGGACAGGTGGTACAGCTCGTCCTGGTATTTGCTTAACAGGTGGTTGAGCTCGACGCTCTTGGTGACGTCGCTCAGGGTGCCGATGATGCCGGTGAAATTCCCCGCCGAGTCGTTCTGCGCGTCGGCGTCGAGGCTCATCCACAGGCGCTTGCCGTCGGCCGAGCGCAGCGAGATCTCGCGGCTCTTCTCGTGCAGGCGGTTCAACAGGCGCGGCTCGAAGCTGCGGATCGCGTCCTCTTCCAGCAGGAAATCGCTGAAGGGTTTTCCGAGCGAGTCGTCGACGGTGAATCCGGTCAGGGTGCGCCACGCCGGGTTGAGGAAGACCAGGCGGCCGTCGGCGTCGAGCTCGAACAGGATTTCATGCATGCCGTTGACCAGCTTGCGCAGGCGCGTTTCGCTGAATTCGAGCAGCTCGCGCGTCTCCTCCAGGCTCTGGATATAGTGCCGCATCGCCACCGAACCGTCGGCGAAGGCCTGGTTGAGCTGCTGGATTTCGCGGGTGCCCGATTCGATGAGCGGCACGCGCGGGTGCCAGTTGCCGCGCGCGAATTCGCGCGCCCATTGCATCAGCGGCTGCAACGGCGCGGTGAAGCGCTGCAGCAGCAGATATTCGAGCAGGAAGGCGACCAGCAGCGCGACGCCGGTGAGCAGGCCGCCGATCACGACGACCCGTTGCGTGTCCTGGTTGAGGGGGGCGTAGGAGAGCGCCGCCTCGATCTGCCCGACGCGCACGCCGTTGGCCGTCAGGTCCGACAACAGCGGCGAGGCGCCGGTGACGGCGCCGGTCAGGAGCCTTGAGAGCCGGCTGATCGATTCCTGGTTGCCGCGGTATTCGTACAGCAGGCCGCCGGTGGCGTCGGTCACCCGCAACCAGGCGATCGCGGGATCGTCGGCAAGTTTGCGCAGGTAATTGTCCAGGCCGGCGATGTCGTGACCCGCCACCATGCCGCGCACGGCGGGTTCGACGAAGGTCATCAGGTTCTGCGCCAGTTTCTGCTGGGCTTCCAGCTGGCTATGAGCGGTCTGGCGCGCGTAAACCAGGGTGACGACGGCGGCGGTGCACAACAGCAGGAGGGAAAAAGCGATGGCGATCCGGGCGCGCAGGCTTCGGGGGAGCAACCGCAGGTGGTTCATGCCCCTACCGCCGGAAAAAGGGAACGCAGGGCGATGGCAGGCAGGACATTTCCTGGCACGGTTTTAAGCAGGCTTAACCCCAATGCGCGTCTCCCCATCCTCGAAAAGCACTGCTGTAAGTGGGCAAAAGTATAACGATCGGCCCGATTTTAATCCACACAAACGGGCATCGTCGCCGGATCCCAAGTCGTCCATCCGCTTCGGGCGCTCGGTGCTACTCAGGCAGGTACCAGCGGGCACCGTCGGCATGAATTTCGCGCAAAGAACAATGGTAGAGGCGTTCAAGGTTCGGGCGCTGCAGGATTTCCGCCGCCGGGCCGTGCCGGTGCTCACCGTCGTCGAACAGCAGGATGGCGTGCGTGCCGAAGCGCAACGCGAGATTGACGTCGTGCAGCACGAAAACGTTGAGACACCCGGGCCGTTGCGCGCGCGTCGCCAGCTGCTCCAGGACCCGGACCTGGTGGTGCAGGTCGAGGTGGTTAGTCGGTTCGTCCAGCAGTTGGATCGGGGCATCCTGCGCCAGCAGCGCGGCGATTTCGACGCGGCGGCGTTCGCCGCCCGAGAGCGTCGCGAGCGGCCGCTCGGAAAATCCCGCGAGTTCCACCTGCGCCAGCGCCGCCTCGGCCAGGCGGTAATCCTCGGCGCTTTCCCATTGCCAGCGCTCGAGATGCGGATAGCGCCCGGACAGCACGGTTTCGAGGACCGTCGCCGGAAACGCCGATTCGAAATCCTGAAACAGCAGGCCCACGCGCCGGGCGCGCCGGCGGTGCGGCAGGGCGCGGATATCCGCGCCGTCCAGACTGACCTGACCCCGGTCCGGCGCCCGCAAGCCGGCGAGCGCGTGCAGCAGAGTGGTCTTGCCGCTGCCGTTGGCGCCGAGGATGACCCAGTTCTGGCCCGCATCGAAATGGACGTTGAGCCGCGCGCACAAGGTTCTTTGCGCGACGGTCAGCGACAGATCGCGGGTTTCGAGCATCAGCGTGCGCGCACCAGGAGATAAAGGAACACCGGCACGCCGAGCAGGGCGGTGAGCACGCCGACCGGCAACTGCGTCGGCGCCGCCCAGCTGCGCGCCAGGGTATCGGCGACGGTGAGGAAGCCGCCGCCGAGCAGCACGCTCGCCGGCAGCAGGAAGCGGTGATCCGAGCCGCCGGCCAACCTTAATATATGCGGGATCACCAGGCCGACGAATCCCACGCACCCGGCCAGGGTCACGGCCATGGCCGTGAGCAGCGAGGCCAGCAGATAAATGACCAGGCGCAGGCGCGCCGGATTCTCGCCGAGCGCGGCCGCGACCGGCTCGCCGCGCAGCAGCAGGTTGAGCGGGCGCGCCAGCCACCAGGATACGGCCAACCCAAGCACCAGCGCGAGCAGCGCGATACCCGGGTTGGCGGCGTAGCCCAGGTCGCCGATCAGCCAGAACAGCATGCCCTGCACCTGCGCCGCCGGCGCCAGCGTCAGCACCAGGCTGATCACGGCGCCCCAGCCGGCGGCCACCACCACGCCGGTAAGCAACAGGCGGTTCTGGGTCCACACGGAAGCGGCGCGACTCAGGCCGAAGACGACGAGCATCGAAACCATCGCGCCGAAAAACGCGCCCGCGCGCAACCATCCCGCGCCGAGCCCGGCGAGCATCGCGAGCAGCGCCGCGACCGCCGCGCCGCCGGAGATGCCGAGTACGTAAGGATCCGCCAGCGGGTTGCGCAGCAGCACCTGCAACAGCGCGCCGGACAGCGCCAGCAGCCCGCCCACGGCGAAGGCCGAGAGCGCGCGCGGCAGGCGCAGATCGTGCACCACGAGATAGGCGGTACCGCCGGGTTCGCCGAACAACGCGTGCCACAGCGCGGCTCCGCCGATGTCGAGACTGCCCTGCGACACCGCGAACCACAGACTCAACGGCGCCGCGGCCAGCAGAATGAGGATGATCAGCAGGCGGCGGTTCATATAGAACCTGTCTCAAAATTAGACTCCCTCCCCCTTGATGGGGGAGGGTTGGGGTGGGGGTGAAATGTGTCATCGGGAAATGCAGCAAAAAACTTTCCCCCTCCCCCTAACCCCCTCCCGCAAGGGGAGGGGGAAATAATTTTGAGATAGGTTCTATACATTTTCATCCCCGACGTTCCTGGCGGTCTATCTCATATGTAAAAAACGATTTTTAACCAGCCTAGCGCAGTTGTAGGACCGGCCAGCCGCGCTTCTGTGCCTCGCGCTGCAGGATGTCGTCGGGGTTGACCGCCACCGGATGATCCACGATCGACAGCAGCGGCAGGTCGTTGTGCGAATCGCTGTAGAACCAGCTGCCCGCGAGCGTTTTGCCGTGTTCGGCCAGCCATTCTTGCAGGCGCGCCACCTTGCCTTCGCGATACGAGGGCGTGCCGGCGACCTTGCCGGTGTAGCGGCCGTCGCGTTCCTCCGGCTCGGTAGCGATCAGGTGCGGGACGCCGAATTCGCGCGCGATCGGCGCGGTCACGAAGCTGTTGGTGGCGGTGATGATCAGCAACGTGTCGCCGCGCGCGCGATGCTTTTCCACCAGCGCGCGTGCTTCCGGCGTGATCATCGGCAACACCTTACTCTGCATGTACAGCCGGTGCCAGCGGTCGAGTGTCGCGCGGTCGTGTTGCGCCAGCGGACGCAGCGCGAAGGCGAGGAACTCCATGATGTCGAGCGTGCCGGCCTGGTATTGCGCGTAATAGCGCTCGTTTTCGCGCTCGTATTCGACGCCGTCGACGATGTGGTTCTCGATCAGGAACCGGCCCCAGGCGTGATCGCTGTCGCCGCGCAGCAGCGTGTTGTCGAGATCGAATATTGCAAGTGCCAAGTCCAACTCCTATTGCAGGGAACCACGGATGAACACGGATACACGCGGATGATAGCGAAAAAGAAATGGAATTTGTTTATCTATTCTCATCCGTATTCATAAATAGTGGCGTTTGATTTTCATGGCGCTTGATAGATTTGTAAAAAAACGCGTTTCGGCAACGGATGTTGCAGGTCCCAGATGTGCACGCTGGCGTCGTCCGAGGTCGAGGCGAGATAACGCCCGTCGGGCGAGAGCGATACGTAGGTGCCGCACAGCTCGTGCGGCTGGAAGCGTTCGATCACCGCGCCGGTTTGGGGGTCGAGCAGATACACGGAGCTGTCGGTCTGGCGGCCGATGGTCGCGAGGCGGCGCCCGTCGCGGCTGTAGCTGATGGACTTGACCAGGCCGTGATGCGGCGTGGGCAGAATCCGGAGCGACCCGTCGGCGAGCCGCCAGCGGAACAGCTTGAACCAGCCGCCGCCCATGAGCACGGCGCCGTCGGGCGCGAACGCCAGGCTCCAGGCGTCGGTCGGCGGCGCCGGCAGGGCGTGCGGGGTGTTGTCGCCGAGATGCCAGTAAAACACGCGTCCATCCGTGCCGCTCGAGGCCAATTGCCGGTCCCCGGCGCGAAACGCGACGGCGCGCACCGCGCCGCGATGCAGGGCCAGATCTCCGATAGGGGAAAAATCCTTGAGGCGCCACAGACGCACATGCCCGTCGCGGTGCCCGGTGACGATGAGACCGGCGGTTTCGTCGGCCACCATGTCGGTCACGGGCGAAGGAGTGACGAGGCGCTTCACCAGGCGCCCGTCGCGCGTCCACAGCGCGACCGTGCCGTCGTAGGCGGCGGACAGCAGCTCGCGGTCCTGGTCCAGGAACTGCATCCCCTGCAGCGAATCGGTATGTGCTTTCCAACCGGCGATTTCCCGGCCTTCCGGCAGATGCCACAGGCGGATGCGGCCCTCGGAGCCGCCCGAGGCGAGCGCGCTCGAGCGGCTGTCGAAGGCAAGCGCGTAGCCGTTGTTGTGGACGTCCTCCAGGGCGACATTGGGCGGGACAGTCGGCGTGGCGCAACCGGCCAGGCACAGTACGGCGATCAGCGCCGCCACGGCCCATGACAAAACAGGCGCATTGCCGCCACCGCGGCTTCGTGGAAAAATCATGCTGTCGTTTCTCGCGATTTCGGTTCCGGCGGGATTCTAATGATAGACGAACATGGTTACCGCCCCAACGTGGGCATTGTCCTGTGCAACAGTTACAACCAGGTTTTCTGGGCGCGGCGCAGCGGCCAGGACGGTTGGCAGTTCCCGCAGGGCGGCATTCGTCCGCAGGAGGACGTCGAGCGGGCCATGTTCCGCGAGCTGCGCGAGGAGGTCGGCCTGGCGCCGCTGCACGTGGAAATTCTCGGGAGGACCCGCGACTGGCTGCACTACGACATCCCCGGCGATTACCGGCGCAATCCCCACAGCCCGTTCCGCGGCCAGAAGCAGATCTGGTTCCTGTTGCGCCTGCTCGGGCGCGACGAAGACGTGCGCCTGAACCTGAGCGAGCGGCCCGAGTTCGACGCGTGGCGCTGGATCGAGTACTGGAGCGCGCTCGAACACATCATCAGTTTCAAACGCGAAGTTTATCAGCGCGCGCTGGCCGAGCTCGAACCGCTGCTGCCGTCGGCGCGCGCGCAGAACGACTGAACGCCGCGCGGCACGTCCCTCCGTCGCCGCGCCTGTTTTCGCCCGTTACCGCGCGCTGAGCGCGCTGACGGTCGCGCTGCTGGGGCTGCTCGGTATTTTCGCCTTCGGACGTCTCCCCGTCGACTTTCTGCCCTCGCTGGAAGCGCCGCGTCTGCGCGTGCAGATTTCGGTTCCCGGGCTGACGCCGGAGGTGATCGAAGACAAGGTGATGCGTCCACTCGAAGCGGCCCTGCGCGACACGCCCGGCGTGTCCACGGTCGAGTCCGTGGCCACGCCCGGGAGCGTGGCGGTAAATCTGTATCTGCAACATTACCGCGACGCCGATGCCGTGCAACAGGAAGTGACCGCGCGGCTGGAGCACCTGAAGACAATGCTGCCGGCCGCGGTCGCGGCGCCGGCGGTGTCGCGGCTGGACGCCGCGCGCACGGCCGCGGAATTGACCGTGACCGCGCGCGACCGCGACCCGCTGGCATTGCGCGACTGGGTGGACGGCGAGCTGGTCAAACGCCTGCAAGAGTTGCCCGGCGTGGCGACGGTGCAGGCGCAGGGTGGGGCGGTGCGCGAGATCGTGGTCCTGCCGGATCAGCGCCGGCTGGCGGGATTCGGGATCGGCTTCGACGACGTAATCCAGGCGCTGCAAAAGGGGCGCGAGCCGGAAGCGCGCATCGCCACGCCGCTCGTGCAGCGCCGCCGCGGCCGCGATGCGATGCAATCGGGCAACGTCGCCGCGGTCGCGGCCATGCCGGTGACGCTGCCGAGCGGGGAAAGCATTCCGCTGTCGGAAGTGGCCGACGTCACGCTCGGCGAGGAGACCAGGACGGAGCGTGTCTTGCTGAACGGCGCCGAAGCGGTGAAGTTGACGGTGCAGAATCAGTCCCGGGCGTCGCGCACCGATGTCGCCGATCGCGTGCGCGCGGAGATCGACTGGATGCGCGCGAATCGTCTGATTCCCGAGGGCATCGAGGTTCATTTCGTGACGCGCCAGCTCGACCGGGCCAGACGGATCGAGAAGCGGCTGGTCGCGGCGCTGGTCGGCGGCTCCTTGCTGGCGCTGCTGGTCGCATATTTCATCTCCGGGAGCGGACGACGCACGCGGATTCTCGGCGCGATCATGGTCGCCTCGATCGGGTCCGCTTGCGTCGGGATGCTGCTCATGAAGCTGACGCTGAATGTGATGACGCTGGGAGCGCTGGCGCTCGCCAGCGGATTGCTCGGCGCCTGCGCGATTCTGATGTTCGAGCGCGCCAAGCCGACGGTGGGCGCCGTCGCGTCCGCGAGTCCGGTTATCACGACCTTGACTCTGCCCGTGGCGCTGGCGTCGTTGGCATTCGCCGGCGGCCAGATCGAGGCCTTGTTCCGCGGATTCATCCTGGTGTTTTCCGGCGCCTGGATCGTTTCGGCGCTGCTCGCCTGGACCGTTGTGCCGGCGTTCGACGTGACGCGCCGCCGCGCCAGACCCTGGACCATGGCGCCCAGACGGGCGATGCAGCGCACGCGCCAAATCTACGGCCGTCTCCTCGGCGTGCTGTTGCGGCGACCCTGGCTGCCGCCGGTCCTGGCGCTGGCGTTCGTGGGCGCAATGGCGTTCGTGTTCTTCACCCGGCATCCGCAAACGCTGCCGGCATTCAATCCGGTGCCCGGCGAAACGATGTCCTGGCGCCTGCGCGGACCGGACGGCGCGCGCCTAGCGGCGCTCGGCGACGAGCTGGCGCAGCGCTTGCGCGCGTTGCCTGAGCTGCACGACGTCGTGAATTCGGCGCACCTCACGCATGAGGAGTTCGTGTTGCATCTGGACGAGACGCGCGCCGTCGAGCTGGGGCTGGACATCACCGACGTCGGCCGGGCGCTCGCGATCGCGCTCACCGGCATCACGGCCGGCAGCATTCGCGATGCCGATCATCGCTATGACATACGAATGCAACTGCCGCCCAGGGAGTCGGCAGGCGCCGTCGCGCGCGGGCGCCTCTTGCTGCTGGGCGAACTCAAGGATCGGCCGGCGGTGTATTTGCGCGACGTGGCCACGGTCGAGCGCGGCACGGTGCCGGCGGAGATCCGGCATGAAAACGGCCTGCCGCAGATCCGGCTGACGGCGGTCGCAGCGGCGAACGCGACACCGCGCCGCATTGCCGCCGAAACGCGCCAGGCGCTCCGGGGATACACGTTGCCCGCGGGCTATGAGTTGTCCGGCGACGGCGTCG
>Ga0187774_10000465_pt1 | contig 13858 bp, 12 predicted proteins | sample 0216_BV02_MP05_2_FD_133152 | JGI IMG/M metagenome (GOLD analysis project Ga0187774, IMG submission 133152) | Tropical peat soil microbial communities from peatlands in Department of Meta, Colombia - 0216_BV02_MP05_20_MG | ecosystem: Environmental > Terrestrial > Soil > Wetlands > Peat | place... | reverse complement strand
GCCGAGGCCCTCCTCAAGGAGATCGCGGACCAGCCCCGGTGGCGGGAGGATCTCCAGGAGATCATCAACCAGACCCTCCGGTGCAAACAGATTGTAACCCGCCTCCTGGAATTCAGCCGGCAATCGATCGGGCAGCGGGTCCTCTTCGACCTCCACGAGGTCATCGGCAGATGTGTGGATCTCTTGGGCCGGCAGGCTTTGTTCCACGATGTGCGGATCATCCTGGACCTCGAGGCGGACCTTCCTCAGATCGTGGGCGATCCCAGCGAGATTCAGCAGATCTGTACCAACCTCATGATCAATGCGGCGGACGCCATGCTGGGCAGGGGCGAGCTCACCATCAGGACCCGGTCCGCTCCCGAGAGCGATCGGGTGATTCTGGAGTTCGCCGATACCGGTCCCGGAATCGCCCCTGAGATCAAGGAGAAGATCTTCGAGCCCTTTTTCACCACCAAGCCTCTCGGCAGCGGCACGGGGCTGGGACTCTCAGTGGTCTACGGCATTATCCAGCGGCATAGGGGCACAATCGAGGTGGCGAGCCCTGCCGGAGGCGGCGCCGTCTTCACCGTCACGCTCCCGCTCCAAGCCCCGGCCGAGAAGGCCGAGACGGACGAGGCATGAAGGAGATCCATCCAAGCGGCCTCGGTCTTAGGGCTACATACACATGAGGAGGCGCTCACACGGTGCCGGCGGGTGAGACCATTCTGGTAGTCGACGATGAGAAGGTGATCAGGGACGGCTGCTCTCGTATCCTCGCCCCTGAAGGCTACCGGGTGGTGACTGCCATCCACGGCCAGGAGGCCCTTGAGGTCATGGCCAGGGAGGCGGTGAATGTCCTCCTCTGCGACCTGAAGATGCCGGTTATGGGCGCCCTCGAGGTGTTGGAGGCGGTGGGCGCTCAGTATCGGGACGTTCCGGTAATCATTATCACGGGCCACGGCACGGTGGAGAGCGCTGTCGAGTGCATGAGAAAGGGGGCGTACGAGTTCATCACCAAGCCTTTCCGGGCCGATCACCTCATCCTCATGGTGGAGCGGGCCCTGGAAAAGCAGACCTTGCAGCGCCAGGCGCGGCAGTTCCAGGAAGAACGCGCGAGACACCTCTACGATCTGACCATGGAGCAGAGTAGGATCAGGACCATGGTGAACTTCATGGCCGACGGAGTGTTGGTGACCAACCGGGATCTCGAGGTGGTGCTCCATAACCCGGCGCTCGTGAGATTGCTCCAGCTCCCGCCGCATCTCGCCGACTTGGGGGCTCTCTCGCACTATGTGAAGGATGAAGCCCTCTTCCGAGCTCTGGAGGAACTGGCGGCGAAGGGAGGGGCTGAGACGGAGGCGATCTCCCAGGAGCTTTGCATCGGCAAGACCCACCTTCGCGCCCTCTCGGCCCCGGTTTACGGGCCGGATCGTGAGGTCCTGGGGACGGTCACCGTGTTCCACGACGTGACCCACTTCAAGGAGCGGGACGAGATGAAGTCCAACTTTGTTCGCCTCGTCTCCCACGAGCTGAGGGCCCCCCTGGCGGCGATCCAGCAACAACACTCCGTGATCCTGGACGGGTTGGCAGGAGGTTTGACCGACAAGCAGCGAGAGCTTTTGGGGCGAGGCCGAGAGAAGATTCAGGGGCTTCTCGACCTCATCAACGACCTTCTCGATGTGGCGCGGATCGAGAGCGGCCATGCGGTCCAGCAGCAGGTGCCGCTCCAGCTCGAGGCCATCCTGGCAGGCACCGTGAGGCTCATGCGCGCCAAGGCTCAGGTCCAGGGCATCGCGCTCAAGCTGCAGCTCCCTCCAGAGCTTCCCATGGTGCTCGCCGATGTTCGTGCCATGGAGGAGGTGTTCACCAACCTCATCAACAACGCCATCAACTACTCGCCCGACGGCGGCGAGGTCACGGTTTCGGCCGTGTCCCACGGCGATTACCTGGAGGTCAACGTAAGCGATACCGGCATCGGAATCGAACCGGAGGAGATCCCGAAGATCTTCGAGCAGTTTTACCGGGTGAAGCACCCCAAGACCAGGCATGTTATTGGGAGCGGGCTGGGTCTCCCCATCGTCAAGGGGATCGTAGAGGCCCATCGCGGCTCAGTGACCGTTGAGAGCGTTCCGGACAGGGGGAGCACGTTTAAGGTGGTGCTGCCGACTATTGCCGATCAGTCGGACACGTGACCCCTCCTTGGCGTAAGGCGATCATTTCGGACCGCGTCGGCAGATTCAGGAGCCGGCGGGAGGTATGTGGAGCACGTTATGAGCTTACAGGAAAAATTGAATGCAGGCCGGTTCGTGGTCCTCGCGGAACTGGAGCCCCCGAAGGGGGTGAATGTGGACCCCGTGGTGATGAACGCTGCCAGGGTGCGGAGCCGGGTGGATGCTTTTGTGGTGCCCGAGATGGCGCACGCGGTGATGAAGATGAGCGCCCTCGGAGGGGCGGCCCTGCTCCAGGGGAAAGGGTTCGAGACCGTGATGGAAGTTTGCTGTCGGGATCGGAATCGGCTGGCCCTGCAAGGGGATCTCTTGGCTGCCGCAGCACTCGGCGTCGCCAATGTAATGGTGGTGGGCGGAGAGACGATTAGCCATGGCGATCACCACCGCGCCCATCCCGTGTGTGACATAGAACTCGTGGACCTTCTCGATGGGATGCAGAAGCTCGGACAGGGCCGCGACATGGCCGGTATTGAACTCAACGGGTATCCCCGGTTCTTTGTAGGCTCAACGGTGAATGCAAGCGCGAGCGGTGGTCTTCTCGACCTCGAGCTGGCTGAGCTGGATCGGAAGATCTCGGCGGGTGCAGAGTTCTTCGTCACCCCGCCCGTCTTCGACCTGAGGACCTTCAGGGCGTTCATGAAGCGGGTGGGCGGCCGCAACGCCTTCATTATCCCCAGGGTGCTTCTGCTCAAGTCGGTGGGCATGATCCGCTACATGAATCGCCACGAGACGCAGATGAAGGTCCCGGAGTCGATTACCTCCCGGATTCAGAAAGCCCCCGACAAGGTGCGCGAGTGTATCCGGGTGGCGGCGGAGCTCGTGGTCGCCCTGAAAGAGGAAGGTTATCGAGGCGTGTGCCTCTCGACCATCGAGTGGGAGGACAAGCTCGGAGAGATTTTGGATGAGGCTGCGCTGTGACCGAAGACGCAGCTTGGCGGGATGAGCGGCTGCTTCGGCCCCTGTGGGTTTCACCTTGCAGAATGGGTGCAACTGGTGTAGTACCCTGCCATGTTCGTTTGAACCAGAGGAGGGGGAGGAGATGGCGAGAAGATATGTGCTTGTTGTGGACGACGACCCGGATCTCGTGGAAACCGTGGCCTTGATGCTTGAGAGTAAGGGCTACGAGGTGGGCAAGGCCTACGATGGAGTTGAGGGCGAAGAGTCCATCAAGAGGCGGCGGCCGGATCTCCTGGTGCTCGATGTGATGATGCCGCGGAAGCACGGGTACAAACTCTGTGCCGAGCTGAAGGCCAACAAGGCGACCAGGGACATCCCCGTTATCCTACTCACCGCAGTGGGCGATGCGGTCCCGAGCACGACCTACACTCACGCCGACGGGAAAGCCACCGAAGCGGACGAGTACATTCCCAAACCGGTGGATGCCAAGACCCTGGTCCAGACGGTAGAGAGTTTTTTCACGTGAGATGCTTCGCTGTGGCAGGTTTTCAGACCTGTCATCAGGTGAAGGATTATGGCCAAGATCAGGCTTGGGGGCCTCAAGCTCTGGGACGGGGCTGCCCAGGTGGTTCTGTCGTCTGCCTGCGAGACGCACAGGCTCGCAGAGATCGTGTCCGGTCCCCTGGCGGCTGAGAAGATCAATATCGCCCTCCTCACCCACGTCGCGGCCGGCGGAGAGTCGCTGTGCGGCACCGCCCTCTGCGTCACCAGGGCCCTCGGCGCCTCCTGCTCATCGCTCCTGAGGGTCCCCGGGGGCGAGTTAGACCGCCTTCGCCTCCAGCCGGATGTTAGCACCGTTTCCATCTTTCCCCATGATCAGCGCCTCGAGATCTTCGGCGGTGTGCTCCTAGCCATGGCCGAGGCCGGAGTGGAGGTGCGCGGCCTCGCCACCTCTCCCTCGACCATCGTCAGCGTGCTCCCTGATCGGGCCGTGAGCCGAGTCGTGGACAGGCTCTTTGGCTGTTTCGCCTTTCCGGATTTTGACACCGCCGCGGACTGGCAAGGCAGATGGCGAAGGCTTGAGCGGCCGTCGGGAGAGATCGTCGCCTCGTACGAGGAAAAAGTCATAAGGATTTACGGCGTCGTTGAGGAAGCCGATCTCGATTTGTGGTCGCTGCTCGTACTCCCTCCCTCCCTCGGCGAGCTGGGCGCTGCCATGGCGATGTTCGCCCGCTTCGGTCTGAAGCTGCCCTTTCTGGTGGCACTGCCTGGCCCGGGGGAGGGGCTAATTTTCGCTTTCTGCATGGCGACCGTTGCGGGGGAAGAGGTCGAGCGGGTCCTCGCGGCGCATCTCCCCGGGAGCAGCGTCCGCCGCCGGAGCCGCGTGGGGGCACTGTTTCTTCATGGCCCTCACTTCGGTGACCGGTACGGCATCGCCAACGCCCTGATTGGGACCCTGGAGCAATCGGATACCGAGATCCTGGCCCTGGGTTGTGCCGTTTCTTCCATCTCGGTGGTCATCAACGCGGAAGACATCCCCGCGGCGACGGGGGCGCTTGAGACCGCCTTCAGCATCCCGAGGGCGAGAGACTAGCGGGTGTGAAACCGCATCGCTCTCCTCGCCGGATAGAAGCCGGAGTAAACCCGGACCCCGGCTGGGAGAAGGAAGGCGACGCCCATGGCCTCTGGGAAGATGAATGCCTGCTTGAAACTCGCGTGCTGGCGGGACTCGGCATCGCACTGGGCGACGTAGCAGGGAGGAAGAAAAGGAACGGCCCCAACAAACGCTTCCCATCTGGTTGTTCCCGGACCACCGTTTTCCCCCCGGTGACAATCCACCCACCGGTATTTCTGCCATCAGGCAGGGTTACTAGGTCCGTCCGGTAGGCCCTTCGAAATCTCTTTCTTCTGGCCAACCGTGATGGTTCCCGCTCATTGGGGCCAATATCACAATACAACACCTCTACCCAGAAAGCAAGAAGAATTTTTGGCCCCCTGCACAAAGGCGCCTGCGCCTCCCCACCCCGCTGCGTCGCATTCGCTCAACTCATTAGGCATACCCTGACGACAACCCCCACCCCCGGCTTCACGCCGAGAGTGGGGCGAGGAAGGCGAGCAAAATTTCACTCGATAGGTACCCGGTGGCCGTGCAGGGTATCCTCAAAGGGAACGTGAATGCTGAGGAGACCTGATTCAAATCTCGCCCGCGCCTGATCACCCCTCACCCTGTGGGCGAGCATAAAGCAGGTTTCGTACTTGAAGTCTTCAGCCTCGGCCTTGACACAGAATCCTTCTCTCCCCATCTCGAGTTCAACGCCTTCTTTCGGGGCGCCGGCGAGGTTCACGGAGATGCGCAAGCCGCTCTCCTCGTCGTTGTGGCTCACGTTGATTGTGGGTACGATCACCCTTTTTTCTTCGGCTGCCATAAGCTGACCCCTCCTTTCTCGCGGGATTGGTCATAGACTGAAACTAATATCTGGGACTGGAGAAATCAAGGGACCAGCCGCAGTTGATCACGCGTCAAAAGTGCGCTAAGAAGAGCTTGCCAAGAGGGTGGGTGTGGTCGCCTGAAAGACGAACCTTGCACCGCACACAGCTCTCCTCAATACCGAGATGAGAGGCACTGGACAGCCATGAAGACCGCTATTATTGGTCCCGGAGCCTTGGGTTGCCTTTTCGGCGCTTACCTTGCGAAAGGCGGCCTGGATGTGACCCTCGTTGACCACCGACCCGAGCGAGCGAGAACCTTGGGCGCTGGCGGCATCACCGTCCAGGGGTTGAGGGGCGAACACCATGTCCCAGTGAGGGTGACGGCGGAAAGTAACTCCCTCGGGCCGGTGGACCTGGTCATCGTCTGCGTCAAGGCCTATCATACCGGCGACGCTCTCAGGTTGCACGGCTCCCTTGTTGGCAACAACACGATGGTATGGACGATTCAAAACGGGCTCGGCAATGTGGAAACCATGGCACGGCTCGTGCCGGCCGACCGGATCGTGGGCGGCAGCACCACCATGGGAGCAAACCTGTTGGCCCCGGGGCGTGTCCATCACGCCGGAGAAGGAGAGACCTTCATCGGCGAGCTGGACGGAACCCTCTCCCCGAGAGTTGAACTGGTCGCGCGCAAGTTGAGCGCCGCTGGCATTCCGGTGCAGCCTCGTGCCGATATCCAGCGCCTCATCTGGAGGAAAGTGCTGGTCAATGTGGCGATCAACGCGCTCACCGCAATCCTCAGGGTGCGGAACGGTGTGCTCCTGGAGCATGAACCGGCTCTCCGGCTCATGGAGGATGCCGTTCGGGAAGCGGTGCGGGCGGCCGCTAGCCACGGCATTCACTTGGCCGAGGATGAAGCGGTGACCCAGGCCAAGGATGTGGCCCGGCGGACCGCCAAGAATCGATCGAGCATGTTGGTTGACATCCTGGCCGGCCGCCGCACGGAGATCGACTTCATCAATGGGGCGATCACCGGCCTCGGGCCGGCACCGGTGAACAGGGTGCTGACGGACCTCGTTCGAGCGCTGGAGGCGAGTGCCGCGGCCCGGGTGGATGGATCGAACTGATCGACGCTTGGCGTAATTCTCCATTCATGAATTGATGTGGCCGCCACCAGAGCAAGGGGCCGACCGGAAAGGAGCGAGCTAATGGAGCAGAAGAAGGTGACCCTCACGACGCTCAAGGAGATGAAGCAGCAAGGCCTACCCATCACCATGGTCACGGCATACGATTACCCGACGGCCCGCCTTGTTGACGAGGCAGGCATCGACACCGTGCTCGTAGGCGACAGCGCGGCCAACGTGGTTTTGGGCTATGCCGACACCATTCCAGTGACGGTGGAGGAACTTCTGCACCACACGAGGGCAGTCCGCCGCGGAGTGCGCCGAGCCCTTCTCATTGGGGATATGCCCTTCATGTCTTACAATGTCTCGCTCGAACAGGCCATCGGCAACGCCGGCCGCTTCCTGAAAGAGGCGAGCGCCGAGGCGGTAAAGGTTGAGGGCGGGGGCTGGGTGGCGAAGACTGTCGCCGCCATGGTGAATGCCGGCATCCCGATAGTGGGTCACTTGGGGCTTACGCCGCAAACAGCGAGCATGCTGGGAGGCTACCGCGTGCAGGGCCGCACCGCGGAGTCGGCCCGGAAGATCGTCCAGGATGCCTTGCGTCTCCAGGATGCAGGGGCCTTCTTGCTCGTGCTTGAATGCGTGCCGGACCGGCTGGGGGAACTGATTTCGAAGAAGCTAGAGATCCCGGTCATAGGGATCGGGGCCGGAGTCAACACCGACGGGCAGGTGCTCGTCTTTCACGACCTCGTCGGCATCCAGAGTGGGTTCGCGCCGAAGTTCGTGAAACGCTACGCGGGCGTCGGAGATGAAATTCGCTCCGCCGTAGCCAGATACTGCCAGGAAGTGAAGGAGCGTGCCTTCCCCGCGGACGAGCACTGCTTCAGGATTCCGGACGAGGAGTTCGCCGCGCTGAAGAAGGTTCTGGAGACGTAGGAGCAATGCGAGCGTGCATTAATCCGCCCGAGGCGGGTTAATGCACGCTCGCAGGGAACTGCTCGCCCGGCCTACCAGGCGTTGAAGAGAACGTGGATTCCCACGAGGGAGAGACCGTAGGTGAAGATCTCCTTGAGCGTCTGGTCTGAGATCTTGCCTGCCAAGCGGGGGCCGATCTGTCCACCCGCGAGCGCGCCAGCCATGGCCCATAAGAACAACCCGAGAGGAAATCGCGTCCGTTGCAGAAGATGAAGTGCTGCCGCTACGGCGGCATTGCAGGCCATGAGGAGCAGGCAGGCGCCGATGGCCAAATCCATTCGCATGCGCAAGCGGTTGCGCAAAATTGGGACGAGGAAGTCGCCCACGCCTATGGAGAGCAGGCCGGTCAGAACGGAAAAGAGTGGTGGCAGCCAGAGGTAGGGCACGAGTGAACGCAGAGGAAGATGGTCATTCGGCACAAAGTCGAAGGTTTCTCTTGCCAGCACAAAGATCAGAGCGGTAGTCACACACGCGGCGCCAAGAACAAAGACGAGCGCTCGCTGGTCAATCACGGTTTGCAGCAGAGCCCCAAGAGCTACTCCCGGGAGCGCCGAGACGGCCAACGGGAGGACAAGCCCCGCGCTGATCTTCATCCGCCGCATGGCCGCCACTCCGCCCGATCCCATACCACAGGTTTGGATCAAGAGGGAAGTAAGGACGGCCTCCGAGGGTTTGAGCCCGACGACAAAGATGAGGTAGGGCGTCCAGAGGATGCCGCCCCCCAGCCCGACCATAGTGGCGAGTGAGGCGATGATGACCCCTACCGGAAACGCGGTCCAGTTCATGGGCCGAGATCCCCTTTCCCGTCCGATGCAGCGGGAGGTGCGGGAAACAACGTGAATGTCTGCATCATGTCTCTGAAGTCAGTAAGCCTCATGTGGATGTCGTTCAAGTGGCGGTCAGCCTCAGGGGCGAGGTGCAGTCGACGCAGAGTATCGATTGGGGCCCTCAGGGACAACTCTGTAGAGAGTCCAAGGGCGACTAGCTCTTGGATGTTGCTGGTGAGACCGTTTATCATCTCCCCGACGCGGCCGATTTCGTCGCGAGTACGGACCTGAATGGCACGGCTGAGGTCTCCCTCTGAAATGGCGCTGGCCGTTTCCACCATATGCTGGAGAGGCCCGGTAATCCTCCTCATGAACATGATGAGCACGGTCAGTGTGACCACGGCCTGGACCACAAACATGAGCAGGGCCTTGTTCTTGAGGGAGTGCAGCGCCGTGACCACCGAGCTGCCGCCCGCGTCGGCGTGAGGCAGAAGCTCTGCCCCCGCGACCAGGCCTGGCGTTGCCTTGTGGATGGCCCAGACAAACTCGAGCGTGATTAGGAGTGACGCTGCCGCGATCAATCCAAAATAGGACAGCATCCTCCGTTCAAGGGACAACGGCTTTCCGGTCACTGAATCTCCTCTCCTTCTGAGCCTGAGCAGGATTGGGCCCGCTAAGCCGCCCCTGTCGGGTCTGACGACGCGCCCCCCGCCGCCGATCCCCATCCTGGGACCAGGAAGGACAGTTTTCAAGGAGGCAATACCACACTCATTGGCGCCGCATCTGCTCCAGTTGCTTCTGCATGGCCTTCGAAGCCTTTGCAAAGGGCGCAGGCGCGAATGATATCAAGCCGTGCTAGTAAGTGGCCATATCGGTCTGGGCAAGGTGCCATGTTACGCCTTGCCCACAGCCGGAAGTTCATATCCGAGCAAAAGGAAAACCCCAGGAGTCACTCCCGGGGTTCGGTCAAGCACCCTGGCGGAAGTGCATGGGAATCGAACCCACCCGAGACGGCCTTCCCCGCCTCGCACCGGATTTGAAGTCCGGGAGCCCCACCAGTGAGCTTGGCACTTCCGGGTGATATATAACAAATGACCGACGAAGGTGTCGAGGAGTTTCTGGCCCTGGTGTTGCGCCGGGGCGTCCGTTGTCCGCTGTTGGATTGCATCCACAACGACAGGGGAGCCGCGGAGAGCCGCCCTACGGCTGTCGCCGAAGGAAAAGGTAAGCCCGGCTGGCGGTACCGGTCTCAACCGCCTCGCGTGTGGTGATCCGACGGACCTCTGACCCCTGGCCCCTGAGCCCTGACCTCCGGAAGGTTGAGCTTTGGCTGGCCCTCATTTATGATACATCGGTGTTGATAGAAGACAGCCTGGAGGATGGGCAGGAGAGGATGGACGCGGCGAGACCGGCACGGGCCTTGAAGATCGGTAATCTCCATCTCGGAGAGGGGCTGGTCATGGCTCCCATGGCCGGAATCACGGACCTCAGCTTCCGGCTTATTGCCAGGAGGTTCGGGGCCGATCTGGTGACTTCGGAGATGGTGAGCGCCGAGGGGGTGGTCAGGGGAAACGCGAACACCCGCTCCTTGCTCCAGACTCACCCGGAGGAGAAGCCTTTCGCGGTCCAACTCTTCGGGGAGGGTCCCCGGATTGTGGCGGAAGCCGCCAGGATCGTCGCCGATGAGGGGGTCGATCTCATCGACCTCAACCTGGGCTGTTCTGTATCCAAGGTCATCCGCCAGGGGGCTGGCGCCGCTCTCCTTCTCGAGCCGCAGCGGGTGAGTCGAATCGTGGCTGCGTTGCGTCATGCGGTGACGGTTCCGGTCACGGTGAAGATCCGGTCCGGCTGGAGTCGGGAGCAGATCAATGCGGTCGAGGTGGCGCGACGTGCAGAAGATGCCGGGGCGGACGCCGTGACCATCCACCCCCGCACCGTCAGGCAGGGCTTCTCTGGGGCCGCGGACTGGGACCTGATCAGGAAGATCAAAGCCGAGGTTTCCATCCCGATCATCGGGAACGGAGATGTGCGGCAGCCGGAACAGGTGGGGCAGATGCGAGATCGCACGGGATGCGACGGAGTCATGATCGGCCGGGCCGCCATGGGAAATCCCTGGATCTTCAGGCAGGCGAGGCAGCTCGCCAGAGGGGAGGTACCCCAGCGGCCTGACGTCTTCGAGAGGCTCGAAGTGATGCTCGAGCAACTGCGCCTGCATCAGGAGCACCGGCAGGGTCGCTCCCTTACGGCAGGGGTGCGCTCTCTCCTCGTGTGGTACAGTCGCGGCCTTCCCGGGAGCAGCCGGTTGCGGGGGGCATTGTCGGGATGCGGCGGCTTCGGGGAGATGATCGAGGTCTGCGGGAGCTTCTTTGCTGCTCTGGCTGAATCCGGGCTTGGCGAAGGATGTGAGGCGAGCCGTGAAGGTTAAGGTGGCGAAAACCGCCGGGTTCTGCATGGGGGTCAGGCGAGCCATGGATCTCGCTCTGGCTGCCGCCCGTGAGCGCCAGCCGGATGAGATCATCCACACCTACGGCCCGTTGATCCACAACACCCAGGTTCTCCGTATGCTCGAGGAAAGGGGCGTCCTCTGTCTTAAGCGTGTGGAAGAGGCCGAAGGCGGCCGCCTGATCATCCGCGCCCACGGCATCTCGCCCCAGGAGCTGAGGGAGATTAAGTCGCGAGGCTTCGAGGTAACGAACGCCACCTGCCCTAACGTGGCGAGGGTTCAGGGCATCATCAAGAAACACGCCCTGGAGGGCTACCATGTGGTCATCGTGGGAGACGAGAGCCATGCCGAGGTCATCGGTCTTCAGGGCTTTGCCAACGGACGCGCCCGCGTGCTGAGCACCGTCGAGGAAGTGGATCGCCTGCCCGAGATGGACAAGGTCCTGGTCGTGGCGCAAACCACCCAGGATGAGCAGTCCTTCCTCGACATCGTCGAACGGCTGAAGCAGCGCTACCCTGAGACCCAGGTCTACAACACTGTCTGCGATTCGACCCACCGGCGGCAGGAAGAGGTCCGCGCCCTCTGTCGGGAGGTTGAAGCCATGGTGGTCGTGGGCGGGAAGGAGAGCGCGAATACGAGGCGCCTGGCGGGGATCGCCGCGGCCACCGGCATTCCCACCTTCCACATCGAAACCGAACGCGAGCTGGACCCGGAGAAGCTCAGGGGGTTCAGCCACGTGGGGGTTACCGCCGGGGCTTCCACCCCAAACTGGCTCATCCGGCGAGTGGTGCGGGAGTTGGACAGCATCCAGCCCCACGGGGCGCCAGCTCTTCCTCGGGTCATCAAGCGGTTCGTGCGGTTCCTTTTGCAGAGCAGCCTCTACGTGGCCGGGGGCGCCGGCTGCCTCTCCTTTGCGGCGGCGGTGCTCCGTGGCGGCCGCGCCCAGGCCCTGGATGTGGCTGTAACTCTCCTCTATGTGTTCTCCATGCACGTCCTGAATCGGTATGCGGACAAGGCGGCCTACTACAACGACCCCTCCCGAGCCGCGTTCTACGAGAAGTATCGAGTGCCGTTCTTCGTAACGGGTGTTGCCGCGACTGGCTCCGCTCTTCTCCTCGCAGCCTTCCAGGGGGTGGGAGTCCTCCTTGCTCTCCTGGCGATGACGGCCCTCGGGCTCCTCTACAGTGTGCGCATCTTGCCGGGGCAATGGCTTGCCGTGGTGGGCGTGGGGAAGCTCAAGGATATCCCGGCCTCCAAGACCATCTTTGTGGCGGGGGCCTGGAGCGTGGTAGCGGCGCTCTTGCCTGGATTCCGTTCCGGGCCGCTCCTGGACGGAGCAACGATCTACGCCTTCGCAGTGGCCTTCATCCTGGTCTTCGTCCGCTCTGCCATCTTCGACCTCGTTGACGTCCAGGGAGATCGCTTCGTCGGCAAGGAGACAATTCCGATCGTCATCGGCGAGAAACGGACAAGGAGACTCCTCAGCGGCTTGGTGCTCCTCCTGGGAGCCTTCCTAACGGCGGCGCCATCGCTTCGACTCGCCACAGGATTCAGCTATCTCATGCTCCCGTGCTGCCTCTACGCGGGACTCTGCCTCATTGTCTACCAGGGCCAGCGGATGCGCCACGACAGCCTGCGCTTTGAGGCCTTGGTGGAGTCCAACCTTTACCTTGCCGGAGCCCTCGCTGTCCTCTATAAGATAGCGTTCGTCTGAGGAAAGCATACAAGTCTTGCGCTTGCAGCACGATGCGCTCTCGCTTCCTGCCCCTTTGAAACGGGTTGACCTTCGCGCCTTGTTGCGGCTGAAGTTACCGTTCCCTGTGCCAACCAACCTTAGACCATAGCGCCAGCCAGCTTGGTCCGCACCGCTTCCATTTCTCCTGTGGCGTAAGGACGCACCTTCGGCCATGCCATGACGCCATCCCCCGCCGTTCTCGGAACGAGGTGGAAATGAGCGTGGTCGATGAGCTGGCCCGCGGCTCGGCCGTTGTTAAGGAGGACGTTGAACCCATCGCTCCCGAGCTGACGCCTCGCGGCCTGCCCGATCCTCTGAAGAACCCTCCCCATCTCGGTCAAGAGCTCGGCTGGAACCTCTGAAAACCCGGCGTAGTGCGCCTTGGGGATGACAAGGGTGTGGCCCTTGCTGACCGGGTTGATATCGAGGAAGGCTAAGACCTTCTCGTTCTCGAAGACCTTTGACGACGGGATCTCGCCGCGAACGATCTCACAGAAGATGCAATCCTTCATAGCAGCCTCCTCTTGAGCGCCCTCATCTGAGCCGGCGGCTTCAGTCGATCGGAGATGCGATTCTACCCGGGCCGAAAGAACCGTGTCAATTCCGGCGCAACCCCTAGGCGGGCTCTCGAGCCCCGTCTTCGCATCATCCGTCGGCTCTTCGGCTAGGAACGACGGCGCCGAACGGGGCCTGTAAACGCCCGTCTTATGGACCTCGGGATGGCCCTCTTCGTCGGGCAGACCGGCCGGATTTGAAAAAGGAAAGGTTTTCGTGTATCATGAAATCACTTGGCCCTCACTACCGCGCAGAGGGACAAGGACCTGCCCGGCTTCATAGATTGATATTTATAGTGACGACAGGCAGTTAGTGCTGACTACAACCGTCGCCCCAGACGCAAGGGCCGGTTGTACTGACGAGGAGGAGGGAGGTTTCCAGACCCCCGGGTGAGACGGATGACAATTTTTGACCCCAGGTGACCCTTTGCGCCTGGGCGGAAAGTTGAATCTTCGAGGAAAAGGTCTCGTTCAAAGGGGGCTGGACGCTGCGGCGTACCGCGAAATTGCGTGATTTTACCGGTCTCCGCCGGCCACGAATGGGGAGGATCGTATGATCGACGCCCAGGCCGCTGCACGCAACTTGCAGGACGCTGGTCGCTGCTGAGAGGTAACCCTCCTCCGATTCGGGAGGCATATGCGCGGTAGAAAGGTAAATATCTGCAGTGCGGTCATTTTCTCTCTTGGGATACTCGGAGCCTTCGGCTGCCAGCAGGTAACGATGCG
>Ga0187774_10000464_pt1 | contig 13866 bp, 14 predicted proteins | sample 0216_BV02_MP05_2_FD_133152 | JGI IMG/M metagenome (GOLD analysis project Ga0187774, IMG submission 133152) | Tropical peat soil microbial communities from peatlands in Department of Meta, Colombia - 0216_BV02_MP05_20_MG | ecosystem: Environmental > Terrestrial > Soil > Wetlands > Peat | place... | reverse complement strand
GGAACGAGCCGCGCCTCGGCGCGACCCGGCGACCCGGCGAACGTCACCCGCGCGCCGCGGGCGTTGAGCGCCTCCGCCACTGCGAGCGCGGGCAGCACGTGGCCGGCCGTCCCCCCGGCTGCGATCAGGCACGCTGGCGCGTTGCGCTCCGGCATTGCCTGCGATGTTAAGGAGGATCCCCACCGAGACGAGCGCCACCACGAGGCTCGAGCCGCCGTACGAGACGAACGGCAAAGGAATCCCGGTCAGCGGCGCGAGGCCCATCACGGCCGCGAGGTTGATCGATGCCTGCCCGCAGACGAGCACGGTCAGGCCCGCCGCGAGCCGCTTGCCGAACGGGTCGCGACAGGTCAAGGCGATGCGGAAACCCGCGTACGCGAATGCCGCGTAGGCCGCCACGAGCGCGGTCGCGCCGACGAGCCCGAGCTCCTCGCCGATGATCGCGAAGATCATGTCGGTGTGCGCCTCGGGCAGGAAGTTCAGCTTGGCGACACTCTGGCCGAGGCCGCGGCCGAAGATCCCGCCTGAGCCGAGGCCGATGATCGCCTGCACGGTCTGATAGCCGGCGCCGTGGGCGTCGCGCCAGGGATCGATGAAGCTGAAGAGGCGCGCACGCCGGTACGGCTCGAACCAGACCGCGGCCATGCTGACGGCGGCGGCGATCCCGAGCCCGGCGCCGAGGGTGCGGACCGGAGTGCCGGCCACGAGCAGCATCGCGGCGAGCATCAGCAGGATCGCGATCGCGGTCCCGAGGTCGGGCTCGGCCAGGAGCAGGACGCAGAAGACGGTGGTCAGCAGGCCGACAGGGCGCCAGAGCTGCTTCAGGGTCTGCGGCGGGCGCTTGCGGCTCAGGTACGACGCGGCCCAGACCGCGAGCGCGAGCTTCGCCAGCTCCGATGGCTGGAAGACCGCGGGGCCCACCGAGATCCAGCGGCGCGCGCCGTTCACTGCCTGCCCGGCCACGAGCACGCCGAGCAGGAGCGCCAGGCTGGAGACGACGAGAACCGGGGCGAGCCCGCGCAGCAGGCGGTAGTCGGCCCGCGACGCGGCGACGAGGAGGACGAGCCCGAGGAGGGCGTAGCCCGCCTGGCGCTTGAGGAAGTACGCAGGGTCGCCGTTGTGGAGCGCCGCAGACGCCGAGGTTGCGCTGTAGACCATCACGAGCCCGAACGCGACCAGCGCCAGCGTGACCAGCGTCAGGATGCTGGCGTCGAGATTGGTCCGCTTCACGCGGACAGGTTCTGCACCAGCCTCCTGAACTCCTCGCCCCGCGCCTCGAAGTCGCGGAACTGGTCGTAGCTCGCGCAGGCCGGCGCGAGCAGGACGACGTCGCCCGGCTCGGCCTCGATCGCGGCCAGCGCGCTTGCCAGGTCGCCCTCGGTCCGCGCCTGCGGGATCACGGCGGCGAGCTCCTTCGCCGTCTCGCCGATCAGGTGGACGCTCCTCACGTTCGGCCCGATCGCCGCTGCGAGCGGCGCGAAGTCCTCGCCCTTGCGCGAGCCGCCGAGGATCAGGTGCACGGGCTCGTCCTCGTAGGCGGCCAGGGCTCGAAGCGCCGCGGCGACGTTGGTCGCCTTCGAGTCGTTGACGTAGCGGACGCCGCCCCGGTCGGCGACGAGCTCCAGCCGGTGCGGCACACCGGGAAACGTGCGCAGCGCCTCGGCGATCTGCTCGTCGGGGGTCCCCGCCGCCCGCGCGGCGGCGGTCGCGGCGGCGGCGTTCTCGCGGTTGTGCGCGCCGCGGATCAGCGGCTCGGCCGGCAGCGGGTCGGCCGCCGAGAACTCGATCCCCTCGAGCCCGAGCCCGCGCGGGACGATCTTCGTCCTGGCCCGCTCGAAGATCCGCAGCTTCGCGTCGCGGTAGGCCTCGAAGGAGCCGTGGCGGTCGAGGTGGTCCGGCTCGAGGTTCAGCAGCACGGCGATCTCGCAACTGAGCTCGTGCACGTCCTCGAGCTGGAAGCTCGAGAGCTCGCAGACGACCCAGGCGCCGGGCTCGACCTTGCCGTCGAGCTCCGTCAGCGCGCGGCCGACGTTGCCCGCGACCGGCGCGCCCGTCATCGCCCCCAGCAGCTCGCAGGTCGTGGTCTTCCCGTTCGTGCCGGTGACGCCGATCAGCTTCGGCTCGATCAGGCGGTAGCCGAGCTCCACCTCGCTCCAGATCGGGATTCCGCGGCGCCCGGCCTCGGCGACGAGTGGCGCCTCGCGCGGCACCCCGGGACTCTTGACCAGCAGCTCCACCCCGTCGAGCAGCGTGAGATCGGCGTCGTTGCCGAGCTCCCGGTCGGCGGCGGCAACCGCCACCCCGCGCCGCTCGAGCGCGGCGACAGCCGCCCGCCCCGAGCGCGCGAGCCCGAGCACGAGCGCCCTTTCCGGCAAGGTGGTCATGCGAACACGCTAGACCCAGCGGGTCCGGGCAGCAGCGCAGACGGCCGAACCGGCAAAGCCGGCCCGGCCTGAAGACGACATCGCAAGCGACGTCTCAGCGGAACCCGGTGAAGTAGTGGTAGTAGAGCCCGAAGCCGATCGCGCAGAGGATCCCGGTCACGATCCAGAAGCGGACCATGATCTTCGTCTCCGACCACGCCTTCAGCTCGAAGTGGTGCTGGATCGGCGCCATGAGGAAGACGCGCCGCCCCAGGTACTTGAAGCTGAAGACCTGGATGATCACCGAGAGCGCAGACACCACGAAGATCCCCCCGATCAGCAGCAGCAGGAAGATCGTCTTCGTGAAGATCGCGAAGGACGCCAGCGCGCCGCCGAGCGCCATCGAGCCGGTGTCGCCCATGAACACCTCGGCCGGCCAGGCGTTGTACCAGAGGAATCCGATCGCCCCGCCGATCAGCGCCGCCGCAACGATCGCCAGGTCGAGCTTCGTGTCGAAGCGGTGACCCGGCGGGCCGGAACGGATCCACGAGATCACGATCATCGTGGCGAACGTGAAGAGCGCGATGACCACCGTCCCGGCCGCGAGCCCGTCGACTCCGTCGGTCAGGTTGACGCCGTTCGCCGCACCCGCGATCACGAGAAAGAGCAGCCCGTAGTAGGCGTACGAGAGCTGGATGTCTCCGATCCCGGGTACGTAGACCTCCGTGGGGATGTGCTGGTGCTGGACGGCAATACCGACGCCCACCGTGATCACGCCCAGCAGGATCAGCTTCCAGCGGCCGTTCAGCCCGAGCGAGCGGCGGTGCGTGAGCTTGATGAAGTCGTCGAGGAAGCCGATCGCGCCGCAGCCGAGCGTCACGAAGAGCACGGCCAGCGCGGGGACCGTGTACGTGCTGAAGGCGAGAAAGCCGACCGATGCCGCCAGCAGGATCAGGAGCCCGCCCATCGTCGGCGTGCCCTGCTTGGCGATGTGGTGCTCCGGACCTTCCTCGCGGATGTGCTGGCCGAACTCGTTCCGGCGCAGGAAGGCGATGAACTTCGGGCCGAGGAGAATCGAGATCAGGAGCGCGACGACGCCAGCCAGCAGGACGTGGCTCAAACTCTCACCGCCGCGAGTGCTTCCGCAACTGCCTCGAGGCCGACCGCACGCGAGGCCTTGACGAGGACGCAGTCGCCGGGCTCGACCAGCTCGTGCGCCTCGGCGGCTGCCGTCGCCGCGTCGGGGATCCAGCGCGTGACCGGCACGCCGCTCGCCCCTTCGACGTAACCGCGGGCGAGGTCGCCGACCGCAACGAGGGTCTCCACGCCGTGGCTCGCCGCCAGCTCTCCGATCTCGCGGTGGAACGCCTCCGCGCCGCGGCCCAGCTCGGCCATGTCGCCGAGAATCGCGACCCGGCGTCGCCCCGCGGCGCGCTCGGCGAGCTGAACGAGCGCGGCGCGCATCGAGACGGGGTTCGCGTTGTAGGCGTCATTGATCAGGAGGCCACCGCCGGGCAGCGGCACTTCCTCCCCGCGCCAGCGAGACAGCTCGACGTCGACACGCTCGGGGCGCGGGAGGCCGAGCGCGTCGAGGGCCGCCAGCGCGGCGGCGGCGTTCGCAGCCTGGTGCCGAGTGCTGACGTTGAAGCTGACGCCGCCGACGATCGCGCGGTCCTCCTCGAAGTCGACCTCGGGCTCGTTCAGGCGGACGACGGTGACGTCATCGCGCTCGACCGGGAAGTCGGCGGGCACGATCGCCGTCCCGCCGGGCTCCAGCGCCGCGACCAGCTCGCCCTTGGCGCGCAGCACGCCCTCCAGCGAGCCGACCAGCTCGAGGTGCGCAGGGCCGACGTTCGTGATCACGCCGATCTCCGGCCGGGCGATCTCGCAGAGCTCGGCGATCTGCCCGAAGCCGCGCATCGCCAGCTCGAGAATGCAGACCTCCGTGTCCGGCTCGAGCCGGCAGAGCGTGAGCGGGACGCCGATCTCGTTGTTGAAGCTCGCCTCCGCGGCGACCGTCCGGGCCGAAGGAGCGCAGAGGGCCGCGAGGATGTCCTTCGTCGAGGTCTTGCCGGTCGAGCCGGTGATGCCGACGACGCGCGCTCCGCTGCGGTCGCGCACTGCCCGGCCGAGCGCGGCGAAGGCGGCGAACGGCTCGTCGGGCGCGAGCGCCGCGGCGGCTCCCCGGGAGAGCGCATCCTCCCGGAACTCGGCGCCGCTGCCGACTGCCACGAACAGGTCGCCCGGCTCCACCTTGCGGGAGTCGACGCGGACGCCGGTCACCGCCTCCGCGCCGGGCGCGACGGTGAGCTCGCCGGTCGCGAGCTCGCGGACCTCGTCGAGCGCGAGCGGGATCATCTGGCGGCTCCCAGGCGGCGGAGCACGTCGCGCGCGACCTCGCGGTCGTCGAACGGGATCGTCCGGTCCGCGAACTCCTGGCCCTGCTCGTGTCCCTTGCCGGCGATCACGACGACGTCGCCCTCGGCGGCCTCGGAAAGCGCCCGCTCGATCGCGACAGCGCGGTCGGGCTCGACCTCGACGTCGCGGACGACGCCGCCGAGGATCTCGTCGATGATCGCGGCAGGATCCTCGCTGCGCGGATTGTCGGAGGTGACGATCGCGAGATCGGCGAGCTCCGAGGCGATGCGGCCCATCAGCGGCCGCTTGCCGCGGTCGCGGTCGCCGCCGCAGCCGAAGACGCAGATCACGCGGCCGTCGGCCAGCTCACGCGCGGTGCGGAGAACGCTCTCGAGCGCGTCGGGCTTGTGCGAGTAGTCGACGATCACCTCGAACGGCTGGCCCTCGGCGACCGGCTCGAACCGGCCCGGCACCCCGCGTACCGCCTCGAGCCCGCGCACGATCGCCTCGTCGTCGATCCCGAGCAGCCGGCTCGCCGCGAGCGCGCCGAGCGCGTTCTCGGCGTTGAAGCGTCCGCGCAACCGGAGCTCGATGCCCTCGAGCGCGGCCGGGCCGACCTGCGCGTCCGGGGCGAAGCCGAAGGTGAGCGCGTCCGGCCGGTCGGCGGCGAGCTTCCGGCCCCACGCGTCCCCGATGTTGATCGCGGCGGGCGGCTCGGTCTCGGTGAACAGGCGCCGCTTGGCCTCGAAGTAGCGCTCCATCGTCCCGTGAAAGTCGAGATGGTCCTGGCTCAGGTTGGTGAAGACGAGCGCGGCGAAGCGCACGCGATCGAGCCGGCCGAGCTCGGAGCCGTGCGAGGTCGCCTCCATCGCGCAGCTGCGGTCTCCGGCGTCGAGCATCTCGCGCAGCGCGCGCTGGACGTCGATCGCCTCCGGGGTCGTTCGGATCGACGGGCGGCGCTCGCCACCGACGCGGCTCTCAATCGTCCCGAGCAGCCCCGGGCGCCGGCCGGCCGCCGCGAGAATCGAGTAGAGCAGGAACGAGGTCGTCGTCTTGCCGTTCGTGCCGGTGACGCCGGCGACCTCCAGCTCCTCGCTCGGATGGCCGAAGAACTCGTCGGCGACCGGCGCCATCGCCCGGCGCGCATCCGGCACGACGAGCTGCGGCACGTCGAGCTCGAGCGGGCGCTCGACGACCACTGCGACCGCGCCGCTCTCGACCGCCTGCGTGGCGAAGTCGTGACCGTCGGCGCGGCTGCCCGGCACGCAGAAAAAGAGCGCCCCGGGCCCGGCCGCGCGGGCGTCGTAAGCGAGGTCGCCGATCTCCACGGGAGCGCGTCGCAGGACGTCCGCGGGGGCGAGCGCTGCGATGACGCGCTCCAGGTGCATCGGCGGGCGAGTCTACCAACCGGTTCAGCCGAGACGGTTGGCCTTCGAATGCGAGAAGCGGCGGATTTGCAGCGCTTTCGGCACACTCTCGTGACAGACACGTGCGCCTTTCCCGGATACGATCGCCTCGGGGAGGAGGCCGGGCGAACCGTACTACGGGACCAAGGAGCTTCCCTCGCGGGAATCGGCGGTCTGAGGACCGAGCGCCTTTCGTCAGGGCGTAGCGCTCGACGCCGGGGCCACGGGCGCGTCCGGCGTGATGCCGCCGTCGAGGTACTGGAGGTCGAAGCGCGCGATCTGGGAGAACGCGGGCGCCGCGACCACGCCGCCGAAGATCGCCCCGCGAGGCTCGTCCACCGACACGAGGATCACGAGCCGGGGCCGCGAGGCGGGAACGATCCCGATGAACGACGCCACGTAGCGTGAATCCGAATAGGTCCCGTCGGGATCGACCTTGGCCGCGGTTCCCGTCTTGCCGGCAACCTGGTAGCCCGGCACCGCCGCGAGGGTTCCGGTCCCGTCGAGCACGACGTTCCGCAGCATCGACATCAGCTGCGCCGCCACCCGCCGCTTCACGATCCGCCGATGCGGCTGCGCTGTCGCCGAGCCGTCGCCGATGTGGTCGACCAGGTGCGGCCGGACCCAGACGCCGCGGTTCGCGATCGCAGCGTAGGCGCTCGCCATCTGAATCGGCGTCACGGAGATCCCCTGGCCGATCGGCACGTTGCCGATCGTCGAGCCCGACCACCGGCTCTCCGGGAGGACGATGCCGGGGCTCTCGCCCGGATAGTCGATGCCGGTGTCGCGCCCGAAGCCGAAGCGGGAGATCCACCCGGCCAGCCGGTGCTGCCCCAGGCGCTCGGCGAGCGTGATCGCACCGACGTTGGACGACCGTGCCAGGATCTCGGCCACGGTCATCGTCTCGGTCCCGCGCGGCTCGGCGTCGTGGATGATCCGGTCGGCGACGTGGATCTGGTACGGCAGGACGAAGCTCGTCGACGGCGAGACGAGGCCTTCCGACAGCGCGCCGGCAACGGTGACCAGCTTGAACGTGGAGCCCGGCTCGTACGTGTCGGTGACCGCGCGGTTCCGCTGCAACGGTTTCCAGGTGCGCGGGTAGTTGTTCGCGTTGAACCCCGGCGCCACGGCCATCGCGAGCACGCCGCCCGTCCGCGGGTCGAGCACGATCGCGGTGGCGCTCTTCGCGCGCCACTGCCTGACGGTCTGCCGCAGGATCGCCTGCGCGTTCGACTGGATCACATGGTCGAGCGTCAGGTAGACGTCGGTGCCGTCGCGCTCGGGCCTGGAGGAAACGGTGTCGATCACCTCGCCTGATGCGTCCTTGACGATGCGCTCCCGGCCCGGACGCCCCGCGAGCTCGCGGTCGAGCGAGAGCTCGAGCCCGGCGAGCCCGTGGTTGTCGACGCCGGCGTACCCGAGCACCTGCGACGCGAGCGAGCCCTGAGGGTAGAAGCGGCGCTCCTCGGGGTAGAAGAACAGGCCGGGCAGGTGTTTGCGCTCCAGAATCGCCGCCCGCGCGGGGTCGGCCTTGCGCGCGACGTAGACGAAGCCGAGCGTGCGGTCGGCGAGCGACGCGTACAACGGGCCCTGGTCGAGCCGGAGCACGCGCGCGGCGATCGCCGTCTCGCTGCGCGGGTCGCGTACCTGCCGGGGGTCGGCGTAGACCGTGGTCGCCTGCTCGCCGATCGCGAGCTGCAGGCCGCCGCGGTCGAAAATCGTCCCGCGCGTGGCGGGAATCGTCACGTCCTCGCTGTGCTGATCGGCCGCCAGCCGGCCGAGCGAGCTCGCGCGCACGCCCTGCAGCCAGGCCGCGCGCAGGAACGCGATCGCAAAGGCGATCCCGAAGACCGCGAGCAGCAGCCGGATGCGGCGGTTGGCGACCTTCGCGTTCACCGCGCCCAGCGCCCGAGCCGCACGTACGTCGTCTGCGTGGGATCGGCGGGCACCAGGCCCTGGCGGTGCGCGAGCGCCTGGATCCGCGGCGAGGCGGCGGCGAGCGAGAGCTGCGAGGCGAGCGCCTGCTTGTCGGCCCGCAGCTGCACCCGCTCGGCGTTCAGCTTGTCGAGCCGGACGTTCAGGCGCAGGACGGCGACGTTCAGGGCGACGACCCCGGTGAGCAGGACCGCGAGCGCCGCAATCCAGAAGACGCCTCCCGCCACGCCGCGGCGGGCGCGTGGGCGGCGGCGGGCGGCGGGCTTGGCCCGCCGGCGCGGTTGCGGGGACGGAAGCGCACGGGCGGCGTTGCTCCAGGAGGCCATGGCTCAGGTGGTCTCGGCGTCGGTCTTGACGGCGGCGCGCAGGCGTGCGGAGGCGGCGCGCGGGTTGGTCGCGATCTCCTGCGCCGACGGGCGGATCGCCCGGCGCGAGAGGGCACGCAGCGTCGGCTCGTGCCCGCAGACGCAGACGGGGAAGTCGGGCGGGCAGGTGCAGCCCCGCTCCTGGGAGCGGAGGAAGCGCTTGACGATCCGGTCCTCGAGCGAGTGGAAGCTGATCGCCGCAAGGCGGCCGCCGGGCTTCAGCAGCTCGAGTGCCGCCGGCAGCGCCTCCTCCAGCGACCCGAGCGCGTCGTTGACCGCGATCCGCAGGGCCTGGAAGACCCGCTTGGCCGGATGGCCGTCACCGAAGCGCGCGGGCGCGGGGATCGCGCTCCTGACCGTCTCGACCAGCTCGCCGGTGCGCTCGAACGGCCGCTCGCGCCGGCGGCGCCCGATCGCGCGGGCGATCTGGCGCGCGTAGCGTTCCTCGCCGTAGTCGCGCAGGATGGAGGTCAGCTCGCGCTCGCTCGCCCCGTTCACGAGGTCGGCAGCGGTCTCCTCCCCGTTGGGGTCCATGCGCATGTCGAGCGGCGCGTCGACCGCGTAGGAGAAGCCGCGCTCCGGCTGGTCGATCTGCATGCTCGAGACGCCGAGATCGAAGAGCACGGCGTCGGCGCGCACCCCGTTGGAGGCGAGCTGATCGAGCACGACGGCGAAGTCGCCGCGCAGGAAGCGCGTCTGCACCGCGGTGCCCTTCCGAAACTGGTCGAAGTAGACCCGGGCGAACGGGTCGCGGTCGATCGCGATCAGCTTTCCCTTGCCGCGCAGGTCGGCCGCGAGCAGCGCCGCATGGCCGCCGGCGCCGAAGGTCGCGTCGACGACGGTCTCGCCCGGGCGCAGCGAGAGCGCCTCGCGGACCTGCTCGGCGAGAACGGGAACGTGATCAGTCGCGCTGGGTCGCAAGACGTTCGGCAACATCCTCCGCACTCCCTTCCATCACCTTGACGTGGTCGCGCCAAGCGGCGCGGTCCCAGATCTCGAGGTGGTCGCGCACCCCTGCGACGACGACCTCGCGGCCCATGTCCTTCACGAGCGTCGCCGGCAGCATCACGCGGCCCTGCTTGTCGGCCTCGGCCTCCGAGGCGCCGGAGAAGAAGAAGCGGTTCATCATCCGCCCCTCCCGGCTGAAGAGGTCGAGCCCGGCCAGGCGGCTCTCGACGAGGCGCTCCCAGTCCGCCTGCGGATAGCAGAGGAGGCAGGGATCCAGCCCGCGCGTGATGACGAGCCCGCCGGAAAGCGCTTGGCGAAACTTGGCCGGTAGCGTGAGGCGGTTCTTGTCATCGATCGTGTGCTCGAACTCACCTAGCAGCATCTTCCACTGCGCCCCACTCTAAACCACACTCCCCCACTTTGCAACCCTTTTGCGCCACCCGGCGCTTCTCAGTGCAGGAGTGAAGCCACCGTGTTGATGGCCAGCGCCACGATGACGGCGCCGAAGACGAACGAGAGCAGCGCATGACGCAGGGCCGTGTGGCGGATCGGCCTGTTCTGCAGGTTGGTGTCGGACACCTGGTAGGTCATCCCGATCGTCAGCGCCAGGTAGCCGAAGTCGCGGTAGTCGGGCGGGTCGTCCTCGTTGAAGTCGATCCCGCCGACCGGGTGCCCGTAGTAGAGGTCGCCGTAGCGCAGGGTGTAGAGGGTGTGCACCGTCGCCCACGAGAGGGCGACGACCACGATCGCGAGCAGCAGCAGCAACGCCTTGTCGGTCCCATGGCGCTTGCCGGCCTCGAGGAGCGTATAGCCGATCGCGATCAGGCTGACGACGCTCGCGGTAAGGGTGATCAGGTCGGCAACCGGGCGCGAGAAGTCCTCGTCCTGCGCGTTCACCCTGGTCGCGGCGGCGTCCATGCCGTAGATCCGGAGCCAGACCGCGAGCACCGTCACGAGCGCCATCGCGCCCCACCCGCACGAGACCGCGACCGCCCACTCGGCGCCGGTCGCAAGCAGACCCGCGAGCACCGCGGTCCCGACAACGAACGCGATCACGGTCCGCAGCGCGGCAAGGCCCCGGCGGCTCTGCTTCAGCTTCATCGGCGGGAAGCATGGCACCCGATCTCACACCGGGCGGCGCGACCGCGTTTGTAGTGATGATGGAGGCCGTGACCGTTCCGCCGTTCGAACGCTTCTACGAGGAGCAGCGCGAGCCGGTGCTCGTCCAGCTCCGGCGGATGCTGGGGCGCGACGCCGCCGACGACGCGTTCCAGGAGACGTTCCTGCGCGCGCTGCGCGCATACCCGACGCTGAAGCACGGGCGGCACCTGCGCGCCTGGGCGCTCGCGATCGCCCGCAACGTCGCGATCGACGCCTACCGGCGAGAGCGGGTCACCTCGGCCGAAATCCCGGATCTCGGGTCGGTCGACGAGCCACTCCCTTACGAGGAGCTGCGCCGGCTCACAGCCGACCTGCCGCAGAAGGAGCGTGTGGCGGTCTTCCTCCGCTTCGGCTACGACCTCAGCTACGAGGACATCGGCGCGGCGCTCGGCTCGTCGTCGGAGGCAGCCCGCCAGGCCGCCTCGTCCGGCGTCCGCCGGCTGCGCAGAAAGGAGCTCTCATGACTGTTTCCCCCCAGCTAGACGCACGTTTCCGCGACGCCGCGGCCGCCGAAGGGCTGCTCGACGTCGCCTACGACCTGATCGACACGCCCGTCGGGCGGCTGTTCGTCGCCGTCACCGGCCGGGGCCTCTGCGAGATCTCGTACGACGCGGAGCCCGAGCGCGAGGAGGAGAAGCTCGCGCGGGCCTTCGGGGCGCGGGTCCTCCGCTCGCCGCGGCCGACCGACGAGACCCGACGGCAGCTGGACGAGTACTTCGAGGGCAAGCGGCACGAGTTCGAGCTGCCGCTCGACCTGGGGCTGACGCGCGAGTTCGGCCGCGCGGTGCTCGGCGAGCTCGCCCTCGTGCCGTACGGCGAGCTGACGACCTACGGGGCCCTGGCCGCGAAGGCCGGCAAGCCGCGGGCGGCGCGCGCCGTCGGCACGATCATGAACCGGAACCCGGTGCCGATCGTGCTCCCCTGCCACCGGGTCGTCGGCTCGACCGGCTCGCTCGTCGGCTACGGCGGCGGGCTCGACCGCAAGCGCGCGTTGCTGAAGCTCGAAGGGGCCCTCGACTAGCGCAGCCCGATCCTTGTAGCGCTCGGCACAAGCCTTTATGATCGGGCAATGCCGCAGGCTGGCGCTGTCTGCGCGGCTCTGGCGCTCCCGCTCCTGCTGGTGGCGAGCGCACCCGGCGCCCCTGCGAGCTCGACCGGCCACCATCCCCATATCAATCGCGCAGCGATCGAGCTGCACGTCGCACTGCGGCAGGAGGTCAGGGCGAAGGAAAAGGCGCTCGACGGCGACAGGCAGGGAATGAATGGCTTCCTCCGGAATGCGAGGACCGCCCTGAGGCAGGCGGAGGGCCAACTCCTCTCGGCGACCATGGGCGGAGAGATCGACGCTGCGCAGGGAGCGACGGCCGTCGGCTACGCGGAGCATGCGTTCGAGATCGACCTCGGACCCGCCGGGCAGCCACTCTCGCGCTACGCCGAGGTCGCCCTGGAGACCGCCGACGAGCGCAAGCAGAGCGACCTTGCCTTGATCGCGAAGGCCGAGAAGCATCCGTTCAACGACATCGGCTGCGAGCTCGACACGACCTTCGGCGGCATGGGCACGAGCGTCGAGATCTTCGGTTGCTCGGTGCCCATCAAGAGAGAGATCGTCGCGTTCCTCAGGAAGGAGATCCCGCGTGCCGCGGCCGTGGTTGAGAACGGGCAGCCGTCGGGAAGCGCCAAGTGCGGCAAGGCGAAGCACGTGGCGGGGAAGGTCTGGGACGTGCTCTGCGTCCCCGCCAAGCCGATCCCGCCCGGACCGACGAACGGCCTCGTGATGACGGTCGGCCCCGCGGTGCCCATCGGCGCGACCGTCTGGGCGAGCGTCTACGCGCCGGGCGGCAAGTGGGACTTCGAGAAGTTCAAAGTCCGCGTATGCGCGTCGCAGATCTTCCCCTTAGGAGGGCAGACGATCTTCTTCGACTACGCCTGCCAGCAGCCGGTTACCGAAATCGACCTCACCTTCCCGACGCCGGAGTCCGGAACGTGGAGCGTGAGCGACGGAACCACGACGGTCGGCAGCGGCGCATGCTCCGGTGCTGGCACGACGACGATCTCGTGCCTGCTGAGCCCGCCCGCCTTCGAGGGGACGAGACGGGTAGCCTCGATCACGGTCACACCGGCGTGCGCCTCGGGGACGAAGGTGAAGAGCACGTACATCCGGACCCCGGTCAGCCTGGAGCCCTTCAGCGCCGTCTACGTTTGTCCGTAGAGCCGGCTGCGGACGGCTAGCCCTCCTCCAGCAGGCGCGAGTGGATTTCTCGCGTCAACCCGGCCACCTGCTCGGTCAGCTCCTTGTCCTGCCTCGTCAGCGTCGTGTTCGAGTCGAGCAGCTGCACGAGGCGCTCGGTGCCGGCCTTGATCTCCTCCTCGCGCCGCGCGGCCATCTGCTCGAGGCGCTCGTGGCGCTTCTCGGCGCGGTCGTCGGAGATCTTGTCCCGCTCGGTCTGCCGGGTCTGCGCGAGCAGGATCAGCGGGGCGGCGTAGGCCGCCTGGGTCGAGAACGCGAGGTTGAGCAGGATGAACGGGTACGGGTCCCACGCGAGCGCGATCCCGACCGCGTTGAGCGCGATCCAGATGATGACGACGATCGTCTGGCCAACGATGTACTGGGGCGTTCCGAAAAACCGCGCCGCGCCCTCCGCGTAGCGGCCGAAGGCGTCCTGGCCGAAGGTGCCGTGGTGAGCCGGAGGGTTGCGCGTCTTGGCCACCCGCGCGACAGGCTAGGCGGCGGTCCGGACGGCTAGACGGGCTCGACGTCGGCCAGGATTTCGCGCGCCCGCTCGGCGTCGCGCGGGTGGACGAGGATCTCGTGGTCGCCTCCCTCGCCGCCGAAGCCTTCGAAGGCCGAATCGGCCTCGGCCGTGGGGCGGTGGCCGCACTCGATCCCGTCGGAGCGAAGCAGGCCGCAGAGCGCCTCGGCCTCGGGCTCGCCGGGAACGACCGCAACGCGAACGGGCTCGTCCTCCACGCCGCGAGCCTAGCGAGCTAGGCCGTACGGCGCTCGGGCAGGGCGTCGGCGAGGAGGCGATAGCCGACGCCCCAGACGTTGAGGACGCAACCCTCGGCGCCGGCCACCGTCAGCTTCCGGCGCAGCCGGGAGGCGTGCGAGTCGAGCGTGCGCGTGCGGCCGAGGGCGACGAATCCCCAGACCTCTCGCAACAGCTCCTCCTTCGTGAAGACGCGGGTCGGCTCGCTTGCGAGCTTGGCGAGCAGCTCGAACTCCTTGGCCGCCAGCGCGACCGCGAAGCCGTGGACGGTCACCCGCCGGGTGGCGCGGTCGATCGCGATCGGCCCGGCGGCCAGCCGCTCACGAGCGGCCGGGCGGGCGCG
>Ga0187774_10000462_pt1 | contig 13876 bp, 11 predicted proteins | sample 0216_BV02_MP05_2_FD_133152 | JGI IMG/M metagenome (GOLD analysis project Ga0187774, IMG submission 133152) | Tropical peat soil microbial communities from peatlands in Department of Meta, Colombia - 0216_BV02_MP05_20_MG | ecosystem: Environmental > Terrestrial > Soil > Wetlands > Peat | place... | reverse complement strand
ACACAAGCGCGCGCTAAAAATTCTGGACACGGTCGGTCTGGATGGATTCGAGGCCGCTTACCCGAAAGAGCTTTCGGGCGGGATGAAGCAGCGCGTGGGCTTTGCACGGGCACTCGTCGTCGAGCCGGAACTGCTCTTCATGGACGAGCCCTTCTCGGCGCTGGACGTCCTGACGGCCGAAAACCTGCGCCACGAGTTGTTGGAGTTGTGGCTCAACAAAAAGATGTCGACGCGGGCGATCTTCCTCGTCACCCATAACATTGAGGAGGCCATGCTGCTGGCCGACCGGATCGTCGTGCTGGACCGAAATCCCGCGCGCGTCCGCGCCGACTTTGAAGTGAAACTGCCGCATCCGCGCAACCGCCAGGCCGAGCGGTTCGTCGAGCTGGTGGACTACATCTATAAAGTGCTCACCCAGCCGAAGATCGAGCACGTATTGCCTCTCGAAATGAAACCGGTTGCGGAGGGCGGGCCCGCCCCCGGCAAGGTTCAGATGCTTCCGCACGCCCGGCCGGGCGGCATCGCGGGTTTGCTGGAGATTCTGCTCGATCGCGGGGGGCGGGACGACCTCTATCATCTGGCCGAGGAACTGGTGATGGAGGTGGATGATCTTCTGCCGATTATTGAAGCGGCCGCACTGCTTAATTTTGCCCGTTTGCATGAGGGCGATGTAGAGGTCACACCCGAAGGTCGTACGTTTGCCGAGGCCGATATCCTCACCCGGAAACTCCTCTTCCGCGAGGCGGCGCTCCGCCACGCCTTTCTGGTCCGGCAGATCGAGCATGCGCTGAAGGCCAAATCAGACCATGCGCTGCCGGATGATTTTTTCCACGATGTCTTGGAAGAGCACTTCAGCGAAGAAGAAGCGCAGCAACAGCTTCAGACCGCGATTCACTGGGGACGCTATGCCGAGATCTTCGACTACGACGCAAATCGTAAAAGGCTTTTTTTGACCGAAAATATCGCGCGGGATGAACCCTGACCGCCTCCATACCCCATCACAACGGGGACCTGATCGATGATCAAACCGATCCTGGGCAGAGCCATCTTCCATGAACGCACGGGACCGTTTTTCATCGATATCCTGATCTTCGGCGTGCTGATGGCGGGCTTTTATGGTCTGCTTGTGATCGCCCAGGCCTGGCTTGGTCCATTCCGGCCCGCCGTTTCGATCTCACGAAGCCCTCAGGCACTGCCCGCTTACGCGGCGAATTCGTTGCTGCGGATCCTCATCGCCTATTTGCTCAGTCTTCTCTTCACGCTTGTCTACGGCTATATCGCCGCGTATAACGCAAAGGCCGAACGGATCATGATTCCATTGTTGGACATCCTGCAATCCATTCCGGTATTGAGCTTTCTGCCCGGTGTGATGTTGGCCATGGTCGGCCTTTTCCCTCGCAGTCAGGTCGGTGTCGAGCTGGGCTCGATTCTGCTTATCTTCACCGGCCAGGTCTGGAACATGACCTTCAGCTTCTACGCATCCCTCAAAAGCGTCCCACAGGAACTGCGCGAAGCCGCGCGCGTCTACCGCTTCAGTTGGTGGCAGCGGTTCACCCAGCTCGAATTGCCCTATGCGTCCATTGGGCTCATCTGGAATTCCATGATGTCGGTGGCGGGGGGATGGTTCTTCCTGATGGCCTGCGAGATGTTTGTACTGGGCGAGCGCGACTTTCGGCTGCCCGGTCTGGGTTCTTATTTACAGACGGCGGCGAGCGCGGGGGATACCACTGCTATCTTATGGGGACTGGGCACGATGATCGGCATCATCGTCCTACTGGATCAACTCCTATGGCGTCCGGTGATTGCCTGGGCCGAAAAGTTTAAACTCGAACAGGTTGAAAGTGCGGAGGCACCCCGATCCGCCGTGCTGTATCTGATGCGTCGGTCGGCCATGCTGGCCGATTTGAAACGCAAGGTCTTTACACCTCTCGGCGAGCGCTTGAGGCTGTATTATGCAGGTCCCGTCGACGGGCCCAAACCATCCCAAACGCCCGCGGCATGGCGGACTTGGACCGAGCGTCTGCTCGCGCTCACGTTGCTTGCGGCGGTCGGCTACGGTCTCGCGCGCGCAGGAATGATGGTAGCGGGACTTAACAGCATGGAGATCGCGGAGATCGTAAGCGGGACTGGGGCGACATTGATGCGGGTGATGGTGGCACTGCTCATCGGAGCCGCCTGGACAATTCCCGTGGGCGTTGCGATCGGTTTCAGCCCGCGTCTGGCCCGCGTGGCACAGCCGCTGGCGCAGATTGCGGCCTCCGTGCCGGCAACGGCTCTCTTTCCGGTGGTGTTACTCGTGTTGATTCAAGCGGGAGGCGGATTGGGAATCGGGTCAATATTATTAATGCTGCTGGGTACGCAGTGGTACATCCTTTTCAATGTCATTGCCGGGGCGATGGCGATTCCGACCGATTTGAAAGAAGCGGCCCGCGTTTCTCGGCTGGGCACCGTCGACCGTTGGCGCTTGCTGATTCTGCCGGGCATTTTCCCTCATCTCATCACGGGGCTGGTGACCGCCGCCGGAGGCGCATGGAACGCCAGCATCATCGCGGAATACTTTCATTTCAAGGGCCAGATCCTCATGACCACCGGTCTGGGAGCGACCATCAGCCAGGCGACCGATAAGGGAAATTTCGACCTGTTGCTGGCGGCGACGATCGTCATGTCTGCAACGGTGGTGACGATCAACCGCCTCGTGTGGCGAAGGTTATACCGGTTGGCCGAGACGCGGTTCAAGTTGGAAGCGTGAACGTTCACTTTATAAAAAAGAAAAACAATGCCGTATGAAGCACCTGGTTCGTTCCCATTGGGTTTTGCTGCTCATGGTCTTCGTCGAGGTGATCCGAGAGATTCCAAGTTGGGCCCAGGAGGGTTCGACGCTCACGGAGGTGGAAGAGCCTTGGGGCGTCCACTTCCAGGCGACGACCGTTAGTCAGTGGCATCCGGCCTTCCCCGAGCAGTATTCCGGACCCAACAGCCTTTCCGCAAGCCCGGAGTTTAGGACGTCACTTACCAGCACGCTGTTCGCCGGGGCGCGTCTCTGGCCCGGGGCGGAACTTTACGTTAATCCCGAGCTTGCGGCCGGCAGCGGGTTTAGCCACACGCTTGGGGTGGCCGGCTTCCCGAACGGCGAGATCTACCGGGTCGATACTCCCACTCCGAAGGTGTTCCTGGCGCGGCTGTTTCTGCGCCAAACGTTCGGCTTGGGCGGCGGGCGTGAGAGGGTCGAATCGGATCAGAACCAGCTCGCCGGGACGTACGACCAGCGCCGACTCACGCTGACCCTGGGCAAGTTTAGCCTCACTGACCTGTTCGATGAAAATGCGTACAGCCATGATGCCCGCACCCAGTTCCTGAACTGGTCGCTCATGGACAACGGCGCCTGGGATTACGCGGCCGATACCCGCGGCTATACCTGGGGGGTTGCGCTGGAACTCCAGCAACCCCGATGGGCGCTTCGGGTAGCCACCGTGATGGTGCCTCAAGAGGCCAACAAGATGCATCTCGATCCCAAGCTATCAAAGGCGCACGGCGATAACGCCGAGTTCGAGTATCCCTACGCCGTCCAACAACACCCTGGAAAGCTCCGATTATCGGCTTATGCCAATCATGCCCACATGGGAAGCTATCGCGAAACGATTGACAACCCGGCGTTGGGGATGGATATTACACTCTCCCGGCAATATCGCGTAAAGTACGGCTACGGACTGAACATCGAGCAGGAACTTTCCCCAGATGTGGGTTCATTCTTACGGATCGGCTGGAACGACGGCCGGACCGAAACCTGGGCCTTTACGGAGATCGACCAGACGGTTTCTTTCGGGATCTGTCTAAAGGGGTCCCGTTGGAACCGAACGGAAGATATCGCGGGAGTCGCGGCGGCGATCAACGGGCTGTCGGCCGATCATGCCGATTATCTTAAGGCCGGGGGCGTCGGCTTCATTATCGGAGATGGCCGGCTGAGCTACGCTCCGGAGCAAATTCTGGAGACCTATTACTTGTGGAAACCGTTCCCACGGTTTGGGGTCACGGCCGATTTTCAGTTCGTCGACCACCCGGCTTACAACATGGATCGCGGCCCGGTGTATATTGCGGGAGGTCGTTTGCATTATGAGTTTTAAGACGAACGCAAATAAGGGGGAGTGATCCGTGTTTACCACTATGACTCTCATGGACAACCTCAGACAACATGGCCAAACTTGTAACGGTGGACACCCGGACCGTCGCTTGATAAAATCTTCGATAAGAGTATACTGTTTAAAAGGCGGAAGTGAGGCAGAAGGATGATGAAGGATGAACGCAGGCCCAGCCCGGACCTGCTGCTGGAACAGGTTAAAAAAGAGGAAGAACGCGCGCGCCAGGGCAAGTTGATCATCTTTTTCGGGGCGGCCCCCGGGGTCGGAAAAACGTTTGCCATGCTCAATGCGGCCCAGGAAAAACGCGCGGAGTGTGTCGATGTGGTCGCAGGAATCGTGGAAACCCACGGCCGCACCGAAACCGAGGCGCTTCTCAAAGATTTGGAAGTCCTGCCCCGCCGCTCCATCGAATACCGGGGTGCAATCCTGAAGGAATTTGATCTCGATGCCGCCCTGGCCCGCAAGCCCACGCTGATTCTCGTCGACGAGCTGGCGCATACCAATGCCCCCGGCTCCCGCCACAAAAAGCGCTGGCAGGATGTCTTTGAGCTGCTCAAGGCCGGAATCAACGTCTACACAACGCTCAACGTCCAACATTTGGAGAGCCTCAACGATGTGATTGCACAAATCACCCGCGTCGTCGTTCGGGAAACCCTTCCCGATTCCGTTTTGGATCGGGCGGATGAAATCGAGCTGATCGACCTGCCGCCGGATGAACTTCTGGAACGACTCAAGGAGGGAAAGGTTTATGTGGCCGAGTTGGCGGCCCGGGCGCAAGAAAACTTTTTCCGAAAAGGAAATCTGCTCGCGCTGAGGGAGTTGACCTTGCGCCAAACCGCCGAGCGGGTGGACGAACAGATGCAGAGCTACCGGCGTGGCTTTGGAGTCAAGACCGTTTGGCCGGCCGGCGAAAGGATCCTGGTCTGTATCGGGCCCAATCCCCGTTCGATCCGACTGATCCGCGCGGCCAAGCGAATGGCCGCCGGGCTTCACACCGACTGGATCGCCGTCAATGTTGAAGCCCCTTCGAAGGTGCGGGAGTCGGAAAGTGACCGGAAACAACTGGCCGAGCATATGCGCCTGGCCGAAAGTCTTGGAGCGGAAACGGTTACGCTATCCGGACATCGGACCAGCGAGGAGATCCTGAATTATGCTCGGACCTGCAATATCAGCAAAATCATCATCGGCAAACCGACTCACCCTCGCTGGAAGGATCGGCTGTTCGGCTCCACGCTGGATGAGGTGGTTCGGGGAAGCGGAGATATCGATGTCTATGTGATCACGGGGGACACGGCGGAACCGGTGCCGCGACCGTCCGCGCGGCCGGCAGCGCGCCCCTGGCACATAGGAGACTGGTTCTGGAGCATCGCCACTGTGGCCGCCTGCACCGCCGTTTCCGCCGTCATGTTTCCTTACTTTGCCCTTGCGGACCTGGCCATGGTGTATCTCCTCGGCATCGTCTTCACCGCCAGCCGGACCGACTGGGGACCGTCTCTTTTTGCAACCCTGCTAAGTGTCGCCGCCTTCGATTTTTTCTTCATCCCTCCATACTATACCTTTGCCATTAGCGACATTAGATACCTGATCACGTTTGGCGTCATGCTTATTGTCGGTTTTGTCATCAGCCGACTGACCCTGCGCGTGCGTGAACAGGCGAACGCGGCGCGATTACGGGAAAGGAGAACCGCCGCCCTTTACGATCTAAGCCGGGAGTTGGTTCATGAACGGAAGAAAGACCGTTTATGCGCCATCGCTGTGAAGCATATCCACGAGGTGTTTTCCAGTCCGGTGGTCATTCTGATGCCCGAGAGAGAAAAAAATCGACTCCTGCCGGTCGACGGTCAGGGCACGTATGCCCCCGATCAAAAGGAATTGGGCGTTGCTCAATGGGCATTTGACCACCGTGAACGGGCGGGCCTGGGAACCGATACCCTTCCCGGCGCCAAGGCCTTGTATCTTCCCCTCGTGACTTCGTCCCGGACGGTGGGCGTGCTGGGAGTCCTGCCCGGCCCTTCGATGGACGGCTTCGATCAAGAACAGATCCATGTTCTCGAAAGTTTTGCGAACCAGACGGCCATGGCCCTCGAAAGGGCGCTTCTGGCCAGAGAGGCCCACCGGGCGCTCCTCAAAGCCGAGACGGAAGCCCTGCGCAATACGCTGTTGAGCTCGGTTTCCCATGATCTGCGCACCCCTCTGGCGGCCATTACCGGAGCGTCGACGACGCTGCTGGATCGCGACCTGACGCTGGATCAGCCTAGTCAGCATGAACTCATCCAGACGATCTTCGAAGAGGCGGATCATTTAAACCAGATGATCCGCAATGTCCTCGATATGACTCGCCTGGAGTCCGGCGCGATCACTATTAAAAAGGAATGGCTGTCGATCGAAGAGATTGTCGGGGCGGTGCTGAACCGCCTTTCCACAAGGCTTAAGGATCGTCCCCTGACGACCCGATTGCCGAAAGATTTGCCGATGGTTCCGTTCGACCCTCTGCTCATCGAGCAGGTCTTGATGAATCTTCTGGATAATGCCCTGAAATATACACCAAAGGGGACGCCGCTGGAGCTCTCCGCCGCCGTAATGGGAGACCGCATCTCGGTGGAACTCGCCGACCGCGGACCCGGAATCCCGCCGGGAGCCGAGGAGCGGATCTTCGATAAATTCGAACGCAGCCCCGGCGCCGGCGGCGGCATCGGATTGGGGCTGACCATCTGTCGGGCCATTGTTGCGGCCCATGGCGGCCGAATTTGGGCCGAGAACCGTCCGGGCGGGGGGGCGGTTTTCCGTTTTACATTGCCGTTGGAAGGACAGCCGCCCCTGAATGAACCTAAAGAAGGGATCGAGGATCGGTGATGCCGGAAGCGAAAGAACTGATCCTGCTGATTGAAGACGAGCTGCAGATGCGGCGGTTTCTGCGGATCACGCTTCAGAGCCAAGGCTATCGTCTGGTGGAGGCCGCGACGGCCCAAGAAGGCTTGACACAGGCCGTTTCGCAAAACCCCGATCTGATTCTTCTCGATCTCGGGCTGCCGGATCTCGACGGTCTGGCGGTCACCCAAAAATTGCGCGAATGGACACCGACGCCCATCATCGTCCTATCCGCGCGGGAGCAGGAACAAGACAAAATCCGGGCGCTCGATGCCGGTGCGGACGACTATCTCACGAAGCCTTTCAACGCCGGCGAGCTGTTGGCCCGAATCCGCGTCGCACTGAGGCACGCGGCCAAGCAGAATGGCGGCCCGGACGAGCCCGTCTTCACTCTGAATAATCTTCATGTCGACCTCGCGAAGCGGCAGATCTACCTCGATGACAAAGAAGTCCACCTGACCCCCATTGAGTACAAGTTGCTTACGGTCCTGATTCGCCACGCGGGCAAGGTGATCACCCACCGTCAGCTTTTAAAAGAGGTATGGGGTCCCGCGCAGGTGAATGAGACCCAGTATCTGCGGGTTCATATGACACATCTCCGTCATAAACTCGAGGCCGATCCCGCCCGGCCTCGGTTCCTGATCAATGAGCCGGGAATCGGGTATCGGCTCAAATGCGATCCGGAAGGGTAGTCTCCCTCGTTTAAGAGCGACCCACGGCAAAGGGGCTTCCCAGGCCGTGAATCCGGGACTCCCCACCCGGTTTCTATCAACGCAATTCGTTTATATAAAAAACCCTCTCTATGCTAAAATAACCCGCAACCGGAACCTATCTGGGGTGTTTAATTATTATGGCGGGGCAGGATCTTTATCGGGATGACCCGGACGTGGAATCGATGCTCGCGTTCCAGAAAGGGGACGATCAAGCGTTCGAAACGCTTTTTCGCAAATATTCCCGTCCCCTGGTTAATTTTGCCTACCGTCTGATCGGAACCCGGGGCCGAGCGGAGGAGATCGTTCAAGAAGTGTTTCTGGAAGTCCACCGCGCCAGGAGTACGTACCTCCCGCAGGCGAAGTTTTCAACCTGGATCTACCGGATCTCCACCAATCGCTGTTTAAACGAGCTTCGTCGGCCCGAACGTCGTTTGGTGGCCGCGGCGGATCGCGATCCTGGTGGAGACGAAGGCGATGGTACGGCGATAGAACCCGTTGCGGACGGACCGGATGCGTTACAGAATCTCGAGGTTAAACGGCTCCAGGACGCCGTCGCCGGCGCCGTCTTGAATCTTCCCGTTCAACAACGGACGGCACTCATCCTCTGCCGGTACCACACGATGGCCTACCGGGAGGCGGCCGAGGCGATGGAAACAACCGAGTCGGCCGTCAAATCACTGATCCACCGAGCCACGGTAACCTTGAGGGGCCGGCTGAAATCCTATATATAAGGAGGCCAGGAACGCCATGAACGGACATGAGAACTCGGAAGAACTCGTCGCATTCCTCGACGGTGCTCTGTCGGTCGAAAATGCGCGGAGGGTGGAGAAACACCTGGGGCGCTGTCCTTCCTGTCGCGAGGTCCTGGAGGACTTTCGTCGAACCGGCCATCTTCTCAACCGGTGGACCGAGATCAACCCGTCGCCTGGCTTTGAATCCCGAGTCCTGACGCAGATACGCGCTTCGGCGCCTCCCCGACCGGTTTCAGGCGGGTTTGGGAATCTGAACCGCTGGCTTTTCAAATCCCCGCTTCGATGGGCCGCAGTCGCAGCCGGAATTGTTCTGATCGCGGGAGCCGCGTATTGGAACTCCTCCCCCTCCCGCAATGAAGACACACTGACCGAAGCGGAAAAAGACGAGATCGCGACCCACATCGATTTGTATGTGGATTACGGCGTGATCAGTCACCTGGATACGCTCAAGCCAATGGATGCGACCCCGTCGCCCGGCGATGAGTCTTCGGTGATCAATACGGCATGAAGAACAGGATGACCAAATTCGGACCGAAGGTTTTTGCGATGGTTGTGTTCATCGCGCTGATTGCGGCTGTTCCGGCCGGGAACGGCTGGGCCCATTCCAGACCGTGGGGGTTTCGGATGGTCCAAGCCCAATATCAAAAAGCACCGCTGGAGCGCCTCACACCCAGAGAGCGGGAGGAGGCCCGGAAAAATTATTTTAGGTTTAAAAACCTCCCGCCTCAGGAACGCGAGCGAATCCGGAAAAATTTCCGGGAGTGGCAGCGGCTCTCGCCCGAAGAAAAGCAACGGCTCCGGGAGCGCTATGAGCGGATGCACCCGCAGGAACGCCAGGGTCTGGAAGAATCTCCCGAGCGCTGAAATCCATAAGAGCGCGCCAAAACGAAAACCCTCTTGAGTTGCCCTTTCTTTCCTTGACCAAGCAAAGTCATGCGGCGTATTCTGAAACCATGTCGCAAGAAACAACACACAAGCACACCAACCGTTTGGTTCACGAGACCAGCCCGTATCTGCTTCAACATGCGCACAATCCGGTGGACTGGTATCCCTGGGGTGAAGAGTCGATTCGTAAGGCTAAGGAGGAGGACAAACCGATTCTGCTCAGCATCGGGTATTCGGCCTGTCACTGGTGCCATGTGATGGAACGTGAGTCGTTCGAGAATGAAGAGACGGCCCGGATCATGAATGACCATTTCATCAATATCAAGGTCGACCGCGAGGAACGGCCGGATCTGGATGAAATCTATATGGCGGCGACCGTCGCGATGAACAACGGACAGGGCGGATGGCCGATGACCGTTTTTCTGGCGCCGGACCAGCGGCCGTTTTTCGCCGGGACCTACTTTCCGCCCGAGGACCGATACGGCCGGCCGGGCTTTGGCGCGATTCTCCTGAGAATCGCCGAGTTGTGGAAGACCGACCGCGCGGCGTTATTACATCAGGGTGAATCCCTCACGGAGCATATCCGCCGACAGACCGTCTCGATGCCGGCACAATCGGTAGGAGACGAGGCGATCGAGCAGGCCGCGACGCTTCTCGCCCGAGACTTCGATCCGGTCCACGGCGGATTCGGCGGCGCGCCAAAATTTCCGCCCTCCATGGCCTTGTCTCTTTTGTTGCGCGTCCATCGCCGCACGGGCGATCCCGAATGGCTCAAGATCGTGCGCGTCACGCTGGACGCCATGGCGAAAGGGGGCATGTACGATCAGATCGGGGGGGGATTCTGCCGCTACTCCACCGATGAGAAGTGGCTCGTTCCGCATTTTGAGAAGATGCTCTACGACAACGCGCTGCTGGCCCGCATTTACCTCGAGGCTTATCAGGTCACCAAGGACCCGCTCTACAAACGGATCGCGACCGAGATTCTGGACTACGAGCTCCGCGAGATGACCTCGTCGGAGGGCGGCTTTTACTCCTCCACCGACGCCGACTCGGAGGGGGAGGAGGGAAAGTACTTCGTCTGGACGCCGGATGAGATCAAGGCCGTGTTGGGGGATGAAAACGCCCGGCGTTTTTGCGCCTACTACGACATCACCGAAGCGGGCAACTGGGAAGGCAAAAACATTCCGAACACCCCGAGGACGCTGGAACAGATCGCTTCACGGCTTGAGATCAGCCCCGAAGCGCTGAAGACCTCCCTGGAATCCTCACGGAAAAAACTTTACGAGGCCCGACAAAAACGCATCCCGCCCGGGCGGGACGACAAGATCCTCACCGCTTGGAACGGATTGATGATCGGCGCGATGGCCGAAGGGGCGCGGATCTTAGGAGACCCCCGATATCTCGTCGCGGCGGAACGGGCGGCGGACTTTCTCCTAAAAACGCTGCGGGCTCCCGATGACCGGTTGCTTCGAACCTACCGTTCGGGAAAAGCCCACCTCAACGCCTATCTGGACGACTACGCCTATTTTTGCGAGGGCTTGATCGACCTTTATGAAGCCGGAGGACCGGCGCGATACCTGACCGAGGCGGCGGGATTGGCCGAGCGGATCTTAACCGACTTCGTGGCCGAGGACGGCGGCGGATTTTACCATACCTCGCGAGATCATGAACGGTTGATCCTTCGTCACCGCGAAGGCCATGACGGGGCCACACCGAACGCCAACGCCTCGGCCGCGATGGCCCTGGCGCGCCTGTCGTTTCATTTAAATCGGGAGGATTGGCGGAAGACGGCGGTGGCGGCCGTGACGGTTTACGGGGCGGTCATCGAACGCTTTGCACGCGCTTTTTGCAAATCACTGGCCGTGGTGGATTATCTCCTGGAAGGCCCGATCGAGATCGCGGTCGTAGGAAAACCCGGCGAGGCGGATTACCAGGCCCTCCGCCGCGAACTGGATATGCGATATCTTCCGAATCAAATCCTGGCGCATCTTGATCCCGCAACGGAATCAGGCATCAAACCCTCACCGCTGATCGAGGGGAAAGGATTGATCCAGGGCAAGGCCGCGCTGTATCTCTGCCACAACTTCACCTGCTCATCCCCGATCACCGACCCGGCCCAGGTCGGCACGGCTCTGGAGGCGCACCAAAAGCCTATTCAAGCGAGCCGGCTCGGTTCGCTCTAACTCCGAGTTCCAGCTCCAGAACCCCTCACTTGGGCTCCATGAAACAGTAGGTCAGATTCCGTCCCATCCGTTTCGCTTCCCGGAGCGCCGTGTCGGCGCGGACGACCAGCGCGTCGGCATCCTCCGCCCCGCCGGATCGTTCGGCAATTCCGACGCTGATCGTCACGATGAACGTCTGTCCGTCCAACATGAACGGGTGATCCGCCACGCGGGTCCGAAGCCGTTCGCCAACGATCCGGCCTCCCATCAGGTTGGTGAGCGGGAGGATGAGACCGAATTCATCATCGCCGAAACGCGCCAGGAGATCGGTCGGACGGATCGAATTTTTGACTCGACCCGCAAACTCCTTTAAAACGTGATCGCCCGCCGGTGGCCCCCCTCGGTCGGTGATCTTCTTAAACCCATCGAAATCGATCAGGCCGATGGAAAGAGACGCATGAAGGTCTTTGCAACGCTGAAGATTGCGTTCGAGATAAAGGTGAAAGGCCTGCTTATTGAAAAACCCCGTCAGCCCATCCCGACGGGTTCGTTCGGACATCTCGTCCCGGTACAGATGCTCCAAGCTGTTGGGTCCCACGTAGCGTAAAACCGAGTTCCCGACCCGGAGGAGATCGCCTTCCATGAGGACCCGCTCCCGAACCTTCACGTCATTAAAAAACGTCCCGTTCTTGCTGCCCAGGTCGCGCAGAACGACCGTGCCGTCGGCCTCTCGAACCACCTCGGCATGCTTCCGCGAAATCAACGGGTCGTCGATCGGAATCTCCGTATCCTGCTGCCGCCCGATCACCATCCGTTCCTTGGCCAACGGAAACTTCTCCCCGATCACGGGACCGGCCACAACGACGAGGCAGGCCAGGTGATAGTTGATCCAATCCATCCTACGCCGGGAAAGGTTGCTGGAAAGATTGATCGACCCGAGTGTTGTCTCGTCATCCATGGCGGCTCCCGGACTTTGATCCGGCGGCGGAGACTCTAATCTCTAAAATAACGATCCCTCGGCCTCCTGGCGCTCCTTCCAGAGTGCCTGGTCCAGAAGGATCATCACGACATTATATTGTTTGACCAGTTGCTTTGATTCGAACCGCATCCGGTGTTCCCGCTGAAGAACCAGGCGGGTCTGGGAATCGTCCCACTGGACGAATTCAAACGGACGCTCCCCCAGGGTTTTCGATTCGATCGGCACCTTCCCATACCTTTCCATGTTCTTCTTGATCCAATCGTCCCAACGGGCCTCGTCGAAATAGCCTTCCCGGTACTCGACCGTTACACGATAAAGCCGGCCGTGAAGAAAACGGCAGCCCATGCCCCGGATCTCCTGCGGCAGGGATTCCCGCGCGACCTCAAAGGAGCGCTCATCCTTAATCAGGCCCGGATTCTCTCCGGTCTGCTCGCTGCTTTTGACCGCCTTTTGAAACTCCTCGACCGTCATTCCAAGACGGACCGGACCCGCCTTCCGGTCGATCGGTTCGCCGGCCAATCCTTTTGTCCCCGACCATGAAAACCCGATTAAGCCCCACAGGAGCGCGACTCCGATCGTGATGCGATATCGTCCCATCTCTTCAGCCGTCGTTCCCCCGGCTTTCACTATTCAATATTATAGATCCCGATGACGTAAAACAGAAAAGTCAGGATCAGCAGAAATCCGATCACAAAGCCGATGACTTTCAAATAGTTCATGTCAAATCCATTTCATTGAATCGTTTCCAAAGATCACCCGTGTCTCGTTGACATGGTCGGCACTTATGGTATACTAACTCCGCATTTTTTACAATCCGCCAACCAAGGACCGCAATGCCCCGCCGCAAGAAATCAGACGCCCCGGCCAAATCTTCCGACCGGGATCAACTGCGCGATCTTCTTTTCCGGGAATCGTTCCGCTACAGCGATCAGGCGGTCTTCAAGCTCACCTCGGGACTAATGAGCCGCTACTACGTCGACTGCAAAAAGGTGACGCTGGACCCGAAGGGAGCCGCGCTCATCGGCCGCCTGGTCTTTGAGCGGATCAAACCTCTTCACCCTCAGGGCGTCGGCGGTCTGACGTTGGGCGCCGATCCGATTGCCGTCGCCGTCGCCGTGACCAGCCACCTCGAAGGACAACCCATTCCGGCCTTCATCATCCGGAAGGAACCCAAGGGCCACGGCAGTCGGGCCTGGATCGAAGGGAATCTGCCCGAGGGCGCCGCGGTCGTGGTCGTGGAGGATGTCGTCACCACGGGCGGATCGACGCTCAAGGCGATCGAACGGCTGAAGGCGCACGGCTGCAAGATCCTGAAGGTCATCGCCCTCGTGGACCGTCAGGAAGGCGGCCGGGAAAAGATCGAAGCCTCCGGTTATCCGTT
>Ga0187774_10000461_pt1 | contig 13910 bp, 11 predicted proteins | sample 0216_BV02_MP05_2_FD_133152 | JGI IMG/M metagenome (GOLD analysis project Ga0187774, IMG submission 133152) | Tropical peat soil microbial communities from peatlands in Department of Meta, Colombia - 0216_BV02_MP05_20_MG | ecosystem: Environmental > Terrestrial > Soil > Wetlands > Peat | place... | reverse complement strand
TCCCCCCGGTCTTCGCGCGCATCGGAATCAACACGGGAGAGATGATCATAGGAAACATGGGCTCCAGCCAGAGGTTCGACTTCACGGTGATCGGAGACAGCGTGAACCTGGCATCGCGCCTGGAAGGGGCCGGCAAGGAATACGGGGTCTCCATCCTCATCAGCGAGGACACCTACCGCCAAGCTAAAGATGCTGTAGAAGTGCGTGAGCTCGACCTCCTCCAGGTCAAGGGAAAGGAGCGGCCTGTCCGGATTTATGAGCTTCTCGCCAAGAAGGGTGAACTTCCATCCCCGAAGGCCCGGGTGCGGGAGGTCTTTGCCGAAGGGTTGGCCCTATACCGGAAACAGGCATGGGACGAGGCCGTACCCCGGTTTCAACAGGTTCTCGAACTGAGTTCCGAGGACGGCCCGGCAAGAACTTTTATCCGACGGTGCCAGGTTTACCGGGAAAACCCGCCGGGGCCGGCATGGGATGGGGTTTATCGATTGACGACCAAATGACTAGAGAGACTAAAGTTCGGAATACCCGAAGTTCTTGAGATGGGATTGATCGAGAGCGTGAACCGGGGAGTGACTCTTAAAATTGTGGATAATCTAGGAAACTCTGGCGCGTTCTAGGTACTTCATGCGAGGGAGGCTGGTATGAAAACAAAAACCTGGGTCATTCTTCTGGCCCTGTGCCTGATCTCGTCGGTCGCGGCAGCCGCGACAGTGAAGGTCATAACCCAGGAAGCGATGATCCGTACGGACAAGCGTTTTTTCGCTCCCGCTCTGGTCCGCGCCCCCTTTGGGGCCGCCCTGGAAGAATTAGGGAGGGAGGGAGACTGGTTCCGGGTCAATTACCAGGGAAAAGAAGGCTGGATTCACAAGAGCGCTGTCCAGGAACAAAAATTCCAGCTCTCTTCCCTGGCCGGAGGCCAGGCGGACGAAGCCTCCCGGGACGAAGTAGCCTTGGCAGGAAAGGGTTTCAATCCCGAGGTGGAAAAGGCGTTTCGGGACAAGAATCCGAAGATGCGGTATGACCTCGTGAACCAGGTGCAGGCTTATCGAGTGGAGGAACAGAAACTGCAGGCTTTCATCCGGGCTGGTAACCTTCGGGAACCGGGAGGTGCGCAATGAAAAAAAATATTTTCTGCACCACGGCCCTGTCCTTCCTTCTGGTCTTGTTCCTGGCGGGTTGCGCAGAGGTTGTGCAGATGGGAACGGCCGTCGGGGAAGGGATGGGGAAAATATCCAAAGAAGACCGCGAGGCCATTGATCGGGCGGCCAAGCAAACCGCCAAAGCGGCCAGGCCCATGACTGAGCAGGAGGAATATTATGTGGGCCGGGCTGTGGCCGCCACCATCCTTGGCCGCTACCGGCTGTATTCGAATGAACGTTTAACCGCTTATATCAATTCCATTGGCCAATCCCTCGCCCTGGCCTCCGATCGCTCCTACACTTTTGGAGGCTATCACTTCGCCATCCTGGATACGGAAGAGGCGAACGCTCTGGCCTGCCCGGGGGGGATCATTTTCATCACCCGGGGAATGCTGAAAGAGGCCCAAAACGAGGACCAACTGGCCGCCATCCTGGCCCATGAAGTGGCCCATGTGAATCATAAGGACGGCCTGGCCTCCATTCAAAAGTCTCGTTGGATGGAAGCCCTGTCCATCCTGGGCTCGGAAACTGCCCGGAAAATCGGCGGGGCGGAGATGACCAAGTTGGTTTCGATTTTTGAAGGATCGGTGGATGATGTGGCCAAGACCCTCCTGGTTAATGGATACGGCCGGGAGCAGGAGATGAAAGCGGACCTCGGAGCCCTCTCTTTTCTGAACCGCCTGGGGTACAACCCTTACGGGCTCACCGACTCCCTGGAGAAAATGGCCCGGGAACAGAGCGGCGGATCGAAACAGGGCATCTTCGCCACCCATCCCGGGATGAATCAGCGTCTGGCTAGTAGCCGATCAACCCTGGCCAAAAATCAGTGGCCCCGGAAAGACGACCCGGCGAGAGACCGGCGCTTCCGGGAATTCGTGGGGTAAATAGGTTTCGGATTCGGATGAATACGGAAAAGGCGCTCAAAATGCGAATGAGGGCCGATCTGCTTCCTCACCAAGATAGCCGTTGAAAGGGAGGTTCCATTCACCCAGAACTGATCTATGGACTTGACCAAAGACCCTCCTGGCCCCAATCCCTGGTTTACGGATTTCAGTGGACGATCATCTTCCTGCCTACCTTGATGATTCTCTCGGCCGTCTCCTCCGCCTATCTGGGTTTTAACGACCAAGACAAGTTGCTCTTTTTCCAGCGAGTCCTCCTCACCAGCGGAGGGATCATGGTTTTCCAGACCCTCTGGGGTCATCGTTATCCTCTTCTGGACGGCCCCTCCTCCGCCCTCCTTTTGAGTCTCTTGATTCTGGCCCCCGGCGGAATGCCTGCCATCCAGGGAGGGATGATCTCCGGCGGAATCTTGCTTTGTCTTCTGAGCGGTCTGGGTCTCATGAAGCGGCTGCAAGTTCTTTTTACCGATCAGGTGGTCAGCGTGACTCTAATCCTGATCGCCATCACCCTCTTGCCCTACCTGGCTCCGCTGGTGATCGGCCGGCATCCGGGACGGCCCCAGGGGGACCCCGTAATCCTGGGGATTTCTCTCGCTACCGTTCTGGCCATTTCCCTCTTCAGCCAAAAGCTGTCCGGTTTTTTCAGGGCGGTTTCCTTGCTTCTGGGTATAGGCTTCGGAACCTTTCTAATGGGAGTACTAGACCGAGTGCCTTTCCCTCCTCCCCTGGAGGGCCCCTGGTTGGCCTTCCCTGAGCCTCTTTTTCCCGGCCTCCCTTGCTTCGACTTATCCGCGATCCTTCCCTTTCTGGTGGCTTACGTGGCGGTCATCATCAACGGAGTGGGAAGCATTTACAGCATCGGCGAGGTGGTCGGCAAAGGGAAAATGGAGGAGCGGGTTTCGCGGGGAATTGGCTTCACCGGCCTGGGGGGGCTTTTGGCCGGGGTACTGGGGTCGATCGGTACGGTCAGTTTTGGGATCAGTCCGGGAGTTGTTCTCATGACCCGAGTGGGCAGCCAGTACCCGGTTACCTTCTGTGGGATTTTTCTCTGCCTCTTGGCTTTTTTCCATGAGGTCCTGGTCTTCCTCATGTCCATCCCCCCTTCGGTGGTGGGAGCGGCGCTTCTTGCGGCCATGGCCTCCCAGGTTGGAGCCGGAATCTCGATCCTGACCCGGCTTGGGAAGGGTATGGATAGCCGGGATTATCTGGTCGTGGGCCTTCCTATTCTTTTGGGCGGGGTCATCACTCTCCTGCCCGAAACTTTTTTTCAGACCCTTTCTCCCAGCCTGCAGGCTTTTCTAAAAAACGGATTGGCCGTGGGCATCGTGGCCGTTCTTTTTTTGGAACACGTCTTCCTGAGGATGGGAAAACCCAATAGGAAAGGGAATGAATAGGGATAAAAAGACAAGAGAGGAAAACCGGGGAATGGTCAGGGGGGAAGGAGCCTCTTACTCACCAGCTCCGTAGGGTTTTGGGAATAGCGGCCTTCTTCCAGGAAAAAGACCTCCTGGGCGTTCTTCCACTTCACTTCCTGGACCTTATTTAGGGAGTCATGGACCCTCTGCCAAGCCTGCAGTTCCTCATCCCCAAAGGGGAAATGAGGAAGGCGGGTTCCCACAAACTGGAAGAAAAGGAGGAAAGTCAGGACCCCAACAACGATATAGGCTCCCACATCCGCCAGGTAGTCGGCCAGGTGTCCGCCCTTTCCGTTCTCCCTTTCTTTTTTAACCTTTACCACGCTTGGTTCGATCAAACCTGCATCCATCATGAGGATGAGGTTTTTGCAGGTCTCGAACTCCTCCACGAAGCTCAGGTCGATGATTTCCTTCACCGACCGCTGGCCGTCGACCAGGTCGTAAATGACCTCCATCTGAAAGGTCCGGTTCTTCTCCCAGGGGGTGCCGACCAAAACTTCAAGAGTGGCCAGGGGGTTGACTTTCTGGAGGGCCATGTCGAAGCTGGACAGCCGCTTCGCGACCATGGGCCATTCATCAACCATGCGGAGCACGTCGAGGAGAAGGAATTCGGTATTCGTCGGTTCCACGAACTCAGGATCGTAGGAGACCGGCCTGGTTTCGAAACGGAAGTTTCCTTTCTTCCATTTAAAGAGACCGTAAAGCGTATCCACGGTCAGCAGGCGGATGGCTGCGGAAAGGTCTTCCTTGGTGACCAGGCCGCTGCTGACCAGAACCTTCTCCAAACCGATCAGGTTTTCCTCGTGCTGCTGGAAGGCTCTCCCCCAGTTTTCAGCGGAAATCAGGCCACCCCGGATCAGCCTGCGGCCAAAGGCGATGTCTTCCCCCGTCTCTTCGGGGAATTCGACCCTCACGATCATTCCCTTCTCGAAAAATACCTGAACCTTTTTCTCGTCCCCCTCAAGGTTGAGAACCCCCGTTTTCTGCTGCTGCCCCAAGACCTGAAACAGGTCTGTCAGCCCGAATTCTTTCAGGGAGCCGGTCAAACCCACGTCCTTGCCGTCTTTACGTGCGTCGAAAATTGGATTTCACCTCCTGCACGCGGATGCATTTCATCCGGTATTGGACGAAACCATATAGAAGGAGCAACAGCAATAGAGTAACCGCCAGCCAGGGAATGGAAAGGGAGGCGTTCAGGTCCAACGGATGGGGGATCCAGCCTTCCCACCATATCAACCGCGTCCCTAAGAGGGACAAAAAAAAGAGATAGACGATTCCTTCTACGGAGCGACCGCGCATCAAATGCCCCACCCCCGGCAGGACCCAGGAGAGCCGCTGGGGCAGGACGTGCACGCTAGTTTGGTAACGGGCTACTTCAGCCCTCTTCTTCCTTACCACGTCGGGGTCTGCCGTGGTATTGGCCGCAAACGCGTTCTGGCACGGTACGCACTGGGTGCCGTTACCTTTAAAGGGTGTGCATAGGGGGCAGATCAAACCGCCACATCGCTCGCAATGACGGATTAGGGATATTTTTCGGGAACCCAGATGGACCAGGGCCAGAAGTCCGAGGAGAGCGGCCATGGCCATTTCCCCACGATCCAGGGGGATTCCTTTCCAGAGAAAAATCCAGAGGGACTGGGCGATCCGATCGCTTTCCGGGCTGGGAGTTAGGACCTTTTTCCAAACCTGAACAGGATCGAGGGTCTGGTCTATGACCACCCGGTTGGGGTTCTTCGAGGCTATGCTGGTATGATAGGAAATCTTCGGGGGATGGAGACCCTTGGCCCGCTGGAATTGGGCCTCTGCCTCCTTCATCCGAAGCTTCAGCAGGTAAGCCTGTCCGAGGTTGTAGTAAGTCTCCGCCCGGGAGGGGTCGAGACGGGCGGCCTGCTGATAGGCTTCCATGGCGAGGTCGAGACGGTTAGTCACCAGGAATACATTTCCTAAATTATTAAAGACTGCAGAGGTGGGGGCCAGCTGAGCTCCCTGGGAGAATCGCTGTTCCGCCTCAGCATACTTCCCCATTCGTTTTTCCACCAACCCTACGGTTATCAGGACATCGGAATCCTGGGGGTTCTTTTTGTTTATCTGGAGCAGCTTCTGGTAAAGCTCGTCATTCCACGCTCCCGTGTTGGCCCGGAGGATTTCGGGGATGCCGTTGCCTGTGAGGGAATGGAATAAAGAGGCATGGAAACGGACCCCTGCGGGGAGTAGAAGGAGAAGTCCCAGAAGGACAAGGGTCGTCACCCGGTCCGCTCTTCCGCCATAGGGCCAAAAGGCCAGAATCCACAAGACAAACAGCCACATCCAGCCCAGGCCGAGAAGAAGGGGGGAGAAGAGGAAGAGGAAACTAAAGAACATCACGGGGATGGAGCTGATTCGCAGGCGGATCAAATGCCTCATATGATGGGTAAAAAAGAAGTAGTGCCGGAAGAATCGAGAGATTGAAAAACCCGCAAAGGTGAGGAAGAAACTCAATAGGACCCAGAATGTCAGGTTCACCAACCGGGGGAGGGCTTCCTCCTGATTGAAGAAAGAAAGAAAAATTCCCTGGAACCAACTCCAGGCTGATTGGGTGGCATTTCCGAAGGAACTGAATGTTTGTGACCCCAGCCACCCGGCACGAGCCCGGTGGACTTCCGAGAAGTCGGGCGCCATTCGCTCCGCATAGTTGAGAAGTTCAGAGGGAACGACTCCTATCTCCTTTTCGGCGGCCTTCTGACTTTCCCGAATCAAGGCCAAAGCGTAGGTATAATGATTGCGAACTCCTTGGTCCAGCTTCCATTGGTACACTTTCTCGAGCTCGGCCCGACTTCTTTCCCAGTCCCCCTGATCCAGAAATTCCTGATGCGCGAACCAGGCTTTTTCCATTTCGTCCTTCTGAATTGACGTCTGGATTGGGAAGGAAGGTACCTGAGCCCAGCCGAAGGAGGCCCCCAAAACCAGTCCTCCCAAGAGGAGGACAATGCCCAGCAGCCCAATCCCCCTTTGGCCTCCGGCAAACACCAAAGAGAAGCGACCGAGAGGGGGACTGGCGGAAAGGAGTCCTGGCATGGCTTTCTTATTCGTGTCTTACTTCAAGGGATTCAAGTTTGACCGAAAGGTTGACGCTGAGAGAAAGGCTCTTTTGAGCAGCTTCGACCTCCAGGAGCAGCGGAATCTCCAGGCTCCCAGGAGAAGAGACCCTGGCCTGGCCGCAGGAAACAATCCTGACATTCTCATTCCCATGGGGAACTTTTTTCTCCACGGAAGGGAGAGGTTTTATCTCCGCCCCCTTTTCCAGTTTGAAGGAGAAGTCCGGTTTCTTTTTTTCTACTGTTTTCCCGACCAGAGGTGGGCCGACCGGCTTTTTCTGCTCCTCCGGTCTTTCGATCCTTAAAGAGGGGGATTTCCCCGCATTCCCCGCCTCTGAAGGAGGAGCCTCCTTTTCCTTAGGCAACGACCCCGCTCGAGGGGTTTCCAGAATTGGTTGGCCACCCTTGGCCGCGGCACTCGCTTTTTCCATGGCTAGAGTTCTGACGGAGGGGGCAGGCTCCGGACGGGGCAGATGGGGTTCGGGGGAAGAGGTCGGTTTTCCCGGGGAAACACCTTTCGAAACCGCCATAGGGGTCTTTTCCGCCACTCCCGGGGAACGTCGCGACTCAACTCCGCTTTCGATGGCCTTCAGAACCAGTCGGCAGGCCATGGTCAGGCTTTCAAATACCCCCTTCCCCAGAGTGGCCACCGATTCAAAAGAGGGACTGTTGAACCGGTTGAATTTCTGGTTCAGCTCTTCCACGCTCAGGATATTGGGTAGGTCCCTCTTGTTGTACTGGATGATTAAAGGAATGGTTTCGATCTTTTTTCCATAATACCGGAGATTATCCTCCAGGTCTTTGAAACTGATCAGATTATCCTCCATGCGGTTGGCATGGGAATCGGCGACAAAGACCACCCCGTCTGCACCGGTGAGCACCGCCCTTCGAGTGGCCCCGTAATACACCTGGCCGGGGACCGTGTACAGATGAATTCGGGTTTTAAAACCCCGAACGCTTTCTAGTTCGATGGGTAGAAAATCGAAGAACAGGGTCCGGTCCTCGTTGGTTGCCAGGGAGACGATTTTCCCCCTTTGATCGGGTTTCAAGTGCTGATGGATGAACTGAAGGTTTGTCGTCTTTCCGGAAATTGCCGGGCCATAATAGACGATCTTGGCATCGATCTCTTTTTTGGCATAATTGAAGACCGCCATTCCTCTCCCCTCCGGTTTTCCTTAAGCTAGGGATTTCCCCTGAGGGCTCCCCTGCTCCATGAGTCGGGTAAATTCATTCTTGGCGTCCCGAAATTTCTGGTCTACCGCCAAAATCTCCCTCATAAGTCCAAGGGCCTCGTCCGTTTTGCCTTCTTGTTTGCAGATTAACCCCAGCTCGTACTTGACCTCTATCATCTTCTCCTTGGGAATCCCCTGGATTTGAAGGGCCTTCTTCAAGGCCTGGGCCGCTTCGCTCCATTGCCCCTTTTCCTTGTAACACAGGCTCATCAAGGTGGCCGCCTCAAAGGCGTTCTGGTTTTTCTCCAGGGCGACCTGGAATTGCTCGATGGCATCCTCCAGGAATCCCAATTCGCGGGAGGCGACCCCGAGGTTATAGTTGAAATTGGGGTCCACTGCACTGGGGCCGCTGTTCTCTTTCAGTTCTTTGAAGATCTCCTCAAAGCCATAGACCTTTTCCACTTGGGAGATTTCTTTGAAATTGTTCATCGGGGAGGAGCCGCCTGATTCCAGCATGGCTCCCAGGTCGAAGAATTCGGGTTTCCCCTGTTCTCTCCTAGGCTCGGCCGGGAGGGGCTGGGGTTGAGAGGCCCTTGCAACCGCGGGTTCTTCGGGTGATTTCAGGCTGGCCTGGCGGACTTGGACCTTCTCGTTTGGATCGGCCCTTTGGGGGTCCATGTCGGCCATCAGGTTCAGCACTTCAAGGGCCTTTTCCTTCAAACCTTGGCTATTATAATGCTGGGCCAGGACCCGGTATTGGGCAAAGGCGTCCCCGGTGAAGCCCATCTTACGGTAAATATCGGCGATTTTCAGGTACACGTGGTCCAGAGATGGGTCCTGCTTGGGAACCTGTTTGTAGATGGCCATGGCCCGGGCGTAAAACTGATTTTTCAGAAAAATCTCCGCGGCCATTAAATATTCGGCGACGGCCTTCTTCTTTTCTCCCTTCTTCTGATAAAGCTCTGCCAATCTCAAATGGGCCGTGGCATTGCCCGGCTCCTTCTTCACCAATGACAGATAACGGTCCATCGGGTCCCCAGACTTGGGGCTCCCTTTCTTCAGAAGACTACCGATCTTGTCTGCGATTCCCATAGGCCTTTCTCAGTTGAGGGTAGGGTTCCCTTTGTTCCCCCGCCCCACGGCAGGGGGTTTCATCTTCTTCCAGCCCCGGAGGACGCGCTGGCCTGCCCGCGCTCCGGATGGATTTTCAGTGAATCTCTACGAAGGCTTTCAAGCGGTTGGAAACCACCCGCGCAAGGTTGTCCATAATCTTTAGCCCCAATCGGCTATCTCTATGGACCAGATCGTAGAAATCCGGACTCGTTATGACCAAGAGTTGGGATGGGGCGATGGCTACTGCGGAAGCCGTATATCGATTCGGAGGAACCAGAAAAGACCAGCCCAAGATTTTTCCCGGCCCCTGGATCTCAAAGCTCACCCCTTTTTTGAATCTTATGGAAACTGTCCCTTCCTCCAGGATGAAGAGTTTATCGGCTCGCCCTCCTTCTTCGCAAAGAGCGGTTCCGGAAAGTATCTTCTCCGCCGTACAGTACGGGGAGACGATTTTAAGGTCTTCGTCACTGAGCCCCTGGAAGATTTCGACATTCCGGATTCTCTCGATAGGAACCATTTTTTTCTCCTCTCCCCCCGGGTTCCTTCGAGACCCGGAGTCTGATATTCTCTTTGGCTTTGAGGCGAAAGGGTTCCCGGAATATCCATTCCTTCTAAGGGTTTCTGCTATTGATTTCGGTCGATTTCCTGGAAAACTTTAGAAAAAAACCCCCTCCCCCCGGTACATCAAAACCCCTGGGAAAGGCAGGTTGCCCCAGGTGGATATTCGGAAGACATCCCTTTCAGGCGATCCTACCACTTCTTTGGGGTCCCCGCAAGCCTGCGGGTATGGTTCTGGCCGATGAGTACCCCTAGGTATTTGTTCCAACTTATTCATCAGCCCGGCATGGGATTTTTCCTGGTTCCCTATTGGTCCTCTCCCGGGGAATGTGGTTTCGGTTAATGGTAAAAAACAGGCCCCTCTGCCTACTCAGGGGTGGCAATGGTACCCCCTGCTCCCTTGGGTCTGATCATTTTTGCGTCCCGTTATCTGGCCTCGAGCCACTGATAGAAAATAAGGGGATGGATTTTCAGGCAGGGAATCACCAAGAGAAGGCGAAAGGGGAAGGGGAACCGCCGGCTGCCTTGGAGGAAGGAGGGGTGGGCCTTGGCGGAATCCAGGCCCTAAGACAACTCAGCTGCAAACCATGCCCAATTCACTGGTACTTGAATTCTTACTCCGGTTATAGCTTTCTATCTCCATGGCCTTTTCATAGCACTTCTGAGCTTCGTGGAACCATCCCTTCTCCCGGTAACACTTGCTTAGCAGCTTAGCCGCCTCGGCTGGCTTCTGGCCCTTTTCGAGGGCGATCTGAAACTGTTCGATCGCTCCGTCATTGAACCCCATTTCCTTGCAGGCTTTTCCCATTTGGAAGTTAAAGTCCGGGTATACTTCAGTGGGGATGACCGTTTCCTGCAGTTCTTTGAAGATTTCCTCAAAGCCGAAAGGCTTTTGCGTGGTGATCTCCTTGGGATCCATGGAATCCCCGGGGTCTTTGATGGCCAACTCGGCAACGAGGTCGAATCCCTGACCTTGCTTGTCGCCCGGGAGACCTCCTTTTTGTGGGGTGGGAGATGAAGGATCCGGCTGGGGAAGAGAGAGATTCCTACGGTCCTCTTGGGATTCAAGTGGTTTTTGCCTTTCGTACGGTGTGGCCTTCTTTTCGCGGACGTTTTTTTCCCTCTCCATCTCTTGAATCAGCTTTAGGACTTCGGGAACTCGCTCTTTTTTCCCCCACTGCTCATAGTGTTTGGCCACGATCTTGTACTGGGCAATGGCCTCCGAGAAATAGTTCATCTTACGGTAGATCTCCCCCATCTTTTGGTTCGCGTGGATCAGATGGGGGTTTATGGAGATGATCTGTTTGTAGATGACCATGGCTTGAGGGAAGAATTTTCCCCGGCAGAAGACCTCCGCTGCCTGGAGATACTTGGCGATCGCTTTCTCTTCTTTCCCCTTCCTCTGGTAGACTTCGGCCAGTTTCACCTGGAAGGCGGCATTCTCTGGATTTTTTTGAGCCAGTTCCAGAACCTCTGCGTAAAAGTCCTGCGAATCTTTTTTCTCCTTGCTAAAAAAATAATCCAGCACGCTGAAAAGACCGCCTGACTTTTTCCGCGCGATTCTCTTATCCGGAGGTTTTGGGGGGGACGGGACTGGAAGGATCGCTTCTACCGGCTTCAGCGGGAGAATCTCGGGCTCGCTCTGGACAGAATTCAATAGCTGAGGCATTTTCGATATCCTTGCTCGCCTTAGATTCTGAAGGAAGAAGAGATTCCTCCAGCGGCATTTTCGATGCCCGCAATTTTTGTGCCCTCAGGCAAATCATCAGATCGATAAACCCGAATCCTACTGCTTTTGGGATGGATTCATCGTCGAACCCATTTATAACACAGATGATTTTCGAATTGAGGCAAATCATTTTGCAGGGTTATTCTTCCTTATGGCCCTAAACCAGGCGGATCGAACCCCCCCCAATTCCGGTCATAATTGTACAAATCGCCAATGGGCTCTGTCCAAAAAATGATGGTCTGAGAGAGGCTATGGCTCTTGCTTCGATGGAGTCCAGCGGTGATATTCTCGGAGGGGAAATTTCAGGACGGAAAGGGCTGCCCTGGGTTGGGTAATTTCCGGGCCTGCCAGTAATCGAAACCTTCAGGAACATTGGGGTTGGTAAATGCAGAGGGGTTCTTCGGCCATAAAGTCCCCGGACCATTCGAAGGCCCTGGCGCGGCACCCTCCACAGACTCTCATGTATTCGCAGCGCCCGCAACGACCTTGATAAGCGGAGGAATCGCGTAACTTCAAGAACACCGGGGAGGATTCCCATATGTCTTTCAATTTCTGCTGTCTCACGTTTCCGCTGAGTGCCTCCAGGTAGCCGCAAGGCTGCACATCCCCCAGATGAGATATGAATAAGAATCCGATCCCTCCCAAGCATCCCCGGGTCATAGCGTCAAGGCCATGAGTCTGGGGGGTTACTTTCTTTCCCTCTTGCCTGGCTCTTTGCCGCAAAATCCGGTAGTAGTGGGGGGCACAGGTCGCCTTCAACTGAAGAGGCACTTTTTCCCGTTGGTCGTAAAACCAGTGAAGGATTTTTTCGTACTCCTTCCCCTCGATGGCCTCCCCTTTCATCTCCTTCCCCCTTCCCGTGGGGACCAGGAGGAAAATGTGGTGAGCCACAGCCCCCAGTCTCACGGCTAGGTCCAATAGGGAGGACAATTCGTGGTAATTTTTCAGGGTGACCGTGGTGTTGACCTGGAATTCGAGCCCGGCCTCTTTCAGAAATTCGATCCCCCGCAGGGCCCCGGCAAAGGCCCCTTCCATCTGGCGAAACCGGTCATGGCTTTCCGCCGTTGCTCCGTCGAGGCTGATGGAGACCCGCTGGATTCCACTGGTTTTCAAGCGGGCGGCTTTGTCCGCATCCAGCAGGGTCCCGTTGGGAGCCATGACCATGCGCAGCCCCCGACGGGTCCCATAGTCGGCCAGCTCATAGATATCCTCGCGGAGGAGCGGCTCCCCGCCGGTAAGGATAACTACGGGCTGACTGAAGGAGACGATCTCATCAATCAGGCGGAGGGCTTCCTCGGTATTCAGTTCCCCAGAGTAGGGGCCTCGCTGCGCTGCCGCCCGGCAATGGATGCAATTGAGATTGCAGCTTCGGGTGACTTCCCAGGCGATCATCCGCAGAGGAGGAACCTTCGGGATACTTTTGGTCATTGTCATTTTATTTGGAATTTGGCGCTTGGGATTCGGAATTTGCTTATCATCCGATTCCGATTTCTTGATCCGTAAGGTAGCAGGCCGGGTCGGGAGCCCAGAGGTCCCCGGTTATGGCTTCGGCCCGAACCCGGAAATTCCCTGCGCAGACTTCCAAAAAGCGGCAGGAAGCGCAACGCCCTTTTACGTGTTTCTTTTTCTCTTTCAGCCTGGCCATCAGGGGATTGCTCAAGTCCATCCATATCTGGCTGAACGGTCGATGTCGCACGTTGCCGAAGGAGTAATGCCTCCAGAATTGATCGGCATGGACCGAGCCGTCCCAACTCACGCAGCCGATTCCTACTCCTGAGCTGTTCCCCCCGTTCATCCGCAGGAGTTCCATGACCTCTCCAGACCGGGGAGACCCCTCCCCCATCATTCGCAGATAAAGGTAGGGACCATCCGAGTGGTTGTCCACCGTGAGCACTTCAATGGCTTTATTTTGGTCATGGAGGTTCTGGGTCCGGTCGATGATGAGGTCCACCACTTTCCGGGTCTCTCCCGGGTCGAGGTCTTCCTTAATGAGCTCACTTCCGCGGCCTGCGTAAACCAGATGGTAAAAACAGACCCTCGGGATATTTTCCTTCTCCAGAAGATCGAAGATTCCCGGAATGTCCTGGGCATTGCGCCGGTTGATCGTAAACCGGAGTCCCACCTTGATCCCCGCTTCCTGGCAATTGCGGATTCCCCGGAGAGCGGCTTGGAACGCCCCTTTCACCCCCCGGAACCGATCGTTGGTCTCCTCCATTCCATCCAGGCTTACTCCCACGTAGGAAAGCCCGATCCTTTTCAATTTTCGGGCCATATCCGGGCTGATGAGGGTTCCATTGGTCGAGATGACCGCACGCATTCCCAGGTCTGTGGCCAGCTGGGCCAGGTCGAGGAGGTCTTTCCGTAAAAAGGGTTCGCCTCCGGAAAAGAGAACAACCGGGGAACCGAACCGGGCTAGGTCCTCGATGAGCGCCCTCCCCTCTGCGCTGGATAGTTCTCCGGTGTACTCCCGGTTTTGGGAAAGGGAATAGCAGTGGACGCATTTCAGGTTACATCTTTGGCCTACGTTCCACACCACCACCGGCTTTTTATCCTCAGAAAACTGGAGGAGGTGGGAGGGGAGTTTCCCCGATTGCCTCCCGTATCGCAAGGGGTCGGAGGCTTCCACCGTTCCGCAGTACAATTTCGAAATACCGATCATAGAAAAACCGTCTAGCTTTCAGCCGGGGCTTTTTGATAAGCGGACAGCTCCTTCTAGGGCTGACCGCTGAGAGCTGAATGCTGATCGCTTCTTTTGAAGTATGCCACCAAGGCCTGGACCAATGCGGGAATCGTGTATTCAGACGGCAT
>Ga0187774_10000460_pt1 | contig 13921 bp, 13 predicted proteins | sample 0216_BV02_MP05_2_FD_133152 | JGI IMG/M metagenome (GOLD analysis project Ga0187774, IMG submission 133152) | Tropical peat soil microbial communities from peatlands in Department of Meta, Colombia - 0216_BV02_MP05_20_MG | ecosystem: Environmental > Terrestrial > Soil > Wetlands > Peat | place... | reverse complement strand
GGTAGCCGTGACGACCAAGAGCATAATAAGCAAAAGCAGCGCCATGTATCCGCCAGCGGGATTGTGCCCAAGATATCGTTTAGGGTCCCCCCTGACTACGCTTCTGAGATACTGAATTACTGCGTAGGGGCTAAATATGAAATCTTTGAATTTGGCATGCTGGCTCCCGATCAAACCCCACAAAATGCGAATTGCGACAAGACCGATGACGGTGTAGCCGGAATATATATGCAAAGCGTTTCTTCCTTCGCCTTCGCCGGTAAGATAGGCAATTGCAAAAAGACCAACAAGCGACCAATGGCAAATTCTTACCAGTGGATCCCATACTCTAACGGTGATGTTGTCGTGCATCGTTATTTCCTCGTGTTGTTGGTTTAAGTTGAAATAAATTGCAGCGCCTTCATTCCGGGGCGAGCTCGGTCATATGTAATGTGGCAGATTTTTGAAGCGCCGTTCTTTAAATGTGCCGGGATCCAAATGGATGACAAGCGGCTCAAAGCAGCCATTCGAAAAACGCGTTGGGTTTTTATAGCGAAGAACGGGAGAATGCAATTTGATCTAAATCAATAGCGAGCATTCAGACCATCTGCCGGCCATGTGAGGCCCAGGCCCTGGTCCTAAGGTCGAAAAATATGGTACTGCGCTTTTCGGTTGGTGCAATTCATTGGCACATGTGCGTAGTCGTAAAAACCAGCAAATTGGAAGATCAGCTGAGGTCAATCTTTTTGCCGCTCATCGCGCGCCACCAGCGCCACCACGCCAGGGCCGAGAGAACGATCATGAAAATTGCGCCCATACCAAAGCCAAGGCGCTCCAGCATATCGTGGGTGTCGTTCAACATTGCTAGCGGGCCAAAAGAGAAACTACCGCCGAAAGGACCTCGAGCCCATACCGCAGCCCAAGTGAATATGGCGGCAAACGTGGAGCACATTACAGCCGCCACCAGCATATACAGAGCGGGAAACGAGTGCCGGTACTTGGCAATTAAAGTCAATAAGCCTATGCATAGCAGCGCCACGCCCAAACCGAGCACGACCAGCCTTGGGGCGATGAACTTGGAGGGTTCCACATGAATAAGATCGACAGCGGTCAGCATGAGAAGCGCGCCCGCCAACAAGAAGGCTAGTTTTCCCAACAAGGGGAAGTCCGTTATGTCCGGAGTGTTTTTAATGGTTTTCCTATTTGGAAATAGTTTGCCGAAGAAATTTTTCCTGGAGCGTTTTGTCCGCGCTTTAGCCATACAGCCACTAATTTAATAATTACGGTGCAAATAGGATTATTTCAACCGTGAAGTGATCAGCTTCCCGGGGGCTTTTGTAAGTTCATTTCGGATTTCGTTGCTCGCCCACGTTTGGTGAGCGGGCCTTTTCTAATCAACCATCCCCGTTTTTTTACCGAATGTGCGAAGTTGTTGTAAGCCGGCATTGCCGGTACGTTCAGCGCCCAGTCTTCCAAACCATCCTAATTCTATTTGGGCCAGCGAGATGTGCGATACTCCCTATTCAAGCGCCAGAGTCCCGGCTAAAATCGGTCTCCAGCGTCAAATTCCCATAAAAATTTCATTTTCCATCAAAGCGCACTGATCCCATTGAGTTTTTTGGTCACTAATTGCCCGGTTGGTCGTTTGGCTGTTAGTTCTTTGGGTATCCCGCGCAAGGGAGCATTACGCACTAACTGCAACATATGCTCCCATTGCGAACATGCGTATGAGCTGAACAAAGAAAAACACAAAGCGAATACCGGCTACAAGGTCAGTCTGCTTTGAACTGATATGGATGGGCCGCTGAAATATCCTTGCGCAAATCACGATAATGGCCAAGGTGTCCAGCGCGGGGCTCAGCAAGCCGGTCGCGATGATGGCCAGACGGATGGCCGCGCACACCGCGATGCTCATTGAAACTGCTTGTTTTATCGAAAGCCGGGCGCCATCTCGTTGTGAAAATAACCCGACTCACCAGGCTTTTTTTGCCAAGCCCGTCCGGTTTCTGGAACGGCACGTTGCGCACGGGTCATTCGGCAACGTCAAATGCCCGATTGGTCAGGATTGCTTCGCAAGCAGGGCGATGAGTTTCTGGTCTTTGAGCAGATTTTGCAGCACATCGGCGAGGGTCTTATTGATCAGCTCTTCGTTTTTGCCTTGGCTTGGCGGAATAACCACCGTTTCATTGTTCGTTACCTCGTACGAGTTCTCGTAAGTCGTTAGGCCGTTTTTGACATATGCCTTGAGTTTTGCAGAGGTGCGGATTCCGCCGGTCCAGGAGCCGGTAGGCGCCGAGTACTCGAGCGCTTGAACTTCCACTTTCAGCAGGACGGGTGCGTCCCCGGACCCAACGTTCACATTGAAACCGTACTTTTTCAATCCTTCATAAATCCTTTCCTGCGCCACCTTGGCAATGTCCGAATCGGTGACAATGACCGAATCCTTGTCTAAACGAGTAGTGCGGTAGCCTAAAACTTTGTTTGCGCGCGCATCAGTGACTGTTAATGCAACTGTTTTGCCTTTCCCGACGTCGGATCCCGTTACCGCGACATCGGGGTAAAGATACACTGTCTGCGGAGTCGTGGCGCATCCGCCCAAGAGCAAGAGCAGGGAAACTAAGGTTAAGGGTTTGTTCATGATGGCCTCAATTTGATCTAATCACACATCAGCTGACATGCCGGGTGCGCCGCGGTTCCCGCGATGCGAAGCCCGCTCAGGAATCGACGCGGCTAAGCACGAACAGCAATAGCGAGTTACAGCAGAGGCACGATCAGTAACGCGACGATATTGATAATCTTTATTAACGGGTTAACCGCTGGACCGGCGGTATCTTTATAAGGATCGCCCACGGTATCGCCGGTGACCGCCGCCTTATGTGCCTCGCTGCCCTTGCCGCCGTGATGCCCATCCTCAATATATTTCTTGGCATTGTCCCACGCTCCACCGCCAGTCGTCATGGAAATCGCGACAAAAAGACCGGTCACAATAGTGCCCACCAACAATCCGCCCAGTGCTTTGACTCCTGCACCGGGGCCCATGAGCAAATTAATAACAAGAGCGACCACGATCGGAGTGAGCACCGGCAGCAGCGAAGGAATCATCATTTCCTTGATCGCCGCGCGAGTCAGCATGTCCACCGCGCGCGAATAATCTGGCTTTGCCGTACCTTCCATAATGCCTTTGATTTCCCTGAACTGTCGGCGCACTTCGATTACCACCGATCCTGCGGCGCGGCCCACGGCTTCCATTGCCATGGCGCCAAACAGATAGGGCACGAGTCCACCGATGAATAATCCGATGATGACTGCTGGATCAGAAAGTTGAAACGTGACGCTCTTGTTTGCGGCTTCCAGAGCGTGAGTATAGTCCGCGAACAGTACCAGCGCCGCCAAGCCCGCAGAACCGATGGCGTAGCCCTTGGTCACCGCCTTGGTGGTGTTGCCTACCGCGTCCAGCGGATCGGTTATATCGCGCACTTCCTTGGGCAGATGCGCCATTTGCGCGATGCCGCCGGCGTTGTCGGTAATCGGGCCGTACGCGTCAAGCGCCACAATAATGCCGGTCATGGAGAGCATAGAGGTCGCGGCAATGGCGATGCCATAAAGGCCCGCGGTCACGTAGGACGCCCATATTGATAGACAGACCGCTAGCACCGGGAGTGCCGTGGCTTTCATTGAGACGCCCAGACCAGCGATGATGTTGGTGGCGTGGCCGGTAGTCGAGGCTTGAGCCACATGGCGCACCGGGCTGAATTCGGTTGCAGTGTAATATTCGGTGATGACCACCATCAATCCGGTGAGCACCAGTCCCACCACGGCCGATCCGAGCAGCTTTATCGGGCTGAGAAAAGGGTATTGCGCGGCAATGTCGCCCATCAGCAGCCAGGTAATGGGGATATAGCCAATGATGGCAATCACTCCCGCGACAATCAGCCCGCGGTACAGGGCGCTCATGATTTTCTTGCCCGGCACAACTTTCACAAAAAGGCAGCCGATGATCGAGGCGATGATTGAGAAACCGCCGATGACCAGCGGATATACTGCCGCTCTTGCGGCAACTTCGGGCTTGTTGAGGAGCAGTGTGCCCAGCAGCATGGTGGCAATGATGGTCACCGCATAAGTCTCGAACAGGTCGGCGGCCATGCCGGCGCAGTCGCCGACATTATCTCCCACGTTGTCGGCGATCACCGCAGGATTGCGCGGGTCGTCCTCAGGAATCCCGGCCTCGACCTTGCCCACCAGGTCGGCGCCGACGTCCGCTCCTTTGGTGAAGATTCCGCCACCAAGACGAGCAAAGATGGAAATCAGCGAGCCACCGAAGCCCAATCCGACGAGTGGCCCGATGATTTGGCTTAGAACCGCGCCTTGCTCGGCGGTAATTAGCAAGATGGCGAAATAGCCCGCGACTCCAAGCAAACCCAGCCCCACTACCAGTAAACCGGTAATCGCGCCGCCGCGGAAAGCAATTTTCAGCGCTTCATTGAGGCCGGTACGCGCGGCCTCGGCAGTGCGCACGTTGGAACGTACCGAAACATTCATGCCGATGTAACCCGCGGCGCCCGAGAGTATCGCACCAATGGCGAATCCGGCCGCGGTTTTCCACGACAATGCAAAACCGATTACAAAGAACAGAACGGCACCGACGATCGCAATGGTGGTGTACTGGCGGTTGAGATAAGCGGCAGCGCCCACCTGCACCGCGGCTGCGATTTCACGCATGCGCTCATTGCCGCTCGGCTGCGCCAAAATCCACTTGATCGATATGCCGCCAAAGGCGATGGCGAGGATGGCACACGCGAGTGCCAAAGCGAGAGCAAGAGCAACTTCAACGGGCCCTGTCATGATTCCCCCCTTCAATTAAATCAAAACAATTATGCCACAACGCCGGCCCAGGATTGCTTCGCGCCGGTCAAATCTTGAATTCCCCCGGAAGTTTCTTGGGCACCGCAATATTTTTCAGCTTAACGTAATCCGGCAATCCACTCTTAAACGGAGGATAGTCCTCGCCCTTGATAAGCGGTTCGAGATAAACGCGGCATTTCTTGGAGATGCCGAAGCCGTCGGCTGAAATGAAATCGCGCGGCATGGTTTTCTCCCGGTTTGCCACGTTCTCAAGGCTTGCCATGCCGACTGCCCATTTATACGGCTTATCGGACTTGCGCACCACGGTTGGCATCACTGAATTGTGTCCCTTTATAGCAAACTCCACCGCGGCTTTGCCCACAGCGTACGCCTGTTCGACATCGGTTTTCGAGGCAATATGCCGCGCTGCGCGCTGCAAGTAGTCCGCCACCGCCCAATGATATTTATAGCCCAGTTTTGCGTTCACCAAATTGGCAATCACCGGGGCCACGCCGCCCAATTGCGCATGACCGAACGCATCGCGCAGACCGGATTCGGAAAGAAACTTGCCCTCTGCATTTCTAATGCCTTCAGAAACGCCGACCACGCAATAGCCATATTTCTCAACCGATTCCCTCACTTTGTCGAGCAATTTTTCCTCGTCAAAAGTGATTTCCGGAAAGAGCAAAACTTGCGGGGCGTCGCCATCCTTTTCTGCCGCGAGCCCGCAAGCCGCGGTAATCCAGCCCGCATGCCGACCCATCACTTCGAGCACGAATACCTTGGTCGAGGTCTTGGCCATGGAAGCGACGTCGAATCCGGCCTCACGGATGCTCGTCGCCACATATTTCGCTACCGAGCCAAAGCCGGGGCAACAGTCGGTAATCGGCAAGTCGTTGTCTACCGTTTTGGGCACGTGCACCGCAGTGATCGGATAGCCCATCGATTCCGAGAGCAGCGAAACTTTGAGACAGGTGTCCGCTGAATCGCCCCCGCCGTTATAGAAGAAATAACCGATGTCGTGCGCGCGGAATACTTCAATTAATCGCTCATACTGAGCCCGGTTTTCCTCCAGGCCTTTAAGCTTATAGCGACACGAACCGAACGCTCCCGATGGCGTATGCCGCAACGCATGAATTGCCGCGCGCGACTCCTTGCTGGTATCGATGAGCTCTTCCGTAAGCGCACCGATGATGCCGTTCCTGCCGGCGTAAACCTTGCCGATCTCGCTCCGGTGTTTGCGAGCGGTCTCTATCACCGCGCAGGCGGAGGCGTTAATGACCGCGGTTACTCCGCCTGACTGTGCATAGAATGCATTTTTGGGTCTCATATAAGCAGATATCAGGCAAGAACGTAGAGCTAGGGAGTAAGAGCCATAACCAGACAGGCCTTGTTGCGTCTCATTTTATACTTTTTGCTACTGTAACAAAGCGGCCAGACATCTGCCGCAAATGTCATCGACGCTACCCACGCCCGGGACTTTTGCGTATTTGGGCGCATGCTTATCGCCACGCGCTGCCCAATTGGAATAGAAATCAATCAGCTGCTTGGTTTGCGCATGATAAACGGCAAGACGCTTTTTCACCGTTTCTTCTTTGTCATCATCGCGCTGCACCAAGGGCTCGCCAGTCTGGTCGTCCTTGCCTTCGACTTTGGGGGGGTTAAATATTACATGATAGGTGCGGCCTGAGGCCGGGTGTACGCGGCGCCCGCTCAGACGGCGGATGATTTCTTCATCCGGCACATCGATTTCCAGTACAAAATCCAAGTCCACCCCCGCTTTTTTCATTGCCTCCGCTTGTGGGATGGTGCGCGGGAAACCGTCTAATAGAAAACCTTTTCTGCAGTCGGGCTGCTTGATTCGCTCTTTTACCAGGCCAATGATGACATCATCGGGTACCAGCCCCCCGGAATCCATATATTTTTTTGATTCAATACCGAGCTTAGTTCCAGCTTTGACTGCGGCGCGCAGCATGTCGCCGGTGGAAATCTGCGGGATCCCGTATTTCTTCGAGATGTAGGCCGCCTGGGTTCCCTTGCCAGCGCCGGGAGCTCCCAGCAGGATGAGTCGCATGAGTCATTCCGCCCTGAATACTGAGGAGTGGCGCGCCAATTCAGCGTGGTCGCGCAGCCTAGCATTTTACTGGAATCGATTAAAATTCGCAGCGAGTCATGCGCGTGCCAGGAATTCGCGTACTCGTTGCAAGTCTTCAGGCGTATCCACTCCTGCCTCGGGAGCGTGGCCCGTTACCATCACTGCGATCCGGTAGCCATGCCAGAGCATCCGCAATTGCTCCAGCGCCTCGAACTGTTCAAGCGGCGAGGGTTCAAGCTTGGCATAAGTTTTCAAAAAGCCGGCGCGGTAAGCGTAGATTCCCAAGTGGCGATGCGCCGGCAGCATTTTGGGCCATTCATTTTTGGCAAACGCGTCGCGGGCGTGGGGAATTGGCGCACGTGAGAAATACAAGGCGTAACCATTTCTATCCAGCACCACTTTTACCACATTCGGATTAAACAGCTCTTGGCGCTTGTGTATCAGATGGCAAGCGGTCGCCACCTGCGCTTCAGTATGGCCGTCCAGATACTCAGCTACTTCGCGAATCAATCCGGGCGCAATAAGCGGTTCGTCACCTTGCACATTGACTACAATTGCTTCATCTGGAAATCCTTTTTGCCTGGCAACTTCCGCGATCCGTTCGCTTCCAGAGGCATGGTCGCTCCGCGTCAAACAAGCCTTGAAGCCATAGTGCGTAACCGCGTCTGCGACTTGCTGGTGATCGGTCGCCACCCAAACTGACCGCGCGCCGCTGGCCCGCGCCTTTTCCGCGACATGCACCACCATAGGTTTGCCCGCGATATCCAGCAGCGGTTTGCCAGGGAGACGGGCCGAATTCAGGCGCGCCGGAATGACAACGGTAAATTCCATTTACCGCTTACACCTCACTTAACTTCTTCATCCGGAGGAAGCTTGCGTGCTTCTTCTTCCAGCATTATGGGGATATCGTCTTTGATGGGATAAGCGAGCCGGTCCGGCTTGCAAATCAGCTCTTGCTCGGTTTTCTTGTAAACGAGCGGGCCCTTGCACAGGGGACAGACTAGAATATCAAGCAGCTTGGGGTCCATGACGATCTTCTAGTTTTTTCACAATCAGCAGTCCTAGCTCGCGAGGTAGCTGGGCATCGACCGCCAACACCCAGTATTTTTCATTTGCAAAGCTGCGACATTTTACCGCATCTTTGTCTGTCATGATGATGGCTTCTGCATCAAAACCGGACAAATCGTCCTCCTTGAAAGGGTAATGATCGGGAAACGGGCGCGCGTCGGTGGCGAGGCCTAGCGTCTGCAGCTGGCGGAAAAACCGCGGCGGATACCCTATACCCGCGATTGCATAGATTTTTTTTCCCCGCAGCTCGGCGGCGCTTACCTTGAACTCGGGGTTGAGCAGATTGTAGAAAGTATCTCCCGAAAGTCGCATTTCAAACGAGCGGGTGGTGGGGCTTGCGGCCAGTTCACCATCATGCACGACTACTGCATCAACGGAATTCAGCCTGCCCACAGGTTCGCGCAACGGCCCGGCGGGCAGCGGCAAACCGTTGCCGAATTTGCGTTCCCCATCCACCACTGCGATCTCCACATCCCGGTAAAGGCGGTAGTGCTGCAAGCCGTCGTCACTTATGATCACATCGCAATCCGGATGCACCGCGAGCAATGCTTGTGCTGTGGCGGAACGGTTGCGCCCGACCCAAACCGGGCAGCCGCCGCGCAGCGCCAGCACCACGGGTTCGTCGCCAACCACAGCCGCGCTGCTTTGCGAGGTCACTGCCAGCGGGTTTATGTTACTGCCGCCATAGCCGCGACTCACGATACCCGGTTTAAATCCCTCCTCTTGCAGAAAATTTGCCAGCCAGATGGCTAAGGGTGTTTTGCCGGTACCGCCAACCGAAATGTTGCCAATGACGATGACCGGGACCGGCAGTTTAGTTACCGGGAGAAGATGCGATAGGTAAAAAAAACGCCGCAGGCTCGCAAGGATTCTGAACAACAGGCCAAGTGGAAGCAGCACGGCATGCCACAACGTCAATCGGTACCAGTATCGTTCCAGCCAGTGCACGTTGTTTCCTGGTTGAACAGTAAACGGCAAGTCCGGCTATTTTGCTGTTCGTGTCTCGGCAGTAAATGTGATACGGCTGTAACCGGCGATGCGAGCGGCTTCTAGGACTCTTATCACCGACTGATGCGTGGCATTGGCGTCAGCATTGATAACGATCACCGGGTCCTTGATGTTGCCAGCAGCCTTGCGCAATTGCTCGCTCAGCACCTCTGGGTCGTCGGTGTTGAGAGTGGCGTTTTCGATCAAGTAATGTCCTGCCGCATCCACGCCAACATTGACCTGGTTGGGTCGCTCCTGCTGTTTTTCGGCGTCTGCCTTGGGAAGATTGATTTTCAGTTCAGCAAACTTGTTGTAGGTGGTGCTGACCATCAAAAAAATCAAAATCACCAGTAATACGTCAATCAGGGGAACCAGATTGATTTCGGGTTCTTCTTTTTGGGATCCACGCCTGAAGTTCACGCTGTTCTTTCCTCAATAAACTGTCACGATGAGCCAGTTTAGCCCAGTAAGCGCGACCTGCGCTTGACGTGCCTGCAGCACTCCCCAGTATGGCATGTTGCTATTCGCGCCGTTCGCCGTGGACGATTTCCATCAGCTTGATCGCCTGCATTTCCATTTCTATTACCAGCGTATCCACTTTGGCCCGATAGTAGCGGTAGAAAATCATGCTGGGAACTGCCACCATAATGCCGAAGGCCGTGTTGTAGAGCGCGATTGATATACCGTGGGCAAGCTGCACGGGATTGCCGCCGGTCGGCGCCTGCGAGCCGAAAATTTCAATCATTCCGATCACCGTGCCAAATAGCCCGAGGAGCGGACTAATCGCCGCAATGGTGCCGAGGCTCGGAAGGAACCGTTCGAGTTCGTGTGCCACTGCGTGGCCCGCTTCATCGATGGCTTCCTTCATGACCTCGCGCGTGCTTTTGACATTTTTGAGACCACCGGCAAAAATCCGGCCCAGCAATGAGTTTTGTTCTAGGCGCGCAAGCATTTCCTCAGTCACGCCATTTTGATTTAAATCGTTGATGAGCGCCGGCAACAAATTGCTGGGAGCGACCAGACCGCGCCTTAATGAAAATGCGCGTTCTATGATGATACCCACTGCAATAATGGAAGCAATAATGATGAGCCAAATCGGCCAACCTGCCGCATCAATGATGGCTAACACGCATCTATCCCCGTTGGAAAGGCGTAACTTTATCGTGCAAGTTATTTTTCGGCAAGTGCGCGCCGAATTTCCGCGCGGCAGCGTCGGCCTGTAATTTAAATCCGCAATCCAAAAAGCGTTTTTACTTTTTCCACATTCTCTGTGGATAACTTTGTGGATAGCTTGTCAGAAATATGTCTAAATGGTTTTTTGGTAAAGAAATTTTCCCTTTCGATTAAATTTTATGCTAAGAGATTACATAAGATAATCAAAGTCTTATGTTTGTTATGAGGGAGAATCGGCATTTTGTGTTTTGTGAAATTTCGCACACTTTACGAATTGTGGATGAACTTGAGCTTGAAGGCCGCGACTGACAAGGGATTTCGAGGCAAATCGCCCGAAACTCCGCGCCATTGCTTGAGTTTTATTGTTACCTCTAATATTGGCGCGGCATAGCGCGAGGTTCGCGTCGCTGCGTTACAATTTCCGCATGTCGAGCCAACCCGATCTTCTGCCGCAGCCAAGCGTGATCAGTGTCAGCGAGCTTAATCGCATCGCCCGCGTAATGCTGGAGCAGGGTTTCCCGCTTACTTGGGTTGCAGGAGAAATTTCCAATCTGACCCGCGCGACTTCCGGGCACTGGTATTTTTCGCTCAAGGATGCGCAAGCGCAAGTGCGTTGCGTAATGTTCCGTCAGAAAAATCTGTTTCTTGATTGGAAACCGGAGAACGGCATGCAGGTAGAAGTGCGGGCGCTGGTTTCCCTTTACGAGGCGCGCGGCGAGTTTCAGCTCAATGTGGAAACCATGCGCCGTTCGGGCCTGGGCGCGCTTTACGAAGCTTTCGAAAAACTCAAAGCAAAACTAGAATCGGAAGGCCTGTTTGCGGAGGCCCGAAAAAAAACCCTCCCGCCTTTTCCCCGCTCGATTGGCATCATCACCTCTCCGGGGGCGGCAGCACTGCACGACGTGGTGACTACGCTGCGCCGCCGGATGCCTGGAATCTTGGTCGTCATTTATCCAGCCCCGGTCCAAGGTGAAAGGGCGGCCGAGAAAATTAGCGAGGCGATCCGTACCGCGGGTCAACGCGCCGAATGCGAAGTGCTGATTCTGTGCCGCGGTGGAGGCAGCATCGAGGACTTGTGGGCGTTCAACGAGGAAATCGTGGCGCGCGCGGTTAGTGACTGCCCGATTCCGATCGTGTGCGGGATTGGGCACGAAACTGATTTCACCATCGCCGATTTTGTGGCCGACAAGCGCGCACCCACTCCGACTGCGGCTGCTGAGTTTGCCAGCCCGAATCGCCTGGAACTACTTGCCGGTCTTGCGCTCGTCAATAAACGCTTGCGGCGTGTTGTTACACGCGCTCTGGAAGCCCGCATGCAGCAAATCGATTATTTAGCGCGCCGCCTGCAACATCCTGCTGTGCGATTAAAAGACCAGCGCGCGCACCTCAGGCAATTGATTTTGCGCCTTAAGAACGCGTGGTCGAGGCAGGCCGATAACCGGCGTTGGCGCCTTCGCGAATTGCGGCAAATGCTAAAAACGCCCGAAACCGCGCGCTTGCGGCAATACCAATTCGAACTTTCACTCCGGCTCAGGCGTACAGTAGCTAACTACCTGGAAAACCTCAGGACACGCCTGCGCTCCTTGAACTCGCATCTTGCGCATCTCAACCCGAAGTTGGTTTTGGAACGGGGTTACAGCGTAGTCGAGGACGCTGCAGGGAAAATTGTTCGCGACAGCGCGCAAATCGCAAGCGGCGATGAACTGAAAATGACTTTCGCTAAAGGTGCGGCGAAAGCACGCGTGACCGGAAAATCCTGATAGATTATTTGGTTCGCCTGTCTTAGGGACGGAGGCCAGCGCAGCTTACCGGGCGTCTAATTCGTCAACATCTGCTCAATGTGAGCGAGCACTCTCTGCGGCAAGTTCGCGGCAAAGCAATCGAACGATTCCACATCTTGCATGGAACGCAGCCAAGTCATCTGGCGTTTCGCAAGCTGGCGCGTGGCAGCGGTGCCCTTAGCGGGAAGTTCGTGATAGCCGAAATCGCCTTCCAGGTACTGCCAGACTTGGCGATAGCCCACGCATCGCATGGACGGCATGGAGTCCTGTAATGCATAATTGGCTCGCAGCCATTTGGTTTCCTCGATGAGCCCCGCCATCAACATGCGATTGAATCGCTCGAAGATGAGTTGATGCAGGACCGCGCGCTCGCCCGGAATTAGCGCGATCGAGACGGCGCGGTAGGGCAGGGCTGCGATCTCGCTTTGCAGCAGAATCTGCGACATCGGCTGACCCGTGAGGTAAAAAATTTCCAGTGCCCGCTGGATGCGCTGGGAATCAGTGGGCTCAAGCCGCGCCGCCGTTACGGGGTCGATTCGGCTCAGTTCCGCATGCACTGCCGGCCATCCCGCTCCTTGCGCCATGGAATCTATTACCGCGCGGATCGCCGGATCGGCCTGCGGCAACTCGCTTAAACCTTCGCGCAAGGTCTGGAAATAAAGCATGGTACCGCCCACTAACAAAGGCACTCGGTTGCGCTCGCTGATTTCCGCCATCAGCCGCAGTGCGTCCGCGCGGAATTGCGCTGCAGAATATCGTTCGGTCGGGTCGATGATGCTGATCAGGTGATGCGGCGCTCGGCTGAGAGTCGCCGCATCAGGCTTGGCGGTGCCGATATCCATGTGACGGTAGATCTGTGCCGAATCAACGCTGATGATTTCGCAAGGTAGATGTTGCGCGAGTTCGAGCGCCACCGCGGTTTTGCCGCTGCCGGTGGGGCCCATTAGAAAAATGGCCGGTGGGTAAGTGATTTCTCGCATAGGGGCCAGCATCTTGCACAACTGAAAAACAAGTATTTTGCGTCAAGACAAGTCGCGAGGCATTTTGCGTGCGGAGCATACAAAAACAGTATGTGAGCATCGCGAAAAGCTGAGCAACGCAGTATTGGCGCAAAAGACGCAGTTTTTCATTTTCCGCGCATGAACATCCTGTCTAATTCTTCCACCGTTATCTGGAACCAGGTTGGGCGCCCGTGATTGCAATGGCCGGCGCGTTCTGTGGCCTCCATTTCGCGCAGCAGCGCATTCATTTCGCCCAATCCGAGCGCGCGGTGAGCGCGTACTGCACTGTGACAGGCCAGCGTGCCCAGTAATTCATCGCGCCGCTCGGTAAGCACGCGGCTGGCGCCGATTTCACGGATGTCTTTAAGTACGGCGCGCGAAAGTTCCGCCGCATCTGCATCTTTGAGCATGGTGGGAACCGCGCGCACTGCTATGACATTGGGCCCGACACAAGCGAGTTCAAATCCCAACTCGCGGAGCAGGGCGGCATTTTCTTCAGCGGTCGCGACATCCTGCTTGTCGGCATTGAAGGTAGCGGGTATCAACAGTGCCTGCGTTGCGGGCGTTCCGGCATCGAGCGCGTTTTTCATTTTTTCGTACATTATCCGCTCGTGAGCCGCGTGCATGTCCACTATCACCAAACCTCTGTCGTTCTGGGCAAGAATGTAAATTCCCTGCAACTGCCCCAGCGCAAATCCCAAGGGCGGAATTTCTTGCCGCGCGTCTCCGACCGTTTCTAGCGATTGCGGCGGCGACAAATTGGCAGTCAGTGTTTCGTAAAATGCTGCCGGCTGCGAAACGCCGAGGTGGATTTCGGTTTGCGCTGCACGATGGTGCGCTGCGAAGGGATTAAATTGTACTAGGCGCGCTGCACTGTGTTCCAGAACTGGGGCAGATAGCGCCTTGTTGAGTGCGTGGTATACAAACTGATGCACCGCGTGCGCGTCGCGAAAGCGCACCTCGATTTTTGTCGGGTGCACATTGACATCGACTGC
>Ga0187774_10000459_pt1 | contig 13922 bp, 9 predicted proteins | sample 0216_BV02_MP05_2_FD_133152 | JGI IMG/M metagenome (GOLD analysis project Ga0187774, IMG submission 133152) | Tropical peat soil microbial communities from peatlands in Department of Meta, Colombia - 0216_BV02_MP05_20_MG | ecosystem: Environmental > Terrestrial > Soil > Wetlands > Peat | place... | reverse complement strand
CAGGAATCGAATCATTGAGCATGACGACCAACGGTTCCCTTCTAGCCGAGAAAGCCCGAGCGCTCAAGAGAGCTGGACTGGACAGCGTGACCGTGAGCCTGCACAGCCTCAAGGCTTCCCGCTTCACCCAGATGACCGGTGGAGTATACGAGAGAGTGGTCGCAGGAATCAAGGCCGCAAAGGAAGTTGGATTCACCCCAATCAAGATCAATGCTGTAATAATTCGCGGGTGCAACGAAGACGAAATTGTCGACCTTGCCTCCCTCGCAATCTCTGGCGATGTCACTGTTAGATTCATTGAATACATGCCCTTCGATGGGCAGAGACTCTGGGGAACAGAAAAAGTCGTGAGCGGCAAAGAGATTCTTGAAACGATTCGCGAAAACTACGACCTCGTCCCAACTCCTCGCCTAACTGGAAGCACTGCTAAGATTTACCGCTTCACTGACGGGGTAGGAGAGGTAGGAGTGATTACGTCCATAACAGAACCGTTCTGTTCAGATTGCGATAGGATTCGCCTCTCAGCAGACGGGAAAATAGTTCCATGCCTTTTTGATAACTCCGGTTACGATCTCAAACCCATCTTGCGAAGTCACGCATCCGATGAAGTGGTCGCTGATTCCGTGCGCCATGCAGTTCTACGTAAGGCTCCAGGAGTTGAAACGCTGCTCCAGAAGTACAAAACGCTTCAGCATGTTAGACCCATGCACACAATTGGTGGGTAAAAGGCACCGGAAGTAGACGCACCTATCTACAAGCAGGGATTTTGGGCGTCAATCTTATAATGTATAACCTATGGTAGCTTCCCAGAAATCCCTGAACACCAGTACCTTTCACGGTTGATTCAGCAACGTAGCAGGAATGGCAATGAGCGAACCAAATCTCGTTCGGATTGGCAAGAAGCCGATAATGAACTATGTCACAGCCTGTGTTACGCTCTTCAACTCAGGGAACGGCGAGGTCATGGTCAGAGCAAGAGGTCAAGCAATAGAGAAGGCCATCGACACTGTTCAGATGCTACGGCACGGCTTCCTCAAGAACGTAACCATCAAGAAAATCAACCTAGGTTCGGAAGATGTCACACGCTTTAACGGAACCCGAGGCAACATCTCAATAATCGAGATAATCCTCTCACAAGAAGAGCAAAACGCCTAGAGCATGAGCGGAAACCGTCCAAATTCCTTGTAAGAATCGAATCTGCCACAACGCGTTGCCGGCAACTGCAAGCCCATGCGCCACTGCAAGATCGCTCTTTGTCAGCGTGGCTAGATCCCGTCAAATCATCAATTCATCAAATGTTTGATTGTCGGTAGCAGTTGCGGAAGCTGAACGTAAGCCTTTTACAATTTCTGGAACTAAGCGGCGCCCAGATGAGAGGTAGAGTTGTTGGCGACGAAAGTCGAGAAACCTAAGATTGTTGTTGTTCCACCTGGGCCGAATGCTCGTGAGCTTCTCAAACGTGACACAAATGTTATCACACGTTCCGTGGTTAGGTGGTATCCGCTGGTCGCGGAATCTGGGTCTGGATGTATCGTAAGAGATGTAGACGGCAACGAGTTTGTTGATTTCAATTCAGGCCTAGTCGTCTTAGCTGTTGGTCATTCGCACCCACGCGTGGTCAAGGCGATTAAGGAGCAGGCTGAGAAACTCATTCACTATTCATGGACGGACTTCTATTACAAACCAATCATAGATTTGGGTGAACAGCTATCGAAGATCACTCCTGGTTCATTTTCGAAGAAGGTCTTCTTCTCCAACAGTGGCGCTGAAGCAGTTGAGGCTGCGATGAAGATGTCCAGATGGCATACCCGAAGGCCGCTCTTCTTGGCGTACACGAGCTCTTTCCACGGACGAACTTTCGGAACAATGAGCTTGACCGCCAGCAAACCAGTGCAAAGACGACATTTCTTTCCATTGATTTCTGAAGTGACTCATATTCCATATCCATACTGCTATCGCTGTCCCTTTGGCCTAGAGTATCCTGAATGCAAGATGTGGTGCGTTGACTTCATTGAGCAAGAGGTGCTGATGAAGTACCATCCACCCGAAGATACAGCGGCAATGTTCATCGAATCAATCCAAGGCGAAGGAGGATATGTCGTGCCGCCGGAAGACTACTTCCCGCGTCTAAAGAAGATCCTCGACAAGTACGACATTCTCTTGGTTGACGACGAGATTCAGTCTGGAATGGGAAGGACAGGAAAATGGTTTGCTATTGAGCACTGGGGTGTCACTCCAGATATCATCGCAACCGCCAAGGCTCTTGCATCAGGCTTGCCTTTAGGAGCGACAGTAGCCAAAGAGGAAATAATGGACTGGGAGGGTGGTTCTCACGCTAACACCTTCGGAGGCAATCCTGTTGCCTGCTCCGCAGCGCTCGCTGTGATCGGCGTCATAAGGGAAGAGAAGCTGATGGAAAACGCAACAAGGCAAGGCGCATACTTGATGAAACGTTTGAAAGAAATGCAGCAGAAGTATTCCATCATTGGCGATGTTCGCGGCAAGGGCCTGATGATAGGAGTAGAGCTTGTGAAGGATCCCGAGACAAAAGAACCAGCGCCTCAAGAAGCCTTGGACGTGATGAACAAGTGTTTCCACCGTGGCTTGGCAATAATAACTGCAGGCAAATGCACAATGCGATTCGCACCACCGTTAATCATGACGCATGAAACAATCGACGCAGGCTTGGAAGTGTTCGAAGGCGCCGTGAAAGAAGTCAGCGCACAACTCAAGTAGACCCTAGAATCGCCAGTTTTCATTCCGCAATTCACTGTTCCCAAGTACACGACATAGCATGATGCATTCTATCGCATGGAAAAGCAGCCATACCCGCCAGAAATCCTTTTCATTGAGCACAATGCGGGCATGCACTGGAGACTTCAAAGAAAATTGCCAATGAGCAATGTTCGGCAGATCCGGTCGGCCTTACGCGCAATGATCATTCTTTACGTGCTGATGATCGTGACTATCAGCCCTACCATGATCGTTTTTGGACAGCAGCAAATTCCATTTGACCGACTGATGCTGACATACTACTCCGAAACAACTCAAATTCTCCAAGAAAGGACAGGTATCCACGCGAGTTGGTGGACGACTCTGCTCTTTCACAACGTGTCCGCGACTTCTTCCAAAATGGACATCAATGTGAACGGGACGATCACGCAGAACAACAAGCAACAAGACGAGAATTTCAGCTTGACCGTTGACTTTCCAACAAATCAGGATACCCTAGTCTACCTTAGGAATGGAGGGCAGGGTAACCTGACAATCTATGCCGGTCCACCAGAACTGACCATCCCATCGTTTCCGGGATTGACGGTTAACTTGACACGATCCTGGAACCTGCACGATAAACCCCTCATTAGAACTCCTCTAGGCGCTTTCTCAGGTTACCGCTATCACACTGGAATCAAATCCATCCGGCTACCGAGCGGAGATACACTGGATCTCGACTTCTATGCATCATACGAGATGAAGTCGCAGGTTTTGATGGCTGGAGAAGTCTGGGCTACACTCAACGGCTCCTCGGCCATGATCGCACAAACGGAGATTAGGGCAGCGAACGTATTCTCGGGTCAAGCGAACCCATCATCATCACAATGCCTAATTGCGACCGCAACTTATGGATCGGCTCTCGCTCCTCAAGTCCAATTCCTCCGCGATTTCCGGGATCAGAAGCTTGACAACACATTTGCCGGCTATAGTTTCATGATAGCATTCAATCTATGGTACTATTCATTCAGCCCAGCAATCGCTGGCACGATCCATCTCAGCCCACAACTACAAAGCATGATGCAAATACTACTTTACCCAGTCATCACGATTCTCCAATTAAGTGCGAGGGTCTTCGATGTTTTCAGTTTTCAACCAGAACTTGCCGCGGTCTTGGCAGGATTAGTGGCTACCGGGTTACTCGGGGTCGTCTATCTTTGGATTCCATCCATCATGATTGGCAGACGGTTCAAAAGCGAAATCAAGAGAGCTCTAAAACCTCTTGTTACGATTTTGGGCGCAGCTACGATAGCTCTTGCGGGCTCGGAAATCTTCGGTAATTCATTGCTTGCAGTTGCCAGCTCAGTTGTCCTTGTTTTGGCCAATCTGCTTTTCTTTGCAGCACTCCCAGGGATTTTCCCGAATCCAGATTCTCTAGTTCACCGCTTCACTCGGAAGCAGCGGGCATGACGAGTTGCGAATGTTTTCACCGTTTCATGTGCGACAACTACCATGAGCCATTTGCGCCAGGCGTGACTCTGCCCCGCCAGTGAAAGATCCGAAGATTACGGCAAGACATATGTTGCGTTTGCGTTCGATTGGGGGATGTGGTCGTTATGGAAGTGAAGCGGGTGGGTGTGCTGGGAGCCGGGTTAATGGGTCATGGAATTACGCAGGTATGTGCGCAGGTAGGAAGATTCGACGTTTCGATGCGAGATATAGAACAGCGTTTTGTTGACAACGGCATGAAAATGATTCAGGAAAGCCTCCAACGGTTCATCAAGAAGGGAGTCATGAGTGATCAGGAATCCAGGGAAATCCTAGGCCGAATTCATCCGACGCTGGATCTCAAAGAAGCTGTCCAAAATGTGGATCTAGTAATAGAAGCTGTAACTGAAAACCCTCCGCTCAAGAAATCTGTGCTAGCCGAAGCTGACAAGTATGCGCCCGCTCATGCCATAATCGCATCGAACACCTCCTCAATCAGCATAACCGAGATTGGAGCAGCCACGAAAAGACCTGAAAAAGTCTGTGGCATGCACTTCTTCAACCCCCCCCAAGTAATGAGGCTGATTGAGATCGTTCGTGGTTTGAAGACATCCGATGAGACTGTCGAGACAATACGCCAGATCTCCTCGAAGCTCGGAAAGGAATCAGTAGTCGTAAAGAAGGACACGCCAGGGTTCATCGTCAACCGAATTCTCGTCCCAGCAATCAACGAAGCTGTCTTCCTAGCAGCAGAAGGAATCGCTGAACCTGAAGATATCGACAAGGCGATTGAACTTGGACTCAATTGGCCGATGGGCCCACTGAAACTACTGGACTATGTTGGTATTGACACAACGCTCTTCATCACAGACGTAATGGTGAACGAGACTGGCGATCCAAAGTTCCGGGCCAGCACCCTACTGAAACAAATGGTTCGGGCAAACCTGCTGGGAAGGAAGACAGGGCGAGGATTCTACGACTGGACCCAAAAGAAGTAGAAGGATCACGTAGGATCCTCGAACATCAATAGGCTCTTCATGACTCATCCAGCCGCGAGAGTTTCCATGAGCGCTGCGCAAACGCAACATGACGGCCATTTTTGATTTTGTGTGCAGCGGGCGGCGAAAGCACAAATAGACGAGAACTGTTGCGTTGGCATCAATGAATATGCGTTGACCACAGACGCCGGTGAGGGGCCGAAATGGCACGCAATGGAGCCCGCGGAGGCTATCGCTACCCTTAATGGAGATGAGGAGCGAGGTCTCTCTGACGAAGAAGCCACATCTAGGCTGAGCGTCTATGGTGCAAACGAGATACAAGAATCTAAGAAGAACCAGGCGTGGAAACTACTTCTCAACCAGTTCAAAGAGACTCTTATCCTGATACTGATCGCGGCAGCCCTAGTCTCAGCCTTCATAGGCGAGGCCATCGACTCAGCCGTCATTTTGGTCATTGTGGTAGCATCCGCGGGATTAGGATTCTATCAGGAATACCGTGCTGAGCAGTCTCTAGCTCTGCTCAAGAAGCTAGCAGCTCCCACGGCTACGGTAACAAGGAATCGGCAAGAGAAGGTCATTCCAGCAAGGGAGCTAGTCCCCGGGGACCTCCTTCTTCTTGATGCCGGCGACAAAGTTCCAGCTGATTCGCGAATAATCGATCAAATGAATCTCCAAATCGATGAAGCCGCCCTCACAGGAGAATCTGTCCCCGTCGAGAAATCCTCTCAAGTTCTTCAAATGGATACTGCTCTTCAAGAAAGAAGCAACATAGCCTTCTCCGGGACCGTTGTCACGTACGGTCGTGGAAGAGCAGTCGTCTTCGCCACTGGCATGGGAACGGAGTTTGGCAAGATGGCTAGTCTAATCCAGACCACTGAACAAGCGCAGACCCCGCTAGAAAAGCGGATGGACGAACTTGGGAAATGGATGATCAAGGTGCTCCTAGCAACCGTCGCCCTAGTTTCCGTGCTCGGGATAATACGCGGTCACGGGTTGCTTGAGATGTTCTTGTGGGGTGTGAGCTTGGCAGTGGCTGCTGTTCCCGAGGCGCTGCCAGCCGTCGTAACAGGAGCTTTGGCGATCGGAGTATATCGTATGGCTCGGAGGAAGGCCATAGTCAGGCATTTACCTGCCACAGAAACCCTTGGATCAACAACAGTCATCTGCTCCGACAAAACCGGCACCTTGACCAAAGGCGAGATGACTGTCAAGAAAGCGTACACAGAAGAAAACGCGTACGAGATCACCGGCGTTGGCTACGAACCAAGCGGGGAGTTCAAACCTCCACCTACGGAACTCGAACAGGATCCCATCAAGCTCACTTGTCTATGCAGCGTCCTCTGCAACGATGCGAAGCTAACGAAAGAATCCGGCTCATGGAAAGTGATCGGCGACCCAACTGAAGGCGCTCTGCTGGTGGCTGCAGCCAAAGCACGCGTAGACGTGAACGCAGCCCGATTAGATTACCGCCGAGTTGCCGAAATCCCATTCACATCAGAAAGGAAGATGATGACTACAGTTCACAAAACCAAGACAGGACAATATCTCGTTGCAACAAAGGGCGCAGTCGAGGTTGTCACAAGAAGATGCAGCAAAGTACAACTTAAATCATCTAACGTCGGACTCGACGAAGGCTCAAGACAGAGAATCCTACTGGCTAACAATAGTTTTGCCTCAGACGGGTTCCGTGTACTCAGTGTAGCCTACAAGCTGCTAGACGAACTTCCCAGCGAATTAGATGAGAACGTAGAAGGCGACATGGCCTTTCTAGGTTTACTCGCTATGATCGACCCGCCAAGGGAAGAGGCGAAGGAGGCAGTCAAACTCTGCGAGCAGGCAGGTGTACGCGTCGTCATGATAACAGGAGACCACAAGCTGACAGCCACCTGGGTTGCCAAAGAATTGCATATACTAAGAGAAGGCGACTTGGCGCTTACAGGTTCGGAGCTCGACAAGCTCAGCGACGAGGAGTTTGCCAAGAATGTTGAGAGGATCTCAGTCTATTCACGCACTGCTCCAGAGCATAAGATACGCATCGTAGAAGCTCTCAAGAAGAAAGGAAACATCGTCGCCATGACGGGCGACGGAATAAACGACGCCCCCGCTCTCAAGAAATCCGACATTGGAGTGGCGATGGGGATTACCGGGACAGACGTGACAAAAGATGCGTCTGACATGATACTCGCAGACGACAACTTCGCAACCATTGTCGAAGCGGTCCGTGAAGGAAGAGGAATCTTCGAGAACATCAGAAAATACCTCAGCTATCTTCTGTCTGCGAACATCGGCGAGATATTGCTGATGGCCGTTGCAGGATTGGTCGACCTACCTTTACCATTGTTAGCGAAGCACTTGCTGTTCGTTAACTTGGCGACCGACGGGCTTCCTGCTCTGGCTCTTGGAACCGATCCTCCCGATCCATTAGTCATGGAGAAACCACCCAGAAATCCTACAGAGAGTGTCTTTGCTTCAGTACATGGCTGGCTGGTTGGAATAGCGCTCCTGCTGCTTGCCACGGTGAGTATTGCTTTCGTTTACGGCCTCATGAGTTATGGATGGACATTTACCCACCCGGTTGCGTTTGCGGAACTGAAAGCGCGAAGCATGGTCTTTGCAACAATGATCCTTTTCGAAATCTTCTTTGCATTCAGCTGCAGATCATTCAGCAGAACATTCCTCGCTACGGGACCTCTAGGAAACAAGCCATTGGTTCTGGTTGTTCTAGGTGAAGCCGTTCTTCTACCGTTAATTTTCCAAGTCCCATTCCTGGCGAATCTTTTCAGTGTAACGGCGTTGCAGCCGATCGAGTGGGCAGTGGTAACAGGGCTGGGCTTGCTTGGATTCGTGTCAAGTGAGCTTGCTAAGATGTTGCGAAAACGAAGACGGTAGAATTCCAACCTCTCTTTCCAGATCGAAAAGAATCGATTTTGAACCCTCTCAGTTCCCATGTTGAGTCTTCGCACAAACTTCTGCTTCCAACTTGAAGGGCTGAGCTTCTCGTCAGTTCTTTGGTTGACATTCAGACCTGACTTTTTGCATGCCTGCGCCTGCAAGTATTCTAGCTTTTAAGAAAGCTACTGAATTAGTTGTGGGAAACATGATTGAGCTCGACGCTTACGCTGGAACTATGGCATCTCGCTGATTTTTCGCTCTATAGAGGGTCGAAGTATTGACAGTCACGGCGATTGTAGGCGCCCAGTGGGGCGACGAAGGAAAGGGGCGTCTCATAGATTATCTGGCATCTAAGGCAAATGTCGTGGTGCGCTTTCAAGGAGGCAACAACGCCGGTCACACCGTAGTCAACGATCTAGGCACCTTCCGACTGCATCTAGTGCCTTCGGGCATATTCTTTCCCAACGTGCGATGCCTGCTCGGCGCAGGCACGGTCGTGGACCTTGACGCATTCCTCGAAGAGATCGCAAGCCTAGAGAGTGCTGGTATTAACACTGCGAATCTCTGGGTTGACAGGCGAGCGCACGTCGTTTGGCCGTATCATCGCCTCCTAGACGGCGCAAGGGAGAAGGGTGGCAAGCTAGGAACGACGCGAAGAGGTATTGGTCCTGTCTATGGAGACAAGAGCGCTTATCGCGGCGTCCGCGTCGGAGATCTGCTTCACCCCGAATTCTTGAAGCAACGACTAGAGGAGATCCTGCCGCTCAAGAATCACGAAATGGCCTACTACGGCCTACCGCCCCTAAAGCTTGAAGATCTGCTTTCCCGAGCGAATGAATGGAGTCAGAAACTCTCCAAGCGCATTATTGATTCATTGCCGATATTGCGAGAAGCAATTCAGGCAGGTCAGAATGTTTTGCTTGAAGGACAACTTGGCATAATGCGTGATCTTGACTGGGGAATCTATCCGTTCAGCACAGCTTCTTCGCCTACTGCGGGCGGCGCTTGCAGTGGGGCGGGGATTTCTCCGCGACTAATCGAGGACGTGATTGGGGTGTCGAAGGCATACGCCACGGCAGTTGGAGGCGGACCCTTCCCGACGGAACTCCTCGACGAGGACGGAGAGCGTATGCGTCAAATCGGCGATGAATATGGTGCAACAACGAGACGCCCTCGCCGTTGCGGTTGGTTCGATGCAATGACCGTGCGGTACGCCGCTTGGCTCAACGGCTTAAGCGCTATCGCCGTCACTAAGCTAGATGTACTTGATTCCTTTGAAACCATCAAGTTATGCACTGGCTATCGATTGGGCGATCAGGTGCTGACGGAAATGCCGGACACTATTACGCAGAGTGAAGTGAAGCCAATATACGAAGAATGGCCCGGTTGGAAATCATCAACCCGTGGCATTCGCCAGTGGGACGCGCTGCCTTCAGCAGCCCAAACGTACCTGCGGCGAATAGAGGAATTAGCCGGAGTGCCCATCCGCTACGTTTCGGTGGGTCCGCGACGTGAACAAATTATATGCCTCTAAACTGGGCACGAGTGACGATCGAAGATTTCTCATTGCTTCACGAGTTTCAGGTCTTCGGGAGTATCCACGTCTCGTAGCACATTTTCAGAACCTGTCTCAACCATTCGGACTTCGCTTTCATGCCTCTTCACCACGGACTTCAAGCCGAAGGTTGCCTCGTCGATTTGCTCAATTTCATTAAACAGCTCTTTTGAGAGAAGTATCGGGTGACCTGATCTACCAGAATGAGCTGCCACGACAATTGGACTCTTTCGATTCTTGTACGCTTTCACCACCATATTGATTGAATTTGCATCTATCAAGGCGACATCGCCGGGCAGGACAAGTATTGCCTCCGTAGAATCAGTTATCTCTCTTAGGCCAGCTTTCACAGAGCTACTCTGCCCCGTCCTGAATTCCTTGTTTACTATACAGCGGCAAGGTAGATTGGTCAACGCATCCATGATCTTGTACGCTTCCCAGCCGACGACAACGATCACTTCATCTACCATCGACGTCAAGGCGCCCTCCACCACTCTTCGGATCATCGGCTTTCCACCAATTTCTGCGAGAAGCTTGTTCCTCCCGCGCATTCGAGTGGATTTTCCTGCAGCCAATACTATGAGAGACAGCATGATGATCCGACCTTCTAGATAGACATCGAAAGAAAACTGGCGGATCCTGATTTACCAATCACTTGTCCGCCCTCGAATATCACCTCGCCTTTGCTTATCGTGATGGTCGGCCATCCTTTCATGACCCTTCCTTCATATGGCGTCCAACCGACCTTGTAGTGGAGTTCTGCAGCGCGGACTTTCCGTTTGAGCTTCAAATCAACCAGCACTAAATCTGCATCGGCACCTCTCGCAATCACTCCCTTGGTCGGATAGATTCCGAAGATCTTAGCCGGATTCTCGCAGCAGACCCGTTGAACCATGGCAAGACTCAGCCTGCCGTCGTTTACCCCTTCGCTTAGCATTACTGGGAGCATCGTTTCTATGGCTGGTACGCCACCCCAAGCTGCCCAAATGTCTCTCCACCCAACCTCTTTTTCCTCACGTGTTCCTGGAGCGTGTTCCGATGTCACAATATCCACGGTCCCATCGCGCAAACCCTTCCATAGCGCTTGCACATCTCCCGAGCCCTTGAGTGACGGGTTCATCTTGAGGTAAGGACCCTGCTTCCTCATGTCCTTGCGCGTGAACGTCAAATAGTGAGGACAAGTTTCAGTCGTCACTTTGACGCGTGCTTTCTTGGCGTGTTTGACAATGGTAACGCCTTCCGCCGATGACATGTGTGAGATGTGCACTCGCGCTCGCAACGACTGAGCATAATCAACAACTTTGCGAACGGCGCGCTCTTCAGCTATGTTGGGTTTCCATTCCTCATGAGCCATAGGATCCTTTCTTCCGCTAAAGCTAAGCTTCTCAAGATTTTCGTTCGCTATCTGCTCGTCCTCTGCGTGAACATTTAGAATCGAGTTTTGCGTCACTGTTTCGCGCATTAGGGACGTCAATCCATGGTCGTCCACATAATACGGTTTACAGGTGAAAGTTTTGAAGGAGCGCACTCCAATCCTTGCGATGCTTGCAATGTTTTGAAGATTGTTGAAATTCATCATTCCTGCGTGCAGAGAGAAGTCGATTAACGAGGATCGCTTGCCTTCTTCGATCTTGGCCTTCACGCGTTCGGCGGTGTCCACTGGTGTTGAAAGAACCATTTCAACCACGGTCGTCACGCCGCCTGCGGCTGCAGCGGAGCTGCCGCTCGCGAAGTCCTCGCGATTCGTGAAGGCAGGATCATGGAGGTGGGCATGTCCATCGACCAAACCCGGCAGGACGAATCTGCCCTTAGCGTCTACTCGTTGATCAGCCGACCCGATCCTCCGCTTGCTCACAGACTTTATCCTCTCATCCTCAATGAGAATGTTGGCTCCGACCATCCGAGCTCCAATAAGGATTAGAGCGTTGTCGATCGCGAGAGTCCCCAAGCGCGCTCAACTTGCAGGACGCATGCCCAAATAATAAGGGTGCATCAGAAGGCAGAAGCAGATAACGAGCTTGCTCATGTCTCGCCAGAAATTCTAACTGTCTACTGAAACGGCCTACAAGTACAGGATCGGTCTAGCGTTCTTGGTCGGAAAGGGCAAAAGGTCGGGCCGCAGCTGTAATAGGGAGAAACCGGTAGACTCGCTGTAGGCTGTTACAGGTGACAAGCTACATCGCACGCGACAAGTTTTCCCCACGACTCTTCGGAACATCGGGAATCAGAGGCCGAGTAGATGCGTTGCTGACCCCCGATTTTGCCGAAAGAATCTGCCTATCGTTCGCCACTTTTTTGGGCAATCAGGGCACTTGCCTCGTAGGCAGAGATGTCAGGCCAGAGTCAGAGATGATACAGAAAGCTGTAATGTCAGGCCTGACAGCCGGCGGAATTAACGTTCTAGATTGCGGAGTCGTGCCAACTCCCGCAACACTTTTCGCGTTGAAGAAACTCCAGTACCAAACCGCGGTGATGGTTACTGGCAGCCACGTTCCAGCTCCCGCGACGGGCATGCTGTTCTTCCTGGACGACACTGGTGAGATGGACAGCCGCGGTGAGAATCATGTTGAAGATATCTTTAGATCGGAACAGTGGAGGAGGGCGCCACGGGATGAAGAGGGCTCCGTTGGTGGACTTGAGATCTTGGATCTGTATCAGGATGGGATTCGACGTCAGCTTGCAAGTCTTGGCAAGTATCGAGTGGTTGTAGATCCGGGAAACGGCGCAACTTGCGCAACCATTGGCCGGATTTTGCATAGTCTCGGTTGCGAGGTCATAACGATCAACGGGCGGCCTGATGGGACTTTTCCTTCCCGTTCTCCCTATCCTCATCCATCTACGCTTGGACAACTGGCCTCGGCGGTTAAAGATGCGAAAGCCGACCTAGGTGTCGGGACAGATAGTGACGGTGATAGGGCTCTTTTCGTTACTGGGAATGGGCGGGTTTTGTGGGGGGACATTACAGGTGCTCTATTCGCCAAGAACGAATTGGAGACTCATGGCGGCGGACGAATAATCAGTACTGTAAACACGTCTGGGCTGGTTCAGCTCCTTTGCCAACAGTACGGAGGAAGCCTCACCGTCACGAAAGTGGGGCCACCAGCAATCGCTGAGGCTCTTCGCAACCTAAGGGACGTCGTATTCGCAACGGAGGAGTCGGGGAAGCACATTTGGCCTCGCGTCATCCTATACGGAGACGCTGCTTTAGCGACAGGTAAACTTCTCCAGATCATGAAGCATGGTCAGAGGAGCCTGGAGGAACTGCAAAGTGAGCTCCCAAAGTTTCATCAAGTCAAGACAACCATTCCTTGTTCAGAACAACTCAAGCCGCTTGCCTTCAAACTGATAATGGAAATGTGGAAGCTACCGAAAGGCGCTCAAATGCTAACCATCGACGGCTTGAAGGTTACCTATCCTAACTTGTCGTGGTTCTTAGTGCGCTACTCGGGAACTGAGCCCATCTTTAGATGTCAATCAGAAAGCCGAGATCTTGACGAGGCTCGGAAACTGCACGAGACGGCCACCGAACTAGTTCGAAATGCGATAGCGAAAGCAGAAAGTAGCCAAAGGCCCTGATCGTCGCAGGTTCCAGGTAATCGGCACCGTAAGAATCTCAACGCAATCCGATTCCATGATGCCATCACTGCGCACAGCACTATCATAATTAATGAAAACAAGCATGCTGCAGGCACATCGGAAGGGTTGAAGATAGAAGATGTTGCTGTCTAGAGAGCAACTTGCCAAGATGATCGATCACTCTCTCTTGCACCCTAGCTTGACGACTGAGGAGATCGAGAAAGGCTGCGCAGAAGCCATGAAGTATCAATTCGCAGCTATGGTCGTCAATCCCGCACACATCCCACTCACCGCGAGAGCTCTACAGGGTTCACCAGTCAAGGTTTGCAGCGTAGTCTCATTCCCGTTTGGTCTATCACCTCCAGAGGTAAAAGCGCAGGAAGCGAAGGCCGTGTTAGGTGAAGGCGCGCAGGAAATAGACATGGTAATGAATTTCAGTGCACTACGCTCGGGTCACCCCGACATTGTTCAAAGCGACATCAGGGCTGTAGTGAACGAGGCAAGGCGGTTTTCTAGAGACATCATAGTAAAAGTGATCCTTGAAAATTGCTACCTGACAGAGAACGAAAAGAGAGAAGCCTGTCTGCTGAGCGTGGAAGCAGGAGCAGATTTTGTGAAGACGTCAACAGGCTTCGGGAAGAGCGGTGCGACGGTTGAGGATGTTCGGCTCATGAGAGAGGTAGTCGGACCCAAGTTTGGTG
>Ga0187774_10000455_pt1 | contig 13950 bp, 17 predicted proteins | sample 0216_BV02_MP05_2_FD_133152 | JGI IMG/M metagenome (GOLD analysis project Ga0187774, IMG submission 133152) | Tropical peat soil microbial communities from peatlands in Department of Meta, Colombia - 0216_BV02_MP05_20_MG | ecosystem: Environmental > Terrestrial > Soil > Wetlands > Peat | place... | reverse complement strand
GCGTGACAGGAGAGCAGCGCGTGAACAAGCCACGGACCGAGAAAACCGCCGCTTCAGGGCCGGTCGGCTGCAGCGCCTTGTTAGCGCTCCGTTCGTCAGGGTACACCCCGGGACTGCGCTCAGTCACTACTCTCGCCCTTTCTTTTCTACGCGCTCGGATCTCCCGTGCCGACGGTGATGGACTGCCACCATGCTTCAGTGGAGCCGCCCTCATGCTCTCTTGGGCGCGCCACGGTACTTTCCCAGCCTTCATGCGGTGCGCTGCGGGTGGGGCTGCTCTCCTGATGGCACCACTGCGCTTTCACCGCCTTTAGGCGGGCCACCCGATGGCAACTCCTTGGGCCTTCCTCGGTCCCGTGGGTAGTCGTTATCGGAAATTGTAGTTTCTTGGTCCTAAGTCATTGAAATATAATGGCAGAATTCTATTCCAGATAATGTCTATTAAATGACGAACGTACGTAGATGCTGGGTTCATGCTGTGGTGCCGCCATTGGCAGCCTGCATAGACAACGTCATGATCCTGTGGTTTCTGCTGGCTTCGCGCGGATATAGACCGTGCGGGAGGCTTCAGACATGGGCTCGGATCAACAGAGCTCGGAGGAATATCAGATGTTAACAAATCATCAGCAAATCGTTGCTGACGAACAGGGCTCTCCTGAGTCGGACCCTGATGGTAAGGATGCGCATGAGCTAGGCGCGAAACTGGATGCTGGCAAGAATCGTCTCGGTCTCGTGCTGCTAGGGTTCGCCCGCGCGCTACAGGAGATCGGTCGAGTCGGAACTTATGGTGCCAGTAAGTACACAGACTACGGGTGGATAGAGGTCGAAGATGGCGAGCGGCGCTATACCGACGCCCTTTTGAGGCACCTGTTCGCCGAAGCGACTGGCGAATGGTGTGATCCTGACAGTGGGCTGTCACATGCTGCGCACGCGGCGTGGAATGCTCTGGCTAGGTTAGATTTGATGTTGAGAAAAATATAATGCGGAGTTTTTAACAAAAAGACTTGCATCACTTATACTAGTATGCTAGTATTCTTGTAACGTCACAAAGTTGCGTTACACAACAAGCCCTGGCCCTGACAAGCCGGGGCTTTTGCGTTGGATGCGCGGCTAGACGTGCCGCGTGGAATAAGCAAGCCGGCAAGGCGATGGCCGTCGCATCGCCGGCTCTGACCACGACTACCTTCGGAGAGGTGCCATGGCTGCACGAGATTTTACCATAGTGTCCGGTGTGCTTGTTGAAAACCGTCGCTGCAAAACTTGCAAGCATGAGCCGCGCAATATTGGCGCATGCTCGACATCAGATAGGTGTCGTAGCTGTCTGAGTAATTGGATTGGGTCGCAGCGCGCTCTGCCGCTGTGGGTGCCGGAGTTTGATGTGGAAGCGGGGGTTGCATAAATGGATCCAATCACGATCACGGCGATTCTCTCTATCGGCGGCAAGCTTCTAGATCGTTTGTTTCCAGACCCTAAGAGCAAGGCTGAAGCTCAGATGGCGCTGCTGAAGATGCAGCAGGATGGCGAGTTCAAGGAGATCGAGGCTGAACTTCAGAGGTCAAAGCAGCAGACTGATATCAATCTGGCAGAGGCGCAGTCCAGCGACCCGTTCCGGGCTGGGTGGAGGCCGTTCATAGGCTGGGTATGTGGCGCCGCGTTTCTCTACGACTTTGTGGCGGGACCGCTGTGCGCACAGTTTACCAGCTTCGCTTTTCACCCGCTGGACATGGGCGAGATGATGCCGGTACTGCTTGGCATGCTCGGGCTAGGCGCCTATCGAACCTACGAAAAGACGACGCAGGTTAAAAAATGAGTGCCGTGATATCCGAGAGGCTAACCATCGGCAGCATTCCCGATTGGCTGAAGATCGGCGCTGTGATTGTTGCCACCGCAGCCGCGACCGGGTATAGCCAAGGTCAGCAGATGGCTGGTCTGGTCAAGCAGGTTGAGATTATGAGCGCCGAGCTGGTGCGTTTGCGCACTGCGTTTGATGCTACGACTAACGTCGTAGCTGCATCTGGCGCGCGCATAGACGCCATCTCCAGCCGCTTGGTTGCGCTTGAGGAGCGCATGGCAGAGCATGAGCGTGAATCGCGGAAGGTGGCTCCGTGAGCGCTCTCAAGTTATCAGAGCCGGATTTGAAAGCCTGGCTAGCGAAAGGAGTCTCCGCTGGGAAGATAGCGCGTGACATGGGTATGGATGCGCGCTCTCTGCGTAAGCGCATTAAGCGTATTCTAAACACGGCCACTCCAGCGGTCCAGGAGCCACCGCCCGCTTTGCGGGCAGTCGATGCTCTGCTCGCGGAGCGCAAGGCCAAGTACCACCAGAAGGCGCTACACGAAGCGGCGCGTCAGCTTATTCCTGTGACAGTGCACGACAAGGATCCAATTGGGATCGTCGTGCTGGGCGACACGCACTTGGACGACGACGGTACCGATTTAGCGGACGTGGAGCGCCACATGCAAATCATCCGCAAGACCGCCGGCATGTACGCGGCGTCAGCCGGGGATCATAGCAACTGCTGGGTGGGCCGGCTCGCGCGCCTCTATGCGGAGCAGAGCACGTCTGCGGAAGAGGCGTGGCAGTTAGTTGAGTGGTTTATTGATGGGTTGGCAGGGAAGATTATTTTTCTGATAGGTGGCAACCACGATGCTTTTCTAGGAGCAGGCGATCCTATCAAATGGATCTCGCGTCAGCATAACGCGCTTTACCAGTCGAGCGAAGTGCGCTTAGAATTGTGCTTTCCGAACGGTGATCGAGTACGTGTCAATGCTCGTCACGACCACGCGGGTAAGTCGATTTACAATCCGGCGCATGGCGTGATGAAGGCAGCGACGTGGGGAACACGTGACCATATCATCATCGCCGGGCATAAGCATATCTCTGGATATGGTGTTCTGAAAGACCCAGAATCCGGCAGAACGTGCCATTCGATTCAGGTGGGATCGTTTAAGGTGTATGATAGGTATGCTAGAGAGCGTGGGTTCCGTGATCAGACGCTTTCGCCTAGCGCAACCATTATCATCAACCCTGTGCTGCCAGAGACGCACCCTGACAAAATTAAGCTGTTTTGGCAGCCCGAGGAAGGAGCGGCATATCTCACGTGGCTGAGGAGCCGCGTATGACTACGACGCGGGTAATCCCAGATTTGCGTCTAACTGACGGCGCGCCTGCTAGAATGCACCCTCTGTACTCGACCCACGCGGCAAAAGCGTTTGTCCAGGCCGAGCGGCACCTAGTGTTGGCGCTGCGCTACGGCAGTGAGAGAGAGGGCTGGATGTATCAGATTGCGATTGTTGATGCACATATTTGGCTTAATAAAGCCTTAATCCATTAAGATAGGAGAGATTCTGAAGATGGCTAACAAGAAAGGCCGTGGCGGAAACTCTGGAAACATGAACGCACAGATGCGTGCGCAGATGAAGAAGATGCAGAGTGAAGAGCGTGGAGAGCCCGCTGGCATGATGGGCAAGCAGGGCAAGAAAGCTACCATGCGCGTGAAGAAGCCTGGGAAGCCTTGCTGATCCATGTCGTGCTCATGTGCAAAGCTCAAGCCTGGTGCGCTCTGGCAGCATAAAGTCGATCAGAATATCGCAACTATCGTCTCGCGCTTGCCGGAAGATCATGTGTTGATCTCAGTTCCGCTAGAGAACGTCAGAGCCATATCAGAGATAGAGTTGGCTGAGACTCACGATTATGTAGGGCGTCATCATGGCCGATGAGAAGAAGTCTAGAGGTTTCCAACCCGGTCACAAGCTTTGGATGAGACGCAACCCGAAGACCGGGCATCGGCCATCCATATTCAAAACGCCTGATGCATTCTCTGAAGCGTGCAAAGAGTATTTCGAATGGGTAGAGTCGAATCCTTTATTCGAGGAGCGGCTGTTTCAGCACAATGGCGAGGTGATCGCGGGCGTCGTATCGAAGCCGCGCGCGATGAGTATCAGATCAGCATGCTTGCACATGGGCATTAGCGACGAGACATGGTTCAATTATCGCAAGCGGGCTGAGTTTAAGGAAGTCGTCTCTTGGGCTGAGGCGGTCATTTATACTCAGAAGTTCGAGGGTGCGGTTGCAGGACTTATGCATCCAGTGATCATAGCGCGAGAGCTTGGGCTGCGAGAGCAAGTAGACAACACGCATTCGGCACCTGGCGGCGGACCCATTCAGTACGAGGACATGACTGATGCAGAGCGCAGAAGCCGCATCATGGACCTCCTTAACGACGACGGAGTTAAGTCATCGTCTGGACCAATTGACCTCGGATCAGCTCTTGGATCTGCATCAGCTCCTAGAGGCAGAGGCAAAGCAAAGCCAACTCGTTAAAGCGCGTGAGTCATTTATTGCTTACGCGCAACGTGTCCGGCCTGATCTGATTATAGGTCGGCATCATCGGCTTTTGGCTCGCCGTTTCGAGGCGATTCTCGCGGGCAAGCTGAAACGGCTGATGATCTTCATGCCGCCAGGGCACTCGAAGTCTCTGATGGGATCTATTTTGCTTCCCAGTTGGTACCTGGGCAAGCACCCGCAGCGCCGAGTTTTGCATATCTCTCATACGGCTGAATTGGTACAGGGCTTTGGTCGAGAGGTCCGCGATCTCTTACAGACTGAGGAGTATCGGGAGATTTTCCCGAATGTGGAACTTCGACCTGATGTCAAGGCGGTCGGGCGCTGGCATACGACGCATGGTGGTATCTACACGGCGGCGGGCGTGGGCGGGGCGATATCAGGAAAGCGCGGTGATTTAGGGATCTTAGACGACGTTATTTCCGAGCAGGATGCTTATAGCGAGACAGCTCGCAGAACATTTAAGCAATGGTATCCTGGAGGGTTCCGAACGCGCTTGATGCCTGGGGCGCCGATAATATGGATTAACACACGCTGGTCCTATAATGACCCTGCCGGATGGGAACGAGAACAGGCGGAGGAGCGTGGCGAGGCTTGGGATGTCGTGGAGCTTCCAGCTATCCTGGATGATGCGGCGGCAACCATCCTGGGAGATGGCGCTAAGGCAGGCGAGGCACTGTTCCCGGAACTATGGCCGCTCAAAGAATTAGAGGCCATCAGGGCCGAACTGCCTCGGTCGCAATGGGAAGCGCTCTATCAGCAGAAGCCAAGACCTGAAGAAGGTGGTATCCTAAAGCCCGCCTGGTGGAAGCGATGGCCTAACGGCAAGCCCATGCCACATGCTCTGCACATCGTACAGAGTTGGGATACGGCTTATTCGACGGAAGCGCTTAAGAGCAACAGTTATTCTGCTCGTTCTACATGGGCAATTTTCGAGGACGAAAATCGCGGCTCTGGAATGCATGCCATGTTGCTATTGGAAGCCTGGCGTGGCCGAGTAGACTATCCTGAACTGCGCCGCGAGGCCATGAAAGCATATATGGATTACAAGCCAGACCGGGTGCTAGTCGAAAAGAAGGCGTCTGGTCTGAGTCTGGTACAGGATCTCAGAAAATCTGGTCTGCCAATCAGCACCTACCAGCCGGACCGCGATAAAGTGGCTCGGGCATACGCAGTACAGGCGATGCTGGAGAGCGGACAAATCTGGGCTCCTGAGAGACGGTGGGCGGACGAGTTCATTCAGGATCTAGCGCAATTTCCGAATGGGGACTCGAAAGACTGGACAGATACGGCGACACAAGCCTGGCTGCTTCTGCGCAACGGGCATTGGCTGCACCATCCAGATGATAAGGACGATGAGCCTGAGCAGACGCGCAGGAGCTCACGAGCGCCAGCATACGGTTAAAACATGACACAAGATCCAATCAGTGAAGACGATGCGTTGAGTCCCGATGCTTTGCAAGGCATGGATTCTAGCCTGCTTACCCCGGAAGAGCGCACCGCGCTGGCAGCGATTAGCCCGCCCGAGCCGGAAACGGATCAAACTTGGTATGCGAACCTCGCGGATCAGGTGGATGAGAGTACGCTTGGCCGCATTGCCTCGAAAGTCATCCAGTGGACCAGGTTGGACGATGAATCCCGCGCCGACTGGAGGGTGCGAGAGGCAAAGGGAATCCAAATGCTCGGAGTAAGCGATACCGACAGACTCCCGGGCGCCACATTCGAGGGAGCGTCTCGTGTCGTGCATCCTGTGTTGGCCGAGGCTGTCATCCAGTTCCAGGCCCGCGCTATCGCGGAACTGTATCCTCCTGAAGGACCCGCGAAAGCTGTCGTGCTCGGGGATCCGACTGATGAGCTTGAGGCGCAGGCCACGCGCGTTGAGGACTATCTCAACTATCAGTATACGCGCCTGATGCCTGGCGCTTTCCAGGCACAGGATAAGCTTTTGTTCAGGCTACCGCTGTCTGGCTCGTGCTTTAAGAAAGTATTCGAGGACACCCTGGAGGGCAGCAGAGCCTCCGTGTTCGTGGATCCTCAAGATATGATCGTGCCTTATTCGGCCATTGATCTACGCACAGCGCCGCGGTATACGCACCGTATCAAGATGAGCCGTAACGAGACTCTGCGCCGCATGGCTGCGGGCGAGTATCGTCAGATCGATTTGCCTCACCCATGGGAGCCTGGGCTAATTTCAGATGATACGTTGCAGCAGGAGGTGGATAGCGCAGAGGGCCGCGAGCAGACGGATATGGCTGACGATCAACGTGATATCCACTTGGAGATGCACGTCGATTATGACCTTCCCGGCTTCGAGGACGTAGGTCCAGATGGCAAAGAAACAGGAATCGGTCTGCCTTATGTCATCACTGTAAATGAGCAGGGCCAGAAGGTCCTCGCCATTCGGCGCAATTGGAAGGAGAGCGACCCGCGCAAGCGCAAGCGCCTGTGGTTCGTCCACTACTCTTTCTTTCCAGGCTTGGGATTCTATGGGTTCGGATATTTGCATGTGATCGGATCGCTCACCGAGGCTGCCACTGGTAGCTTGCGTGCGCTGCTTGATTCAGCTCAGTTTGCCAATCTGCAAGGCGGATTCCGCGCAGCAGATGCCAAATTCAAGGAGGTTGGGGAAGACGGAGTAGTATCTCCTGGGGAATGGATTCCCGTAGAGATGGGTGCAGACGATCTTCGCAAGGTCTTCTTCCCAATGCCGTACAAGGAGCCGTCTGAGACGCTGATTAAGCTGCTTGGGCTCTTGGATGAGATGGGCAGGCGCATTGCGAGCACTGCCGAGCTGTTGGTCGGTGAGGCGAACAACGCAGCCCCCGTGGGATCTACCATGGCGCTTATTGAGCAGGGCCTCAAAGTATACACGGCCATCCATAAGCGTCTGCATATCGCCATGGGCGAGGAGCTGAATCTGGTAGCAAGCCTCAACGGAGAGATGCTGCCAGAGACCCCATATCCATACCATGTAAGCGGCAAATCGCTTCAGATCATGCGCGCGGACTTCGATGAGCGGGTGGATGTAATCCCGGTCTCCGATCCTAATGTCGTGCTTGGGATGCAGCGCATCGCGCAGATCCAGGCCGTGATGCAACTATCCACCCAGGCCCCTGACATCTATGATCGGCGCGCGGTTCATAAGCGCATGCTGCGTGCGCTTCAGATTGCGGATCCTGATGAGATTCTGCCTGACAAGACACAGACGCCGCGCATGGATCCTGTGAGCGAAGGAGCATCCGCCATGATGGGTAAGGCCATCAAGGCATTCCAAGATCAGGATCATGGCGCGCACTTGACTGTGCATCAAATGCAGATGCAGGCGCTACCACAGCCTTTGCAGGGCACGGTCGGCCCGGCGCTTCAGGCGCACATTGCCGAGCATTATGCGCTCGCTTATATGATGCAGATGATCGCGCAGATGGACATCATGCTGCCCATGCCGAATGCTGAGGAAGAGAGTCAGCAGCCAAGCATTCCTCCTGAGCTTGACGCGATGGTTTCATCCAGGGCTGCGCTGTTGGTACAGCAGCAGATGGCCGCGATGCAGCAGGCACAGCAGGCTCAGGTCACCGCACAGCAAGGAACGGTGCAGTGATTGGCGAGTTCGTTGTGGCGGTTGCTCGCATCGTCAATGAAGACATTGCGTCTGAGACGACGTATTTGGCGGATGGTAAGGCCATGAGCCTTGATGATTACAAGCTGCACGTCGGCGTCCGTAAGGGGTTGAGGAAAGCCCTGGAGCGGATGGCTGAAACCAAGACAAAGCTTTTCGAGATCGCGGATCTTGATGAGTAGTTGCACCGCGAACCGGCATGGCGCCGGTTTTTACGCTCGTCGTAAGACGCGCGAACCGTTGTTTAATGACCCATGGAGTTACCATGAATGCAGTAGTAGAAGTACCTGAGATTAGCTCTAGCATCATCTTAGAGGATATTCCTGAGGATATCCTGCCGAAGCCTGTAGGCTGGCGTATGTTGATCGAGCCCATCAGGGTAGAGGAGCGCACGAAAGGGGGATTGTATCTTCCCGACCAGGCGAAGCAGGCGAAAGAGTATCTTCGCTATATTGGTTACGTTCGCGCGCAGGGAGAGCTGTGCTACCGCCACCACAAGTTTGCTGATCCGGCTACGGGGCTGCTTGGTGCGCCATGGTGTGCTGTTGGTCAGTGGATTGTGTTCAACCAGCATGAAGGCCAAGAGGTGCAGGTTCGCGGTCCAAATGGCAAGCCTATTAAGCTGCGTCTGATCAATGATGACGCGGTGTTGGCTGTTGCGCCTAATCCAGAGGCTTTGCTGATTTACGTGTAACTGACAGTCTCTCTAAGAGGCTGAATTAGGACATTGCTAATGCCCGTCGTGAGACGCGCGAATCCGATAGTGCCGCTACTATGCGGCCCATGGAGTTTATATGACCTCGAATGAGGAGGATCTGGACTTAGAAGAACAGGTTCCAGATGAACAGGCGGTTACGCCTGAAGAAGATACGCCCCAGGAAGAGATAGAACCAGCATCGAAGTCGGCGCCAGTCAAGCCTCGCATGGTCTCCTATGAGGAGGCTCAGCGTATGGCTCAGAAGCGCATTGATAAGATCACGTATGAGCGCAACATCGAGCGCGACGCGCGCGCAAGAGCCGAGCAGGAGCGTGACGAAGCGCGCACGATTTTGAACGAACGTTCACAACAGCATCAAAAAGCCAACGTGGAGGCGCTTAAGCGCGAGCGTGAGACGATAAGGCAGCAGCTTAAGGCTGCGTATGATACAACCGATTACGAAGCTGTTACGGCGCTACAGGATCGCCTGGCGGACGTAGCAGCCGAGATGCGGTTTGCGGACAGAAGTGAGCCCGAGCGTCCGCGGGAGAGTGCGCCGAAAAAGGACGCGCCTCAGCAGAGCCAACAGGAGCCACAGCAGAGTCAACAGCTTCATCCAGATACTCAAGAGTGGTTGTCACGTAACGCATGGGTAAATGACAAACGTAACCGATCCGTGTACGCTGCTGCGTATGCTATCACTCAGGATCTTGCTGAAGAAGGATATGATATTGGGCCGGATCTGTATGCTGAACTGGATCGTCGTCTTGAGCAGGATGTGCCGCGCATTAAACAATTGCGCAACGGGGCGCGTACTGCTCCAGCCAAATCTGGATCTCCTGTAGGTGCGCCATCGCGCGGCGCGGACGGAGCGGCAGCAGGCAATAAAGCCAACGGATTGACCAAGGACGATCTCGTAAGTATGCGCAAGTTTGGGATGGACCCGATGAATCCTTCCCATCGCAAGCAGTGGTTGCAAAGCAGGGGTGATTGATAATGAACGACAAGATTACAGGGATCAAATCACAGGCCGCGCACCTGAGCGCGCAGGATCAGCTCATTGATATGAGATCCGACTTCGAGCAGATGAAGAGGCTCGTGGCGGCCCAGGCTTCTGAGATAGAGCGCTTGAGCGCTCGGCTCTCGCGTGATCAGGAATCTCGCGCCATGGAAGAGGTTCATGAGGATTACGGCGATGTATGGGAGGCACAGGGTATTTTGGACACTCGCACCATGCCTGCCCGACCCGGCTATGTACAGCGCTGGGTGCGCACTATGCAGACTGGAGAGCGCGGCGGCGACGATGCGATCAACATCGCCAAGCGCTACAACCAGGGCTGGCGCCCGCGCGCGGCATCGACCATCCCTGAAGGCGCGCAATGCCCGACCATCAAGTTCGGCCAGTACGGTGATGTGATTGGCGTGCAGGGCATGATCCTGATGGAGCGTCCAGAGCAACTGCACCAGCGCTATGCGAACCAGGTTCGTGAGACTGGCAGAGCGCAAGAGCGCAGTGTCAAGGAAAGCTTCTTGCGCGATGTGCCTCGTGCGCAGGGCGTAATTCCGGATATCTCGCTCAAGCGTCATTCTACCCGTGGGCGTCCGATTGAGGTTGCTTCAGATTAGAATTGCAGGGCTGTTAAGCCCCGGCTAGGTGAAATACCAGGCCATGCTGCCGCTATATTCGGCTGAACCGCAGTATCCAGTGTTACAACGCTGAATCTCTTGCAGGTCGCTGGAGACGCCTCATCGCCTCCTGAACCCAACAGTTGTATTTCATACATCATTTTTTGGAGGCTTTCTTATGAGCAACGTCAATGCGCCGTGCGGCTTAAGGCCGATTCGGCATGCATCAGGTGGAATCACGAGGATCTCGGTATATTCCATCGCCTCCACGTATAACACCGCCATCTACACCGGTGATAGCGTGGAACTCACCAACACCAGCAACCAGATTGCGCAGGCAGCGGCAGCCAATCCCGATAACATAGGCACGTTTGAAGGGTGCTCTTGGATTGATGCGACAGGCGCCCCCAAGTGGTCGCCCTATTGGCCGGGCGCACAGACCGGTGTTACCGACATTAAGGCGTATGTTTCTGATGACCCGATGACCATATTCGTAGCACAGGTCGGAAACAGTTCTACTACGGGTCTCAACATCGCCGATCTCGGCCAGCTTTTCGATTGGGTGGTCGCGTCCGGCAGCACCAAGACCGGGCTGTCCGGTAATTACATCAACCCAACGCCCATCGGCACCGCCGGTGGTAGTGTACGCATTTTGCGGCCCGTCAACGCACCCGATAACGTGGTAGCGGCCGCTGGTAGCACATCGATCTGTCTCAAAGTCGAGTGCATGATCGTTGAGCACGTGCTGAATCCTAACGCGGATAGTGGCACAATCGCTGGCGCGGGAGGAATCTGACAATGATTAATCGTTCTAATATCGTCAAGCTGTTACAGCAGGGCGTCAATGCCGTTTTCGGCCTCGCTTACGCGGAGATTCCCGAGGAGTGGCCGATGGTATTTGATATGTCAAATTCGGCGAAGGCGTTCGAAGAGGACGTGCTTGCTACCGGGTTCGGCGCGGCCGTGGTCAAGGAGGAGGGCTCGGACTTCACGTTCGATGAGGCTCGCACCGCTTGGGCTGCGCGTTACACTCACAACACCATCGGGCTCGGCTTCATCGTCACCGAGGAAGCCATCGAGGACGACCTCTACAACGTTGTGGTTCCCAAGTACGGTAAGGCCATCGCACGCTCTTTCCGGCAGACTAAGGAAATTTACGCGGCCAGCGTTCTTAATAACGGCTTCACGACTTTCCTCACGGGAGACGGTGTGGCGCTGTTTAGCACCGCGCATCCCACGGTCGGTGCCGGAAACTTCGCTAACATGTTGGCAACTCCCGCTGACCTTTCGGAAACCTCTCTAGAGGATATGCTCATCCTGATCCGCAAGTGCAAGGATGATCGTGGTATTCCGATTGCGCTGCGTCCTCTTAGGTTGATTATTCCTCCTGACGAGGAGTATAACGCTATTCGCTTGACCAAATCGGATCAGCGCACCGGGACTGCTGACAACGATATCAACGCCATTAAGGCGAAGGGTATCTTCCGCACCGATCCGGCCGTGCTGACCCGCCTGACCGATCCTGATGCTTGGTTCATCAAGACCGATGCGCCGGAAGGCGCCAAACTCTTCCAGCGCGTTGCGCTTGGCAAGATCAAGGTGGTCGAGGACCCGACCTCTGGGAACGTTATTAACAGGGGTAGAGAGCGTTATAGCGTCGGAGTAACCGATGCCCGATCGTTGTTTGCGTCAGCCGGTGCAGGCTGATTTCTGAGGTAACAGACTTTATATTGTTCCGCCCTTCGCGTATCATTGGATCTTCCAATGATACCGAGGGCTGAGCAATGTCTGTCTGTAGCATCTGTAGTAAGCCAGCAAAAGCACATGACCTTTGTGGCAAGCATTACATGCGCATGAGGAGACACGGAGATCCTGAGTTTGTCAATCGGCCCGCCGATTGGGGTATGCGATCTAATGCGCTGGAGAGGGCGAGCGCTGCCAAAGATAGGATTTACGAAAGACTGTTTGCTGAGCAAAATGGTCTGTGTGCTATCTGTGGAATGCCAGAAACCTGTACAGCACAGAATGGTCACGAGTTCCGGCTGGCAATAGATCACTGCCATGAGAGCGGGCAGGTTCGCGCCCTGTTGTGCTTTGCCTGTAATGCGGCGATTGGCATGATGATGGAAAACCCGGAAAGGATGCGAAAAGCTGCTGAATACTTGGAAAAGCACGTAGAAAAGCAGCATCCTGAATGGATATCAGATGAACTCAAGCCTGCGCCGATGCGCAAGTGTTCAGTTGATGGTTGCAACAGAATCCATGAGAGTTATGGCTATTGCCGAAAGCATCACAGGCGCATAATAGCCGGCAGAACAATGGAACCGCATGTTTGCAAGCAATGCGGTAATCCGATGCCGGATAGCGCTAGAATCATTGCCAAGTTCTGTTCCGCTTCCTGTAAAATGAAATGGCATCGCGCGCAGGGCTGCTATCAGTCTGATGTTCTGGCGCAAGCCAGTGTCAGAAAGTGCAGCGTAGATGGCTGTGACCGCCCGCACCAGGCGCAGGGCATGTGCCGCCGTCATTATATGCAGAAGTGGCATGCCGAGCATCCAGGAGCGAGCCACAAGAGCCAAGATGCAGCTTAACTATTCACACATAATTTGTTTTAACCGGAGGCCGACCGGCCTTCTCCTTTCACCTTTGCGTAATGGGGGAACATATCCCCTACGAGCGCATGGGCTCATTACGAGGGTTATACCATGACGACGTTTTCAGATACCGTTTATCACCAGGGCGGCCTGCCGGTTGGCGGTAGGCTATCTCAGGGCAAGGCCATTCACCTCAAGCCGTATTCCGGGGCGGACGGCAACCGTGGAAACACTCCGAAGCGGGCGATCAAGACGCTTGCCGAGGCTGTCTCGATTGCCACGGCTGATCAGAATGACACGGTGTACATGTATGCCGAGTCGAACACGGCGGGCAGCACTACCGATTATCAGTCTGCCACGCTGGCTTGGAATAAAGACGGCGTGCACCTCATTGGCGTCAACTCCAGCAACATGGTGGCGCAGCGCTCGCGTATCGCGCAGCTTTCCACTGCGACGGGAATCGCGCCGCTGGTCACGTGGTCCGCGAACAACTGTTTCGTATCCAACATCCACATCTTTCAGGGCGTTGCCGACGCGACCTCTATCGGTGCTCTCAACGTGACCGGCATGAGGAATCATTTCTACCGCTGCCACATAGCCGGCATGGGCGACACGGGCGGCACCATGGATGTTGTGAACAATTACTCGTTGCAGGTTACTGGCTCAGAGAATTTGTTCGAAGAGTGCGTTATCGGACTCGACACTACGGCCAAAGGCACCGCTGAGAACAGCGAACTGCGGCTTCAGGGTGGCGCTACCCGCAACGTCTTCAAGAATTGCCTGTTCATTACCTACGCCGAGGCGAATACTCACCAGTTCCTCATTGTTCCTGTGAACGGGCTGGACCGTTTCACGCTCTTCGATCATTGCATGTTCATCAACATGCCTACCGGAACTGCGTCTGGCACGACTATGACGGAAGCGTTCGATATTACTGGGGGTGGCAGCCCGGATGGGTTGCTGATCCTTAAGAACTGCACGCTGATTGGAGCGACCGATTGGGAAGCCAACACCGAATCTGGCAAGGTTTGGATTGATGGCGGAGCTCCGACGAACAATACGAGCGGCTTGGG
>Ga0187774_10000454_pt1 | contig 13969 bp, 12 predicted proteins | sample 0216_BV02_MP05_2_FD_133152 | JGI IMG/M metagenome (GOLD analysis project Ga0187774, IMG submission 133152) | Tropical peat soil microbial communities from peatlands in Department of Meta, Colombia - 0216_BV02_MP05_20_MG | ecosystem: Environmental > Terrestrial > Soil > Wetlands > Peat | place... | reverse complement strand
TTCATGGCGGTTCACACGGTGCACGCCAAGCGGGATCAATACGGGGATGAGGTTCAGGAATTTCCTTTCGACGAAAATCTGGTTGAAAAGTGGAAGGAGAGCCCAACTGTCATCCCATCGTATCCTAACGACGCGGATCTGATCGCGGTTTCCGCGAACGACACCGACACGCTGAAGATTTACCTGGACCGCAAGTCGATTTCACGCGCGCCGGATCTCGTCCTCCGGTACACGCTCGTTGTGCAAAGCCGGTCCGGCGCGCGCAGCGTCTTCTATGACGGTCTGCGCTGCGAAACCAGGCAGTATAAGACCTACGCCATCGGTACGGAGAACCATGTTTTCGAGCCGGCCACGAATCCACAGTGGCAAACGATCCCACGGCCGGAAATCAATGCCTTCCGCTACCAGCTTTATAGTCGCTACTTCTGCAACGAAAATTCCTCGGCGCGCGCACCCGATGAAATCGTGCGCCTGCTTAAATAGCAAATCCATGTTTTCGTCAACCCGACACGATTGCCGACCATGAGCGCCGTATACGATTCCTCCGCCATTGAAGTGCTGACCGGTCTCGAGCCGGTGCGTCGCCGTCCGGGCATGTACACCCAGACCGACCGGCCCAATCATCTCGCTCAGGAAGTCGTCGATAACAGCGTCGACGAAGCCATCGCCGGTCATTGCACCGCGATCGACGTGACGCTGCACGCGGACGGCTCGGTGTCGGTTGCCGACAACGGCCGCGGCATGCCGGTGGACAAGCACAAGGAAGAGGGCGTCTCCGGCGTCGAGGTGATCCTCACGCGCCTGCACGCCGGCGGCAAGTTCTCGAACAAGAACTACACCTATTCCGGCGGACTGCACGGCGTAGGCGTGTCGGTGGTCAACGCCTTGTCGCACAAGCTCGAGGTTACGGTCCGGCGCGACGGCAAGGAGTACCATATGTCCTTCGCCGACGGGCAGAAGGTGACGGAGCTCAAGCCCACCGGCAAGGCCGACAAGCGCGCCAGCGGCACAATCATCCGCTTCTGGCCCGATGCGCAGTTCTTCGACACGGTGAAATTCCACGTGCCACGCCTGAAGCACGTGCTGCGCGCCAAGGCGGTGCTGTGCCCGGGCCTGTACATCAGCTTCACTAACGCGGCCGATCCCAAGGAAAACGAGGAGTGGCATTACGAAGACGGCCTCAAGGATTATCTCAAGACGCAGCTCGAAGGCTGGGAATATCTTCCGGTCGAGCCCTTCGTCGGTCATTTCAAGGGCGACGACGGCGAGGTCGACTGGGCGATTGTGTGGCTGCCGGAAGGCGGCGAACCAATCATGGAGAGCTACGTCAACCTGATCCCGACCACGCAGGACGGCACGCACGTCAATGGCTTCCGCGCCGGGCTCACCGACGCCATGCGCGAGTTCTGCGAGTTCCGCAACCTGCTGCCGCGCGGCGTCAAGCTCGCGCCCGAGGACGTCTGGGGCAAATCGAGCTACGTGTTCTCGCTCAAGATGCGGGAGCCGCAATTTTCCGGGCAGACCAAAGAACGGCTGACTTCGCGCGAGGCCGCGAGTTTCGTGCAAAGCGCGGCCAAGGACGCCTTCAGCCTGTGGCTCAACCAGCACGTGGCCGACGCCGAACGCATCGCCGCGATCGCGATCGAGGCGGCGCAAGAGCGCCAGCGCGCCGACAAAAAGGTCGCGCGCAAGAAAGTCGGTAGCGGCCCGGCGTTGCCCGGCAAGCTGGCCGACTGCGTCAGCCAGGACCTGGCGCGTACCGAGCTGTTCCTGGTGGAAGGAGATTCCGCCGGCGGTTCGGCCAAGCAGGCGCGCGAGCGCGAGTTCCAGGCGATCATGCCGCTGCGCGGCAAGATCCTGAACACCTGGGAGGTGGACCCGTCCGAGGTGCTGGGCTCCCAGGAAGTGCACGACATCGCGGTGGCGCTCGGCGTTGACCCCGGTTCGAACCAGCTCGACGGGCTGCGCTACGGCAAGATCTGCATCCTCGCCGACGCCGACTCCGACGGCGCGCATATTGCCACGCTGCTGTGCGCGCTGTTCGTGCGCCATTTCCGTCCGCTGGTGGCGGACGGACGCGTGTACGTTGCCATGCCGCCGCTGTTCCGTGTCGACGTGGGCAAGGAGGTGTACTACGCGCTCGACGAGGAAGAGAAGCAGGCAATCCTGAAGCGCATCGCCTCGAACGGCGCGCGCGCCAAGCCCGCGGTGACGCGCTTCAAGGGCTTGGGCGAGATGAATCCGGGGCAGTTGCGCGAAACTACCATGGATCCGAACACGCGCCGGCTGGTGCAGCTCGAGATCAAGTCCGGCGACGACACCAATAAACTGCTCGACATGCTGCTGGCGAAAAAGCGCGCGCCGGACCGCAAGGGCTGGCTGGAAAAGAACGGCGACAAGGCGGAGGTCCTCTAGTGCCGGTCATCAAGACCACCATCGACATTGCCGCCTCGCCCGAAACGGTGTGGCGCGTGTTGACGGACTTTCCGTCCTATCCGAAATGGAATCCTTTCATTCGCACGGTGCAGGGCAATCCGGTCCCCGGGCAACGGCTGAAGATAAGCATGCGTCTGCCGCACGGTCGGTCCCACAAGTTTTCGGCGCGCGTGGTGAAGGCGATTCCAGCCACGGAACTGCGCTGGCGCGGCAAGATGTTTATCGCCGGCCTGTTCGACGGCGAACATGCGTTCATCATCGTGCCGAACGGACTCAAGGGAGTACGCTTCATCCAGCGCGAGCATTTTTCCGGGCTGCTGGCGCCGTTGATCCTGCCGTTCATTGGCGCGAAGACCCACAAAGGCTTTGATCTCATGAATCTCGCCTTGAAGAAAGTGGCGGAAGCCAAGTCCCAATGACAAAGAATCGGACTTGTCGAAAATGGGGTATGACGACAGAACTGCGGTGCGATCCCATGGCGGCTCGTGAAGTGAAGGTGGAGCAGACGGTAACAAAGAGGAAGTGATCGGATGGCGAAGAAATCAACCAGCAAGGAAAACGGCGCGGGTAAAAAAGCCAAACCCGCACGCGGCAAGGCCCAGCCGATAGCGCGCCCGCGTGCAGCCTCGATCGAGCGGTTGCCGCTCGCAGCCTTCACCGAGAAGGCGTATCTCGATTACTCGATGTACGTCATTCTCGACCGCGCATTGCCGCACATCGGCGACGGCTTGAAGCCGGTGCAGCGGCGCATCGTTTACGCCATGTCCGAGCTCGGCCTGAACGCCGCCGCCAAGTACAAGAAATCCGCGCGCACCGTGGGCGACGTGCTCGGCAAGTTCCATCCGCACGGCGACACCGCCTGCTACGAGGCGATGGTGCTGATGGCGCAGGATTTCAGTTACCGCTATCCGCTGATCGACGGCCAGGGTAACTGGGGCTCGCCCGACGATCCCAAATCGTTCGCCGCCATGCGCTACACCGAATCGCGCCTTACGCGTTTCGCGCAGGTGCTGCTGTCCGAGCTCGAGCAGGGCACGGTGGACTGGGTCCCCAACTTCGACGGCACGCTGTACGAGCCGCGCGTGATGCCGGCGCGCCTCCCGCACGTGCTGCTGAACGGCACCACCGGCATCGCCGTCGGCATGGCCACCGACATCCCGCCGCACAACGTGCGCGAGGTCGCTTCCGCCTGCGTGCACCTGCTGGAAAACCCGGACGCCACGATCAAGGACCTGTGCAAGCACATCAAGGGCCCGGACTACCCCACCGAGGCCGAGATCATCACGCCGAAGAGCGAAATCCGCGCGCTCTACGACAGCGGCACCGGCAGCATCCGCGCCCGCGCCAAATGGGAATCCGAAGACGACACCATCGTGATCACGGCGCTGCCGTACCAGGTTTCGGGCTCCAAGGTGCTGGAGCAGATCGCGCAGCAGATGCAGCAGAAGAAGCTGCCCATGGTCGAGGATCTGCGCGACGAGTCCGACCACGAGAATCCGACACGCCTGGTGATCGTGCCGCGCTCCAACCGCGTCGATCCGGTCGAGCTGATGCTGCACCTGTTCGCCACCACCGATCTCGAACGCACCTACCGCGTGAACCTGAACATGATCGGCCTGAACGGCCGGCCGGCGGTGTACAACCTGAAGGCACTGCTCGGCGAGTGGCTCAAGTTCCGTACTGACACTGTGCGCCGGCGGCTCACGCACCGGCTGGAGCGCGTCACCGCAAGGCTGCACCTCCTCGACGGTTTGCTCGTTGCGTATCTCAATCTCGACGAGGTCATCCGCATCATCCGCAAGGAAGAGGAACCGAAGCCGAAACTGATTCAGCGTTTCAAGCTGACCGACGAGCAGGCCGAGGCGATTCTCGAAACCAAGTTGCGGCACCTGGCCAAGCTCGAGGAGATGAAGATCCGCGGCGAGCAGGACGAGTTGAAGCGCGAGCGCAGCCAGCTCGAAAAGACGCTCAAGTCCGCCAAGCTGCTGCGCGACCTGGTGCGCGATGAGCTTTTGGCCGACGCCCAGGAATTCGGCGACGCGCGCCGTTCGCCGCTGATCGAACGCGAGGCGGCGCAGCAGATCGACCAGACCGCGCTGCTGCCGACCGAGCCGGTGACCGTCGTCCTGTCGGACAAGGGTTGGGTGCGCGCGGCCAAGGGGCACGATCTCGATCCCAAGACACTCGATTACAAGGGCGGCGATCAATTTCTGCAGGCGGCGCGCGGCAAGAGCAACCAGCTTGCGGTGTTCATCGACTCCACCGGCCGCACCTATTCGCTGCCGGCGCACAAGCTGCCGTCGGCGCGCGGCCACGGCGAACCGCTGTCGAGCAGCCTCAATCCGCCCTCGGGCGCCAGTTGGTCCGGCGTCATGATGGGTCAGCCGGAGGATTTGTATCTGCTCGCGACCGACGCCGGTTATGGTTTCGTCGCCAAGCTCGAAGACCTCATCTCCAACAAGAAAGCCGGCAAAGCGGTGCTCAAGGTGGCGCCGAGCGCGAAGGTGCTGCGGCCGCAGCCGGTGGCCGCGCTCGACAAGGACCTGCTCGCCGCCGTCACCAGCACCGGCCAGATGCTGGTGTTCAAGGTGAAGGACCTGCCGCGGATGCCGAAGGGCAAGGGCAACAAGATCCTGAATGTCCCGGGCGCCAAGTTCGCCAAGGGCGAGGAGTCCCTCGCCGGCGTCGCCGTATTCGGCGCGGACAGGTCGCTGATCGTGCACACCTCGAAAGGCGAGCTGACCGTTACGCCGGAAGAGGTCGATCTCTACGAAGGCGAGCGCGCCCAGCGTGGTGGAAGATTGCCGAAGGGATATCAGGAAGTGACGGGTATTGAGGTGAAAGAATGAAAAATCCTTGGGGCGAATTTGAAATGTCGTCATTCCCGCCAAAACGCGACAAATCTTTTTCGTCACCCCGGCGAAAGCCGGGGTCCAGGCCGTAAATAACAAAGCCGCCCTTCGGGCGGCTTTTTCATTTTCCATCTCCCCTTGCGGGAGAGGGATAGGGTGAGGGGAAAATTTGAAGTAGCCCGGATGAAGCGTAGCGGAATCCGGGAAGCTGTTATTGTTGTATCGCCTTCGGCGATGATGAAAGGCTACTTGTGGGTGGCTGACCCACGGCGTTGAAGTCATTCCCGCGAAAGCGGGAATCCAGGGCTAAATGGTATCGCGCGCATGGCGCGCGATTCTGAAAATCGAATTGCGGTTCCCGCACCGCGGGCGGGTTTCTTTTCTTTGCTCGTGCAAAGAAAAGAAACCAAAAGAAAGCACGCCCCGGAGCCGCGGAATGCCCCTTGCGCTTCTCGCCCGAGCGGGCGCTGCGCAACTCGCCTAGCGCACACAACGCGCCTCGGGCTCGACACGGTCTCGCTTAAAAGCTCCCGGTGGGGCTGCGGAACTCAGCGCGCGCTACGGGGATTGGAACAACACCTTTACCTGGCTGAAATTGACTCAGGCGGCCTTGCAGGGTTTGTCGGATCAGTTAATACTGCATAGCCATACCGGTATTTGAGAAAAGTACTTTTTGGCAAGCCACTTTTAACCCGCCGCTCAACCGGACGTGCCTTACGGCGCGTGCGGTAAGCAGCACATTAGGTGCTGGTATTCTATGCGGAACTCTGAGCGTATACGGATATTTTGAGAATGCATAACTACTTCAAACGCTTTGAGCGCTTCGCCTTCGTGGTGCTTCTACTGCTCACTACATGCGTCGGTATTCTTGGCGCTTATTGCACAATTGGCGGTTTTTCGAACGGCGTCAAATGGGTTGGCACTTCTGGCTTACTGGCCACCGTTACGGGTGTAATTCAATTGGATGTTAGTGGGTTGTTTGAAAAGATCCTTATGCACTACGGAGACGCGGAGAAATATCCGTATGGCTCGCCCTCTTACATCACTCGCGAAATCATCGACAACCCCGATAGGCCGTACGCCTCAAGGCTTAGAAACACTTGCTTCTTCAATGCGAGAACTGGCTTCTGGCTCATTATCCTCGGAACCATGACTCAAGTTCTCGCTGTCTGGCTATGAAAGACACTGCTGCACTTGCTTCTAACCCGCGCACGGTGATGTCTCGATACTCTTATCGCAAGTACATGACGATAACTAGGGAGGCAACCATGATTGGAATTGCTCGAGGTGTAATCGTCCCAGGAATGCTCGCTTCTGTCGTCTTTCTCACAGGGTGTGCCTTTGGGGTGCGTCGGCCGACTCTTATTTATCCACCCGAAATCGAGTCTGGTGGAACGTCGGTTGCTCACGCGGCCTAAACACCAACTACTAAAAACGTACAGATCGTTCTTCAGCCGTTGATTGATCAACGTTCGGACAAGATAGTCGTGGGTGCAGTTAGAAATGGCTTTGGCACGCGCACCGCCGATGTAATACCGACCAACAGTGTCACTGAGTGGGTGACACAAGCCATTCGTACAGAGTTGCAAAATAATGGTTATACCGTCAGCATCGGAACGCTTGCTGGTAATTCGGCAAGCACGAGTGCGGTCGTGTCTGGAGAGGTCCTGAATGTTTTCTGTGATCAATATGTCAATTACACCGGTCAGGTTACACTTGTCGTAAGGGTAACTAAAGGCGGAAAGGAGGTACTCAACAAACACTATACTGGTGAAGGCTCAGCAGGGACGGCTTGGGCGATGACTACGGAATCGTATGCGCAGTCCTTGGCGCTGGCTTTATCTTCCGCTCTCAATCATTTTGTATCCGACTTGGATAAGAGCCTCGCCGCCGAGTAGATTGTTCCGTCGCAGCCCGCGTATGGCGGAATAGTGAAGCGCATTCCGCCAGATGGACCGAATTTGATTCCCCTCAGGCGCATGCCGTTTGGGATGAAACAAAGAGGTGATCGTTATGGTCAGTGCAATAGTCTTGATCAATACCGAACGCAGCAAGGTGAATGACGTGGCCGATGCTCTGGCCAACATCAAAGGCATCACGGAAGTCTATTCAGTCGCGGGGGAGTATGACCTGGTGGCGATCATCCGGGTGCCGGACAACGAGGCGATGGCCGACGTGGTGACGAACCGCATGCTGAAGGTGTCGGGAATAATCAAGACTGAAACGCTGATCGCTTTCCGCGCCTACTCCAAGCACGATCTGGAAAGCATGTTCTCGATCGGCGAGTAGCGTCCGCTGGCTGGTGAATCGCGCGCGGCGCGTTTAACCGGCCGAGATCAAGCGCTTCAAATCCTGCGCGATCGCGTCGGCCTTGTCGTCGCTGCCGCCGAGGAGCCGGGCGTTTCCCTTGTCATCGAAGATGAACACCGCATTACTATGCGCGACGGTGTAGTCCCCGTGGCGGTCGGGTTTCTCGAGGGCGTAGGCGATGCGGTAGCGGCGCGAGAGTTCCTGCAACTCGGAATCACTGCCGCGCAGCCCTACGAACTGCGGGCCGAAGGCGTTGACGTATTGCTTGAGCACCGCGACGGTGTCGCGCGCCGGATCGACCGAGACGAACAGCACGCGCACCTTGTCGGCGTCCGGGCCGACGCGGTTGAGCGCCAGTGCCAGCGTCCCGAGCGTGGTCGGGCAGACGTCGGGACAGTGTGTATAGCCGAAGTAGAGCAGCACGGTCTTGCCGCGATAACTCGAGGCGTCCACCGTCTGTCCGTCCTGGTTCGTGAGATGGAATTCGAGCGGGGCCACGATGCCCGAGATGTCCCGCAGCGCCCAGGTTTTCTGTTGTTGGCAAGCGGCCAGGCCCGTAAGGAGCGCAACGGAAACCAGCGTGAGCCAGTGATAGCGACTCTTCGTGATCGATAGCATCACTGACTCCCCGCGCCCTCCACCTTGAACATGACTTCGAGCGACTGGTTGCCGGAAAACTTCAGCGTGATCGGCACCTGGTCGTCAACCTGCAACGGTTTGACGCGCTGCATCAGCATCAGGTGATAACCTCCGGGAGTGAAATGCAATGTTTCACCCGGGTTCATTTCGATGCCTTCAATCATGAGCATCGTCGACTTGCCATTTTGCGCGGTGCTGAGATGCATGTGAATCGTTCTGAACGCCGGGCTGGAGGCTCCGACCAGGGTCAAGGGCTGTTTGCCTTGATTCACCAGCTCGAAATAGCCCGCCAGGGGCAGGTCGGCCGGCAGCAGGCGGATGCGCGCGTTTCTGGCCGATATCGCCGGCTCCGCGGCGGTGGCGGCGCACACGAACAGCGCGAGGATCGCCGCGATTGCGGCCTGGCCGACGTGTCCCGGATTCGACGACAGAAAAGGGATGAACAGAAATCGTCGCCTCGATTGCGTCATATAAAGCGCACTCCTTGGTTCGGTTTTTTCGTGCGGGCGCTGGCAACGGCCGACGGCGCCACCGCGGTTTCCGATTTCTCGCGCAGAATGTGGCTCAGCACGATCAGGATGGCGACGACGCTCATCATCGCCGGCGGAATCCACGTGAGCAATCCGCCCAGCTCTTGGTCCGTGAGCGGGTCGATGTTCCAGGCACGCCCGCAGACGTCGTACACGTCATAAAGCACGGTGCCGTGCATCGCGATGACCGCGCCCGGAAGAATCTGCAGAATCATCGTCCAGAACAGGATCACGATGCGCGCGAGGTAACCGATGCGCGCGTGCCCCTGCTGATCGAGCGGTGTCAGCATGAGCCACCAGAACAGAATGCCGTCGACGGCCATGCTCCAGTTCATGAGCTTGAAGTGGTCCGTGTTGAGCATTGCCGAAAAATGAATCGCCGGCGTGAGCCAGAAATAAATGAGCCCCACGAACAGCGCCGGCGCGATGACCGGATTCTGGATGAAGCCGTACGCTCCTTGAACGATCGGCTGGCGCCACAACCGTTGCAGCAACTGTTCGCGCAGATTCGCCGGCACGCCGCGGCGCATGACGCCCGCCGGGGCGGCCAGCGCCAGCAAAAACGGGCCGAAGTGATGCAGAAAAAGGTGCTGCAAGCGGTGCACCCAGAACATGTGCCCTGAGAGGTATTCGACGTAAGTCTGCAGCATGGCGTAGATCAGGCCGAGCCCGAGGTAAAACGCCAGCGGTCTCCAGAACCCGATTGTTTCGCGGGCGCGCCGCATCAGAACCAGGCCGCGGGTGTAGGCGGCAGTCGGCAATGCGCAGGCGAGCAGCACCGTCGGCGAAAACTCCCACGGTTTCAGGTAGCTGAGGACCAGTTGCATTCGACAGTGACATTTTCTGCGAAAACTTGCGTCTGTTAGACAGAGGAACGTGAGAAGGTTGCACGGACCGATCGATCCTTCATTTGATCGAGACCCCGGGTACAATATTGCCGCCGGGATAAAAAGCGGCGCGCGCCTTGCCCGGCCGCCGCGCATGGAGGCCGTGAACATGGGCCCGCATTATCTCGACCGGTTGTTCTCTCCGCGCGCGATCGCGGTGTTTGGTGCCTCGGATCGCCAGGACTCCGTCGGCGGGCGGGTGCTGCGCAATATTCTCACGGCCGGCTTCGGCGGGCCAGTGTTTCCGGTCAATCCCAAGTACGAAACGGTTGCAGGACGTCGCTGTTTCCGCGCGATCGGCGCGATCGGCGAGCCGGCGGACCTCGCGGTCATCGCCACGCCCGCGGCCACCGTGCCCGAGATCATCCACGACTGCGGCGAGCACGGCGTGCGCACGGCGGTGATCCATTCGGCGGGCTTCGCCGAAGCCCAGGAAAAAACCACCGGTCTCGAACTTGAAACGGCGCTGCTGGCGGAGGCGCGCCGCTACCGGATGCGACTGCTCGGCCCGAACTGTCTCGGTCTGATGCGGCCGTCGGCGAAGCTCAACGCCACCTTCACCAACAACAGCGCGCGGCCCGGCTCGCTCGCGCTGGTGTCGCAGTCCGGCGCGCTGTGCACCGCCATTCTCGACTGGGCCGAGGCCCACCGCGTGGGATTCTCCGCGGTAGTCTCGCTGGGTTCGGCGGCCGACCTGGATTTTGGCGACATGCTCGATTACCTCGCGGTCGACCGCGAAACCCGCGGCATCCTGCTCTACATCGAGGGCATTCGCGAGTCGCGCCGCTTTCTCAGTGCGCTGCGCGTGGCGGCGCGCCTGAAGCCGGTGGTGGTCGTGAAGGGCGGGCGGCACGCCGCGGGCTCGCGCGCGGCGCTGTCGCACACCGGCGCGCTGGTCGGCGCGGACGACGTGTTCGACGCGGCGCTGGCGCGCGCTGGCGCCGTGCGCGCGTACACGATCGAGCAACTTTTCGCCGCCGCCGAGCTGCTCGCGACCGAGCATCGCGTGCGCGGCAACCGCCTGGCGATCGTGACCAACGCCGGCGGTCCCGGCGTGCTGGCGGCCGATCGTGCCGCCGATCTCGACGTGGCGCTGCCGGCGTTGTCCGCGGCCACGCTCGCGCAGCTCGACCGGGTTTTGCCGGAACACTGGTCGCACCACAATCCGGTCGACCTCCTCGGTGACGCGACTCCCGAGCGTTTTCGCGCGGCGGTCAAGGCGTGCCTGAATGATCCCGGCGTCGATGGCGTGCTGGCGATGCTCACGCCGCAAGCGATGACCGATCCGCTCGCTGCTGCGCGGGCGGTGGCGGATACGGCCGTCGGCGCCAACAAGCTGTTGCTGGCGTGCTGGATGGGTGAGTCGCAGGTGACGCGGGCGCGCGCGTTGCTGACCGAGCGGAGCATCCCCGAATTTCCCAGCCCCGAAGCCTCGGTCGAGGCCTTCGCCTATCTTGCCAACTACCAGCGCAATCAGCAGCTGTTGCGCCAGGTGCCGGGGCCGTTGGCGCGGCATCAGGCGCCGGACGTCGAGGGCGCGCGCCTGATCATCGAGAACGCACTCGCCGAACATCGCGCGCTCCTGACGGGCATGGAGGCGCGCGCGGTGCTGAGCGCCTTCGGCATACCGCTCATGCCGGCGATGGAGGCGCACAACATCAACGAGGCGCTGGTGGCCGCGGAGTCGATCGGTTTCCCGGTGGTGCTCAAGATCGCTTCGCCTGACATCACGCACAAGTCGGACGTCAACGGCGTTCGTCTGAACATCGGCAATGCGCAAGCGGTGCGTTCGGTGTATCACGAACTGGTCGAGTCGGTGCAGCGCCAACTGCCGCAGGCGCGCCTCGACGGCGTGAGCGTGGAGCGCATGTACCGTCGTCGGCACGGGCGCGAATTGCACGTGGGCGTGGTGCGCGACGCGGTGTTCGGGCCGGTGATCAGTTTCGGCCTGGGCGGCATCGCAATCGAGGTGTTGCGCGATCGCGCCTGCGCGCTGCCGCCGCTCAACACCTTCATCATCCGGGACCTGATCCGCGACACCCGCGCCGCGCGCCTCATCGGCGCGTTCCGGCACATGCCGGAGGTCGACCGCGACGCGCTCGAGCAGGTGCTGCTGGCGGTCTCGGAGATGGTCTGCGAGCTGCCCCAGATCCGGGAACTCGACATCAATCCGCTGGTGGCCGACGAGGAAGGCGCGGTGGCGCTCGACGTGCGCGTCGCGATCGAGGCGCCGCCGCCGCAGCTCGATCGTTACGGGCACATGGCGATCCATCCGTTTCCGAGCCACCTGGTGGCGCGGTTGCAGCTGGCAGACGGTACCGACATCGTGCTGCGTCCGATCCGGCCGGAGGATGCGGAGATCGAGGACGCGTTCGTGCGCAACCTCTCGCCGCAGTCGAAATATTTCCGCTTCATGCAGATGCTGCGCGAGCTCACGCCGGAGATGCTAGTGCGCCTGACGCAGATCGACTACGACCGCGAGCTGGCGTTGATCGCGGTCGTGCAGCAGGAGGGCCGCGAGGTCGAGATCGCCGTCACCCGCTACGGCATGAACCCGGATGGGACCAGCGCCGAGTTCGCGATCGTGGTGGCGGACGCATGGCAGGGCAAGGGCATCGGCACGCGGCTGCTCGGCATGCTCATGGAAGCGGCCCGGGCCAAAGGCCTGAAATCGCTGGAGGGCGAGGTACTGGCGGAAAACGCGGCGATGCTGTCGCTGGTGCGGCGGCTGGGATTTTCCGCGCAACCCGTGCCCGAGGCGCCCTCGGTGTACGCGGTCTACCGCGAGTTGTGAGCGCCGAGGCCCATCCGATGGTCGAACCATGCATAATGAATCCATGACCCGACCCACGCTGGTTTTCGTTTACAACGCCGACAGCGGATTCGTAAATACGCTGCTCGACATCGGCCACAAAATCGTCTCGCCGCAGACGTACGCCTGCAATCTCTGCGCGATCACGCATTCCACTTTCACGATGCGCGATGAATGGAAACGCTTCGTCACCGGGCTCGGCGTGCCAGTGCAGTTTCTGCATCGGGACGAGCTGGCCGAACGTTATGATGTTCGCGGCGTCTCCTTGCCGGCGATATTCCGCAAAACGGATGGCGCGCTAGAACAATGGATCACGCGCGATGAGATCAATGGATGCCGGTCGCTGCCGGAGCTCGAGCGCCTGGTTCAAGACCGCATGCGGGCGGTGAGCGAAAAATAAACGTGTAGAATACGTCGTCATGCGCATCGCCGCGATTCTCGAATACGACGGTTCCGACTTCTCCGGCTGGCAGCGGCAGGAAGACGCGCGTTCGGTGCAGAGCATCGTGGAAGACGCGCTGTCCAGGGTCGCGGACGAAACGATCCAGGTCACGGTCGCCGGGCGTACCGATGCCGGCGTGCACGCGTTGGCGCAGGCGATTCATTTCGACACCAGCGCGGCGCGCAGCGAGTATTCATGGGTCCGCGGCGCCAACAGCAGCCTTCCGTCCGACGTCGCGCTGCTGTGGGCGGCGCCGGTCGATGACGGCTTTCATGCGCGCTACTCCGCCACCGGCCGGCATTATCATTATGTCATTTTGAACCGTCCGATCCGTCCGACCTACCTGGCGCGCCGCGTCACGCATGAATACCGTTTGCTCGACGTCAGGCCGATGCAGGAAGCGGCGCGGCATCTCATCGGCGAGCACGACTTCAGCTCGTTTCGCGCGGTCGAGTGCCAGGCGAAGAGCCCGGTGCGCGAGTTGCGCGCGCTCGACGTCACGCGCCACGGCGAGCTGGTGCACATCCACGCCTTCGCCAATGCCTTCCTGCAGCACATGGTGCGCAATCTCGCGGGCGTGCTGATGACGATCGGCGCGGGCGAACGCGAACCCGGTTGGGCGCGCGAAGTGCTGGCGGCGCGCGATCGGCGCGCGGGGGGCGTGACCGCCGCACCCGACGGGCTCTATCTGCGGGAAATCGAGTATCCCGATTCCTTCAAAATCCCGCGGCTTTCGCGGGATGTGGGGCTCTGGTAAGCTTCGCGGCCTTCCGGAGGACGCATGCGCACGCGCGTGAAAATCTGCGGGATCACCCGCATCGAAGACGCCATCGCCGCGGCCCAGGCCGGGGCCGATGCCATCGGTTTCGTGTTCGATCCGAAAAGTCCGCGCCACGTTCATCCCGACCAGGCGCTCAAGATCACCCGCGCGCTGCCGCCGTTCATCACCACCGTGGGATTGTTCGTGAATCCCGCGCCCGACACGGTCGAAGGCGTCCTGAGTCACGTGCCGCTCGATCTGATACAATTTCACGGCAACGAAAAGCCCGAACAGTGTCGCC
>Ga0187774_10000451_pt1 | contig 14033 bp, 15 predicted proteins | sample 0216_BV02_MP05_2_FD_133152 | JGI IMG/M metagenome (GOLD analysis project Ga0187774, IMG submission 133152) | Tropical peat soil microbial communities from peatlands in Department of Meta, Colombia - 0216_BV02_MP05_20_MG | ecosystem: Environmental > Terrestrial > Soil > Wetlands > Peat | place... | reverse complement strand
GGCGGCTCAAACGCCGTTGCAGAAGTGGTCATAAAAGTGGAAGACGAAAAAGGCAATATTGTTTCTGCAAGAGCTGCCAGAGAAGACATTGTTATGGCTAGTGTAGAAGCAATGATAAACGGTATAAACAAGAGCTTGCTTAAGATTCGGAAGCAGGGAAACAAAAAGTGAAAGTAGCCTTCCAGGGGGAGCGAGGCGCTTACAGCGAAAGTGCAGTCTACCAATTTTTCAGCTCAAATGTTGAAGTCAAGCCCTGCAAGGACTTCAGAGATGTTTTTGAAAGCGTAAGAAAGAAGGAAGTTCAAGCTGGCGTTGTTCCAGTCGAAAACTCGATCGAAGGCAGCGTAACTCAGAACTACGATCTGTTTTTTAATTATGATGTCAAAGTGTGCGGTGAAGTAATCGTCAAAGTGGCGCATTGTCTAATAGTAAATCCAGGTACGACCATGGACATGATTAAGGCTGTTTACTCTCACCCACAAGCACTTGCTCAATGCCGAAGCTTCCTCGAACACTCAAAGTGGGAATTAATTCCAACTTATGACACAGCGGGCAGCGTAAAACTCATTAAAGAAAAAAAACTCCTTGACGCGGCAGCCATTGCGAGCGAAAGAGCAGCAAATATCTACGACATGCACATTCTAGCCAAAGACATTGCAGACAATAAGGAGAACTACACTCGGTTCTTCGTTCTCTCAGAAAAAGACTCGCCAGCAACTGGCAAAGACAAAACCAGCATAATCTTTTCTGCTGCCCATAGACCTGGCTCTCTCTATAATGCACTTGGGGAATTCGCTAAAAGAAACATTAACCTTACCAAAATCGAATCACGACCTACCAAGCAAGCAGCATGGGAATATAATTTCTTCTTAGATTTTGAAGGACACCGAACCGAAACTAGATGTGCTGAAGCTCTCAAAGCGCTTGAAAAATATGCAGATTTCATCAAGGTTTTAGGTTCCTATCCAAAAGCCTCGTAAACATTGCTTTGCAGATGTAGATCGAGCAGTATCCTTGGGATGTTGGCTCTGCATTGAAGACCGTTATTTACTTAATCAGTCATTCTGTCCCTCACAGTTGCTACTGCTAAGACAAAGAACAATAGCGCTATTCCGCCGAGGATGATGAACTGTTGTGCAAGGTTGCCTATCCCATACCCCTTCAGCATTACACCCTCAAACAATTTGTTAGCGTAATACATAGGAACAAACCTTGCAAGTATCTGGACCCATCCTGGAAAACTTTCAACCGGAATTAGCAGTCCGCTCAAAGCCATGCTAGCCAAGGTAATTAATGGAACCATTTGAACGGCTTGAAGCTCGTTCTTGGCGAAGTTTGAGAGAAAAACAGCCAAGAATATGTTAAGTAAAGCGTAGAGGACTGCCCCGAGGAACAGCAGAGCGAAGCTTCCTTGAACTATTGCTCCGAAGATTTCTAATCCTATGAAGAGAACGACGCCTGTCATTGCCATTGCCAAGATTAGAAGCGCAAGAGAGTATCCGAGCAACCTTTCAAGTGCTGAAAGTGGCATAGTGTAAAGTCTTGATAGAACGCCTGACGTGGTTTCCCTTACTATGATTATGAGAGATATGAGAAGCACCGTTTGAGTCAAAACTAGTGAAATCACTGAAGGAATGCTTACATCTAGACTTGAGAACTGAATGCCTCCAAAAGCAAACTGCTGGTCGAGAACAACTCCTCCGTTACCAAAAGTGTTTTGCATGGAACCTTGCAGGGCTGCCAGAATGTTGGCTTCAATTGTAGGATTGGTTCCGTCAATGTAAATTGTGACTGACACGTTTGAGCTGCTCTGCCCGGCATTTCTCAACAAAAGTACTTGGGAAAAGTTGGCTGGGAATGCTATTGCGGCGTAATACGTTCCATTATCTACGCCTGTCTTTCCTGATTCAAAGCTTCCCTCACTTAGCTTTACTCGATCATCAGCTTGAAGTTGAGACAAGACCTTGTTGCCAAAGTTGACGCTAGTATAGTTGAGTCCTGAATGAATCGTTTGGCCCGAATCTTGGTTGTCAACCAATATAGGGAGGTTTTTCGCTTGACCACCAAAAACGAAGCCGAATATGAGCATGATTATTGCAGGTATGAATATTATCAGTGCTATAGTGCGTCTGTCTCGGGAGACTTGGGTTAAGACACGCCACGTGACTGCAATGAGCCTGCTGAGCGAGAAATTTTTGTCCTTATTCATCAGACACCACTCCTTCGCTCAGTTTGAGGAAAACCTTTTCGATTGAAGAAACCGAATGTTTTTGCTTGATTTCTTCGGGAGTGCCTTCCTCAATGAGTTTTCCAGCCCGCATCAATCCGATTCTGTTTGCTCTCTCTGCTTCGTCCATAACGTGCGAAGTCAAAACAATGGTTAATCCCACCTTCGCTAACGACCGAAAATAATCCCAAAAGAACGCACGAAGCACGGGGTCAATACCGACTGTTGCCTCGTCAAAGAATACAATCTTGGGCTGGTGGACAAGCGAGCAGGCTATGCTGACTCTACGTTTCATTCCTCCAGAAAGGTTGGAAACAGCGGTCTTCCTTCGCTCATTCAATCTTAAAATGGGCAGAAGTTCGTCGAGCCTTTTTAAGAAATAACCGCGCTCCATGCTGTAAAGCTTGGCGAAGAACCAAATGTTCTGTTCCACTGTTAAATCATTATACAAAGCGTAGTCCTGGGGGGCGACGCCGATTTCAGCTGCGACGAGACGACGCTTTTTTGGAATTTGCAAGCCGAGGACTCGTATCTCGCCGGAGGTGGGGAAGAGGCTTCCGGTTAACATGTTGATAGTTGTGGTTTTGCCTGAACCATTCGCGCCGATTAATGCGTAAATTTCTCCTTTACCTATTTTTAGATTGAGGCCATCTACCGCTTTGATTGCTCCTTCCTTGTAGATCTTGACAAGGTTTGAAGTTTCGATAACTGGATCCTTTATGTGGGCACTAAGCTGAGCCAAGCCATCGCCTTCTATCTTTGATCAATGCAACGTCTTGCCGTTATAATGCTTACCATTTTGAAAAAACAAGCGTGCTGACTTCGTTTTGGTTTAAAGGATTGATTTTTTTCCTACGACTAGCAACTAGAATAGTTGCTAAAGCGAAAAGAGTTGCGGCAAACACTGCGGAAGTAAATGCTGGAATGATGGGGGAGTTTCTTTGAAACTATTATGCTGTAATTCCTACTCTTGATGCCCATTCCTTCTTTTTATCTTCTCCCGCTTTTTAAGGTAGGCAAGCGTGCCAACTGCAGCGAGAAAAATTGATAATCCAAAACCTACCAACGCAAAGGTTACAGTGGGTGTCGCGTTAGATGCAATGTTTTCGGAAGAAATCATCGAAGTCGTCAGTGGAACAGCGCCGTAGTCAATAGGCGTGTATTGCTCGTTTAAGGTGCTAAAAATATATGTAGGGTTCGGATCCAATTCTGTGCTGCTGAACTGAGTGTTGAAACCGCCGATCAGATATAGCTTGTCATCAACAACTGTGATACCAACATCATAGCGGCCTGTTTGCAAGGAGCTGCAAGCTGTCCAATTGTCAGTATTCGGGTCGTAGCATTGTGTTATAAACCCTTTAGTGCTTAACTGCCAATATGGCAATTGGGCATCAACGCCAAAAACATAAATCCGCTGTGGAGCAAAATTTCCAGTTGTTGCTGCTGCGTTTGCCAGGATTACTGGTGAAGGGGCGGGTATTCCAATGCTCCAGCTATTATTTCTTGCATTGTAAATTTGTGTTAAGTCATTTGTGATGACGAAAATTTTATCCTCGGCAACTGCTGATGCATAAGAAGAAACAGCAGTTGGTATTGGTGCTTTGGTAGTCCAGGAATCTGTGGCTGGATCGTAAACTTGGTTTAATGTACCGTTGTTGTTTCCCCCGATAACAAATATTTTACCGTCAGCAACATTTGCGCGGACGTTTAGTTCAGGCATGAGCATAGGCGCCTTGGTTTCCCAAGAATCAGTCTCCGGATCGTACACTTCATTTGCACTAGTGGCGCCCAATTGGTTGCCGCCAAAACCACAGTACCCACCTATGCAGTAAATTCTGTTTTGTGAACTAGCAATAGCGAAAGCGCTTCTTGCAGTTGGCATAGGCGACTTAAAGGCCCAAGTATCCGTTGTTAGATTGTATTGTTCGTTGAATGAACAAAACCCTTTAGCTGTGGCGCCACCGATCGCGTAGATTGTGCCGTTAAGAGCCGCTGTACCTAAACCGCTTCTGCCCTCATGCATACCTAATTTGACGTTCCAATTATCTTGGGTGAAGCCAAAGGAGATCATATTGGAAGCAAATATGATAACAAGTAGTGTCACAACGGAACTTGGAATTATTTTTTTTCTCATGGGTTCACCGTGAATCAACAATAACATCAAGTCTAAACCAACTCTTAGCTCTCCCTCAAGAACACTTTGTTCCGCAAGAAGAACAGCCTCTCTTTGAAAATCTAACGCTTGAATGACCCTCTCTATGACTTGGATCTTTCTTCGCCTACGTCCAGGTATAATGGTGACCGGTATTGAATGTGAAAAGCCTTGAGGATAAAGCTGAGGGACTGTTGCAGCAGTATAATTTTACGCTTGTTTGAGGCAAGGTGCTGCTTTTGTGGTGTTAAAAATTTCACAGTTTACTTTTTCTTTTTAGGCGGCAAAGAAGATACGTAATTTATCGATTTATGCAACCATTCATTAAACAAAGAATCGGAGGAATAGACGGATTTTGGAAGAACGACGTAGCCCTTCATGGACCTTCCCGGAACAGGCTCAAAAGCGCTAACACCTTTGATTTTCATTATTCTTTCAACATCAGCGTCCGAAAGTCTCAGGAACAGTTTGTCCCCATGAATGCCCGTAAACATGTTACCGTTAATAAAATAGGCAGGATATCCGAACATTTTGCGATAATCGCATTTTACATCCTTCATCTTTTCTGAAACGAATTCAACGAGTTCTTCCGGAGCTTTCTTCCATTCCATAAAAATCAACCGAATATAGTTACTTTCACTTTTGTTTAATATCCTTCTTGGATTTCAAGGTGAGTTGGTTGAGTTAAAATTTGCGAATTGATATCCAGATTTTTATGGTTTAAGCCGACTATCTTCCTGTCGCTTCCAACATTTGGTACATTACTTTGTACGATTCAGCGAAGTCTGGGTCAGCTTTCAGCATTTTGGTTTTGAGTTGCGCCAGCCTATTCACCATGGCTTTAGGGTCTTTCTTCTTGACTAAATCTAGCCATTCCTGTGCCTTGGCAATGAACAGCTCTTCGATTTTTCCCATTTTAGGCAAGTTCATCTGTAGGTTGGCGTATAAGTCAGGGGTTTCTAATGCTGTCGCTTCTGCTAGAGTGAAAAGCATGCGGTAAGTTGTCCCCGCGACTTGCTTTGTTTGCGCAAAATCTTTTTGCTCTAGGAGGGTTTCGCAAGCGACTAAACCAAGGAAATGCGGCAGCCCCAAAACAACAGACATAAGCTCGTCATGTTTTTCTGGCGTCATAACAAAAACATGGGCTTCTTCCTTTTCCAGCCAATCCTTGAATTCATTAGCAAATTTGAGCTCAGCCGGGTTTGTTGGGGTTAGAATATAGGCTTTATGTTTAAGTCCTTTGCTTCCTGGACCGAAAACTGGATGGGTACCGAGTACTAAGCCACCTTCAATGTTTTCATGCATAACTCTGACAGGAAACTCCTTAATCGAACAGATGTCCATCACGACCTGATTATCACGTATGCTCGGCCCTATCTTTTTCACGACTTCTTCAAAAGAGCTAATGGAAACGCACACTATAATTCTGTCAGCGCAGTTAGTTGCTTCGATGAAGTCGGTAGTAGTTTCAACGCTCAGTTCTTTGCCTATTTTTAAGAGCTTTTCCTTTTTCCGATCTGACACGATTATATTGTCGCCGTTTTCTTTACAAAATCTCGCAAACCAAACGCCCATCTTTCCCGCGCCAAGAATCGCGGTTTTCATTCCAAAGCCTCACTAATAATATCGAGTCCTTGCTTAATTTGGTCTCTGGGAACAGTTAAAGAGATTCTGAAGTGCTCTTTGTAATCTCCGAAAGCTGTTCCTGGAGCCACTGCTACTCCTTTGTCCAGCAAATCTAAGGTAAATTTTTCTGAGTTCAAACCTGTACGTTTTGGAAAAACGTAGAAAGGCGCCTCGGGTTTCGTGAATAAGAAGCCTGCTCTTGCTAAGGTTTGGCTGGCCATTTCTGCACGCTGTTGATATTCTTCTTTGACTTTTGTTGATAGTTGGTTTTGAATTTCCAACGCTTTTAGCGCCGCCTCTTGTATGAATACTGGAACGTTGTTGATTGTTATTTGGTTTAGTTTAGTTATGTTATCTATCAGCTGTTTGTTTGCTATGATATAGCCGAGACGCCAGCCAGTCATGGTAAAAGTCTTGGAGAACCCGTTTGACAGAATATGCTTGTGACCACCGTTATATTCTAATATGCTTTTTGTTTTTACGAAGCTAATTGTTGCGTAAACCTCGTCTGAGAGGATTGTTACACCTTTCTTGTTAGCTATTTCCACTATGCCGTCAAGGGTCTTAGCATCCATGACTTTGCTTGTAGGATTATTGGGATTGTTTAGAATTATCAGACGTGTGTTCTCATCTATTATGTCTTCAAGCTTGTCTAAATCAACTTTCCACTCGTTTTCCATCTCGGTTCTCAACAGTTTTATCTGAGCGCCGAGACTTTTTGCGGTCAAATCATAAGCTGTCCAGTAAGGTGTAGGAATGATAACGTTTCCGCCACCTTTGAGCATAAGATACATAGTGGCGAATATGCCCCATTTTGAACCTGGCGTGATAACAACATTTTCAGCTTTTACTCCATGAAGCTCAGCAACCTTTGCTCTAAGTTTAGGCTCACCGTAAGCTGACGAATACTTTGTTTTGCCCTCTTTCATAGCGGCATACGCTGCCTCAATGATCTCATCAGGTGTTGCTAAGTCAGGGTCCCCTAGGTTTAATCGAATTATTTTTCTTCCTTCACTTTCTAGCCTTAGGGCTTTCTCGTTTATCTCGTACAGCATTAATGTTTGACTTCCGTTGAGAGCTTTCCTACTCTTGAACAGCACTGCACATATTAACTATTTCGCGGAAAATCTGTTCAACTTGCACGGGATCAAGAGCAAACTTGACCGCTCTCTTTTTGACTCGTTCATAAATTTCATTTTCCCTTGAATTATCTCTTATTTGCAGACGCTGTTTTCTCTTAATCGAGCCAATTTCCTTGCATATTTTGGCTCTATCATTTAAGGAATCCAAGATTTGATTGTCTATGTTATCTACTTTCTTCCTAAGTTGTTCGAGGTCGTCCATTATTTTTTGCTCTCCAAGACTTTCGGTATGATACCAGCGCGAATCAAATGGTCTGCTAAGGTTATGGCAACCGCAGATTCTACAGCCGGTACCGCTTTTGGAACCACACATGGATCATGCCTTCCCCTTACGGTTATGTGGGAGTCTCTCAATGTGGAAAGATTCACTGTTTTTTGCTCTTTGCCGATAGATGGTGTTGGCTTAATTGCCACGCGTATTATTATGGGCATGCCATTGGATAATCCGCCGACAATTCCGCCTGCGTTCTCCGTCAGAGTAACAATTTTTTGCTTTTGCAAAGCATATGGATCGTTGCTTTCTGAGCCCTTTAGCTCTGCCATTTGAAAACCCAGCCCGAACTCGACGCCTTTCACTGCAGGAATATTCAGCAATGCTTTGGCTATATCGGCATCCAATGAATCAAACAATGGCTCACCAACTCCAACCGGAACATTGAACGCTACACATTCAACTATTCCTCCAATGCTTTCGCCTTCTTTCCTTGCGGCGATTATAGCTTCCTCCATGCTTTCTGCGCAGACTAAGTCAGGACACCGTGTTGCAGCGGCGTATGTATTGTTGCGTATTTCCTGAGCGCTGAACTTTTTATCGACCTTAACTTTGCCAATGGCTCTAGTGTAAGCTAAAACGTCAACGTCAAATCTGTTTAACAACTTTTTGGCTATTGCACCAGCCAAGATAATGGTTACTGTTACTCGACCTGAGAAGCGTCCGCTGCCACGGTAATCATTAAAGCCGCCGTATTTCATGCGGGCCGGGTAGTCGGCGTGCCCCGGTCTTGGCAAGTCTTTGATTGCCTCATAGTCGCTAGAGTCAACCTCCTTATTCTCAACCATCAGGGCCACTGGTGCACCTGTCGTAAAACCGCTAAAAACTCCTGAGAGAATTTTGGCAACGTCTTTTTCGATTCTTCCTGAAACAATTTTTGGCTCAGCTGGTATGCGCCGGTCCAGTTCCGCTTGAATGTCGGCTTCTGAGAGTGGCAGACCTGCAGGGCAGCCATCTACTATTACACCGACATATTTGCCATGGCTTTCACCGAAACTGGTTATGACGAATTCTTTACCAATCGAATTTCCCGCCAACAATGTCAGCTCCTATTTCTCTTAGATGAGTGAAGAACTTCGGATAAGACTTTCTAACGCACTCAGCGTTCAGAATAGTGGTTTCCCCTTGGGCACCTAAAGCTGCAACCGAACATGCCATCGCTATACGATGGTCATTATGCGGGTCAACCACTGCCCCATGTAAAACACCGCCGCCTTTGATAGTTAGGCCGTTACTATCCATTATTATATCAACCCCCATCTTTTGCAGCTCAAAATACAGCGAAGACAATCTATCTGACTCCTTCAGCCTAAGCCTCCGAGCACCAACAATCTGAGAAGTGCCATTAGCATAACATGCAAGGGCTGCGCAAACAGGAACAAGGTCTGGAATGTTTTTTGCATCAATCTTTAGAGGCTCAAGCGAACCGCCTGTTTCTTTTATTTCGACACTGTCCTCACATACCGCTCCGTTGACGCCCATTTGTTTGAGAATACCTAGAATTCTCTTATCGCCTTGAACGCTTCTATAATCGAGATTGTTTATCTTCACTTTTGAGTTAGTTAATGCGGCTGCAGCGAGGAGGAAAGCAGCGGAAGAAAAATCACCGGGTACCTTGCAGTCACAAGGTTCGTAAATTTGATTGTTTGGGATCTGAATTGACTCAAAGTCTTCACTTAAGTCAACTTGAATATGATATTTGGAAAGGACATCTTTCGTCATTTTAACGTAGTCCGCGGATTCCAACGGTGTTTCAATAATGATTTCGGTTTTTTTCTTTGCCATTGGACAAGCGAGCATTAGTCCAGAAATAAATTGCGAACTTATGTCACCGGGAATAGAGGTTTTTCCGCCGGTGATGCCGCCGCCTTCAACAAAGACTGCATCGACATTATTGACTTGAGCAATATGTGTTTTCCCCCCCAGTTTTTTAAGGCTTTCAATCAAAGGTTCAATAGGTCTTCGTTCAAGAGAGCCCCTAAACATCAGTGTGGAAGAACCTGCTGCTAGAGCCGCTATGGGTATCATGAAGCGAAACGTGGCTCCAGATTCGCCGCAGTCAATAGGTTGTTTCGCGTTCGTTAGCGGCTTTTCACCTGTAACAATCCAGCAATTCTCTGACGACACTACTTTCGCACCCAAAGCCTTGATGGCTCTTAGAGTTGCTTCAGTGTCTTCGGACAAAAGAGGATTCGAAAGTTTTGAAGTTCCGGTAGCAAGGGCGGAGGCGATTAGCATTCTTTGTGTATATGACTTTGACGGCGGAGCACATATGGTGCCGCTTAACCCTTGAGTTTTCCTAATAATTACATCTACCATTAGCTAAAGCACCTTAGCTTTCTCCCAGTTTAGATTTGCCTGTAAGATTTCGCCTTCGTATTTTTGCAGCACAGCTTTTACTGAATCAACCTTATCCCTGGAGACAACTGTGGTTATCGCCGGTCCTTTGCCGCATAGTCCAGCCGCAATGGCTCCTGCTGCCAAAGCATCCACAGTAATGGTGGGGTCATATCCTGAGGCTGAGGAGTAAATTAAGCCGTTAAGTGTTAACGCTTCCCACACATTTCCCTGCAAGGCCAAATTATAGGCGACTTCGACAAGCGGCTTTACCGTTTGCAGCCTACTTACATTAGAGTTAGCAGTGTATGCCTTTTCAGGGGGTAAATGGAAAAGCACTATTAAATCTTCGTTTAATGGCATTTGCTTGACTATTTGTCGTTTCAAATTATCAGTGACAACGATACCACCAAAGTACGAAGCACAAGCATCATCAAAAGCACCTGTTATTGTTACTTTCGCGTCAAACGCTGATTCAACACCTAATTTGACAATTTCCAAGTCGTCAAGCGTCTTACCCAGAGCAGTTGTCATTGCGAGGGCTACCGCGTTTGCTGCTGCGCTGCTGCTCTTTAGACCCTTGGCGATTGGTATGTTTGACCACGTTTTCACTTCTGCACCAAAAACGTTATCTAAATTGAATCGTTGAAGAATTCGAAGAATGGTTTTTTCTATCAAGACAGTGCTTTCGTTTGGATCAGACGTTATTTTTCCTTCAACAACATGGGGATTATGCGTTAATTTGACTTCTGCCTTCGTCCATAAGTCAACTCCGAAAGCGGCACCTTTGCCTAATGCAATTGCATTAACGATTGTTGCCGCACCATGACATATAGCCGTAGCTTTAGCGGTCAATTTTTACACCTTTGACAGTTGGTTAAGTGCTGCATTTCGCATAACTTCCACTGGTGGCTTTCGGCTGGTCCATATTTCGAAGGATGCGGCTCCTTGGTAAATCAGCATTTCAAGTCCGCTTACTACTTTGGCTCCAGCTGCTTTGGCATCCTTAGCGAGCTTTGTTTCAATGGGATTGTAAACTATGTCCATTACTGCCAAACCTGGCTTCAACCATTCAGGCTTTACTAGAGTCTCATCTTGCTTGGGAGTCATGCCGACTGAAGTTGCGTTAATAAGAATGTCGCAATTTGAAAGGTGATGCTTGATTGCCTCGGGCGAAAGTGCGTCCGCAACTACTTTTCTATTATAGAGTTGCTTCAAAAGACTCGCTAACTCAGTTGATTGTCTAGGTGTCCGATTTAAGATAACCAATTCGTCAGCTTTCTGTGCAAGAGTGTGTGCTATTCCCTTGGCTGCCCCGCCTGCGCCAAGCAACAAAACTCTTTTGCCTTTTGGCTCAACGCCTTTTTCTTCGAGCGCCTTTAACGCTCCGATGCCATCTGTGCTAAATCCGAAGAGCTTTCCATTTTTATTCAGAATGGTATTTACCGAACCTATTGCTTGAGCAGCTTGGTCTACTACGTCCAAGTAGGTGATGACAGCGCCTTTGTGTGGCATTGTAACATTTAATCCGTGAATGCCTAAGCCAAGCATTCCTCTCATGGCGACTTTAAGATCAGTTAACTTTACCTTGAATGCAACAAAGGCAAAGTCGAGGTTCAATGCTTGAAACGCTGCATTATGCATGACTGGGCTTAGTGTATGCTCTATTGGATCGCCAATTACACCGCATACGCGTGTCTTGCCTGAAATCATCATTTACTTATTCTCCAATAGGTCGTAGACGACTCTCATTTGGTTGATAGTCATTTGACCCATCGCGGTTTCGCTGCCTTCCCTAAGCGAAGCAAACGTGAAAAATCCACCGAAGATTGGCGATAAGAGTCTGGAAAGCTTGCCTTGTTCACCCAAACAGAAACAGACAAGTTTAGCTTTGCTTGATACGGAAGCAACAAAATTAAGCGTTGTAAGATTATCTTCAATCTTCTCGGCTTTTATTACTATCTTGCATACGTCGGCTCCGACGGCAACCTGCTTATTGAAAATCTTTGCCATTTCTGAAACGTTTAATGCCCCGTCGAATTTGTGGTAGGAAACGATTGGTTTAGCCCCCATTGACTTCAATCTATTGATTGCTTCTTTTTGTTTTGGGCTTGAAAGTTCAATGTCTACGTATTCAAAGCCGCTTCTGGCAGCGTTTAGTAATGTTTGTTGACGCTCGGTTTCAGTTCCAGCGAAAAAGCCGTTTTCTGTCTGCAACTTGTTAGTTGCAATAAGAGGGATTTTTGTTGCTTTTACAAAGTCTGAGAACGTTCGGGAGGTGCCCAGATAATCTAGCCTGACTTCGATGAGGTCTGTTTTCGCGTTTTCTGCTTCCTTAATCAATTTTAAGGCTTCGAGGCTATTTTTTGGGAGAATCGAAACGCAGATTCTCGCTGTCACTTTTCTATCACCGTTTCTTCAGGCACAGATACGCCGAAGTGTCTGCCTCCCTTCGTGGATAGATGCACCATAATTTCGTCACCTGGTTTCAATTCTGTCACTGGTTTTGACGCTTCAGGTGTCACTAAACGTATTGTTTCGGCATTTTGAAGTATCGTTTTGATTTTTGTATCGTTGGCTTCCGCTTCGATCAGAATTAAGGGACGGAATTCAATTTTTGACCTTGCAACGTTGGTCATTCGGGCTTTTCCTTCTCTATCAATAATTAATACCTCGTCGCCAGCCTTCAACTCGGAGAGATACCTTGTATTCTGCAACGAGGTTAACGTATAGTTTGATGCTGGTCCAGCATTGACGCGAAATGGTCTAGATTGTACATAAGGATTTTCGTTTACTTCAGCTTCAACAAGAAAAAAGCCTGCTGATTGGCATCCGACAAGCATTCCTTCACCAGAAACCATCAAGTCAATAGTATCTACACAGACTCTGGCGCCAGTACCAATTGGTTTGATGGACAAGATTTTAGCTGTTCTGAGTGCTATCTTTGGCAGTTGCCCTTTAACCAATTTAGCAGTTTTTGTAAACTCCTCAGAATTTGAAGTTTTCAGTAAGACGCCGTCAGTTCCCAATTCTAAGGCTTTGAGTACCACTTGGGCGTCATCCGCCGTTGTGATTTCGGCTATAAGTTTGCTTTTGCCACCATGAGCCTTTGCTATTAGGTTCTCCAAGGGAATTACTCGCCAATCAAGCGTGCTAATAATTATGTAGTCAACTTGTAGTTCTGATGCTTTGGCAGCTCTATTTTCGTCTTCCTTTCCTTTAATGGCAATTTTGATTGCAGTTTTTTTGCCTTCACCCTTGAGCTGGTCAATTTTTTTCTCGTTTAGATCTGAGAGAAAAGTTAAGTTTAGTTTGCCTAAGTGATTACTCGCCTGAGAATCATCAAGAAATACGTCAGCGTTCTCAAGGGCGAGGCTAGTAAAATTTGCTTTTTCTTGCGATGAAGCGCTTTGGTCTATTTCAACCCAGAGTTCCTTCAACAGAGCTCACCAAGAATTTTAAGCGCTTGTCCGATGCTAGCGCCTTCATGAACGATTCCTGAAAGAGCTTTAACCATCAAATTTGGATTCTCATGTTGGAAAACGTTTCGTCCAATCGAGAGCCCAGCAGCGCCAGCTTTCATCGCATCATGAGTAGTCTCAAGGATTTCTTTGGATGTTTTGCATTTTGGTCCTCCAGCAATGACCACTGGAACGGGACAGCTTTCAACCACTGTTTTGAAAGTGTCGACATTGCCTGTAAAGTTTGCTTTGATTATGTCGGCGCCTAGTTCTGCACCGATTCGCGCTGCATGCGCTACCACGTCAGGAGCGTGCTCACTCTGTATTTTCGGTCCTCGAGGGTACATCATTGCAAGAAGTGGCAAACCATACGTTTCACATTCGTCGGCTACTTTGCCGAGGTTAAACAGCATTTTGTCCTCATCCTGCGCCCCAACGTTCACATGCACTGAAACTGCGTCTGCGCCTAAGCGTATCGCTTCTTGAACGGAGCAAACTTGGACTTTGCTGTTTATGTTTGGGCTTAGGTTTGACATGCCTGATAACATTACTATTAAGCCAGCGTTTCCGGCGTCAACATGTTTTGCTATGCCCTTATGAACCAATACGGCGTCAACTCCTCCTTTGAGCAGTTGGTTGATTATTTCTTGCATGTTAATTATTCCAGGGATTGGACCCACTGTGACGCCATGATCCATAGGTACAATAACTGTACGGTTGTCTTTCCGCATAATTCGTTTTAATCGTTTTGTTTTTCCGGGGTTCATGTTTTTTCACCTTTGGTTATTTTGGGCTCCTTAATGAGTTCTTAATTAAT
>Ga0187774_10000450_pt1 | contig 14042 bp, 13 predicted proteins | sample 0216_BV02_MP05_2_FD_133152 | JGI IMG/M metagenome (GOLD analysis project Ga0187774, IMG submission 133152) | Tropical peat soil microbial communities from peatlands in Department of Meta, Colombia - 0216_BV02_MP05_20_MG | ecosystem: Environmental > Terrestrial > Soil > Wetlands > Peat | place... | reverse complement strand
GAGCTGTGGGGCGCTTAAACGGTCGTTTGCATTCGCCTGATCCAGTGGATTCGCAAACGGATCCACGGGATCAATTATTCGATCCAGAGGATCAGGCGAATGCAAATCGCGATTTGAGGGGGCCACCCCCGATGAACGTTCGCCCCGCGCCCAGGGTCGACATGAGCCGGCAACCCGCGGCGGGCGTAGGATGAAGGTTCCACAGACCGTTCCAAGGAGGAAGCCATGTGCCACGGAGCCGACTGGGAATTGCTGAAGCAGGCCTACGCGCAGGAGATCGCGCGGCGCAAGCGCGAAAAGGCCGAGGCCGAGAGCCGCAAGTCGACCACGACCGCCCCGCCGAAGCCCGCCGAGGCCCCCGCGAGAAGCGAGGAGCCCGTCCCGGCCTGACACACGAACCCCGCCTCGGCGGGGTTTTCGCTCGGGCGCCCGGCTGGACGAGGTCGAGCCCATCGTCGCGCCGGTATAATCGCAGTTTGCCCCCGCGCGCCGCACCGCCATGGAGAAGTTCACCGTCCACACGGGCCTCGTAGTCCCGCTCGACCGCGAGAACGTCGACACCGACGTGATCATCCCGAAGCAGTTCCTGAAGTCCATCAAGCGGACGGGCTTCGGGCCGCACCTCTTCGACGCGTGGCGCTACCTCGACGTGGGCGAGCCGGGCATGGACCTCGCGAAGCGCCGGCCCAATCCGGACTTCGTCCTCAACCAGCCGCGCTACAAGGGCGCCTCGATCCTGCTCGCGCGCAAGAACTTCGGCTGCGGCTCCTCGCGCGAGCACGCTCCGTGGGCGCTCCAGCAGTACGGCTTCAAGGCGATCGTCGCGCCCTCGTTCGCGGACATCTTCCTCAACAACTGCTTCAAGAACGGGCTGCTGCCCATCGTGCTGCTCGATTTCCAGGTCGACCACCTCTTCACCGAGGTCGCCGCGCACGCGGGCTTCAAGCTCACCATCGACCTTCCGGCGCAGACGGTGGCCGCGCCCAACGACAAGCCGATGCATTTCGACATCGAGCCCGGCCGCAAGGAAAGCCTCCTCAACGGCTGGGACGAGATCGGGCTCACGCTGCGCCACGCCGACGACATCAAGGCGTACGAGGAAAAGCGCAAGCGCTCCGAGCCCTGGATCTTCTCCTGAGCGGCCGGGCGTGAAGATCGCGCTCCTGGCCGGCGACGGCATCGGCCCCGAGATCCTGCGCGAGGCGAAGGCGATCCTCGAGGTCCTGCGCGGCGAGGGCGAGAAGATCGAGACGGAAGAGGCCCTCGTGGGCGGCGCCGCCTACGACGCCGAGGGCGACCCGCTCCCGAAGAAGACGCTCGACCTCGCGAAGCGCTCCGATGCCGTGCTCTTCGGCGCGGTGGGCGGCCCGAAGTACGACACGCTCCCCCGCGACAAGCGCCCCGAGCGCGCGATCCTGGGCCTGCGCAAGGAATGCGATTTCTTCGCGAACCTCCGCCCCGCGACCGTCTTCCCGGAGCTCGCCGACGCATCCACCCTGAAGCCGGAGGTGGTGAGCGGCCTCGACATCATGATCGTGCGCGAGCTCACGGGCGACATCTACTTCGGCGAGCCGCGCGGCGTCTCCGGCGCGAAGGGCGAGCGGGTCGGCGTGAACACGATGCGCTACACCGAGCCGCAGATCCGCCGCATCGTCCACGTGGGCTTCCGCACCGCCCGCCGCCGGGGCAAGCGCCTGACCTCGGTGGACAAGATGAACGTCCTCGAGACCACCCAGCTCTGGCGCGACATCGCGGACGAGGTCGCCTCGGAGTATCCGGACGTCGCGGTTTCGCATATGCTCGTGGATAACTGCGCGATGCAGCTCGTGAGGAACCCGAGGCAGTTCGACGTGATCGTGACCGGCAACATGTTCGGCGACATCCTTTCCGACGAGGCCTCGATGCTGACGGGCTCGATCGGGATGCTGCCCTCCGCTTCTCTCGACGCGGCGGGCAAGGGCCTGTACGAGCCCATCCACGGCTCGGCGCCCGACATCGCCGGCAAGGGCATCGCCAACCCGCTCGCGCAGATCCTCTCGGCGGGGATGATGTTCCGCTACACCTTCGGCCGGGCCGACATCGCCGACCGCATCGACAACGCGGTCCGCAAGGCGCTCGCCTCGGGGCTGCGCACGGCCGACATCGCGCCCAAGGGCACGAAACCGGCGACCACCGCGCAGATGGGCGCGGCGGTGGCCAAGGCGCTCTGAGACCGAAATGAAGACCGTAGGATTCATCGGCTGGCGCGGCATGGTGGGCTCCGTGCTCATGGAGCGCATGCGCGAGGAAGGCGATTTCGACGCGATCGAGCCCGTCTTCTTCACGACCTCGAACGTGGGAGGGCCGGCGCCCTCGATCGGCAAGCCCGTGCCGGCCCTCAAGGACGCGAACGACGTCGCCGAGCTCGCCCGCTACGACGTGCTGGTGACCTGCCAGGGCGGCGACTACAGCAAGGCGATCCACCCGAAGCTGCGCGCCGCCGGCTGGGGCGGGTACTGGATCGACGCGGCCTCGGCGCTACGCATGGACAAGGACGCGGTGATCGTCCTCGATCCGGTGAACCGCCCCGTGATCGACCGCGCCATCGCCGCGGGTGTGAAGGACTTCATCGGCGGCAACTGCACCGTGAGCCTCATGCTCATGGCGATCGACGGGCTGCTCCGCGCCGACCTCGTCGAGTGGGTGAGCGCGATGACCTACCAGGCCGCCTCGGGCGCCGGGGCGCAGAACATGCGCGAGCTTCTCCAGCAGATGGGCGAGGTGCATTTCGCGGCCCAGGCGCTGCTCAAGGACCCGGCCTCCGCCATCCTCGACATCGACCGCGAGGTGGCGGGGATCCTGCGCGACGAAGGATTCCCGACGGAGCATTTCGGCGTGCCGCTCGCGGGAAGCCTGCTGCCGTGGATCGACGCCGACCTCGGCAACGGCCAGAGCCGCGAGGAATGGAAGGGGCATGCGGAGACCAACAAGATCCTCGCGCGCTCGCCCGTGAAGGGCACGCCGCCGGGCAGTCTCCGCGAGGTCCCCGTCGATGGCCTGTGCGTGCGCGTGGGCGCGATGCGCTGCCACAGCCAGGGCCTCACGATGAAGCTGCGGCGCGACATCCCGCTCGCGGAGATCGAGTCGATCCTTTCGCAGGGGAACCCGTGGGTGAAGGTGGTGCCGAACCGGCGCGACGAGACGCTCAAGCGCCTCACGCCGGTGGCGGTCACGGGCACGCTCGACGTGCCCATCGGACGGCTGCGCAAGCTGCGCATGGGGGGCGAGTACCTCTCCGCGTTCACGGTGGGCGACCAGCTCCTCTGGGGGGCTGCGGAGCCCCTGAGGCGCATGCTCGGCATCCTGCTGGAAGCCCGGATTCCCGCCCGGGCGGTGGCGTAAGACCCGGTTTCGGCTGGAAAAAATGCTTGAATTACGGCGCGGTTCGGAGATAATGTGGAGAATGGGGGTGAGGTTGCAACAATAAGCCCCTGATGTTACTCTGCATTTCACCGTTCTTCGGGGTGGGGTGGGCAAAACGATGAGGACAATCAAAAGCGGTGCGGCGCTCCTGCTCTTCCTGGGCGCTTCGCTCGCGGCTCACGCGGCGGGCCTGGGCAAGCTGACGGTCCACTCCGCGCTCGGACAGGATCTCGACGCCGAGATCGACCTCGTCGCGCTGCAGCCGGGCGAAGCCGACGCGATGAACGCGCGCATCTCTCCGCCGGAAGCGTTCCGCGACGCGGGGATCGAATACTCGCCCGCGCTGCACCTGATCCGCTTCTCCCTCGAGAAGCACGCGAACGGGCAGCCCTACCTCAAGCTCACCAGCATCGGGCCGATCAACGAGCCGTTCGTCGACGCGCTCGTGGAAGTGAGCTGGCCGGCGGGACGCCTGCAGCGCGAATACCCGATCCTGCTCGATCCGCCGGGATACGCCGCGAAGCCGATGGTGAGTCCGCCGACGGTCGCGGCCGCGCCCGTTGCGCCGGCACCGGCGGCCGCCGCGCCCACACCCAGCGCCGAGTCGGCGCCGGCGGCCGAAGCGCCGCCCGCCGCCCAGCCTGAGACGCCGCCGGCCGCAACGCCGGCGGCGCCGCCTTCGGGGACCGAGGCCCCTGCGGGAACGGGTGAAGCGCCTGCCCCAACCGCCATGCCTTCGGCGAAGGCCGAGATGCCGACGGCGGCCGCAACGCCGGCGAGCGACACCTACGGCCCGGTCCAGACGGGCGAGAACCTCAACGAGATCGCGAGCCAGGTGAAGCCCGCGGAGGTGAGCCTCGAGCAGATGCTGGTGGCGATGTACCGGCAGAACCAGTCCGCGTTCTCCGGCAAGAACATGAACCGCCTCAAGACGGGGCAGATCCTCAAGATCCCCTCGGCCGATGAAGTGCAGGACATCAAGCCCGTCGAGGCCCGCCGCGAGATCCACGCGCAGAACCAGGAATGGAACGCGTACCGCGAGCAGCTCGCCGGCGGCGTCGCCGCGATGCCCGCGGGCGGGCCGCCGCCGAACCTCGCCACGGGCCGCATCGCCTCGGCTGCGGTCACGCCGCCTCCGGGCCCTGCGGCCGCGCCCTCGGACCAGCTGCGCATCTCGCGCTCCGCGGGCACCGGCAAGGCCGGCGCCGGCAAGGGCAGCGCGCAGGAGCGCCTCACCGCGCTGCAGGAAGAGCTCACCGCGAAGGACCAGGCGCTCAAGGAAGCGCAGTCGCGCGTGGCGGACCTGGAGAAGCAGATCCAGGACATGCAGCGCCTGCTCGACCTGAAGGGCGGTGCCGCCGCCGCGAAGCCCGAGCCGAAGATGGCCGCCGTCGCTCCGCCGCCGCCGAAACCCGCCGAGACGCCGAAGCCCGCGGAAACGAAGCCCGCTCCGCCGCCTGAAGCCGCGAAGCCGGCCGAGGCCCCGAAGGCCGAAACGCCGCCGACCACGGTCGCGCAGGCCGAGCAGCCCAAGCCCGCGCCTCCGAAGCCCGCGCCTCCCAAGCCCCCGGTGACGAAGCCCGCGGTGAAGAAGCCCGCGCCGCCGCCGCCGGGCATCGTCGATCAGCTGATGGAGAACCCCGCGTACCTTGCCGCCGGCGTGGGCGGCATCGCGCTGCTCGGCATCGGCGGTTTCCTCTTCGTGCGCCGCCGTCGCGCCAAGGGCGGCGGCGAGGAAGGTCCGGCGAGCGCGATGACGAGCGCCTTTCCGTCGGACCTGAAGCCGGGGGCGACCACGAGCAAGCCCGCCGCGGGCCTCGTGGACACGGGCAACAGCTCGTTCCTCACCGATTTCGACAAGACCGGCCCCGGCACCATCGACACCGACGAGGTGGACCCGGTGGCCGAAGCCGAGGTCTACATCGCCTACGGGCGAGACGCGCAGGCCGAGGAGATCCTCAAGGAGGCGATGGCGCGCGACAAGAACCGCCACGAGATCGCGCTGAAGCTCCTCGAGATCTACCACGCGCGCAAGAGCGCCACCGCGTTCGAGACCGTGGCGAAGGAGCTGCGCTCCGCGGTCGGCGACGACTCCCCGCTGTGGCAGAAGGCCGCGGCCATGGGCGCGCAGATCGACCCGACGAATCCGCTCTACGGCGCGGCCGCGGGCGCGACCGCGACCTTCACCGCCATGGCGCCCTCGGCGCCTCCCGCCGCGCCGGCGAAGCCCAACCTCGACTTCGACATCGAGTCGGCCGGTGGGGCCGCTGGGGCCGGCGAGGCGGCCGCCGCACCCGCGCCGAGCTTCGACCTCGACCTCGAGGGCCAGAAGCGCGCGGCCCCGGCTCCGGACCTCTCGGTGGAGTCGGCGCCGGCGCTCGACTTCGACCTCGCGCCCGGGGGCGGCGCCGCACCCACGCACGTGGACGTGCCGGCCGAGGCGCCGAAGGAAGAGAAGCCCGCGTTCGACTTCGACCTCTCCGGCCTCGAGCTCTCGCCGAGGGGCGGCGCGGCCGCTCCCGCAGCCAGCCCGGCCGGCGGCGGCCTCGACCTTACCGACTTGAGCCTCGAGTCGTCTCCCGCTGCGGCCGAATCGAGCGCCGAAGCGGTGGGCACGAAGCTCGAGCTCGCCAAGGCCTACCTCGAGATCGGCGACAAGGACGGCGCGCGCGATATCCTGAACGAGGTCGCGAAGGAAGGCTCCTCGGCCCAGAAGGAAGAGGCGAAGAAGCTGATCGCTTCGCTCTGACCCCGTCCGGGGGTCCATGCGCATCGCCCTCGGCCTCGAGTACGACGGCGCCGCGTTCTGCGGCTGGCAGACCCAGCCCGCGGGCTGCGGCGTCCAGGACCACCTCCAGGCGGCCCTCGCGCGGTTCACCGGCGGCGCGGCCCTCGAGGTGACCGCCGCGGGGCGCACCGACGCGGGCGTGCACGCCGCGGCCCAGGTCGTCCACTTCGATTCCCCCGTGCACCGCGAGCCCTTCTCGTGGGTGCGCGGCACCAACGCGAGCCTGGACGAGCACGCGCGCGTGCTGTGGTCCGCCGAGGTCCCCGACGCCTTCCACGCCCGCTACAGCGCGCTGTCGCGAACCTACCGCTACCTCCTCGTCGACGCCCCCGTGGCGCCCGCGATCCTCCGGGGCCGCGTGGGCTGGTTCCACCACGCTCTCGACGCGGGCGCGATGCGCGAGGCGCTGCACGCGCTCCTCGGGCCCCACGACTTCAGCGCCTTCCGCGACGCGCAGTGCCAGGCGAAGTCGCCCGTGCGCGAGCTTCTCGAGGCGCGGGTCGAGCGCTCCGGCGGGCTCCTCGCCTTCACCTTCCGCGCGAACGCCTTCCTGCACCACATGGTGCGCAACATCGTGGGCTCGCTCGTGTACGTGGGCAGCGGGCGCCAGCCGCCGGAATGGATCGCCGAGGTGCTCGACTCGCACGACCGGCGGCTCGCCGCGCCGACCTTCGCCCCCGACGGGCTGTATCTCGCCGCCGTCGAGTATGATCCCTCGTTCGGCCTGCCTGCCTTTCCCCGCCATCCCCTGCTCGATCCCCATCCGCCATGAGCCGCGAGCGCACGCGCGTCAAGATCTGCGGCATCCGCGAGGCGGAGCACGCGCGCGTGGCGGCGGAGGCGGGAGCCGATGCGATCGGGCTGGTGTTCTATGCCCCGAGCCCGCGCTTCGTCGCGGTCGAGGCCGCGGCCGCGATCGCGCGCTCGCTGCCGCCCTTCGTCGCGGCCGTGGGGCTGTTCGTGAACGCGCCCGAGGACGAGGTGCGCGCCGTGCTCGCCCGGGTGCCCCTCGACCTGCTGCAGTTCCACGGCGACGAGTCGCCGGAGCTCTGCGCGCGTTTCGGACGCCCCTTCGTGCGCGCGGTGCCCATGGAGGAGGGGGGCGATTTGCTAGAATATGCACGACGCTTTCGCGGGGCGAGGGCGCTGCTTCTCGATGCCCATGCGCCGGGCGAGGCCGGGGGCACCGGGCGCACGTTCGAGTGGTCCGCGGTCCCGCGGGAGCTGCCGATTCCCCTCATCCTTTCCGGCGGCCTCACGGCGCAGAACGTGGGCCGGGCGGTCCGGGAAGTGCGGCCGTGGGCCGTGGACGTGTCGAGCGGCGTGGAGTCGAGCCGCGGCATCAAGGATCCGCGGAAGATCGTCGAATTCATTCGGAGCGTGCGACGTGAAGATGCAGGGCAACCCACCTGACTGGGCGCATTACGCGCTTCCGGACGCGGCGGGCCACTTCGGCCCCTACGGCGGCGTGTTCGTGGCCGAGACGCTGCGCGCCGCGCTCGACGAGCTGACGCTCGCCTACAGCGCGTGCCGCGAGGACCCGGCGTTCCAGGCGGAGCTCGCTTGGGAGCTCGAGCACTTCGTCGGGCGCCCCAGCCCCATCTTCCACTGCCGGCGCCTCTCGGAGCACCTGGGCGGGGCGCAGATCTACCTCAAGCGCGAGGACCTGAACCACACCGGCGCGCACAAGGTGAACAACACCGTGGGCCAGGCGCTGGTCGCCCGGCGCATGAAGAAGCCGCGTGTGATCGCCGAGACGGGCGCGGGCCAGCATGGAGTGGCGACCGCTACCGTGGCGGCGCGCTTCGGCATGGAATGCGTCGTGTACATGGGCACCGAGGACGTGGCGCGCCAGGCGCAGAACGTCTATCGCATGAAGCTCCTCGGAGCGACCGTCGTGCCGGTCGAGAGCGGCTCGAAGACGCTCAAGGACGCGCTCAACGAGGCGATGCGCGACTGGGTGACCCACGTCGAGGACACGTTCTACATCATCGGCACCGTCGCCGGCCCGCATCCTTACCCGATGATGGTGCGCGACTTCAACTCCGTCGTGGGCAAGGAGTGCCTCGTGCAGATGCCCGCCGTGGCCGGCCGCCAGCCCGACATGATCCTCGCCTGCGTGGGCGGCGGCTCGAACGCCATGGGCATCTTCTACGACTACATCCCCCACGAGGAGGTGAAGCTCGTCGGCGTGGAGGCGGGCGGCTATGGCCTCGCCACGGGCAAGCACGCGGCCTCGCTCTCGGCGGGCGCGCCCGGCGTGCTGCACGGCAACCGCACCTACCTCCTCCAGGACGCCGACGGCCAGATCCGCGAGACCCACTCGATTTCCGCGGGCCTCGACTATCCCGGCGTGGGCCCCGAGCACGCGTGGCTCAAGGACACGGGGCGCGCGAGCTACGTGGCGGTGACCGACGAGGAGGCGCTCGCGGCCTTCCATTCGCTCTGCCGCATGGAGGGGATCATCCCGGCGCTGGAATCGAGCCACGCGCTCGCCTACGCGATGAAGATCGCGCCCACGATGGCGCGCGACCGCATCCTGCTCGTGAACCTCTCGGGCCGCGGCGACAAGGACATGCACACCGTCGCCAAGGCCTCGGGCATCCAGTTCTAGGCGCCCCGTGAGCCGCATCGCCGCCGCGTTCGAGAGGCTCGCCGCCGCCCGCCGCGCCGCGCTCGTGCCGTTCGTCACCGCGGGCGATCCGTCGCCGGAGCAGACCGTTCCCGTGATGCGCGCGATGGTGAAGGCGGGCGCGGACGTGATCGAGCTCGGCGTGCCCTTCTCCGATCCCATGGCCGACGGGCCGGTGATCCAGCGCTCCTCCGAGCGGGCGCTCAGGCACGGCGTGGCGCTCAGGGACGTGCTCGCGATGGTGGCCGAGTTCCGCAAGGCCGACGACGCGACGCCGGTCGTGCTCATGGGCTACGCGAATCCGATCGAGCGCATGGGGCTCGAGGCCTTCATCGCCGCGGCGCGATCGGCGGGCGTGGACGGCGTCCTCATCGTGGACTATCCGCCGGAGGAAAGCGGCGCGTGGCTCGAGGCGCTCGAGGGCTCGGGGATCGATCCCATCTTCCTGCTCTCGCCCACCTCGAGCGAGGCGCGCATCGACCGCGTGGCCGCCGTCGCGAAGGGCTACATCTACTACGTGTCGCTCAAGGGCGTGACCGGCGCCTCGCACATCGACACCTCCGAGGTGGAGGCGATCGTGCGGCGCATCCGCGCGCGCACGCGCGTCCCCGTGGGCGTGGGCTTCGGCATCCGCGACGCCGAGACGGCGCGCCGGGTCGCCCGGGTGGCCGACGCCGTGGTCGTGGGCAGCCGCATCGTGCAGGAGATGGCCGACGGCCCCGTCGAGGGCGCCGCGGAGCGCGCGGGACGGCTGCTCGCCGAGTTCCGCCGCGCCATGGACCGCGTGGAGGCGAACGCATGAGCTGGTTCCGCAAGCTCCTGCCGCCCAAGATCAAGCGCGAAAGCACGCAGCAGAAGAAGGCGGTGCCCGAAGGCCTGTGGAGCAAGTGCTCGTCGTGCGAGGCGGTGCTCTATTTCACCGACCTCGAGAACAACCTGCACGTCTGCCCCAAGTGCGGGTTCCACAACCGCCTCTCGGCGCGCCAGCGCCTCGACCTCTTCCTCGATCCCGACGAGCGCGCGGAGCTCGCCTCCGAGGTGCTGCCGATGGATCCGCTCAAGTTCAAGGACAGCCGCAAGTACAGCGAGCGCCTGGACGAGGCGGAGAAGGAGACGGGCGAGACCGACGCGCTCGTGGTGATGCAGGGCGCGGTGAAGGGCGTGCCGCTGGTGGCCGCCGCCTTCGAGTTCGGCTTCCTCGGCGGCTCCATGGGCTCGGTGGTGGGCGAGCGCTTCGTGCGGGCGGTGCAGGCGTGCTGCGACGAGGAGCTGCCGTTCGTCTGCTTCACCGCGACCGGCGGGGCGCGCATGCAGGAGGGGCTCTTCTCGCTCATGCAGATGGCGAAGGCGACGGCGGCGCTGCACCAGCTCTCCGCGGCTCGCCAGCCCTTCGTCTCGATCCTCACGGATCCGACCATGGGCGGGGTCTCGGCGAGCTTCGCCTTCATCGGCGACGTGGTGATCGCCGAGCCCGGGGCCCTCATCGGCTTCGCGGGCCCGCGCGTGATCGAGCAGACCGTGCGCGAGACGCTCCCCGAGGGCTTCCAGCGCTCCGAGTTCCTCCTCGAGAAGGGCGGCGTCGACATGATCGTCGACCGCCGGCAGCTGCGCGACCGGGTGGCGCGCCTCATCACGCTGCTCAAGCGCGAGCCCGCGATCGAAGCCTGAATAAATCCCTTCAAGACTGGCTCGCGCACATCTCGGCGCAGCACCCGTCGGCCATCGCCCTGGGGCTCGATCGCGTGCGGGAGGTGCTGGGGCGCATGCGCCTCGACCTGTCCCCGGTGGTCCTGACGGTCGGCGGCACGAACGGCAAGGGCTCCACGTGCGCGATGCTCGAGCGCGTCCTGCTGGAAGCCGGCTACCGCGTGGGCTGCTACACCTCGCCGCACCTGCTGCGCTACAACGAGCGCGTGCGCCTGCAGGGCGAGGACGCGGACGACGGGGCCCTCGTCGCCTCCTTCGAGCGGGTCGAGGCGGCGCGCGGCTCGACGCCGCTCACGTACTTCGAGTTCGGGACGCTCGCCGCGCTCGCGATGTTCGCCGAGGCGGGGGTCGAGGCGATGGTTCTCGAGGTCGGCCTCGGGGGACGGCTCGACGCGGTGAACGTGGTCGACGCCGACTGCGCGATCGTCGCGACCGTGGACATCGACCACGTGGACTGGCTCGGCGGCGACCGCGAGTCCATCGGCTTCGAGAAGGCGGGCATCTTCCGCGGCGGCCGCCCCGCGATCTTCTCCGACCCGGAGCCTCCCGCGCGGCTCGTGGAGCACGCCCGCGCGATCGGCGCGGACCTCCAGGTGCTGGGCCGGGACTTCCGCGTGGAGGCGCGCGACGGCCAGTGGGACTTCGTGGGGCGGCGCGGTGCGAAGCGCGCGCTGCCCGTCCCGGCGCTGCGCGGCCGGTGGCAGCTCAGGAACGCGGCCGGCGCGCTCGCCGCGCTCGACGAGCTCGCCGCGCGCCTGCCCGTGTCGCTCGGCGAGGTGAAGCGCGGGCTCGCCCGCGTGCGGCTCGCGGGCCGCCTGCAGTCGCTCCCAGGCCGGCCCACGGTCGTGCTCGACGTCGCGCACAATCCCCACGCGGCGCGCGCGCTCGCCGACGCGCTGGGCGAGATGGGCTTCTTCGAGAGGACCTACGCGGTGTTCGCGATGCTCGGCGACAAGGACATCGGCGGCGTGGTGGACGCGATGCGCCACCGGGTCGACGGCTGGTTCGTGGCCGCGGCCGATGCCGAGCGCGCCGCGCCGGCCGAGCGCGTGGCGCAGATCCTCGGCGAGCGCGGGGCCGGGGCGGCGACGCGCGTCTTCGCCAGCGTCGGGGCGGCGTTCGCCGCGGCGCGTCGGGAAGCGGGTCCGAATGATAGAATTATCGTCTTCGGATCGTTCCATACCGTGGCCGAGGCGCTGCGGTCCGCACGCTGACGACCATGGCCACACCTGCCTCCAGCGAAACGATCGAGATCCGGCGCCGCGGAAGGCAGCGGCTCATCGGCGCGATCGTGATCGTCGTCGTGGTGGTGGTGTTCCTGCCGATGCTGCTCGACTCGGGGTCGCGCAACCCCCGCGACGAGCCGTCCACGCGCATTCCCTCGATGCAGAACGCGCCCGCGCTGCCCGCGCCGGCGCCCGCCCCGAAGGCGATCACGGCGCCTCCCCCGGCCCCGGCGCCCGCCCCGTCCGCCGCGCCGAAGCCTGCGGCGGAGCCGGTCGCGAGCGTCACCCCGGCGCCCCCGGCGAAGGTCGAGACGGCCTCCTCCGCCAAGGCGCCGCGCCTCGAGGGCTTCGCGGTCCAGGTGGGCGCCTTCCGGGACGACGAGAAGCTGCGCGAGGCCCGGGAGAAGCTCGTGCAGGCGGGCCTCTCGCACTACACCGAGCGGCTCGGCGACACCGGGATCACCCGCCTGCGGGCCGGCCCCTTCCCGACCCGGGAGGCGGCCGAGAAGGCCCGCGCCGCCCTCCAGCGCGTCTCCCTCGACGGCCAGGTGGTGCCGCTGCCGTGAGGACGATTGAACCGCAGCTCCGCCGGCCCCATTTGCATCGAGCGAAGGGGGCCTGATCCATGTGCGGAATCGTCGGAGTCGTCGCCCGCAGCCCCGTCAACCAGCTCCTCTACGACGGGATGACGGTGCTGCAGCACCGCGGCCAGGACGCGGCCGGCATCGTCACGGCCGAGGGCCACAGCTTCCACATGCACAAGGGCCGCGGGCTGGTGCGCGACGTCTTCCGCACCCGCGACATGCGCAACCTCGTGGGCCACATGGGCATCGCCCACTGCCGCTATCCGACGGCCGGATCGGCCTCCTCGGAAGCGGAGGCGCAGCCGTTCTACGTGAACTCGCCCTACGGCATCGTGCTCGCGCACAACGGCAACCTCGTGAACGCCGAGGAGCTGCGCCGCGAGCTCTTCCTCGCCGACCGGCGGCACGTCAACACCAATTCCGATTCCGAGATCCTGCTCAACGTCCTCGCGCACGAGCTCACCGACGCGAGCGCGGGACGCGAGCGCCTCGATCCCGATGCGATCTTCGCCGCGGTGGCGGGCGTGCACCGGCGGGTGAAGGGGGCCTACGCCGTGGTCGCCATGATCTCGGGGCACGGCCTGCTCGCCTTCCGCGATCCCCATGGCATCCGCCCGCTCGTCGTGGGGCGGGCCGACACCGAAGCATCGCCCCAACAAGTCGGGGACCCCCGAAAAGGCGTGGAATTCATCGTCGCCTCGGAGAGCGTGACGCTCGACACGCTGGGCTTCAAGGTGATGCGCGACGTGGCCCCGGGGGAAGCGATCCTCGTCGACGAGAGCGGCAACTTCCACGCCCGCCAGTGCGCGGAGGCCCCGCAGCTCAATCCCTGCATCTTCGAGTTCGTCTACCTCGCGCGGCCCGATTCCGTGATCGACGGGATCTCGGTCTACGAGAGCCGCCGCAACATGGGCAAGAGCCTCGCCGACAAGATCGCCGCCCTCGGCCTCGCCGGCGAGATCGACGTGGTGATGCCCATCCCCGACTCGAGCCGGCCGAGCGCCCTCGAGGTCGCGACGAAGCTCGGCAAGCCGTATCGCGAGGGCTTCATCAAGAACCGCTACATCGGCCGCACGTTCATCATGCCCGGCCAGGAGCAGCGCCGGAAGAGCGTGCGCCAGAAGCTCAACGCGATGCCGATCGAGTTCCAGGGCAAGAACGTGCTCCTCGTGGACGACTCGATCGTGCGCGGCACGACGAGCCGCGAGATCGTCCAGATGGCGCGCGAGAGCGGGGCGAGCAAGGTCTTCTTCGCCTCGGCGGCGCCTCCCGTGCGCTACCCGAACGTGTACGGCATCGACATGCCCACGCGCCGCGAGCTCATCGCGACCGGGCGCGACGCGCAGGAAGTGGCCGCGGCCATCGGCGCCGACGCGGTGATCTACCAGGACCTCGACGCGCTGATCGAGGACGTGCGCGGGCTGAACCCCGCGATCCGGCGCTTCGACTGCTCGTGCTTCGACGGCGTGTACGTGACGGGCGACGTCTCGCAGGAATACCTCGACGGCATCGAGGTCGGCCGCCGCGACGGCGAGTCCACGGACACGCGCCTTTCGTCCTACCAGCTCGACCTCGGGCTCTCGCGCATCGACTGAGCCCATGAGCGCGGACCAGAAGCCCGACACCCTCGGGGTCCGCGCAGGGGGCCTGCGCAGCGACTTCCGCGAGCACTCGGAAGCGCTCTCGCTCACCACCAGCTTCGT
>Ga0187774_10000449_pt1 | contig 14043 bp, 14 predicted proteins | sample 0216_BV02_MP05_2_FD_133152 | JGI IMG/M metagenome (GOLD analysis project Ga0187774, IMG submission 133152) | Tropical peat soil microbial communities from peatlands in Department of Meta, Colombia - 0216_BV02_MP05_20_MG | ecosystem: Environmental > Terrestrial > Soil > Wetlands > Peat | place... | reverse complement strand
TTCTTAAGCGACAAATAAAAAGCCCCCGGCTGACGCGGGGGCTTTGTAAAGCTGAGAAGAGCTTAAGCTTGGGCGGCTTTCTTCTTGGTGTGGTGGACTTGGCTGGTCGCGGCAGCGACGCTCGCTTCCGTCAATTCGGCGACTTGCTTGGCCGTTTTGGTCATGGTGCCATAGGCGGTATTGGCAGCGGCCATCGCTGATTTAACGGCAGCGACCGCCACATCAGAACCCACCGGAGCAGACTTCGCAACCTTGTCGAGAGCCGAAACTACCGCTTTATTGAATTCCGCGGCGCGCTCTTCGATCAGCTTAGAGATTTCTGCTTGAGCTTCGGTTGCCACTTCATACACGCGGCGCGAAAAGCCTAAGGCCTTTTCAAGTGCCGGCTCGGCGATAGCCGTTTGCAGGGCCATGACTTCTTGGGCATCCTTGGCGGAAATCAGCGCCTTGGCGTTTGAGGTGTTTTCTGCCAGGCTGCTTTTAGCTGCCGATAATTGCAGATCAAACAGACGTTCGGCGGCATCCAATGTGGCCGCGGTAATTCCCGCAGCGATTTCCAAATTGCTTTTGTTTGCAGCAACAAATTGTTCAGGTACGTTAAACATGCTTATCTCCTTAAAAAATGAATCGTCGATGAGGTAAATCTTCTGCATCAGCGGTTGAAGCAAATAATGCTGCGCTGCATCAATATCGTATTCTACTGATTCGATTGGAACTGTCAAGATAAATTTTATTAATATTCTGTGACGCAGCACGAACACGGAAAAGGCAACAAGACAATCGTTTATTATTCAACCAGTTAAAGGACACGCAGGGACTTCGTATCCGGGAAGAACGTCTCCAAAGTGTGCTTCGCCCAGAAATTCAATGAGTTAAATCGAAAAAAACCCTCTGGAATCGTAGCGACTTCGAGAGAAGATAGCGTCCGGATTGCTCAGGTCAAGTGAGCGGTCACTTCAAAATTAATACAGAAATGCTCCCGGGAATCGTGCGTAGTGCGAAGCCTGAGCCGGCAGCGCTAAAAACTAAATGCGCTCGAATACTGCAGCGATTCCCTGTCCACCGCCGATACACATGGTAACTAGGCCGTAGCGCCCGCCGGAACGTTGCAGCTCGTACATGGCTTTGACGGTGAGTATGCAACCGGTAGCTCCGATCGGGTGGCCCAAAGCAACTGCACCACCGTTTGGATTTACTTTTTGCGGGTTCATTCCGAGTTCTTTGCTCACCCCCATCGCTTGGGCAGCAAACGCTTCATTGGATTCAACGACATCCATTTGATCTAGTTTCAAATTGGCTTTTTCCAGCGCTTTGCGGACCGCCGGTACCGGCCCCATGCCCATGATTTTCGGATCGACTCCAGCGTGGCCGTAGGCAACCAAGCGCATCATGGGTTTGAGCCCTTTTCTTTCGGCTGTTTTTCTTTCCATCAAAACGACAGCCGCAGCGGCATCGTTAATGCCCGATGCATTGCCGGCGGTAACCGTTCCGTTTTCCTTTTGGAAAACGGCCTTCAGCTTTGCCATGCCTTCGATGCTGGCGTCCCCGCGAACATGCTCATCAGTATCAAAGACAACAGGGCCTTTCCTGGTCTTGAGTTCAATGGGAAGAATCTGCTCCTTGAAGTAACCCTTGGAAATGGCGTTGGCAGCGCGCTTGTGACTTTCGACGGCGAAAGCATCCTGATCTGCTCGCGAAAGCTTGCAGCGCGAGGCTACATTTTCGGCGGTGATACCCATGTGTACGGTATCGAACGGATCAGTCAGCGCACCCACCATCATGTCAACAAGTGCGCCGTCATTCATTCGCTGGCCCCAACGCAAGCCCGGCACCAGATATCCACCGCGACTCATGCTTTCTGCGCCGCCGGCCACAGCAGTGTCGGTGTCGCCGAGCAAAATATGTTGAGAAGCGCTGACGATGGCCTGCAGACCACTTCCGCATAAGCGGTTCACGGTCAGCGCGGGTGTCTCCTGGGGAAGGCCGCCTTTGATGCAGGCTACGCGGGACAGGTACATGTCCCTCGTCTCGGTATGGATCACATTGCCGAATACACAGTGGCCTATATCCTTGGGATCGACCTTAGCGCGGCTCACTGCTTCCTTGACTACCCGGGCTGCGAGCTCAATTGGCGGAAAATCCTTCAGACTGCCGCCATAATCCCCAATGGCTGTGCGCACACCGCTTAACACCACGACCTCAAGCGAGTTGTTCATATTCTCAGTTCCTTTTCTCGGTAAAAAAATAAAGCGAGATATTTATTTACAAGTTGCTTAATGCTGCGCTGCACAATCATAGTTTACCCTCTTGAAAGACTCCTGTCGAGAGACCGGGTGGACTAATGGCGAGTCGCGTTTATCTCGGTGATAACCTCGGCTGCAAATACCTGTTCCGCATCTACCGGGTCAAAGAGATATAGGCGATTGCAGAATTCGCAGTGCACTTCGACAGCACCGCGTTCCTCTAGCACTGAGCGTACTTCCGCATAGCCTAATATTCGAAGCATTGCGGTAACGTTTTCGCGAGTGCAGGAACAGCGAAAGCTGACCGGCTTTACCCTAAAGACGCGAATGTCTTCCTCGTGATATAAGCGGTGAATTATTTGTTGCGCTGAAAATTGCAGAAGTTCATCGCGCTCGATGCTGGATGCGAGCAGCACTGCACGGTTCCAGGCGTCATGGTCTTTGCTTTCTGGCGCAGGCAAACGTTGCAGGAGCAGGCCCGAAGCTTGTGTATCGTCCACCGCGAGCCATAAACGCGTTTCCAGTTGCTCGGACCCTGCCATGTAGTGCTCCAATACCTGGGCTACCGTGCTGCCCTCGAGATTGACGATCCCTTGATAGCTGTGTTTGCCCTCGAGGGGGTTTATGGTGATGACGAAGCGGCCAGCACCGAGCAATTCCCTAAGCGGCATGTTTTGGAGCTCGCCTTCCCACTTGGCAGTGGCGCGTAAATTAAGCTCGGACGTGCATTCCACTACCAATAGTTGTACCGGCCCTCTGCCCTGCATTTGCATGGTCAAAGTGCCGGAAAATTTGAGGGTGGACGCGAGCAGCGTGGCTGCAGCCATGAGTTCCCCCAGCAGGCAACGCAATGCTGGCGGGTAATCGTGGCGTTCTAGAACGGCCCGCCAGGTTGCCCCAAGGTGCACGATTTCCCCTCTGACCGGCGCATGCTCAAAAACAAAGCGCTGCAGCGTGTCAGGAAGTTTCATAGCGGATTTGAAAGGAATTCAGTGTGCTTTAGCCAGGTGCTGAAACAAATAATATCGCTCATAGAAATCGCCCGGGCGGTTGCCCTGCCAGATTCTTTCCCAGTCAACGCCAACGGTGGGCGGATCCTGCGCTCTACCCTGTATCAATAGCAAGTCGCAATCCACCGTACCACTCATATCCGAACGCTGTGTGATGATCCCCGCATAGTACTCCAACATCGCGCGTTGCGTTTCACCGAGATTGCGGCTGGAAATGCAATTATATTGTGCCGGCAGCGCTTGTTGCAGGGAAGTGATCATCCAACGGTAGCTTTTGCTTACGTCCAGCCACGGGAGCCAAAGCGTCATCGCAAGCATCCACACCATGGTCATTCCCCCCGCCCAGTTGATGATGGCGCGGCGATTGGAACGGCCAATACGGCTGATGAGCGCGAACCAGCCTAAAGTAAACGCTACGGCCACTAGAAAGTGGAACATATTGAACGGCAAGCTGTATCCCGGAAGGTAATCTGCAAGCCAAATGGCGATGCCGCTGGGTTGCCCGGTCATCAAGGCAAACCAGCCCAGCCACATGCAGCCCGCGAGCAAGCCGAAAGTCATGATGCCGAACCAATCGAGCGCGCTTGCTGCTCCGCGTCGCAATGTCTCAAGCGCAGGAGTAGCCAGCAATGACAGCGGGAGCAGAAATGGCAAAGCATCCAGATCGTGGGTATCGGTATCCAAACTCAATGCGATGAATAGCACCGGGATCAGGACGAGTGGCAATTGGATTTCCGGTCGGGCAAGCCCCCTGCGCCCCCCCTGCCAAAGAGTCCAAAGCGCCAGCGGGAAAGCTGGCCAGGCAAACCAGGGTACGGTTTTCAAAAAGTATAGCGCTGAAGGCAGTTTTCCGAATGGCGCAAGTCCGTACTCACGCCCAAGGTCTGCGACCCAGAACCATTGGCGAAAAAGTTCTGGGGAACGCTGGTACAGCGCGACCGGCCAGATAATGAGCCACGGCGCCGCCGCAACGATGGCTAGTGACATGGATAAAGCGTAATTGCGGTTGCGCCATTCCTTAAAGAATATGGGCAGCAGCAGGCAGGTAGTCGTCATTACGATAGGAGCGAAAGTACCGCGGCACATGAAGCCGATTCCGATACCGGTTCCGCTGAGCAGCCCTGCCAGGAGCGGGCGTTTTTGATTCAGGGATAGGCCGTAAAGGCACAACGCCAAACCGGCAAGCAAACCAAGATCGGCGATCAGCTGATGTGCGCGCACCAGCAATCCCACGCTGCCCATCAATATCAACGCGGTCATGGTTCCCTTTCCCGTGCCGTACAGCGCCCGACCACACAAGCCGGTGAACATGAGTGTCAGCGCCAGGCAAAAGCCACTGGCAAGACGTGCTGCATCGTGAAGTGGCAGCACTGAGGAGAAAGCTTTGGCAAATAGCGCCGCGGTCAAATAGAAGAGCGGCGGCTTGTCCAGGTAAGGCTCACCCGCGAGCGCCGGGACTACCCATTGACCGGTATTGTAGATATGCAGAACGACCCCAAAGGTTCCGGGTTCATCCGGTTTCCAGGGGTCGTGGCCAATTAATCCCGGAAGAATCCAGGCTAGGCAAAACAGACAGGTGGCGGCAAGATGCGAAAGCTTGAGCGAAGGCGCGCGCGTCGCCTCAAAAATATTCTCTGAGAATTCCATTTCAATCCGATTCTATGCCAGCTTTCGTTGGTAGGACTGCTCAAGTATACGAAGCGGCGAGCGGCTTTCATCCTGCATGGCGCTTACCGGCAAATTAAAAGTCTGTTCCAATAGATACTGACCGGAAAGCGCGGCATGCAGCACGCGGTCACTAAACATCATCCAGGTCGACCCTGCAGGAAAAGCGAAATTTATCTTATCGCAATGCTGCTGGTAATAATCGTCCATTTTTGCGCGATCATGCAATTCCAGCATGATGTGATCATAAAGGCTGCGTTTCCCCTTGGTAATGCCCAGGTGATCAAGAAGCCAGGCTGAGCCAGGCCACTGCCGCGCAATCCTGCCGTAATATTTCGGCGCAAACTTTTCGAAATTCTCTCCGATGTTCCATACTCGCGGATCACCCTCGGGGTTGATGTTGGTAAATACGCGCAATATCCGCATCCCGCAGTTCGGTCGCGAAGCAAAGGCATCTACATGCAGACGTGAATCATCTTTACGAATCGAAGCAAAACGCTTTTCAACCGGCATCGGCCGGTAACTGGTGCGCGCTTGCTTCAAGTGTGGAACATAGTGCGGGAACAGGGATTCGACGAGTGCCTTTGCCTGGGCGGCAAAGCGCGAAATCATCGCCGCCAGATCACCACGATCCGCGCCTTTGCAGCTGGTTCCCTGAATGCTTCCGTTTCGCGGATCGTAGCTGACATTTTTAGCCTTGCCGTCCGAACAGTCGGCGGAGAGGAATCGTCGCTCCGCCTTGGTAGGCACAAATGCCAGGTGCGGGAAATAAATCACCTTGCCGCTTTCCAGTGACCGGATCATCCGTTCGGTGGTTTGCTGGTCCGGGGTAATGTGCCAATCTCCGATTTCCGACACCTCAATCACCTCTTCCTGCGAGAGCATGGATCTCCTCTAATATTAACGTGAAGGTCAACTTAAAACGCCTTTGCTCATTCCACGATTTTCAGCTTCTGGCCTTGCTCCGGTTCTCCTGAAGGATACTGCGCGTTAATGAGCCGCAAATAACTTTCGGCATTTTTCCCTAATGGTGAGGTGCGCGCAAGGTCGGCATAGCTCACACCCGGCCTGGCAGTAATAATTTTTATGGTTAGCGGCCGGGAACTGACGCGCTCAGCCTCGGTAATGGCATGGAAGCTCATTGTGGTTGCATTTATGTTTTCACGGTACCGGTTAAATACCTCTTTCGATGCCGCGACGCCCAGGACAAAAAATGCCCTGTTGTTGAAATAAATGACCGTAACCTTCACCGGCTTGCCCTGGCTGCTGGTTTCGGTCGTGGCAGCGGGAAGGCCATTGATAGTGAGCGACTGGATATCCTCGCCAAAGCTGAATAACTGCCTATTACGCAAATAATCCGCGGGTGAACCCTCAGCCTTGTTTCCTAGACGCAGCTCGATCCCTGCATCATTGGTCGGACTTTGGGCCTGCACGTGATCTGCGTAATTGCGAACGCGCCACCCGTCCGGGAATTGCATCACCAGCCCCAATTCGCTGTGATAGAGCTTTCCCTTTCGGATAATGCCCTGTTCGGGACTGTCGCCGAAAGTCATGCCATTAATATGCTGCAAAAACGCTTCGCGGTTCTCAACGCCATCCGGCCGCGCGATGTCCTGCCCTTCGCTGATCACTTTTTTCAGACGCGTATCATTGTCTGGGTGCGTCGCGAACAGGCCGTGATAAGTATTTGGCTCGCGCCCTTCCTGTTTGGCAAGCTCGGCGTCGAACAGCTCCTGGTTTTTCAGCACGGTAAGTACCTTGATCATGGCCTGAGGGTCATAGCCGGTTCGACCCAGATACACTGCGCCGAGGTGGTCGGCCTCGAGTTCATGCTCGCGCCCGTAACCCGAAAGCAGCGCATTGCCCAACAGATTGCTGAGGCTGCTGCCCGCCTGCGAGCCCACATAGGGGACAAAAACCGAGGTGACCTGCAGGACAATATTTGTGGCAGTGGCTGCGCTGATTTGCTGCACGCTGTGGCGCGCCGTTACGTGACCGATTTCATGGCCCAGGACTGCGCCCATTTCGGCTTCAGAGTTGAGGTATTCGATTAGCCCGCGAGTGATGTAGATATAGCCGCCGGGGAGGGCAAACGCATTTACCTGAGTTGAGTCGAGGACGGTAAAGTGATAAGCAATATTTGGCCGGTGACTGTTGTGCGCGAGTTTCTGACCTACATCGTTGACGTATTTTTGCAGGTCTGGAGACTGGTAAACGTGATACTGCTTCCTCACCTCGACATCGAATTGCCGGCCCATGTTGATTTCCTGCGATTCGGTCATGGTCACGAAGTTCGGGTTTCCGGTGACCGGGTTGGTCGCGCAATCACTGAGTCCAGGCAGGAGTACCATTGCGGCAAGCCACAACTTAAACAACGGCTTCATTTGATTATTTTAGCTTTTGCGAAACAGAGTATAAAGAGCGCCCAGAGCTCGGCTCGGGCCGCGTTTACTTCCTCACGGGCAGCGGCTATATTTTACGAGATGCCTCTCCAGCAGACCGTCCCTGCGCGTCGGCGCGATAGCGCAATTACGCGCGTGCGCTATTCATTTTCGCAAGTACGGATTTCAGAATTAACGAAAACGACCAATTGACGCCATGCCCGCTTTGACACCGGCCGAAATTGAGGCTCTGAGATTGAGCTTGCGGGTCGCATTCTGGAGTGTAGCGGGTAGCCTGCCGCTGGCGGTGCTCGTGGCACTGTTTCTGGCGCGCACTGATTTCCGCGGCAAGAGTCTGGTTGACACCATCGTGCATTTGCCACTGGTGCTACCGCCGGTCGTGGTCGGGTATGTATTGCTAATTTTGCTGGGGCGCCACGGCCCTCTGGGAAAAATACTTGAAAACGTTTTCGGCATCGTTGTGGCATTTCGCTGGACCGGTGCCGCGATAGCAGCAGCGATCATGGGATTTCCACTCATGGTGCGCGCTATTCGCTTGTCCATAGAAGGGATCGACCGCGGACTTGAAGCGGCGGCCGGCACTTTGGGCGCCAGCCGCATTTGGATTTTTTTTACCATTACTCTGCCGCTGGCGGTTCCGGGCGTTATCACCGGTGTGCTCTTGTCCTTTGCTCGAAGCCTGGGCGAATTTGGCGCAACCATCACCTTCGTATCCAACATACCGGGAGAAACGCAGACGCTGCCGCTTGCGATCTACACTTTTACCCAGGTCCCAGGTGGTGACGTGCAGGCGCTGCGCTTGAGCATTATCGCGGTTATGCTTTCTATCGCCGCGCTGATTGTTTCCGAAGTCATCGCGCGCAGGGCAAGCTGGCGCGTTAAAGGCCATGACATTAAGTATTGATATCGAGCGCCGGCTCGGAAGTTTTCAATTGCAGGCAAAGTTCGACAGTGCTTCCGGAGTGACGGCGTTGTTCGGACGCTCCGGCGCCGGCAAGAGCACGCTGGTCAATGTTATCGCCGGTTTGCTGCGTCCCGACCGCGGCCGCGTCGAGATCAACGGCGAAGCGCTCTTTGACAGCGAGCGGGGGGTCAATATACCGACTCCGAAACGGCGCATCGGCTACGTGTTTCAGGAAGGCCGGCTGTTTCCGCATATGACGGTGCGGCAAAACCTCCTCTACGGGCTTTTTTTTACTTCGCCACGCGAGCGTTATGTTGGCCTGGATCAGGTCATGGGACTGTTGGGCCTGGAGCATTTGCTGGAGCGGCGACCCGCGGCGCTATCCGGAGGAGAAAAACAGCGCGTCGCGATTGGCCGGGCTTTGCTCTCCAGTCCGCGCGTGCTGCTGATGGATGAACCGCTCGCTTCGCTGGATACACACCGCAAAGGCGAGATCCTTCAGTACATCGAAAGCCTGCACAGCGAGGTCAGAATTCCCATCGTGTATGTGAGCCATGCGATCGAGGAGGTGGTGCGGCTCGCCGATACCATGGTCTTGCTCTCGGACGGCAAGGTGTTGGCAGCCGGCAAAGTCGAGGACATCATGAGCCGGCTCGACCTGCGGCCCTTGGTCGGGCGCTACCAAGCCGGCGCGGTCATCGATACGCGGGTGACCGCGTATGATGAGCAGTTCGAATTGACCACACTGGGTTTCAGCGGAGGAGAACTTCATGTCGCCCATCTCGATGCGCTGGTGGGCGAGCCAGTGCGTGTGCTGATACGCGCCCGTGACGTTGCCTTGGCGTTACATCCGCCAGTCGGGATCAGCGTGCTTAACGTGCTGCGCGGCCGGCTGATCGAAATCGGCAGCGAGGAGGGACCGGTTGCCGATCTTCGGGTTCAGGTTGGAGACGCGTATCTGTTGGCCCGCTTGACACGGCGTTCCATTCATCAACTCGGTCTCCAGCCAGGACAAGAAGTTTACGCGCTGATCAAGGCCATTGCCCTCGATCGCCATAGCCTTGGTTTTGCCTGAAACGGGTGCAAAAAAGAACGGCTGCTTTCGCTGGCTCAGGACGCGGTTTTCTTCAGGCTGTATTTCTGGCGGAATCGCTCGACGCGCCCGGCGGTATCTACGATTTTCTGCTTGCCGGTATAAAACGGGTGGCAGACCGAGCACACTTCGATGTGCAGCGGCCGGCCCAGCGTTGAGCGGGTTTTGAATTTGTTGCCGCAACTGCAGGTTACGGCAATTTCCTCGTATTTCGGGTGGATATTCGGTTTCATGACTTGCTCCTAGCGGAACCTAAAGGCTTGCCAAATTTTGCGAAAGGCGCAAATTATGCGTGAAAGCTACGTGCAGTGCAAGCCGGCACTGCGGTAAAAGCGTAGAAATTAGCCCCGCTTCATCGAGGCAAAGAAGTAACCACCGCGACACGGTCGGCGAAGCCTGGGGCGCGGGAGCGGGGGCAGCGGACTTCGCTGGAAATCTCTATCACGGAGTTCACCAGTGACATACGGACTAGCCTCGCTTCATGGAGTCAAAGAAGTCCGCGTTATTCTTTGTCGCGCGTAATTTCTCGAGCAGGAATTCGGTCGCTTCCAAATCATCCATCGGGTATAGCAGCTTGCGTAGCACCCAGATTTTCTGCAGCACATCGGCCTTGATCAGCAATTCTTCCTTGCGCGTTCCGGAACGGTTGACGTTGATCGCCGGATAGATACGCTTTTCGTGCATGCGCCGGTCGAGATGAATTTCCATATTGCCGGTACCCTTGAATTCTTCATAAATAACATCGTCCATTCGCGAACCGGTATCAATCAGCGCGGTCGCCAAAATAGTGAGACTGCCGCCTTCCTCGATATTGCGCGCCGCACCGAAAAAGCGCTTCGGACGCTGCAAGGCGTTCGCATCCACCCCGCCGGTCAAAACCTTGCCGGAAGCCGGTACTACAGTGTTATAGGCGCGCGCCAGCCGCGTAATCGAGTCGAGCAGGATCACCACGTCTTTTTTGTGTTCGATCAGGCGCTTTGCCTTTTCCAACACCATTTCTGCGACCTGCACGTGGCGGGTGGCAGGTTCATCGAATGTGGACGACACCACTTCGCCTTTTACCGAACGCTGCATTTCAGTCACTTCCTCGGGCCGCTCGTCAATCAACAGCACGATCAGCACTACCTCCGGGAAATTCGCCGCGATCGAATGCGCGATATGCTGCAACATCACCGTTTTGCCCGCCTTCGGCGGCGAGACGATGAGCCCGCGCTGTCCCTTGCCGATTGGCGCGATGATGTCGATCACCCGACCGGTGATGTTCTCTTCCGCCTTGATGTCGCGTTCCAGAACCAGCGGTGTGGATGGAAACAGCGGCGTGAGGTTTTCAAACAAGATTTTATGCTTGGAATTTTCGGGAGGCTCGGAATTGACCTTGTCCACCTTGACCAGCGCAAAATAGCGCTCGCCGTCCTTCGGCGTGCGGATTTCTCCTTCGATCGAGTCGCCAGTGTGCAGGTTGAAGCGCCTTATCTGACTGGGACTGACATATATGTCATCGGGTCCGGCAAGATATGAAGTATCAGGAGAACGCAGGAAGCCGAAACCGTCGGGAAGGACTTCCAGGGTGCCTTCGCCAAAAATGCTTTCGCCTTTTCGCGCCTGGTTCTTGAGCAGAGCGAAAATCAGTTCCTGCTTGCGCAGGCGGTTGGCACCTTCAATTTCATTGGTCATGGCCATGTCTACCAGTTCGGTGACATGGAGGTATTTAAGCTCGGATAAATGCATGGCGGAAATTACTCAGTGACGTTGTAAAACGAAAATTCGGGAAATTAAAGAAAAACGGAATGGCGCTTGCGCCCGCACCTTCTTGATGGATTGTTTGTAATTCTTTAACTGGCCATCAACAGGCGCTCAGCACTAAAGGTTAATAGGTTTATATATTGCTGTCAATGAAAGTTGTTAATTGGGATTTGGACAGCGCCCCGACTTTGGTGGCTTCAATGTTTCCGTTTTTGAACAGCATCAGAGTCGGTATGCCGCGTATGCCGTATTTCGGGGGCGTCGTCTGGTTTTCGTCTATGTTAAGCTTGGCGATCTTGAGCCGTCCAGCGTATTCCTGCGCTACCTGATCCAAGATCGGCGCAATTATCTTGCACGGGCCGCACCATTCCGCCCAGTAATCCACGAGCACCGGTACCTGGGCCTGCAGCACCTCCGTCTCGAACGTGTCGTCGGTGACGTGGTGTATATGACTACTCATGCAATCCTCATAATTTAAGGGGAATTAAGCGGCGGGAGAGGGTAGTGAATTGCCGCGCGAAGTATTATGCTAACGAAAATTACGCTTTTTGGGAAGTCACCCTGTTTATCGTCAAAATTCTCTTTAGCGTCGCGCTGTTGCTTGCGGCGGCGGAAATTGCCAAGCGCTCGACATTCTTTGGGGCGCTTGTCATTGCCTTGCCGCTTACCTCGATGCTCGCCATGACCTGGTTGTACCTTGACACCCGCGATTCGGAAAAAGTGGCAGCGTTCGCGCGCGATATTTTTTTCCTGGTGCCGCCTTCGCTATTGTTTTTCCTGCCTTTCCTGTTCGCTTCACGCACGCACTGGCCATTCTGGCTCAACTTCAGCACAGGTTTCACCCTCATGGCCGCAGGGATGTTGGGTTACCGATTTCTGGTAAAATAATCCCTGAAATTTATTTAGATCGGCGGCAATGACTTACGTAGTAACCGAGAGCTGTATCAAGTGCAAGTACACCGACTGCGTGGATGTCTGCCCGGTGGACTGCTTCCGCGAAGGGCCGAACTTCCTTGTGATTGATCCCAATGAATGCATCGACTGCACCTTGTGCGTGGCCGAATGCCCGGTGGAAGCTATCTTTGCTGAAGACGACGTTCCCGAAAATCAAAAGCATTTTACGCCACTCAATGCGGAGCTTTCCAAGATATGGAAACCGATCACCGAGAAGAAACCCGCTCCCTCGGACGCTGACAGCTGGAAGAGTGTGAAAGAAAAACTCAATTTGCTGGAGCGTTGAGCCGGCCGTTCATGAAATTTTAGTCCGGGTCGTTTGCAGCCCGCCGCTCGGCCGCAAGTTTGCGGCGCTGGCAGAAAAGCCGTGATAACGAATGAGCAGAGCATTTCCCTTCCTGCCGCGTGACTCGCTGATCCAGGCCGCAGAGCAAGGCGCAACCATAATCACTCCCAACCGTAGGCTTGCGCGAACAGTCAAGCGCGAGTTCGACGCAGCGCAGATCAAGCGCGGATTCTCGGCATGGCCCAGTGCGGATATTCTTCATTTCAGCGCATTTCTCGAGCGCGCATGGTCGGGATTCTTGCGCACTGAACGCGAGCAGACGCTGCTTTCCGAGGAGCAGGAAACCACGCTTTGGGAGCAGGTGATCAGCAGCTCGCCGCAGGGAGAAAATCTTCTTAATATCGCTGCCACCGCGCGTAGGGCGCGCGATGCTTGGGCTACGCGCCACGCCTACCGAATAAATCTCGCGCAGTACGAAGCGATCCTGGATGAAGACTGCTCGGTGTTTCGCAGCTGGGCGGAGCGCTATGCGAAACTGTGCGCGGAAAAAAACTGGCTTGACAGCGCGCGTCTTCCCGATGCCATTATCTCCGCGGTCGGGAATCTCAAGCCGCACAACCTCGTGCTTTACGGCTTTGACGAGCTGGCGCCGCAGCAGGGGGATTTTTTCGATGCCATTTCCCTAGCCGGTGCAAGCGTAAGCGAAGTCAGGGCGCAGTTGAAACCTGCGCCGGCTTTCCGCACCGGGTATTCCGATTCGGAAACCGAGTTCTATTCAGTTGCTTCCCAAATCGGGCGCATGCTTGGCGAGAACCCGAACGCAAGCATCGGGGTCATTGTCCCCGACCTGGCGCAACACCGCGCCGACATCATGCGCATCTTCGACGATGCGCTCCAGCCGGCGCGCGTAGTGTCGGCTTCGCGAGAACGCGCGCGGCCCTACAATGTTTCCTTGGGACGCGCGCTTGGCGATTATCCGCTGGTCACCAGTGCGCTTTTAATTCTGGAATTCGCGCAAGGCAAGCTCCCGTTGGATATGGCGGGCTCGCTGCTAAGAAGCCCTTTTCTTGCTGGGGCGGAGCAGGAATTTACTTCCCGCGCACTGCTCGATGCAGAGCTTCGCGAATTGCGGCGGCCTGAAGTGACGCTAAGAATTCTCTCTCGCGAAGCGCACGCTGCGTCGCTGCTCGCAACCCGGCTCGATGCCTGGAGCAAGCTTGCCAGAGGAATTCGCAAGGCCGAGCAGTCGCCTTCGGGCTGGAGCAGCGTCTTCCAGCAGCTGCTTTCGGGGCTGGGCTGGCCAGGCGAGCGTGCGCTGGACTCGGAGCAATACCAGGCTTTCGGCAAATGGCGCGAAACCATCGCGAAATTTGCAACGCTCGATATCGTCGCACCGCGTCTTGATTTCGAACAAGCGCTTGATAATCTAAGGCGCCTAGCAAGCACTACACTGTTTGAGCCGGAATCTGCGGAAGCCCCGGTGCAAGTGCTGGGAGTGCTGGAAGCAAACGGGCTGGAGTTTGATTATTTGTTCGTCACCGGCCTTAGCGACGAAACATGGCCGCCGCGGCCTAATCCCAATCCTTTTCTTCCGCTTTCGGTTCAGCGCAGGCTCAACGTTCCTTATGCCAGCGCTGACTGGCAGCTCGATTTTGCGCGCCGCATGAGGGATTACTGGCGCGGCAGCGCGAATGAAATCCGCTTTAGCCATCCGCTTCGTGACGGCGAACGCGAGTTGCGGCC
>Ga0187774_10000447_pt1 | contig 14065 bp, 4 predicted proteins | sample 0216_BV02_MP05_2_FD_133152 | JGI IMG/M metagenome (GOLD analysis project Ga0187774, IMG submission 133152) | Tropical peat soil microbial communities from peatlands in Department of Meta, Colombia - 0216_BV02_MP05_20_MG | ecosystem: Environmental > Terrestrial > Soil > Wetlands > Peat | place... | reverse complement strand
GCAGCCGGGAACGGGCGGATCGTTCGATATCCTGCTGGACCCGGCGCACGTGAACGGCGCCTTCGCCATCATGCCGGCGCGTCAGGATCTGTACGGCAGTTACGATCCGTATTATTCCTCGGTCTCGGGCGTTAAGCCCGGTAACACGATTTATATCGCCGCCGGCGCCGCGGTTCCCGCGGGCGAATACGCCATGTTGCCGGCGGGCTACGCCCTGTTGCCGGGCGCCTATCTGATCACGCCGCTCCTGGCCACCAGCAGTCCGATCCCGGGCCAGGCGGTGCAACAGTATGACGGCTCGGCGATCGTCGCGGCCCAGCTCGGTGTCGCCGGAACCGGCGTGCGTAGTAATCTGTGGTCAGCCTACCTGGTTCAGAACGGCGCCCAGGTTCGCAGCCGCGCTGAATATCTGGAAAGCCACGCCGACACCTTCTTCGCGGCCACCGCCGATCGTCTGAACCAGGATGCAGGCCAGCTCGTTATCGACGCGCAAACGGCGCTCGCCCTCGGCGGAACGCTGGCGAACAATTCCGCGGGCGGCCGCGGTTCCGAAGTCGACATCCTGGCCGACAATCTGGCGGTGGTGACGTCGTATACCGGCGCCACCGACCGTGTGGAACTGCTCGATTCCGGTCTCAACGAGTTGAACGCGGACAGCCTGCTCCTCGGCGGAACCCGCCAGCAGCATAGCACGGACGTCGCGCTGAACGTCCAGGCGAAGGACGTCACGGTCGATTCGGGCACGTCCCTGTCCGGGCCCGAAGTGATGCTGGCGGCCACCGATCACGTCACGGTGGAAAGCGGCGCCACGATCACCGCGGCGGACGGCAACCGCGCGCGCGCGCCGACGTCGATCGATCTCACCGGCGACAGCGCGCTGGCACGGATTTCGTCGGCGGATCAGGTGCAGGTCCAGCGAGCTCCCGGCAACGCCGCCGTCGGCACCCTCGATATCGCCGCCGGCGCGGTGCTCGACGCTTCGCGTTCCATCACCCTGGACGCGAGTCAGAACACCGTGGTCGACGGGGACATGCGCACCCACGACGGCGGTTCGCTCAGCCTCGCCTCCAGCCGCATCAGCCTCGGCGAGGCGCCGGCAGGCACGGGTGGACTGGTGCTGTCGAACGATCGCCTGAGCAGACTTGAGGCGAGCGACCTCAGGCTCAACAGCCGCGGCAGCATCGATTTCTACGGTCAGGTAGCGCTCAGCAACCTGAACGCCGTCGCGCTCAATGCCGCCGGTATCGGCGGCTACGCCAATGCGGGTCAAAACGTGTCGATCAGCGCCGCCGACACGATCTCCTTGTCCAATCGTTCGAACGTTGTCTTTACCGGCACACCGGATGGCAACGGCGCGCTGAACCTCTCCGCGCGCCAGGTGACGCTCGGCGAAGGCAGCTTTGCGGTGCGCGGTTTCGCCAACACGATGATCTCCGCCACCGGGCAAATCATCGCCGCGCCGGCAGCGGACACGCCGGTTGAGCTGCACGTGGCCGGGGAACTGGCGTTGCAGTCAGCCCGTATCACCGCGAGCAAGGGTGCCGACGCGAGCATCGATACGCAGGATGCCTCGAACAACGTGGTCGGCAAGATGACGCTCACCGGGCCGGCGATACTTCCGAATCCGGTAACCGATCTCGGCGCGAAACTCGAGTTGACCGCGACCGAAATAGATGACGGCGCGCATATCGAGTTGCCCTCGGGAATCGTGAATCTGCACGCCACGGGCGCGGGCGGTGTGAACATCGCAGCCAACGCCTCGATCGACGTATCCGGGCGGGATCTCACTTTCGCCGATACCACGGCTGGCTCTCCGGGCGGTAACGTGAGTCTGACCGCGGATCAAGGTAATGTGACGATCGGTGCCAGTGCGCACATCGACGTCTCCGGCGCCCGGTCCGGCGGCGATGCCGGAACCCTTTCCATCAGCGCTACGGCCGGCGCCGTGCAGCTCAATACGGCGGGGCAACTCGCCGGCGCCGGAAACGCCGGCGACCGCGCGGGTTCGTTTGCGCTGGATACCGGGACACTGACGAATGATTTCCCGACGCTGAACGACGCGCTATTCACTGGCGGCTTTACCGATAGTTTGCAATTCCGTCTTCGCACGGGAGACCTTGCGATCGGAACCGCCAATGCCAGCAACGTGACCGTGCAGGCGCACAGCATCCAGCTTGAAGCAGACGCCGGCAAGATCGATGTGTACGGACGGCTCGACGCCTCCGGAAACGTGTCCCGTCCGCAGGCCGGACAAGTAGCGTTGTACGCCCGTGACGACGTAAGTCTGCACGGCGGATCTAGCATTAGTGCCACGGCGGCAGGAACGGACGAAAACGGTGGCAGCGTCACGTTGGCCAGCACCGCCGGCCGCCTGGATGTGCAGGCCGGCGCCAGCATCGACGTCGCCGGTACCGATGCCACGGGCGCGCGGGCCGACAGCGGCACCGTGTATATGCGCGCCACCCGCGACGGAAGCAGCGGGGTTCTGGTCAATGCGATCTATCCCGCCGGAATCCGCGGCGCCGCCAACGTCAATATCGAGGCGTACCGCACCTACACCGCGAGCAATGTTGATGCGGCGCTCATCAACACCATTCAGAGCGATACCGGCACATATATGAACAATGCCTCCGCCGGTAATATCAACAACACGCTGGGTATCGGTTCGGACACGCGCTTTCATTTGCTGCCCGGAGTCGAGATCGACAGTACCGGCGACCTGGCGCTGAACGCCCCGTGGGACTTGCTCCACTGGCGTTATAACGGCAATGCGGGTGTGTTGACCTTGAGGACCGCGGGCAATCTGAATATCAACCAGAATCTGAGTGACGGCGTCGCGACGGTTTCAGACTCTCTTCTCGGCACATCGCGCATCACGGCGGCGACGCCGGCCGGTCAGCCGAATCAAGGCAACTGGTCGTATCGCCTCACGGCCGGCGCGGATCTTTCTGGCGCCGACCCGATGGCGGTAAATCAAGGTGTGGGTAACGTCACGTTGGCCTCCGGCGTCAAGGTGCGCTCCGGCACCGGGAACGTCGTGGTTGCCGCCGGAAACAATCTGACGCTTACGGATAGCACCGCGGCCATTTATACGGTCGGCGCCAATCGCGGTCCCGGCGGAGTGCCGGACGCGTCGTCGCTGTCGCTGTCGGCCGACCAGGTTCAGGAAATCGTGTACAACGGCGATTTTCTGCGGAATGGAGGGGATATCCGTATCGCCGTCGGCGCCAATGTCCAGGGCGCGAATGGCCATCAAGTCGTCAACGACTGGCTGGCACGCGCTGGCGGCGACATCGATTTGTTCGGCGAGCCGATTTCCTTGCCGGCGTCCTGGGCGGTCAACATCGGCAATTTCCAGCAGAACATCGGCGCCCTCGGCGGCGGCAACGTGACCGTGACCGCGGGCGGCAATGTCGACAACCTTTCGGCCGTCATCCCGACCACAGGCCAACCCGTCGCCGGATCCAATCCGCCCTCCATCGCCGGCGGCGGCGATCTCCGCATCCAGGCGGGCGGCGACATCCGCGGCGGCGTGTACTATCTGGGTAAAGGCCAGGCGAACCTGCAAGCCGGCGGTTCAATCACTGCGGGAGACAATTCATTGTATCCGGTCCTGGCCCTGGGCGACGGCCAATATTCGATGCGGGCGCGCAAGGACCTCACCATCGAGAGCATCGTCAACCCCACCGTGCTACCGATTAGCGCGATGCAAGGCGCGATCGATCCCAATAGCGGCCAGCCGTTTCAGGCGCCGCTTGCTACTTATTTCTTTACTTATACGCCGGACAGCGCGGCCAAACTCGAGGCGGTTTCGGGCGACGTGACCGTGCGCGCGGATACGACCGCGATGCGGGCCGTTTTCAGCACGCTCAACGCCGACACGGTCCCGCTGTCCTATCTGCCGGGCACCCTGAGTGCCCGGAGTCTGGAAGGAGACGTCGTCGTCAGCGGAGCGGGATTCACGCTGGTGCCGGCGTCGCTCGGAAACCTCGAGCTGCTGGCTCAAGGCTCCATCGTACCGGCCACCGATAACCTCAGCATCGTGCTGTCCGATGCGGATCCGGCGCAGTTGCCGAGCGTCCAGCTTCCGGCTTCGGACCTGGTCGACGCCGAGAAGCGACTGAATCCGGGAGTCTTGACGCATGCACCTTCGCCAGTACATCTGGGCGATCCCAAGGCGGCGAACATCGTGGCCCGGACCGGTGACATCGGTTCGCCTCCGGGCAGTCGCAACCAATTAAATCTGACCCTTGCCAAGCAGACCCGTCTGTACGCCGGTGGCGACGTGCGCAATCTCAAGCTCAGGGTCCAGAACGTGAATGCCGGCGACATCTCCGTGGTGGAGGCGGGAGGTAGCGTCACATTCCCCACCCTGCGTGACCCAAGCGGTAAAGTAGCCGTCATCAATAACGCCAATCCTTTCGTGTTGAACGGACCCGGCTTCGAAGTGGCCGGGCCCGGCCAGTTCTACGTGATTGCCGGCAAGAATGTGGACTTCGGAACGTCGCAGGGCGTCATCTCGGTCGGCAACCTGCAGAACCCGGCGCTGGCGGCTCACGGCGCCGACATCACCGTGATGGCGGGCCAGGCGCAAGCCCCGGATTACGGCAACTTCATCCAGCGTTATCTGGTCGACGAAGACACCTACCACGACGCGCTCGCGCAATACATGACCGCGCTTGGCTTGAGCGACTCCAGCGTCGATGCATTCCGCGCGCTGCCGCTGGTTCAGCAGCGCAAGTTCATTCTGCAGGTGCTATTCGAGGAGTTGCGCGCCTCCGGTGCCGCCGCGTCCACGAGCAAGAACTACGACAGAGGTTTTGCCGCAATCAACACGTTGTTCCCCGCCGCCAGCTATCCCGGCGACATCAAGTCTTTCCTGAGCCGGATCGAGACGGCGGACGGTGGCGACATCAAACTCGTTGCGCCCGGGGGGCTGGTCAACGCCGGTGTCGCGGGTTCCGCCGTCGTCAACAAACCCCCGGTGCAGCTTGGCGTAGTCGCCTTGCAGGATGGAAACATCAACGCCCTCGCACACGGCGGTTTTCTCGTGAATCAATCCCGCGTCTTCGCGCTCGACGGCGGCGACATTCTTATCTGGTCGTCCACCGGAAACATCGACGCGGGCAAGGGCGCCAAGACCGCCCTGTCGATTCCGCCGGCGCAGGCCAGCACCGATCCCTATACCGGCATCACCACCGTCGAGTTCCCGCCGCCCATCCAAGGCAGCGGCATCGGTGCCGCGGTGCGAACGCCCGGCAAGAAGCCCGGCGATGTTTTCCTGATCGCCCCGGTCGGCGTGGTCAACGCCGGCGACGCCGGCATCAGCAGCGCCGGCAATCTCACGATCGCGGCGACGGCGGTGCTAGGCGCCAGCAATATCCAGGTCGCCGGCGCTTCCATCGGCGTCCCGGTCGCGGATACCGGCGGTCTTGGCGCTGGACTGATTGGTGTCAGCAACGTAGCGAGCAGCGTGACCAAGAGTACCGATGACACCGTCAAAGGTCTGACCGATAACACCGATAGTGACTTGTCGTTCCTCGATGTTCAGGTCACCGGATTCGGCGGAGATCAGGGCGGCGAAGTAGTTAATCTGCGCAAGCGCAAAAAAGAACCGTAACGCGAACGCCATCCGGCGCGGTGGATTGTAACGTCCATGCAACATTGCACCCATAGCATGCGGGGCGCACTTGTTGCGGGGCGTCCCGACCGTCTTCGCACCGATTACTCATAAAGAGATCGTAAAGCCATGTATAAAAAGAAGGCCCCGCTTCTGGGCGTTGTGTTCCTGTTGCTTGCATTTGCCGCGGCGTCGGTGCGTGCGGATGAAACGCAGAACCTGACCGAGCTGCGCCAGTCGCTGGTCAACCTGGTCGAGACGCTGGTGCAGGAGGGCGTGCTCACGCGCGAGAAGGCAGACGCGATCCTGCGCAAGGCGCTGGCCAAGCCGGGGACCGAGACGCCTGCCGCGGGCCAGGCGCCCGCCGCCCTGGAAAGCACGCCGCTGAAACCGGGCGAGGTGCGCGTCCCCTACGTGCCGGAAGTAGTGAAGGAACAGATCCGAGAGCAGGTGCGCGCGGACGTAATGGTCCAGGCGAAACAGGAGCACTGGGGCGTGCCGGGCGCGCTGCCCGAATGGCTCGATCGCATCAGTTGGTACGGCGACATCCGGCTGCGCTGGCAAAAAGACAGCTTCGCCAAGAGCAACGCGCCCTTTACCTATTACAACTTTCAAAATATCAACAACAAGCGCACGATTAATTTGCAGCCGCAGGATCTGTTTCTGAACACGACCGAGGACCGCGAACGCCTGCGTTTGCGGGTTCGCCTCGGCATGACCGCCAAGGTCAACGACGAAACGACCGCGACGGCGCGAATTGCCACGGGCAGCCTCACGAACCCGGTGTCGACGACCCAGACACTCGGCAACTCGCTCGATCCGTATCAGGTGGTGCTGGATCAGGGTTATCTGAAGTACCAGTCATCCTCGGCACTCACCCTCTGGGGCGGACGCATGCCCAATCCGTGGTTCAGCACTGATCTGGTCTGGGCGGATGACTTGAGCTTCGACGGTTTAGCCGCCAGCGTGCGGCCGCTGCAGTTCGGTGAGGCGACGGACGCGGAACGCGCCTTCGATCCGTTCATCACCGTCGGGATGTTTCCCATCCAGGAAGTGGAGCTGAGCAAGAACGACAAGTGGCTCTACGCCGCGCAGCTCGGCTTCGATTGGGCGCTGCAGGACGAGTCGCGCTTCAAGTTCGGGCTGGCTTATTACGATTACCAGCACATCGTGGGCCAGTATCAACCGGTCCAGGACAGCCATTCGCTCGACTATACCGCACCGCAGTTCCTGCAAAAGGGTAATACGCTGTATCTGATCAATAACGATACCGATCCGAACGCCGCACTTTACGGGCTTGCCTCGGACTACAAGGAAGTGAACGCCACGGCTTCGCTCGACCTTGCCACGTTCGATCCGACGCGCCTGATCCTGACCGCCGATTACGTCAAGAACGTCGGTTATGACAAGGACTCCATTCTGCAACGGCTCAACGGCGCGTCGGCTACGAATCCGATCGAGCCGCGCACCAAGGGTTATCAGCTGAAATTCACCGCCGGTTGGCCCGAGACCGATAGACCGGGACGCTGGCAGGTATTTACCGCCTTCAGGTATCTCGAGCGCGATGCCGTGCTCGATGCCTTCACCGATCCCGATTTTCATCTCGGGGGCACTGACACCAGGGGCTGGATTCTCGGCGGGAGTTACGGTTTGCAGGACAATGTCTGGCTGAGACTGCGCTATCTCACCGCCGATCCGATCGACGGCCCGCCGCTCGGCGTCGACGTGCTGCAGCTCGATCTCAACGCCAAGTTCTGAGACGGCGGCGACGCCGTTAGCGTGGGCTTCGTCGAGCATACTTGGAGGCTACCGGCTGCGGACGACCGCGTTCGTTTGATCAGCCTCGTTGAACTGGTTATGGCCCGTCCGGCTGCCACGAAAGCTTAATCGTTCTGTCACAAAATCACCGCCGTTTTGTCGCCCACCTGACATTCTCAGGTTCTAGCTTTAAATCAAGATTCATACGCATCTCGGAGCAGGACCAATATGTCACGCGATCGCAAGCCGTCACTCCTGATGCCCGTCGCCGCCAGCCGCGCCGGTCGCGAGGCCGATCCGCCGTCCCTGCCGGAAGCTTTACGCCGTCTTGGCATCGGTGCCGGCGTGCGTTATCGCCTCGAACAGGTCCCGTTCCTGCACGAGGACGCCACCCTGGGCGCTGAGTGCGAACTGCAGGCGGCCGTGGCCGGTGACGCCGATCACGTGGATCTGGCGCTGGAAATTCGTGCCTCGAACTACTTCAACAACGTAGTCAAGCATGCCGCCACCCAGGAAACGTTGCGGCGTCCCGTGACGGCCCTCGAGCGTTTCCTCTCGAATAATGCCGAGCAACTGTGGGAAAACTCCTGGGTGCGCGTGCCGCTGGCGCGCCTGAACGATATGGCGCGGCGGGTGCTGGCCGAGGACATGCGCGCCCAGCGTAGCAACCCGCGGAGCGCGCCGCGCGCGGACCGTGCGCGTTTCTTCGTGCGCGACGCGCGCGCCGGCGAGATGCTGCGCGCGCCCGTGAGTTACCTGCTCAAGTTGTCGTTGGCCCAGGCACTGGGTGCGGCACCGGCTTTGCCGCGTACGATCCACCGCACCGGCTGCCGCTTGATGGATCACTATATTAATGACAATGCCTCCCCCGAGATCCTGTCGTTTTACGTGGTCCGCGGCGTCACCCAGCCCGACCTGGGCGCGGCGCTGGCGCGCGAGAGCACCAAGCGGTTTCTTTTCACCGAGCTGCTCATGCGATTCGCCGACCGCGCTTGGGCGCTGCGCGACACCGGCCAGCGGCCGCTGGTGTATTTCTCCCCGCACGTGCCGCTGCGCCAGCGGCAGATCAACGAAGATGTATCCGACGCGTTCTACCGCGATCTCTTCTGCAGCCCGTGTCTGTCCGGCTGGGAGCGCGGCGAGGAGAAGCACCGTTACATGCAGCTGTGCCACGAGGTGCTGAGCCGCAGTCATCTGAACGCGGTGGTCAAGCTGCGGGACGCCGGCATCGTCACCAGCAATCTCGTGGTATTGCCCAACACCTCGAACGCCAGCTTGTCGAACAACGGCGTGCACGTGAGCCTCGGAAGCGAGCGCCCGCGGCATGCCCTGGCCGACCCCGCGAGCGGATTCGACGCACGCCATGAAAAATACCTGAGCGATCTCGTGATCAAGATCGCCGAGCACTTTTTGCCGCTGTTCGTCGGCTTGTACAGCGCCGCGCCGTATCGCCTCGACTTTACCGATTTTCATCCGGAGCGGGCGCTCGGGTATCTGCCGCATCAGCTCGACTTCACCCATCTGCGCAAGCTCTGGGGCGCGTGGAAACAGAAGGCGCGGCTCAAGGTGCTCGGACACACCGTCACGCCACTCGGGCCGGTGTGGCTCGATACCCTGCTGGCGCGCACGCTGCGGCTGCGGGGCGACTGGGTACCGGACATCCGCTTGCTCGACTACCTGGTGGCGCTCACCAGCACCGATCAAAGTCCGGCGCTCGACGGCACCCTGGGGAATCACGAGCGCACCAAGCGCGACCTCGCGGACCTCGGAATGTTCGATCCGCGCATGTCCTTCTATATGCTGTACAAACCGCGCGAGTATCAGCGTGTCGGCTTTTCCGGATTCGAGGGACGTTTTTATAGCCTGTTCGCCGACAATCAGATCGATCTGGCTCCCGCGGTCGAGTTGCAGCGCCTGATCACCGCCCTGGCTTGGCATTACATCGGCAGCGGCACGGCCACGCATGCCCACATCCCTGACAGCCGTTTCGTCGAAAGCGAACGGCGCCAGTTCTTTTTCGCCTCCGCCATGGGTTTGCGCGCCGTTTACGTCCGCCGCGACACGCCGAATCTGTTCCTGCAGCGCATTCTGGCGCAGCGCAAACGGGCGCGCCCGAGCGCGCGTTACCACGGCTATTTGAAAGTTTATTTGCAGGACTATCAACAGGCGTTGGTGAACCTCCTGCACATCGATGCGGCGCCGCTGATTGCCTCGCAGGAACTCGAGGATGTAGTCGCAGATCTGGAAACGCGGGTGCGGGCACCAGAACTGTATTCGGCGGCGGCGCGCCTCGACAAAGACATCCTCGCCGAGACAGGAGAGCGTCACCCGTTTGCCTTGCGGGCGCGCGAGTACAATATTGCGGCCGAACGCCACTACCGCGGCGCGCTCCAGCGCCGGTCCCTGGAGCAGGCGTTCGATGAGCTTGAAGCCGATTTGCGCGCCTTCGAGACCGAAACCCATCTGGATCAGAGCTTGCGTCGTGCGCTCGATGCAATTTTGGGCGGAGAGGAGTCGCGCGCGTTTTTGCGCAAGCGCCGCGCCGCCCTGCACGATGCCGAGTTACCCGAGACGGAGCTGCTGAAACTCCTGCGCCTGCTGCTGCTCACCATCCACCACGATGCAATGCGGGCCGGTGATGAAACCGATTTCGACCCGGATATGAACAGCCATGCGGCATCAGTTTATTGATCGGTTTTCCGGCGCCGTGCGCGATGAGCGGCTTTACGGCGACCGCTTGGTGAACCTGATCTACTCCCGCGTGCGGGAAAATTCACCGCGACTGTTCCGCGCCCTTACGAGCATGCGCATTTCGGACCTGCTCGGGCGCGTGAACTACGACCTGCCCCTGGGCAGCAGGCTGTTTGGCGGTCTGCGCTTCCTGGAGCGCCTGGGAGTGGATCTCGGGGAGTGCCTGGACCCGCCGAAGGCACTCAACACCGCGCGCAAGGTGTTCGAGCGCCGCATCCGTTACTGGGAATGCCGCCCGATGCCGCAAGACCCACGCATCGTGGTGTCGCCCGCCGACGCCAAGGTGCTGGTGGGATCGCTCAACGAACGTTGGGCGCTGTGTCTGAAGGACAAGTTTTTTACCTATGAAGAGCTTCTCGGGCGCGACAAACATGAATGGTTGCACGCCTTCCAGGGCGGCGATTACGCCATCTTCCGTCTGACCCCGGAAAAGTATCACTACAACCACACGCCGGTAGCCGGGCGGGTGCTGGATTTCTACGCCATCGACGGCAGCTTTCACTCGTGCAATCCCGGCGCCGTGGTCGCGCTTGCCACGCCTTACTCCAAGAACCGGCGCTACGTGACGATTATTGACACCGACGTCGAGGATGGCACCAGAGTCGGACTGGTGGCCATGATCGAGATCGTGGCGCTCATGATCGGGGAGGTGGTGCAGGTCTACAGCGAGCTGTGCTACGACGCGCCACAGCCGGTGCAACCGGGAGTGTTCCTGCGCCGGGGCGCGCCCAAGAGCCTGTACCGTCCCGGCAGCAGCACCGACGTGCTGCTGTTCCAGCGCGATCGCGTCCATTTCGACGCCGATATCGTCGCCAACATGCGCCGCCAGGGCGTGGCCAGCCGCTTCACCCGCGGTTTCCGCGTGCCGCTGGTCGAAACCGATCTCGCGGTGCGCTCGTCTATCGGCCGCGCGCGATCGCCATGATGTGGGATCCATTTCTTATTTCAATGAACATGGAATATCCATGACAGAGCTACTGAGCGTAATGCCCCTGGGGTTGATCCTGTTTGCCTATCTCTTCTGGGGTTTTAGAACGCTGCCCCAGGAGCGCTGGCAGTTCATCGCCGCGCTGCCGCTGGTAAAGGACGCGGACGGACATTGGCGCGGCGTGAATCTGACTTATTATGGTTTCTTCTCGGCGGCGGCGTACGTGGTGGCGGTCGTGGCGCTGCTTACGCTGCTTGGCGCCATCGGGATATCCTCCGGGCAGATTCTGGCGCTGGTGGTCGGCGTCCTGATCGTGTGTGTGCCGGCTTCGCGCGTCGTGGCCGGTATCGTCGAGAGGAAGCGCCACACCTTCTCGGTCGCTGCGGCGTTTTTCGTAGCGTTGTTTGCAGTCCCGGCGGCAGTATTCGTTCTCAATAGGGCGGTGAACGACGCCGGGCATGCGCTGGCCTATCTGCCAGTACTCGCCGCCGCGGCCATCGCCTACGCCTTCGGCGAGGGGCTGGGACGCCTCGGTTGCATCAGCTTCGGCTGCTGTTACGGCAAACGTCTCGAGGAAACGCCGCCGTGGGTGCAGAAACTCTTCGCCCGCTGGCACTTCGTGTTTCTCGGCCGCTCCAAGAAGATCGCCTACGCCAGCGGGCTCGACGGCGCGCGTGTGTTGCCGGTGCAGGGACTCACCGCACTGCTATATGTCGCCGCCGGATTTCTCGGATTCTGGCTGTTCCTGCGCGCCCAGGAAAGCCTCGCCTTCGTGCTCACCATCGCTATCACCCAGCTGTGGCGGCTTTATTCCGAAACCCTGCGCGCCGATTACCGCGGCCAAGGGCAGGTGAGCGCTTATCAATGGATGGCGGTGGCTGGGGTCGTGTATGCGGCGCTGGCCGGCTCTTTTCTGCCCGCCGTTGCACATTCCCGGCCCGATCTGCTCGCCGGCGCCGCCACCCTGTGGAACCCCGGTATGCTGCTGTTCCTTCAGTTGCTGTGGGTCGCTATTTTCATCTACACCGGGCGTAGCTCGGTGACTGCGGCCAAGGTGGCGGTGCACGTGTGTCACGACCGGGTTTAGTACACGTTTCCGAACGCGCCACCGCATGAAGATTCGAGAACGGCGTTCAAGCGAATTCCCCGAGCGCCGGGAGGCGTCATGCAATTGCCATGAATCTGTCATACGGCTTCGATAGATTGTGCGGCCAGTTCGCCACGCCCTAAACGTCTAATAAGAAGGGACAATCGATGTCGAAGATGTTCCGGTTGATCGCCGGTTTGCTGCTTGCCACGTCGTTGTCGCACCCGGCCTGGAGCGATGACTGGTCGGGCCAGAAGAAAATCAAATTCGATACCGCCGGATCGGGAGCGGACCTCAAGGAAGAAATTTCCCAGGTGCCCGTTCTCGTGCGTTTGCACGCTGGCAACTTCGCGCATTTCCTGGACGTGAAGGATGATGCGTCCGATCTGCGCTTTTTCGCCGCCGACGGCAAGACCCCGTTGCCAGCGCAGATCGAGAAATTCGACGCGCTCAATGAAATCGCCCTGATCTGGGTGCAGGTACCGAAACTGGCGCCCGGGAAGTCCGACTCCATCTGGATGAAATACGGCAATCCCCAGCCCGGAACCGCTCCGGACGCCAAAATGGTTTATGACGCCAATACCGTTGCCGTGTATCACTTCGAAGCGGCGGGTGCGCCCAAGGACGCGACTGGCAACGCGAATAACGCCACACTGTCCACGGCCGAGCCGCGCCCGGCGTCGATCATCGGCGCCGGGGTGGGTTTCAGCGGCACGCAGAAGATCATCATACCCGCCTCACCGTCGCTTAAATTCGGTGACACTGGCTTCACATTTTCCGCCTGGGTGAAGATCGCCGCGCCGCAGCGCGACGCGGTGCTGTTCGCGCGCCAGGACGGAGCCGACGGCGTGAGTCTGCGCCTCGATCAGTCGAAGCTGTACGCGCGCATCGCGCGCGGCGAGAAGGTCCATGAAACACCTCGTGCCGGTGACCTCGCGCCCGGCACCTGGCACCATGTGGCGCTCACCGGCGGCGCGCGTGTAACAATTTATGTCGATGGGCGCGAAGCCGCGAAGCTCGACGCTGCGACGTCGGCCTTCGCAGGAGACATTGTGCTGGGCGCTTCCGCCGGCGGAAGCGATTTCTTCAGCGGAGAACTCGATGAGGTCGAGTTGTCCAATGTCGCGCGCAGTGCGGGATGGATCAGCGTGGAGGCGCGCAGCCAGGGTCAGGACGCCAAGTTCGTGACGCCGGGTCAGGACGAGGCCGGCGGCGGTGGCGGCGGCACGTCCTACTTCGGCACCATCCTGCGCGCGGTCACCGTGGATGGGTGGGTGGTAATCGCGCTGCTTGGGTTGATGGCCGGCATAAGCTGGTGGGTCATGATCAATAAATTCCTCACGCTGCGGGTCATGGTGCAGGACAACCGGAAATTCGTGCAGGCGTTCCAGAAACTCAGCCCCGACCCCGGAGCGCTCGATGCGGACGACGCCGGAAACGGCGACCAGGGCCGATCGGATTTCGATATGGCGTTGTCCGGCAAGCATGACCACTATCAGAGCTCGCCCATCTATCGCGTGTACCACGTCGGGGTCCAGGAGCTCAAACATCGGTTCGGTCAGACCGATACCCGGATGTTGCATGGCCAATCCCTGACGCCGCAGGCGATCGACGCCATTCGCGCCAGCCTCGATGCCGCGCTGGTGCGGGAAAACCAGAAGCTCAACAACCTGCTGGTGCTGTTGACCATCGCCATCAGCGGCGGGCCCTTTCTCGGGCTGCTCGGCACCGTGGTCGGCGTCATGATCACTTTCGCTGCCATCGCCGCCACCGGCGACGTGAACATCAACGCCATCGCGCCCGGCATCGCGGCGGCGCTGGTGGCGACGGTCGCCGGCCTGCTGGTCGCGATCCCGGCGTTGTTCGGTTACAACTACATCGTCACGCAGATCAAGAACGTCGCCGCCGACATGCACGTGTT